>Ga0209514_10004256_pt1 | contig 19491 bp, 20 predicted proteins | sample Subgrocontami58m_FD_187452 | JGI IMG/M metagenome (GOLD analysis project Ga0209514, IMG submission 187452) | Subsurface groundwater microbial communities from S. Glens Falls, New York, USA - GMW37 contaminated, 5.8 m (SPAdes) (version 3) | ecosystem: Environmental > Aquatic > Deep subsurface >...
TTGTGCCCAGTCTGCTCGGCGATTCTGGCCCCCTGCTTCGTTGCTCCCCTCTTCTATCGCGCCGCCTCCGGACCGCCCGACTGGGCGGTCCTCGCGGCTTGATTCTCCGCGATGCTCTTGGCATCGGGTCGTCGTCGCGCCTCGCCGGCGGCCAGAATCGCCTTCGGATACTGGGCACCCTTCTCCGGGGCGCGGTACTTAGGCTCTGTCTGAAGACTCCTCCCGTCGCCGGACGGGCGGCCCGGCCGCATCCGCTTCGTTGCGGCTCCTCTACGATACTCTCCGTTGTATCGCCTCGTCGCCGCGTCTCGCGGCTGCGGCCGGGGCGTTCCGCCCGGCTCGGTCCAGAGTATCCAGACAGAGCCTGGAGCGAATCTACCCCCCGCAGCACGCCGGAGCAAGCGCCCCGCATCCAGGCCCGCTCGCGCGCCTACGCCGCCAACAGCGTGGCGAACCGCTCGAACAACCCCGGAGCCATCGCCTGCGCCAGCCGCCAGGTGACGTTCATCGGCCGGCTGCCCGTGTGCGTTTCGTACGTGACCGGACCCAGGAACACGTACGCGTCGTCGATCGTCTCCCGCACGAACAGGAAGAACCGCCAACCGTTCTTCGCCTGCTCCACATACCTGCGTCCGGCTTCCGATTCCTCGGCGGCCTGCGCCTGGCTTTGCCAATGGAACAGTTCCGGCGAGATCGCATAGTCGCGGTAGCTCGTGGTCGGCGAGAATCGCTTCGCCGACTTGTCGAGCGTCACGAACAGCAGCTCGGCCTGCTGTTCCTTGAGCCGCAAGACCCCTTCCCGGGAGGACGGCTTGCGACCGGCGTCCCAGTGTCCTACCGCGGCCTGGATCTCGCGCCGACCGTACCTGCGATGCAGCGCCAGCGGCCACTCCGCGATCGGCGTCGCCGTCGACGCGGGATGCGCGCGCCCGTGCAGGATCTCCAGGAGTTCCACGAGCTCGGCGCTGAGTTCGGGCTGCCCCGCCAGCCGCTGCAGAAACGTCGCGGGCATGATCAGATCGTCCGGGTGATGGAAGACCTGGTACGCCAGCATCAGCAGCCTGCGCTCGTCCACGGGCGACCTCGCGTCCTGCGGCTTTCGCAGCGCCCGCAGGGTCGCTTCCAGTCGCGGGCCTTCATCGATGTGGCACAGCGCGCCGAGCCGGGCGTTCCAGCGCCGTTCCTCCTCGCTCACGCCGGCAGGAAGGACCCCGGCCTGCCGGCGCAGGAAGGTCCAGCCGCCCGCCGCATACACCTCTTCGAGCGCGCGACCGCTCTCCTCCAGGTACCGAGCCAGCGGGAGCGCTCCGCCCGCGAGCGCGGCCAACTGGGCAATCTCCCGCGCGAGCTTGACCGGGCCGCCGCCGATGGTCTCCCGCAGGCTCGCGAGCACCCGGTCGCGCGCCACGCGATCGAGGTGCAGGTGACAGCCCGGCGGCAGGGAGGGGAAGTCCTCCTCGACGGCCTTCTGCAGCCGGCCGCGCGGGATGCCGGTCATCGCGGTCAGCAGCCCGTCGAAGCGGAACTCGCGCCGGTGCTGGCCGATGAAGTCGAGAACGAGGCAGGTGGGCTTGCCTTCGTCCAGCCGCAGGCCCCGACCCAGCTGCTGGAGAAAGACGGTCGCGCTCGACGTCGGCCGAAGCAGCAGAAGCGTGTCCACGAAGGGCAGGTCGATGCCTTCGTTGTAGAGATCGCAGGTGAAGACGACGTTGACCTCGCGCCTGCGCAGCCGACCGGGAGCCGCATCGCGCTCGGCATCGGGAGAGCCGCCGTGCACGGCCTGAGCGGGGATCCCGGCGGCCCGGAACGCGCCCGCCATGAATTCGGCGTGGCGCACGCTCACGCAGAAGCCGAGCGCACGCGCCTCCGGCCATCGTCCTCGCAAGCGGGCGAACTGTGCGGCGACGAGCTGGGCGTGGCGGTCGTCTCCCGTGTAGGCGGCATCGAGCTCGTCGGCCGAGTACGCCCCGCGGCTCCAGCGCACCGCGCGGAGGTCGGTGCCGTCGCTCAGGCCGTAGTACTCGAAGGGGACGACCAGCTCGCGCTCCAGCGCGTGCCAGAGCCGGATTTCGGCGGCGATCCGCCCGTCGAAGTCCGGCAGCAACGATTGGTTGTCCGCGCGTTCCGGAGTCGCGGTCAGTCCCAGCAAGAGCGCGGGGCGGAGCCTTTCCATCACTTCGCGATAGGAGGGCGCCGGCAGGTGGTGGCATTCGTCCAGGATGACGAAGGGCCAGTGCTCCGGGCCGAGGCTTTCCAGCAGCCCGCTGCGCAGGAGGCTGGGGATGGTGGCGAAGAGGTGGTGCGGGCTTTCGGGCTTCTCGTCGCCGGTGAGGAGCGACCCGAAGGCGTGGTCGCGCAACACCTGCCGGAAGGCGCACCGCGCCTGATCCAGCAGCTCGCGCCGGTGCGCGAGGAAGAGCAGTCGCGGAGCCGGAGACTGGCGCGCGTAGTCGAACGCCGCGATCATGGTCTTGCCCGTGCCGGTCGCCGCCACGATCAGGTTGCGCCGGCGCCCGAAGTACTCGCGCTGTTCCGCGAGGTCGTCGAGGATCTCCTGCTGGAAGGGGTACGGCCGCAGCGTGAAGAACAGCGCCGGGGCCGGCGCGGCGCTTGCCTTCCCGCCGAAGTGCGCCGCGTCGAGGGCGACCTGCAGGCGGTCGTAGTCGCGTTCCGGATCGAAGGGCTCGAATTCGGGGTCGTTCCAGAGGCTGTCGAACGCGCCGCGGAACATTTCGATCACGTGCCGGAGGTCGGCCTCGGTGACTTTCATGACCCATTCGAGGCCGCCGGACAGGGCCGAAGCGGACAGGTTGGCGCTGCCGATGTACGCCGTGCTGAAGCCCGTGTTGCGCTGGAACAGCCAGGCCTTGGCGTGCAGGCGCGAGCGCCGGCCGTCGAGGGAGATGCGCACCTGCGTGTTGGGAAGCCGGGCGATCATGCGCACCGCATCGGCCTCGGTGGCCCCGATGTAGGTGGTCGTGATCAGGCGCAACGGACGGCCCGCGTCGGAGAGCTCCTTGAGGGCCCACCAGAGCTTGCGCACGCCCTCCCACTTCACGAAGCTCACGAGGGCGTCGACCCGATCCGCGGTGGCGATCTCGCGTGCGATCTCGTGGCCGAGCTCGGGCTTGCCCGGCCGCGCCAGCAGCGTGGAGAGGGCGAGCGGAGTCTCGGGCCGCACCGGCGGCTTGCCCCCGTGCACGGCCCAGAGGAGCTGTTCCGGCGCGGCGATGTCGGCTTCGGCGGGCGTCTCCGAACCATGCGAACGCAAGAACTGCAGGATCGCGTTGGCGAAGCCCGCCTGAGCGGAGACGCCTCCGGGAAGGTCCTGAAGCACGCGCGCGATCTCGTCGGCGAGGTGGCGGGAAAGCCGCACCGGGTAGTCGGCGTCGTCGGGGGGCGAGGTCTCGGCGGTGCGCCCGGGCAGGGATTGGAGCGCGGTCTGGAGCGCGCGGGTGACGAGGAGCTCGTAGAGGCCGTTGGGGATCACAGTCGTCGTTCACCCCGAAGCCGGTCCATCCGCCTGCGCTGCGCGGCGGAGAGAGGGCGAATCAGAGCGTCATAGGCGTCTTGAAGCCAGGCCAGTCGCTCCGCGGGGGTTCGCGCCAGGCTCCATTCGAGAAGTCTCTCGGCCTGGGTCTGTCCCCCCAGGTCCCGCCACTCGCCGGCGCCGCCGCGATCGCCATCGGGTCTTCGGGCCTTACCCACGGCGCGTTCTCCCTCGTGCTTCCGCCAGGATCCGTTTCACGTCCAGGTCGGCGGTCAGACGCGGCCATCCGTGAAGGACCACGGCAAGTCCTCCGGCGACTAGGTAAACGTACCCGACCTCGATTGAGCGTGGCGAGCAGGCGCTCGAACGAGGTCATGCTTTCTCCTTGCCTGACCGGTCCCCATGGTAGCGGCGCGGGAGTTATCCACAAGGGGAATCCGAGGTCGGGAACGCAGCGTCCGCGTGGCCCGAGCAGCCCCGGCCTCGTTCATCGAATTCCGTTGAACGCGCGCGGACTTCTTCAATACCATTTACATCATGAACGGGCGCGTCGTGGAGGGCGATCCCATTGAGCACGAGCACGATGAAAAGCTATCGCAGCGTGGCGGAAGGCGCGGCGGATGCCGTCCCGGAGTTTCGCCTCGCGGCGGACCCGGCGGGTCGGACGTGGCTGCTGGGGGACGAGTATTGTGAAAATCCCCACTGCGAATGCGCCGTGGCGCATTGCCGGTTGGTGGCTCGGGAGGATCCGCTCGAGGGCGTCACGTTCGACATCGATCTCGCGCAGCCTCGGTTGACCAGGCCTGCCGGACTTCCGGAGGCGGACGTCCTGAGGATCCAGGAGTTCAGCGGGCGCCCCGAGGTCTTTCGGCTGCTGGAGCGCCGGCGGCAGGTCGTGCGCGCCTGGGGACTGATCGAGGGGGGAAATCCGGTCGAGGAGGAACCGGGGCAGAGCACGACCTTCATGCAATTCTCGCCGCGGCGGGAGTCCTTCGCGATGGAGTTCGAGCTCGGCACGGAGCGGTGGACCGCGATCGACCATTACTGTGCGAAGCCCGGTTGCAGCTGCCGGGCGGCGCTGATTGCGCTGTATCGCCACCAGCCCGCGCGCAAGGCGGGCGATCCGCTTTCAGTGACGTTCGCGGCAAGGTTCGACCTGGCCACCGGCGTCGTGCGCCGGGAAGAAGGAGGAAGCCTGGCGCCCGAAGAGGCGCGGGTGACGGCGGCACTGGCGGCGGAACTCGGGGACGCGCGAGCGGTGTTGGAGATTCGGCGGGGAATGCTGCTGCGGATCGCGGGACGGCATCTCAGGTGGCGCATTCCCGCGCCGCGCCCGGCGGTTGCGGAACCCGCGCTGGTGGGCGCCGGCCGGACGCGCCGGAACGACCCTTGCCCCTGTGGGAGCGGAAGGAAGTACAAGCGTTGCTGCGGAGGATAGGCGAAGGACAGGCGCGGGGAGGGCGTCGATACGAGGAGGAACGCGGGCCAGGACGAGGTGGACGAGGCGCGGACGCACGCCGGGGTTGTTTCCAGCTCACATGTAGCGATGTACTCGATCGCAGGCCTTGGTCGACGAGAACCTACCCGCAGAGATCGCCATCGTGCTCCGAGGCGAGGGGCATGCCCCCGCCGGGAATCGGGACCCAAAGCCACTCGCGAGAGAGGGTGACCGCACCGATCGCGAGCACCGCGATTCCCACGAGAAGCAGCAGGTACTCGGCCTTCGCGGCCGCCCGGATGGCCGCATGCGGACCAGGCGATCGTCTCGCCGCAACCGGGGGCGGCAGGAGAGGGGCACAAGGCGCGTGCAGGGCGCTGTACGCCCTCATCCCGACGCTCGCTGCGGTTCGCACGAGACGACACTACTTGTCCGTCGGCTCGAAGTGAACGCGCGCGCAATAATGGATCTTCTCCGCCGCCTCGGCCGGCTCACCCCAGGCTTCGGCTTCGGAACGGTTCCACACGTACCCGACGCCACGCTTGGGAAAGCGCCGGAAGCGATAACGCTGATGATCGTCATGGTCGTCCCAGTGCTTGATGTAGTGGTAGTCGGTGTCGGTGGGAGCGGTACTCTGCTCGCGAAGGACTCGATCCCAGTCGAGCTCATCCGCCAGGAGGGATACCTTGTAGTAGAGGAGTCGATCCGGCTTGCCGTTCGCGTCCTTCGTGAATACGAGCACGATCTTGGCGCCACCCTCGGATGTCGTGACGGCGGACGTCGATAGGAACCGGCAGTACTCGATCACGCGGACGGAGACGCGCGTCCACTTGGCGGCTTCCTCGGCAGCGACGACCAACTCGGTCGAGTACAGGCCGTCTGGCGTCGGCGGCACCGGCTCGACGTGAAGCTCCGGGATGAAGTGGACGTGCGGCTTCTCCCGGTAGAGATCCGTATCGAATTCCAGGTCCGGGTCCTCGAAAAGGGACCCGTCATGCCAGTGCTCCTCGACCTCTTGGAAGGTGGTCTTTCCCGGCACGAGGAAAGAGGTGTCGCGTTCATTCCCTCGCCCATCCGCGGGAGAAACCAAGAGTACAAGGCAGGCGAGCGCGGCGCCTGGGTGGAGAAGGACAAGCGGAGTTCGGTTCACTTTTTATCTCCCACGCCGACGGCCTTCAGTCCACGATCCAAAAGACCCTCCAGCGCGCGCTGTTCATCGACGGTGTAACACATGCGAAAACGCTCTGGGTCATAGAAGTACAGTTCGACGGCGACCGCGAAATACTCCCGCTCGTCTCTGAGCGCGTGAAGGTCCCCCGGGAACCTGGATGGGAGGGGGATGTCCGGAGCCTTCACGAGTCCACGTATTTTCCCCATCAGCTGCTCCACCCATCGTTGGAGAAGCCGAAGGACGCCGATCTTGCGATCGCGTCGAAGGAGCTTCTGCTTCTCGTCTCGCCTCTCCCGCTGCTGCAGATGGTAGGGGGAGTCGGTGTCCGCGGAATCGAGCAAGGTGGCGATGATCGCCTTTTCGCTCTCGTAGGCCTGCCGGAGGGACTCGGCCTCCCGATCTGGAAGTCGGACGTTGCGCACCATCTGGCCCAGCAGGAGGTCATGCTGCAGCAGGTACTCCGCGTAGGCCCGCGTGAATGCAGAGTTCTGCGTCACCCACCGCTGGTCCAGAAATCCCCGGACTCGCTGCTTGTTCTCCGGATCCTAGTGCAGCGCGTGCGCGATCTCATGCGCGAGGATCCGCTCCTGATAACGGCGCTGGCTGTTCGACCAAGTACCTACCCACGGGCTGTCCTGATTGCGGAGGACGTGTTCGGCAACCGAAATCGAGTCCTTCCCATCGAACTCCCCGGGATTCGCCGCTTCCTCACCGAACACCCTGATGTTTTTCACGCGGGATTCGCGGAGGACTCGCGCCCTGCGGATGAGCTCCTCGGCCACGGTGGCTACGGGGGCTTTCCCCTCGCGAAGTTTCTTCGCAAACTCCTCCAACTCGCCCGCCCGTCGCTCCTGCTCCGCGGAATGGCGCTCCAGGAGTTCTGCCGCCCCTTCTGCAAGGCGGGCCGCTCGCTCGGCCTCCTCCGCCTTCTTCTTGAATCCGATGGATGCGACGCTGTCCCGGAGCTGCGCCTCACGGCGTCGGGCCTCCTCCCCCTCCACCCGCTTCTCCGCGGCCAACTCGCGGTGCTTCTTGGCCTCGCTGCGACAGAACTCGCACCTCCGCCGCAGATTCTCCGCGTCCTCCTCCATGTTGCGCGCGCTCGCGTCGTCATTGCGAGGGCCGCCGCCCAACCCGTCCTGCAGCTCGCGGAATCTTCGGACCTGGTCCGGGTTCGCCGGCTTCTCGGAGGTGTCCTCGTCCAGGATTGCCGGATGGTCGTCCGGGTGGTCGTCGTCGTCGTCCCCGTAGATGCTGTGGTCGGGTTCGTGCTCGTCCGGACCCGCTCCGTTCCCGGGCGGGCGCGCATGTGGCTCGGGCACGGACGGACCGTGCAGGTCCGCACCGCCCGGCCCCCCCGCATTCGAAGGACCGGAGTTCCCCCCGCCGGGATTCGGGACCCAAAGCCACCCGCGAGCCAGGCTCACCGCCCCCATCGCGAGAACGATGATCCCCGCGACGAGGAGCAGGTACTCGGCCTTCGCCGCCGCCCGAACGGCCGCACGCTGGTGGGCCGGGCCGGCCACGACGGAATCGCGATCGGGCATGTCCTCGGGACCGGGACCTCGGCCGGCACGTCGGGAAGGCATCTGCATCCTGTGCCCCTCACTCCTGATCCTCCGCAGCGAGACTGTATCCGGCGTGCCCTGGGGACACAAGGGCTCATCATCTCATGGGTCCCCCCCATCGCAAGCCCATCCGTTCGCCGCTCGGCCGACTCGCCTGGGCCTGTAGACAGGCTAGACCTCGGGGATCCCAATCTCCTTCAGATACGCATACGTCGGATCGTAGTAGCCCGGGTCCCGCGTGGGGTCCTCCGGATCGCCCCTCGGAACCACGATGATCATCCCTTGCCGGGCCCGCGTGAGAAGAACCCGGTAGGCGTTGGTCAGGTAGCGTTTCCGGTCCGGCTTGTGGATGTTGTTCCATCGGTGCCCGCGGAATGACCAGTGCTTCCATCCGCGGGAGCCGTAGCGAAGGTCGGCGTCCCAGGTCACGCACGCCCAGTCGAGTTCCAACCCCTGGACGTGGAACTCGGTCGCTACGTCTTCGAGATAGTACGACGAGCGTACGTCCTCTTTGCCGTCGAGAAACCAGTGCACGGGATCCATGGGTGCGCGCACCGCAATCCCGTGGGGCTTCAATCGCTCGGCTTGGGAGGACACCACGATGCCGTATCGCTCCGAGCCCCGGGAGCGGGCCTTCAACCATCGCCTGGCCATGCCGAGATCCCGCGTCAGCGCGATCGGATAGGCGGCGGAGGTCTGCCCCAGGGTGGAGCGCGCCCCGCTCGCATCCAGGTCGAGGATCTGCTTCACCAACAGCGACACGTTTTCCGCGCGGAAGGACCGCATGGATGTCGCGAGGTGTAGAGCGTCGTGGTACTCGACCTTTTCCCCGGTACCGAGCATCGTGAGCGCTTCACCCGACCCGTACTCGCTGTCCGTGAGCCGCGGGGAGATGCATACGTGCCAATTCGGGAACGACCGCTTCACGGACGCGATCCACTCGCCGATGCCGGCCTCACCCGTGTTGATTTCCTGTCCCCCGCCGATGAGGCATACGATCACGGCCCAGTCCGCGTGGCGGTCCAGACAGGAAATGAGGAATTCGGGCTCCGACATGTCGAAGCCCGCCCGCTTCTTTTTTCTCCGCATGAAGTCGGAGGTCTTGGCCCGATGCCAGGCGCGCTGGGCCTCGTCGAACAGCGCCACGTGCTCGATCGGGGGGCGCGTGTCGTCGCGCAGACACTCGTCGCGAAAGTGGTGCACGTTCTGGATGAACGCCTTCACCTTGCTGCGCGCTTCGCCCTTGGTGACCGGGGTCCCGGCGGCTTTCATCCGTTGTACCTCGTCGCGCGCCAGGGCTTCGCCGAGGATCCGCACCAACGGCCCGTTGCCGGACAGGAAGACGGCGTACAGTTCGTCCGTGGGCTGCATGTACTGCGTGGCGATGTTCAAGCCGACCAACGTCTTGCCCGCGCCCGGAACGCCGGTCACGAAGCAGATGGTCTTACGACGGTGGACGCGAGAAGCAATGATGATGTCCGAGAGCGCCTGCGAGGTCACCGTCAGATTCTTCGCGCCGGCGTCGTTGCGGGCAATGTCCAGAACCGAGTGGCGGCCGTAGAGGGACCGCGCGGCTTCGACGATCGTCGGAGTGGGACGGTATCGCCCCGTCTCCCAGATCTCACGGTCCACTCCGGCCCCGTCGGTCACCTCGAGGACCCGGTCCACGAGGCTCCGGAACGAGTCGGGAGTCGCCTTCAGCGGAACGAATACCTTGTCGGGGCCCGGCGCCGGTGGGTCGGCGGGCGCCGACTTCGCTGCGGTGGCAATCAGGACCGGCGCGACATGGAGGGGATGGCTGGTCTCGTGGAAGTTCTTCAGGTCGAGCGCGTAGTCCCAGACCTGATCTTCGGCGGCCCGCGTGAACGTGTCTTCCCCCACCTTGAATTCGAGCACGAACACCACGGATTTCATGAGGAGAAGCACGTCCGCGCGCTGCCCCATGCGGGGAATGGAGTACTCGAAGTAGATCGAGCCGGCGGTTTCGCGGAGGGCGCCTTGGAGGAACCCGATCTCCTGCTCCCACGCCTCGATCTGCTCGCGCAGCGCGGGCAGCCCTGCCTGCGCCGCCCGGCTGGCCAGCCGATCGAGCACGTCTCCCGGCTTGGCTTCGAGGAATCCGGCCAGAGAGTTGGAGTACCAGGCTCGCTGCATCGACGCGATCCCGAGATTGCCGAGGGAAGCGGGATGACACCTCGCTTGCTCGCAGGGTAGCACTACGCTCGCGCGGCGGCAACGTCGTTTTCGCCGATGTAGATTCCCCCTGCTCGCGAGCGCGAGTCCCCTGGTTGGCGGTGGCCATCCGAGGGCCGAAACCGAAAACCGGCCGGTGCAGGAGAAACAAGCCGATCTCGATCCAGGCATGAACGCGGAGCTCGGTCAACCAGCGATACGGCGGTCCGGCGGCGACGTGATTGACGCGGCTCTCTCCACCCCATAGAATCGACATCGTGACCGGCTCCGGCGCCCGAGCGCAAATTCCAGGAGGAGAGGTATTCTGGAACCGACCCCGCTCGACTTCATGCAGCGCCTGGCATCGCACGCGATCGGCCGGTTCCCCGTGGCAATGAGCGGCCCACTCGTCGCCGCTGGAATCTGTGGACCCGACGAATCGAGCTTCATTGCCGTCGGCGTCAACGTGATGCGGGTCTTGCCGGGCACCGGATATGCGGCCGTGCATGCCGAGGAGGTCGTCATCGGCGAGATGTCAATGCAGGAAGTCGGGCCGGTGACACTCGTCGTCAGTCTGGAGCCGTGTCGAGCGCGTCAAGGGCCGGACGCCGTTCCCTGCTGCGCGCGCGTCGCCGACTTCGCGCGATCGCGCAAGGTGCGGCAGGTCGTGGTTGGCCTGCTGGATACGGGGAAAGGACTCGGGTTCATGCTGCGGCAGGGGGTTCGCGTGGCGATCTGCGACGGCCCGGAACATCGGTCCACTCGCGGGAGCAACACATCCAGTCGTCTGGCGGAACTGGAGCGCGAATATGGTGTCGGGAAACCGCCAGCGCTGGAGGTTATCCAGGTCCCGAACTTGGACGCAATCAATCGAGAAAGTAGACGACGCATGGAGGCGGCGAGCCTCGAACGCCGGGCACAGGTGGAGCGCCTCTTGACTCTGATCGGAGAGGGAAGGGACCCGATCGCGGTGATTGCCGGGGGAGTTGCGGGACTCGGCGTCCGCGACCGGTCTCGCTTGTCGGAGTTGCTGATTGCCGGGCAATCGATGGCAACGCCGCTCCCCGAGTGGCTCCGCGACTGGGTGGAGTCACTGGTGTACCGAACATGGGCAAGAGAACGCGCGATGGGAATCGAACGGGAAGTGCGACAGCGGGAGGACGCCAATGGATAGTGAACATGGGATGGATCTTGCGCGAATCGAATTCCTCTTGCAGCGCGAACTCCTCGGCTTGGCGCCATCGGTCAGGGATCCACTCCAGCAGGCTCTGCTGTACTTCGAGGATGTGCCTGCAGAGTTGTTGGCGAGGCGCAAGGACGCGCTCGCGACCGGTGAAGGCGCCCCAGAGTGGATCCTCCTGAGGGGCGACGACGCGGGTGCGGAATGGCTGGAAGAGATGCGCGGAACGTATGGGATGAATGTGATCACCGTCGAAAGCCTCGGCGAGGTCCGGGAGCGGCTCGAGGGACTCGTCAGCCACCGCCTCTATCTCGCGGAACCCGCGCAGATCCAGTTGCGGGCGGCGTCATTCTATCCCGGCGACGAGTCGATCGTCGGGCCCCGGGAGAAGACCGCATGATCCCCGCCGATTGGTTGAAGACCGTCGTTGTTCTGGCGATTCCACGCCCCGACAATACGGCCGTTCCAGTGGGAGCGGGAGTCCTCGTGCGCGAGGGGAAGGTCGGTTGGCTGATCACCGCGGCCCATGTGGTGGACATGCATCGGAAGAACCACCTGGCTGCGTTGCTGCGTCATCGCTCGAAGGGAGGGGTACTTCTGCTCCCGTTCCGCTATCAGGACTCGCAGGGCTTCGGCTGGCATCGCGATCACGTGCACGATCTTGCGGCCACGATCTTTCCCTGGAATGATGAGTGGGACCTCAAGTTCTTGACGGAAGACCAGATGCTCGAAGTCGGGGACGTTGCGCCCGGCAATTCGTGCTACACGGTGGGGTGCCCCCACGGATTGGCCGGCCTGACGCCCGGAAGCGTGATGCCGCTGGTCCTGGACGGAATCGTCTCGGGCATCGACGCAGGTCACCTCCGGTTGTACGTAAGCGCACCGACCTTCGAGGGCAACAGCGGCGGACCCTTGTTCGTTGCCCAACATATCTCGCCCAGCAGACCAGGAGCATGGCTGGCCATCCCGCGCTTCTGCTTGGCGGGCATCATGGTCCAACAGCTCGTTTCGCGACGGCCCGCTCCGAACGATACCAAGAAAGCGATGCTGACGGAACAGGAGCCGTACTTGCACCTGGGAGTTGCGACGTCCGTCAGTGCAGTACGAACGTTGCTGGCGTCGACGGAAGCACGGAGGGATGTCGATCGAGTCCTTGCCATGCAGCCGTGACGGCCCGCCCGCGCCGCTCTCGCGTCCGGCTGGGGTCCTCAGGCGTCAGCTACTTGGTCGCATTCGTGAAGTGAGGCTTCGATTGAATCGCCTCGCGCAGGGAGATTGAATGCGGTTCGCGACGAGGATGGGCAAGGCCGTTGGGAAGGCGCGCTCACCCGGAGGAAATGCGTCATGATCCCGAAATGCCCACATTGCGGTCGCGCGGAACACGTCACCTGGACCCAGGAAGAGGTGCAGATCGTGACGTATGCCATCAAGGCCTGCGAGGCCGACCGGTTGACGCTCGACGGCGGCTCCTACCGAGACGACCCCAATAGCGAAGCCATCGAGGGCACCGGGTTGTTCCACGGCGAATCGTGCGCTCACTCCTGGCGACCTGAGCGCGCTCCGTCCGAGGTGGGATACGAATGAGCGCGAAGTCCAGCGACACCCCTCCCCCGCGTCTGACCACGGTCGCCGCCGCCGGCTTCAAGTCCATCCGCGACCGCGTTCACGCGGAGATTCGCCCGCTCACTCTGCTTGCGGGCGCCAACAGCTCCGGAAAGTCCTCGCTGATGCAGCCCCTCCTGCTGCTCAAGCAGACGCTCGAAGCCGGCTTCGATGCGGGGCCGCTTCGCCTGGATGGTCCGAATGCGCGGTTCACCAACATGCAGCAGTTGCTCTGGCACGGCAAGCAGAAGAAGGACCACGCCGCGGAGTTCGAGGTCGGGTTGGGCAATGGGCGGACGGAGGTCTCGCTGTTCTTCAAATCTTCCACCAAGAAGCTTGCGCTGGATCGCTCCGTGTTTCGCCGCGCCGGCGAGTCCGACGTGCAACTGCGCGTCGGGGACAGCGGGTCTTCGATGACCCTCGGGTTCCTCGCCGCTGGAATCCGCCCCATGGTCTACCAGGTGACCCCGAACGGCTGCTGGCCGGAGCTGAAGCTGAGTTCCAGCTGGGAAGCCCCCGCGGTGACCTTCCTGGAGAAGCCCACCGAATCCCATGACGCGATTCTCCGGAACCTCATCCATCTGCCCGGCCTCCGCGGGAATCCCGAGCGTCTGTACCGCACCAGCAACGTCGGCGCACGCTTCCCCGGGCAATTCCATGACTACGTCGCCGGCGTCATCGCCTTCTGGGCCGCCGCAAAGGACGCCCGACTCGAACAGGTCGCCAACGGCCTCCAGCAACTCGGCTTGGCGTGGAAGGTCGAGGCCCGGCCCGTCGAACTGACCCACGTCGAACTCCGCGTGAGCCGCACAGCCTCTCCCCAGCAAGGCGGCGCCCAGGACTTGGTGAACATCGCCGACGTCGGATTCGGCGTCGGCCAGGTGCTTCCTGTCGTGGTCGCCCTTGCCGCCGCGCACCGCGATCAGGTCGTATATGTAGAGCAGCCCGAGATTCACCTGCACCCGCGGGCCCAGGTCGCGCTGGCCCGCCTGCTGCTCCAGGCCGCCGCGCGCGGCGTCGTGGTGGTCGCCGAGACCCACAGCAACCTGCTGCTCAAGGGAGTGCAGCAGGCCGTGGCTTCGCGCGAGTTCGCGCCGGACCTGGTCAAGCTCCACTGGTTTCAGCGCGACGAGAAGACGGGCGCAAGCCGCTGCCTCTCGGCGGACCTCGACGAATCCGGCGCCTACGGGAATTGGCCCGAGGACCTGAGCGACGTCGAACTCGACATCGAGGATCAGTTCCTCTCGTCGTCGATGGGACGCCGGGGCAAGTGAAGCGCGGGCGCGGGGCGAGGCTCGTCGTGGTGGATGCGTCGGTCGCGGGCGCGGCAGGGGAGCGGGCGGACGCACCCGATGTCTCGACGGGCAGTCGACGGGCATTGGAAGCGCTTCGCGCAAGCGCGATTCGGCTCGTGATGACCCCAGACCTCTGGACGGAGTGGCGCGAGCATCGCTCCCGTTTCTCCTCGAAATGGCTCAGGTCGATGTTCTCGAAGAAGCGAGTCGATCGGTTGGAGTCGGTCCTCGGCACTCCTCCGTGAGGAGGGCGGTGGCCGATCGTGTACCACACCTCCGACAGCGGACGGCCATCGAGAAGGACTACGTGCTCCTCGAGCCTGCCCTGGCCACGGATCGCCGCGTCGTGTCGTTGGACGACAAGGTGCGGGAACTTCTTCGGCCGCTCACGGGCCGCTCACGGCGCACGTCCTGGATCTTGCGGTCCTGCACTGGGCGAACCCGTATCGCGGCGCGGCGAAGTGCGTGCCGTGGCTGGAGCAGGGTGCGCCGGATGAACCGACGCTGCAGCTTGGGTTCGCGAATCGGTGATCGGCGTGCCGCTCCTCACGCCAACGGGGCCCGGAGCAACTGATCAACGCGGCGATGCCGCCTCGATCGGGCCGCTCTTCTCGGAGCCTCGGAAAGACCGTGTAGGGCGAATGGGAAGTCCGCTTGACAACCGAGTGCTCCTCGGCAATGATCGACTTGGCAGCGTAACGAGTCGATTCCTTGAGTTCCAGCGGACCCAGTCGAGCGGAGGACACCATGACGCCCACCTGCCCGAATTGCAGCGGCACCGAACGCATCCGCTGGACCCAGGAAGAGTCCCGGATCGTCACCTACCACGTCATGGCCTGCGAAGACGACCGGGTCGTCCTGGCCGCCGACTCGTACATGGACGACTGGGAAAGCCATGCCATCGATGGGACGGGCATGTTCCGCTGCGACGCGTGCGCCCATTCCTGGTTTCCGACCCGGCAGCAGGTCGAAGTCGAATACGAGTAGATCGGCGGACCGGTGGTGCGCGTCGCCGGCCGCTCCGATCCTGGCGATCCAGGACGGCCGTCCCCACCTTGAAGGGCGGCTCGACGGTGGGGATTCCCTCGCCGCCGGCGATCTGGTTGCCGTCGGGAGAGGTCGTCACGCCGGACGTGCGGGACGCCGAGAGGCTTCAGGGCCTCCGCGCCGACTGGACCAAACCTGCGGAAACGGTCGCCCGCCGCGGCTCGCGCTGGAAGCTCATCGGCAACGCGGTCACCGTGGACGTCGCGGCATGGATCGGTCAGCGACTGCGGAAGCCCGGCAACTACGATGACGCGTTGGACCGGCGCATCTCGAACGGTGGTGCGTGGCCCAAGGCCGCCTGGAACCTGGGCGACGGGCGCTTCGCTTCGCAGGCGACGGCATGGCCGGTTCGACGGGCCCCGAGGGGGTTGAGCGAATTCCTGCGATACCCCACCAAGCCCCTGTCCCTCAAGGCCACCAGCGGCTTCATTGCGCGCACCCGCAAGAGCTCGCTGCACTTCCCTGCAGGCTTCCTCGATGCGCTCGGTCGCCACGCCGAGCGATCGCGGATGGCCACCCGCGAGATCGAGCGATCCGCCGACCCGGCCAAATGATGAACGCATGAGACCGCGCACCGACCGCAAGACCTCGCAGCGCATGGCCGGGATCCGGCAGCGCGACACCGAGGCCGAGTTGATCGTGCGATCGATTCTCCACCGGGCGGGCCTTCGCTTCCGCACGAACGCGCGCGACCTGCCCGGCTCGCCCGACATCGTCAATCGCAAGCGGCGCTGGGCGGTTTTCGTGCACGGATGCTTCTGGCATTCCCACCCGCGTTGCCCGCGTGCGACGGTGCCGAAGCGCAACTGCGAATTCTGGCTGGACAAGCTGCGCCGTAACCGGCTGCGGGATCGGCGCAGGCTGCGGGAATTGCTGCGGCTCGGCTATCGGGCCGTGGTCGTGTGGGAGTGCGAGGCGGAAGAGCGGGCGCAGAAAGTCGAGAATCGCCTTCTCGCCGTACTTGCATCGGGCGCACGACCCGATCGGTGAGGAACGTCGTCGCGCGCGGTGCCGGGAAATTGGAGCGTCTCGCGAGATTGCTCTCTGGCGGCCGGCCGCGAGACGAAACCACCCGACATTTCTTGGACTTTCTCGCCGCGGCCAACGCATTTTTCGAGAATTCGTAAGAGACGACCTGTGCCTGTAAGGACTTACGGCGTTCCGAAAACGGACCACTTCGGGCGCCCCTCGACGGCACCCGGGGTGCCCCAGGCGTGAACCACGGCTTCGGCGTGGAGCAGGCACGGAGGCCGGGAGGGGCGACCATAGTGCCAGGGTCGAGCGCATCCGGTGTCCGATGGGGGCGAGACCTGTGCGGCGTCGATGCACCCGAGTTGCCCCAGGCGACACCCGGATCTGCGGGGGCATAGCACATATTCGGCGCCGTCGGGGGGCCGGGTTCGCCAGGACGCCGCATTGCTCGACCACGGGCGAGGCGCATGGCTCATGCGTACGGGCACCTGCAAGCCGGCGATCATCGGGCGAGGAGGTCGGTGGGCTCGCGATAGGACTTGACAGGGACGTTGGCGCTCGCGATGATCGACGAGACGCTCGGAAGCTGAGACGTTGAAGCCTCGGGGATTCGAGAACCGCAGCCGAATCGGGAGGGAATCATGGTCGAGGAACCGACGCCGACGGGGGACCCCGAACCCAAGCCCAAGAAGGCCAAGAAGGCGAAGAAACCCGCGCAGGCCCTCGACACGAGAGCGCGCAGGCTCCTGTGGAAACCTCGTTCGAACTTCGAGGAGATCGCCGAGCGGGCGATCTTGGTCTGGGAGAAGAACCCGAGCCTGGTCAAGATAACCGGCCTGACCCCCGCCCAGCTTCAGAGACTGCTGACGCGTTCCAAGAAGAGCGGGAACAAGGAGAAGGACCTGGTGCGACTGGCGAAAGAGTCCAGCGACCGCCGGCTTCTGGACGGACACGAGGCCTGGAAGGGGCTGCTGGACTTCAAAGCTGCGGTGGTGACGAACGCGCGACGCAATCTTTCACTCAAGGGCCTCTTCGAGGAACTGCTCGACTTCATGAAGACGGGCGCGACGCAGGTGGAGGTGGTTGTAGATACGTCGGACGACAAGGGGGACGAGGGCAAGAAGAAGTAATCGCGGAACACCGAGCGCGGGCGGCAACGCGTTCACGGCTGTCGCGGCTCACGATCTTCGGGGAGATCGCGGAGCGCGCCGCGAGGGACTTCAAGGCTTGGCGTGGAGACGGGCAGTTGCCGGGACGCCTCGCTCGAGGGCCTGTTCAAGGAGTTCCTTGAGTTCATGCGCGAGGATGCGACCAAGTACGCTCGCGACGGGGACGAGAAGAAGTAGCTGGGCCAGCCGGCGCGGTGCCGAATCCTTCACGACTGATCGCCATCGGCGATCGCTGGGCACCGTTCACCTCCCATCGTTTTGCACCCCGGTAGGCATAGCATCATGATCCGGAAGCTGGAACTGCTGGGCTTCGCCGCGTTCGAACACGTCGTGCTTGACCTCGTTCCAGGAATAAACGTGTTTCTGGGCGCCAATGCAACTGGGAAAACGCACGCGATGAAGGCGCTCTACAGTGCTCTTCGTGCAGTCCCCAAAGAGGGCTCCAGCCTGGAGCTAGGGGCGCGGCTGCGAGAGAAATTCGCAAGGGTGTTCAGGCCGGACGATGCGCAAATCGGGCGCTTGGTACAACGCCGTCCCGGTCAGGGGAGTGCGCGAATTCGCATCCTCGGCTCGAGCGGCCAGCTTGGATTCTCGATCTACAGCAAAGACTCCTCGATCCGAATCCAGAAAAACGACCTGGAGCATGTACCCAGCGCGATCTTCCTTCCCTCGCGTGAACTGCTTGCGATGTACGAGGGCTTCATAGCAGCGTACCAGGCGCGCGAACTCTCCTTCGACGAAACCTACTTCGACGGAATCGTGGCCCTTTCGGCCTCAGCGTTGCGCGGTCCGAAACCCAAGCCAATCTCCGGAGCGATGGAGGATCTGCACAAGATTCTTGGTGGCCATGTTGTGCGCCAGGGTGATCGCTTCTATCTCGTCGGGAGGGAAGGCAAGCTCGAGGCTCATTTGCTTGCCGAAGGAATGCGAAAACTCGCGAGTGTGACGTACCTCCTTGCAAACGGATCCCTGAGTGAACGGGGCGTGTTGTTTTGGGACGAACCGGAGGCAAATCTCAACCCAGCGCTAGTGGGTGGTCTCGCCGACTTGCTGGTCAATCTCGCGAAAACTGGCATGCAGATCGTGGTAGCGACTCACGACTATCTCTTCACTCGTACGCTTGCCCTGCATTCCGAGCAGGGCGCATCCATCAGGTTCTTCGCATTCGTGCGCCAGGACAGCGGCGTGATCGTCACCGGAGCCTCCACCCCCGACGAGCTCCCCGAGAATCTGATCCGGGACGCGTTCCTCACTCACTACGATCGTTCTCGGGGCGTCGAGGATGGTGCGCAAACTGCGGGTAGTAGACCATGACCCGTCGATTCGAGGAAGGATCGCTCGTTCTCGAGTTCGAAGACCTGTCCCGCGCCCGACGCTGGGACACGCACCAAGCCTACATTCATGGGCTGGGAAAGATCGCCCCGGGAACCAAGGCTGTAGACATCTGCCTGTGGACCGGCGCGGGGGCTGCAGTCTTGGAGGTCACAAACTACGGAACGGCGAGAATCCCATTCAAGGACCTCGCCGTCGAGGTGGCATCCAAGACACGCGATACCATCGCGTCGATGGCCTGGGCATGCGTTCGCGAGATCTCCGACGAACCTGACTACGAGCGCTTTGTCCGGCGCTTCATCGATTGCGGTATGGGTGCGAAGCTGGAGGTGGTGGTCTGGCTCGAAGCTGACCGCCCTCTTGACGCAGTGGACGCACATGTTTTCGCCGATGAGATACGCGCTCAGCTCAAGCCGTGGATCTACGCTCGAGTCGCGGTCACGAATCGAGTCATCCAAACGGACCCTAAGCGCGCCGTCGCCTGGCTGCGAGTGACTTCAAAGAACCGACGCGACTTGCGCTGATAGCCTGGACGGCACCCGTCGACCCTTCGACCGTATCCGAAGATCCGCAGTTAGTTTGCAGGACTTGATGAAACAGAAACAATCGAAGCACAATGATCTTCGACGGCTCATTCATGGCTCCATCCCGATTCGCGAGATCGCCGAGCCCTTGGCATCCTTCGACGGATCAACCGGCGTGGACTCGGTCCGAGCGTTCATGGAGAGCCGCTCCTTTGACGTCGTCGGAGTGCGCCGCAATGGGCAGGTCGTCGGCTTTGCGCACCGCCAAGCCCTCCAGAACGGGCAATTGGATCGGTACACGACGCGCATAGAGGCCGGGCAAGCAGTTCACCACGACGAATCCCTTGCGCAGGCATTCAAGCGACTTCGAAGTCAAACGGCCGTATTCGTAGAGGTGTTCGGATTGGTTGCCTGCGAACATCGTGCGGAGGGCTCGCTGGGCTCGCGATAGGGCTTGACAGGGGCATTGCCGCGCGCAATGATCAAGCAGACGCTCGAAGCGGAGCCCCTGAAGCCTCGGGGGTTCGCGAA
>Ga0209514_10004260_pt1 | contig 19486 bp, 16 predicted proteins | sample Subgrocontami58m_FD_187452 | JGI IMG/M metagenome (GOLD analysis project Ga0209514, IMG submission 187452) | Subsurface groundwater microbial communities from S. Glens Falls, New York, USA - GMW37 contaminated, 5.8 m (SPAdes) (version 3) | ecosystem: Environmental > Aquatic > Deep subsurface >...
ACGAAGGTCTACGAGCCCGACGTCCTCGCCCTCAACGACGTCTCGTTCACGATCGACAAGGGCGAGTTCGTGTTCGTCGTCGGCGCCTCGGGGTCGGGCAAGTCGACCGTCGTGCGCCTGCTGCTGAAGGAGATGGAGCCCACGGCAGGCCGGATCGTCGTCGGCGGCCGCGACCTCACGCGCCTCAAGCGCTCGCAGGTCGCCCTGCTGCGGCGCAACGTCGGCTGCGTCTTCCAGGACTTCAAGCTGCTTCCGGATCGCAACGCCGGCGAGAACATCGCCTACGCGCTCCGCGTGCAGGGCGAGAGCGCGAACAACATCCGGCGCAAGGTGCCGGAGGTGCTCAACCTCGTCGGCCTCGCGCACAAGGTGAACTCGCTCCCCGGCGAGCTCTCCGGCGGCGAGCAGCAGCGCGTCTCGATCGCGCGCGCCGTCGTCAACCACCCGCCCCTGCTCGTCTGCGACGAGCCGACGGGCAACCTCGACCCCGACACGTCGGTCGGGATCATGCAGCTGCTCTACCGCATCAACCGCGTCGGCACGACCATCCTCATGGTCACGCACGACCGCGAGATGGTGGACAAGATGCGCAAGCGCGTGATCGCGCTCGACGAAGGCCGGCTGGCTCGCGACGAGCGGCGCGGCGGCTACGCGACCGAATGAGGCTCCGGGTCGTCATCTCCGAGGCGGTTCGCTCGATCGCCGCAAACCTCTCAACGACGTTCGCGGCGATCCTGACCGTGCTGATCGCGATGTTCATCCTCGGGCTCGCGATCGGGCTCGGCACGTGGACGCTCTCCTGGAGCAACCACGTCAAGAAGGAGCTGCTGGTCAAGGTCTTCTTCTGCACGCCGTCGGCGCCCGGCTGCAAGGGCGACGCGACGACGGCCCAGATCGATGCCGTGCGCGAGCAGCTGCTGGCGATGGACGAGGTGAAGGAGAACGGGATCCGGTTCATCTCGAAGGAGGACGCGCTGAAGATCATGCAGAAGCGCTCCCCCGAGCTGACCCGCGACCTGCCTGGCAACCCGCTGCCCGCCTCGTACGAAGTGACGCCGAAGAGGGGCGAGGACGTCGAGGTGATCGCGAAGCGGCTCGAGCCCGCGCCCGCGGGCGTACACAAGGTGGACTACGGGAAGAAGACGGCGCAGCGCGTGCTCCGCGTGGCGCGCGTGTTCGAGATCGTCTTCCTCGCGGCCGTGCTCCTGCTGCTCGTCGCCTCGACGCTCCTGATCGCGAACACGATCCGGCTCTCGATCTTCTCGCGGCGGCGCGAGATCGAGGTGATGAAGCTCGTCGGCGCGACCAACTGGTTCGTGCGCGGCCCGTTCATGCTCGAAGGGCTCATCTGCGGGCTCGCGGGGTCGGCGATCGCCGTGCTGCTGCTCCTGATCGGCAAGGAGCTGGCGCTGCCGGCGATCCTCGGCCACTTCGACACGGCCTCGGACGTCAAGGCGCTCGCCTTCGGGCTCAACGCCCTCATCCTGATGGGTGCCGGCCTCTTCATCGGGGCGTTTGGCTCCGGACTGACGCTCCACCGTTTCCTTCGCGTCTAGCGCCAGCCTGTACCTCCGCCGCGGCGCGCCCTATACTCCGGCGCGGGGATGAGGCGCGCGCTCCCGACCCTGGTCGCCGTGGCTGCTTGCGCCGTGCTCGTCGCGTCCGCGGTTGCCTTCAGCAGCGACACGCCCACCCACCGGTCCCTCGTCGAGCAGGTGCGCGACACGCTGGAGAGCCGCTACTACCGGGAGCTGCCGTCGAGTGTCCTCGGTCGCCCGACGGTGGGGGGGATCATCGCTGCGCTCCAGGATCCCTACACCGAGTACCTCGCCCCGGCGGAGGCGCGCGAGCTGCGCCGGCGAGTGGAGGGTCGCTACTCGGGGATCGGCGCCACCGTTACGCCAAGCCGCGGCGGGCTCGTCGTCACGTCGGCGCCTCCGGGCCCCGCGCGCGCCGCAGGGGTCCGAACGGGCGACCTGATCGTGGCGATCGACGGTGTCGCGGCCGCGCAGCTCTCGTCGGAGGAGGCGATCCGGGCGATTGTCGGCACGGAGGGCACCCTCGTCTCGCTCGGCGTGCGTCGTAAAGGCGGCCGGCTCTCGTTCCGGATCGCCCGGGCCGACGTCGTCTCCTCGCCGGTACGGGCGAGTGTCGTCGTCTACTACGGCCGGCGGATCGGGCTGCTGCGGGTCTACCGGTTCACGGAGGGAGCGGCCGAGCGGCTGCGCCGCGCCGCCGCCGAACTCCGCGCCCAGGGCGTGACGGGATACGTGCTCGACCTGCGCTCGAACCCCGGCGGCCTGCTCGACGAGGCGGTGGGCGTTGCGTCGATGTTCCTCGACGGCGCTGTCGTAACGGCTATCCGCGGTGCGCACGCGCCGCTCCGCGTCCTGCGGGCGGACGGCGGAGCGCTGCACCCGCAGCTTCCCGTCGTCGTCGTCGTCAACCGTTACAGCGCGAGCTCGAGCGAGATCGTGGCCGCCGCTCTGCAGGAGAACCACCGCGCACTCGTCGTCGGGGAGCCGACCTTCGGGAAAGCGCTCGTGCAGGCCGTCGAGGAGCTCGAGGGCGGCGCGGCTCTCAGGCTGACGGCCGCCCGCTACCTGACACCGAGCGGACGCGACATCTCCGGCGCAGGTATCACGCCCGACGTCCTCGCGGTGGACGATCCGTCCACGCTCGCCAACGAGGCTCTGCCCGAAGCACTCGCCGTGCTGCCGGTCCCGTAGTGGCCGAGCGCGTCGTCGTGGAAATCGCGAAGCGCGGCCGCCTCGTCCTCGGCGAGCCGTTCTTCGAGCCGGGAACGCCACTCGTGCTCGAGACGAAGGGACTCGGCGACGCCGGCCCGGGCGATCTGGCCACCGTGTGGACGGGCCCGGGCCGCGCGAAGCTCGAGCGCGTCTTCGGGCGCGCGGACGCGATCGAGGCCGTGCTCGAGGGCCTGCTGGCCCATTTCGGCGAGGGCGGCCCGCTCGAGCCCCACGAGCTACCGCGGCCCGGGTTCGAGGGCCGGGTGGACCTGCGCGACCTGCCGACCTTCACGATCGACCCCGAGACGGCGAAGGACTTCGACGACGCGCTCTCTCTGCGGCGCGAGGCCGACGGCCTGCGCGCGTACGTCCACATCGCCGACGTCGCCGCGTTCGTTCCCGCCGGCTCGCCGCTCGATCACGGTGCGGCGGGCCGCGGCTTCTCCGTCTACGTGCCCGGCCTGGTAGCACCGATGCTGCCGCCCGAGCTCGCCGACGACGCCTGCAGCCTGCGACCGCACGTGGACAGGCTCTGCGTCACGGTCGAAGTGCCCTTCGACGGCGGTCTCGGCGCCGGCGAGCCGCTCTTCTACCGCTCGGTGATCCGCAGCGACGAACGGTTGACGTACGGCCGCGCCGAGGCGATCCTCGCCGGCCGTGAGCGTGCGCCGGCCGACCTCGAGGAGGGGCTCCACCTGGCCGAGCGCCTGGCGACGGAGTTGCGCCGGCGCCGCTTCGCGCGCGGTGCGCTCCGCGTGGAGAGCCCGGAGGAGGCCTTCGCCTTCGACGGCGGCGGGGGTGTCGCACGTGCCTGGCGCGAGTCCGAGCCGCACGCCCATATGCTCGTCGAGGAGCTGATGATCCTCGCCAACGAGGCGGTCGCTGAGCTGCTCGCCGGCCGCCGCCGAGCCGCCCTCTATCGCGTGCACGAGCGGCCCGACCCGCAGTCGGTCGCGCTGCTGCTGGCGAAGCTCGCCGACCTCGGGGTTCCGACGCCGCCGGCGCCCGAGCGGATGAGCCCGCAGGACGCCGAGCGGGTCGCCGCCGAGGCCTCCGAGCGGGTCGCCGCGTACGTCACCGGGTCGGAGCGGGGTCGCGAGGCGTTTCCCGCGCTCGTGCTGCGGGCGCTCATGCGTGCCCGCTACGACCCCGCGAACCTGGGTCATTCGGGCCTTGCGAGCCCCGCCTACTGCCACTTCACCTCGCCGATCCGGCGCTACCCCGACCTTGTCTGCCATCGCGCCCTCCTGCACGAGCTCGGGCTCTCCGACGAGCGCGTCCCCGAGGATCTGGGCGCTCTCGCCGAGCACTGCTCGGCGCGCGAGCGGACGGCCGCCGGGGTCGAGTACCGCGCCGACGAGATCTGCCTCGCCTGGCTGCTCGATCGCCGCCTGTACGAGCAGGGCTGGGACACCGTCTTCGCAGGGGAGATCGTCGGCCTGATCGGCCCCGGGCTGTTCGTCCGCTTCGGCGAGGTCTTCGAAGGCTTCCTGCCCTCGCGCCGGCTCGGCGGCGACCGCTTCGAGCCGAGCCCGCTCGGAACAGAGCTTGTCGGCCGCCGCGGCGGCCGCTACCGTCTCGGCGACCCCGTCGAGGTCCGCGTCGAGCGGGTCGAGAAAGCCGCCGGCAAGGTCGAGCTCTCACTCGGTTAGCGCCGCCGCGGCGGCCGCGGGAAGAACGCGCTCGTCCGGCGCACGTATTCCTCGTATCCCGGCTTGCGCTTGCTGAGCGAGCGCTCGAGCAGCGCCACGCCCGACACGCGCATGAGCAGGAACGACATGAGCGCCGGCCCCGCGGCCGTCCACCACGGCGCGCCGAGCGCGAGCGCGGCTAGGATCCACGATCGAGGCGTCGCGCAGGACGACGCTGAGACCCCAGAGCGCCGCCATCAGCGCCGCGATCACGCCCGCGTTCGTGAGCAGGACGTCGCTCCTGCTGCCGCCTGAGCTCCGATCCAGTCGTCCACGTCCTGCCAGCGGGCGAGTATCCATTCGATCCGCTGCTCGCGCCCCGGCGGGATCTCCGAGTGCGGGAAGCGCGTGAAGCGGATGCGCACCGTGCGGCCGATCAGCCCGCCGCCCCAGATGTTCGCGATGTGGGAGAAGCCGTCGAGCCCGTGGTGGGCGCAGATGACGACGTCGGCGCCGGCGTCGAGCAGCGCGAGCGGCCCGCCGAGCCGCGGCGGCAGCACGTGGCGCAGGCGCTGCGCTGCGGCGTGGAGCCGAGCGTCCGCCGACGCGAGCTTCTCCAGCGCGCGCGCCCGCTTCGCCTCGGTAAAGCGGGTCCCCTCGGGGTAGATGAGCATGCCCTCGCCCGGGCCGAGGCCTCGCGTCAGCTCGCGTACGCGGTCGATCTCGCGCCCCGCATCGTCCGACCCGCGCGCGATGAAGACGTTCGGCAGCCGGTTGCCCGCGATGTCGATCGCCGGGTCGGAGAGCAGCTCCCGCTTGAGCACGTAGCGCAGCCGGATCCCGTGCGGCGCCGCCACGAACGTGGCCGGGACGAGGTTGTCGATGATGCTCGCGTGGCGCATGAACACGACGATCGGTCCAGGTGGCACTTCATCCGAGCCCTCGACCTCGAAGCGCAGCCCGAAGGCGCGCCTGATCGCCCCCATGAGGACGGCCGCCCACCAGGCCTGGAGGCCCCACGCCGTCTCGGCCAGGCGCTTGCGGCTCCCGAGGGAGACGAGCCACGAGACGGCGAGCGCGGCGAGGCACACGGCCTCGACCGCGAGATAGAGCCAGAGGACGAACAGGAGCCGGGTCGCCATCCAGGGCCGCCCGCGACGCGTCGCGTCCACCGCGACGGCGACGAGGGCGAGCACGGGCAGCGCCGCCGTGGCGACGAGGAAGCCGCCGAGGAAGAGCGGCACGGTGCGCAGCCGCCGCAGGATCGTCGCCCCTTTCGTGCTCCCGGCCATGGTCGGGTCCTATCAGGACCTGTGGGCTTTCCCACAGCCGGCCTGCGTGGACTACCGATGCGGCGACGCGCGTCGCCCGGCACGCTGAGGTCGTGCTCAAGGCTCTCACCTTGCGCAAGATCCTCACGTGGGGACCGCTCGTCCTCGTCGTCCTCTTCCTCCTCGCCCAGGCCGTCCCCTACGGCCGCGGTCACTCGAACCCGCCCGGCTCGAACGAGCCCGCCTGGGACAGCGCCCGCACGCGCGAGCTCGCCCGCGCCTCCTGCTTCGACTGCCACTCGAACCTCACGACGTGGCCCTGGTACTCGAACGTCGCGCCCTTCTCCTGGCTGATCCAGAACGACGTCAACGACGGCCGCGACGAGATCAACTTCTCCGACTGGCCCCGCTACAGCGGCGAGGCGGAGGAGGTCGTGGACGTTGTGCTCGAGCGCTCGATGCCGCCCTGGTACTACACGATCATGCATCCGAAGGCGAAGCTCTCGAAGGCCGAGAGAGCGGAGCTCGTGCGCGGCCTCGAGCGGACGCTCGGCGTCGCGGCCGGGGCCGGCGGCTAGCCGCCCTAGACTTGGGGCGTGGCGCGCCCGACCGGAACCAAGCAGATCGCCGACAACCGCCGCGCGCGGTACGACTACGAGCTGCTCGACCGCTACGAGGCGGGGATCGTCCTCACCGGCACCGAGGTGAAGTCGCTGCGCGGCGGCCGCGTCACGCTCCAGCACGCCTACGGCGACGTGCGCGACGGCGAGGCCTGGCTGATCGGCGCCGACATCGCCGTCTACACGCAGGGCGGCCGCGCCAACCACGAGCCCGCCCGCGACCGCAGGCTCCTCCTGCACCGGCGTGAGATCGACTCGCTCTACGGCAAGCTCAGGGAGAAGGGCCTCACGCTCGTCCCGACTCGGCTCTACTTCAAGGACGGCAAGGTCAAGGTCGAGCTCGCGCTCGCCCGCGGCAAGGAGAAGGGCGACAAGCGCCGCGACCTGGCCAAGCGAGACGCCGAGCGCGAGATGCAGCGCGCCCTCAAGAGCCGCCGCTAACGGCCAAGTAACACCGTGTTACTTGGCGAGCGGGCCGCGCACGGTCACGTAGCCGGGTTCGAGCACGTAGCCGAAGCGCCGGTTGAGCGCGCGAATCGGGGCGTTCCGCTCCTCGTTCTGGGTCTGCAGCTTCCGGTAGCCCTGACGTTTCGCGTAGCCGATCTGCGTCGCCTTCAGCGCCCGGGCGACTCCACGGCCGCGCCAGGCGCGGCGGACTGCGGTGAGGTCGTGGTAGACGGTCTCCGTCTCCTCGCCGAAGGCGAGCTTCGCGTAGCCGGCGACCTCGTCGCCCGCGACCGCGACGAACACACCCTCCGCCCGGTCGCCCGCTCCCTGCATGTCGCGCGAGAGCCACTGCTCGAACGGGCCGATGTCCACCTCCTCCTCGCCGGGGATGTCGCGGTGTGCCTCTCGCGCGGCCTCGTAGATCCCGGGCGCCAGCTCGGGCCGCTCGGCCCAGGTGACGATCTCGACCCCCGGCGGCGGCTCGACCGCCGGCTCGTCGAGCGCCGTGAGGTCGAGCACCATTCGCGAGTTGCGACCCACCTCGACGAAGCTGCGCCGCTCGGTCCAGGCGAGCGCGTCGGGATCGTCCTCGCCCACGTGCAGCTCGATCTCCCGCGCGCCGCGCGCAGCGGCCCACACGGAGAGCGCCGAGTAGAGGGCGCTCCCGATTCCGCGACCGCGCCGGTCGGGGAGCACGGCGATGTCGCCGGCTGCCACGCCGGGCTCGCTGAACCAGCCGACGTACGCCAGCCCGGCGCCCGCATCTACTCCGTCCTCCGAGGCGAGGAGCCAGACCATGTCCTCGGCCTGCCGCCGCCAGTCGTGCAGACCTGTGGCCGTTCGCTTCTCCCGCGGGGAAACCGCGTTCTGGACGGCGAGCCAGCGCTCGAGCGCCTCCCCGCCTTCGACCTCGATGATCTCCATGCCGCAAACCCTAGCTCCGGCATGGAAATCGCACCCCGGAGAGAGTAGGCTCGACCCTTCATTTTCCAGGGCAAAGGAGGCCGCCTTGAGACGCGTCGCGATCACAGTCAACGGCGCCCGGCACGAGCTGGAGCTCGAGCCGCGCGAGCTCCTCGTCTACGTTCTGCGCGAGCGCCTCGGCCTGACCGGCACGAACGTTGGCTGCGACACCTCCTCGTGCGGCGCCTGCACGGTGCTGCTGAACGGGGAGTCGGTCAAGTCCTGCACGGTGCTCGGCGTCCAGGCCGACGGCACCGACATCACCACGATCGAGGGCCTGGTGACGAACGGCGAGCTCCACCCGGTGCAGCAGGCCTTCCACGAGAGCCACGCGCTCCAGTGCGGCTACTGCACCCCCGGCATGGTGCTGGCGACGGTGAGCCTGCTCGCCGAGAGCCCGCACCCGAGCGAGGAGGAGATCCGCAGCGCGCTCGACGGCAACCTCTGCCGCTGCACCGGCTACCACAACATCGTCAAGGCCGTCCAGGCCGCGGCGGGGGCATAGGGAGGAGGGGAGATGACGACCGCCGAGACGCAGACGGGCGCCTACATCGGCACGTCCGTCCCGCGCAAGGAGGACCGCGCGCTCCTCACCGGCCGCGGCCGCTACGTGGACAACCTGAGCGTCCCCGGGATGCTCTGGCTCGCCGTCGTGCGCAGCCCGCACGCCCACGCGCGCATCAAGAAGGTCGATCTGAAGGCCGCCCGCGCGGCCGAGGGGGTCGTTGCGGCCTACAGCGGCGACGACCTCGCCGGCGACTTCGCCGGACCGCTCCCGTGCGCCTGGCTGGTCACCGAGGACATCAAGGCGCCCGCCCACTGGCCGCTCGCCCGCGACAAGGCCCGCTACGCCGGCGACGGCGTCGCGGTCGTCGTCGCCGAGAGCCGCGCCGCCGCGAAGGACGCGGCCGAGCTCGTCGCCGTGGACTACGAGCCGCTGCCGGCCGTCACCGAGGTCGAGGCCGCGGCCGCCGACGGCGCCCCCGTCCTGCACGACGACTTCGGCACGAACGTCTCCTACGTCTGGAAGCTCGACGCCGGCGAGGTGGAGCGCTGCTTCGCCGACGCGGCCGTCACCGTCAAGGAGCGCTACTTCCAGACCCGCCTGATCCCCAACGCGATCGAGCCGCGCGGCGTGCTCGTCCAGCCGAACCCGGCGACGGGCGAGCTGGCGCTCTTTACCTCGACCCAGGTCCCGCACATCCTGCGCACGCTCTCGGCGATGGTGATGGGCGTCCCGGAGTCGAAGATCCGCGTCGTCGCCCCCGACGTCGGCGGCGGCTTCGGCTCGAAGCTCAACTTCTACGCCGAGGAGGCGCTCGCGATGGCGATCGCCCGCAAGCTCGGTCGCCCGGTCAAGTGGATCGAGGAGCGCAGCGAGGCCTACGTCGCCACGATCCACGGCCGCGACGTCGTCCAGGAGATCGAGCTCGCGGCGACCGCCGAGGGCAAGGTGACCGCCGTCCGGACGAGGCTGACCGCCGCGATGGGCGCCTACCTCCAGCTCGTCACGCCCGGCGTGCCCCTGCTCGGCGCCTGGCTCTACGCCGGCTGCTACGACGTCGCCGCCTACTCGTTCCAGTGCACGGGCGTCTTCACGAATACGACGCCGACCGACGCCTACCGCGGCGCCGGCCGGCCCGAGGCGACCTATGCGATCGAGCGGGCGATGGACGCGCTCGCCCGCAAGCTCGGCAAGGACCCGGTCGAGGTGCGCCGACTGAACTTCATCAAGGAGTTCCCGGCGACGATCGCCTCAGGCCTGACGATCGACTCGGGCGACTACCACGCCTCGCTCGACAAGGCGCTCGCCCTCTCCGGCTACGAGGCGCTGCGCGCCGAGCAGAAGGCCCGCAAGGAGCGCGGCGACGTCAAGCAGCTCGGCATCGGCCTCTCGACCTACAACGAGATGTGCGGCCTCGCCCCGTCGCGGATCCTCGGCGCGATCCGCTTCGGCTCGGGCGGCTGGGACGCGGCGACGGTCCGCTTCCTGCCGACCGGCACGGTGCAGGTGATCACCGGCACCTCGCCGCACGGGCAGGGGCACGAGACGTCGTGGTCGCAGATCGTCGCCGACCGCTTCGGCATCTCGCCCGACGAGGTCGAGGTGCTGCACGGCGACACGGCGATCTCGCCCATGGGGATGGACACCTACGGCAGCCGCTCGCTCGCCGTCGGCGGCGTCGCGCTCTGGCACGCGGCCGAGAAGGTGATCGTCAAGGCGCGCACGATCGTCGCCCACCAGCTCGAGGCGGCCGAGGACGACCTCGAGTACGCCAACGGCCGCTTTACCGTCAAGGGCACCGACAAGGGGATGCACGTCAAGGAGGCGGCGCTCGCCGCCTGGCTGGCGCACAACCTCCCCGACGGGCTCGAGCCGGGGCTCGAGGAGACGGCGGTCTACGACCCGCCGAACTTCTCCTGGCCCGGCGGCGCGCACGTCTCTGTGGTCGAGGTGGACACCGAGACCGGCGACACGCGCCTCGTTCGCTACGTCGCCGTGGACGACGTCGGCAAGGTGATCAACCCGTCGATCGTGGACGGCCAGATCCACGGCGGCGTCGCCCAGGGCATCGCCGCCGCGCTCTACGAGGAGGCGGCCTACGACGAGGACGGCAATCTGACGACCCCGAACATGACCGGCTACCTCGTCCCCTCGGCCGCCGACCTCATCTCGTTCGAGACGGCGCGCACCGAGAGCCCGAGCCCGACGAACCCGATGGGCGTCAAGGGCGTGGGGGAGACGGGCACGATCGCCGCGACGGTGTGCGTGATGAACGCCGTCGTGGACTGCCTGGCCCAGTTCGGCGTCGACGACCTGCAACTGCCCGCGACCCCGGAACGAGTCTGGCGGGCGCTCGAGGAGGCACGGCGATGATCCCGGCACGGTTCGACTACGAGGTCGCCGACTCGCCCGAGCACGCGCTCGAGCTGCTCGGCTCCCGCGAGGACGCGAAGGTGATCGCCGGCGGCCACTCGCTCGTCCCGGCGCTGAAGCTCCGCGTTGCGCGGCCGGCCCTGCTCGTGGACATCGGCCGCCTCGACGGCCTCGCCGGCGTCCGCGACGCGGGGGAGCAGCTCGCGATCGGGGCGCTGACGCGGCACGCGGCGCTCGCCCGCGACCCGCTCCTGCAGGAGCACTGCCCGATCGTCGCCTGCGCGGCCGGGCTGATCGGCGACCCGCAGGTGCGCCACCGGGGCACGATCGGCGGCTCGCTCGCCCACGGCGATCCCGCCTCCGATCTGCCGGCGGTCGTGCTCGCACTCGGGGCCGAGCTGGTCGTGCGCGGCTCCGGCGGCGAGCGCGTCGTCCCCGCCGCGGACTTCTTCCGCGGCGTCTTCGAGACGGCCGTCGGGCCGGGTGAGCTCCTGACGGAGATTCGCGTGCCGAAGCTCGGCACCTTGGCCGGCTGGTCGTACCTGAAGTTCCGGCGGCGCGCCCAGGACTGGGCGACCGTCGGGGTCGCGGCGGTGCTCGGGCGCGACAACGGGACGGTGACCTCCGCCGCGGTCGCGCTCGTGAACATGGGCGGGACGCCGCTGCGGGCCGCCGGAACGGAGGCCGCGCTCGTCGGTGGGAGCTCGGCTGCGGACGCCGCCGCAGGGATCGCCGACGGCACGCAGCCGCCGAGCGACCCGGGCGCGAGCAGCGAGTTCCGCGCTCACCTCGCGCGCGTCGTCGGCCGCCGGGCGATCGAGGAGGCGCTGGCGCGCTAGGCTGTAGAGGAAGAGATACGGGGGCGACCTGGTTTCGACGTGGTCGGTTCTCCGGCAGAGTTGCGAGCCGAGGTCGCCGGTAGGCCTCGTAAATCAACCGGCAACAACGCAAGTGCGAAGCACGAATTCGCACTCGCCGCCTAGACACTAGGTGGCGACGTCGCCCCGGGGTGGGCCCGAGCCCCGGTCAGCGGCGCCAGAAATCGGGCTCGGCGCCGAGGGAGAGCCACTCGCCCAAGGCGCGACACTTCAGGAGGGCTAGTCCGTCGGTAGGCCGTCTGCGAGCCGGCCGCCGGGCGAAACCAAAGCGCAGACTACGCTCGTAGAGACTCTGTTCGGTGCGATCGCGGACGGGGGTTCGATTCCCCCCGCCTCCACTACGCCGGCAAGTCCGGCGCCTTCGGCGCCATGACGACTTGCCGGCGTTCGTCTCCAGCGTTGGTGAGCCGCGCTCGCCATGTCGGTCGCGGCGACGCGTGGCAATCACAGCAAGACCTGACCCGGGTCCTGTCCCGATACGCTGGCCGTATGGCACTTCACAAGTTCAGGGTGGGCGATCTCGTTCAACCCAAAGACGAGTTGTCGCTCTATCTCGCCAATCTCGCAATGGCCTTCAACGACCTCGTCTTCACGAACGTGAAGATGGACGAAGCCACTGCGAGCTGGGAGCGCTTCTATTGGTCGCGCCTTGCGTTCGCACACTTCAACGAGGTCATGCTCTACCTCGAGGAGAAGCGTGGCGACCCGGACGTCGCCGATTTCATCGCTCGCCTGTCGAAGGAGGCGCAGGAGAGCTACGGCAAAGCACTACGCAGCTACGACGAGAACCGCGGTGTCCTGAATCGGCTTCGGGATGAGACGGTCTTCCACTACCCGAAGGGCAAGAGCGTCAAGGCCATCAGCAAGGCGATCGAGCGAGCCCAGGACGACGAGGGAGTGGCAGGATCGGAAAAGTCCGACAAGGTAAAGGATGCACGGATGTTCTTCGCAGACGACCTGTTGGCGCGAATGGTTTTCAATGCTGCCGGTGGCAGCGAGGAGGCCTACGTGCATCTGGTCGAAAGACTCGCAGAGGCGGTGCGGGACTTCATGAAATTCACGAATGCCGCCCTCGACCAGTTGTTTGTCGAGAGGCTTCACTCTGGGCCCTCGACGGCGGCTTCGTGAACACCGGACTCCAGGACCGCGATTTAACTCCGCGCGTGTGATGACCTGGCCTGGGGACGAGGAGCGGCGCCTCGGACACACCGTCGTCCTGCAGGAGGCCGCCTGAATCCCAACGTCTATTTTCCTGTCAGTCGGGAGCGAGCTCAGCCTCGGCGCGGATCCGGTCCATCGCGTCGATGAGCGGGCGGATATTGTGAACGTAGTAGTCCCGCCCAAGGAGATCAGCGAAGGCGTCGCCGACGATCATGAAGACTTCTTCGAGGAGATGGCCCGCGTACTCGACGTGGCTGGCGCGGTTTCGTGCGTCCGGGTGCGGCCCGTATGCAAACCGCCGCAGCGGGATCGAGACTGACTCCGGCATCACGCTCCGCTGATGGTGGCTGCCTTCGGAGAGCAGGCTGTAGAGGTCCCGCCCTAGCTCCACGACGTCTCCGACTTCCGGCTCGATACCCGCTGCCCGCATCCGTTCGTCTGCGAGGGCCTGCTTGCGTCCTTGCACCTCCCTGGCCTCGCGCGGCCGGATGTACTCGCCGGCGAGCCAGCGTCGAACCACGACTTCTTCCTCGTGGAATGAGAGGGCTGAGAGCAGCTGTGATGCTTCGTGCAGCGCGCGGAGTGTCCCGATGGCCTCAGACGCGAACCCGCCGCGCAGATCGTGTAGCAGGGCGTTGCTGATAGCGAGGCACCGCCCGCTCATCTCCCAGGTCGCCGCCCAGCGCGTATCCGCGCCGAGTTCCAGATCGGTTTCGTCAGCGAGCCTCTGATGGGTCTCGATCAGCGCGCTCACACCCGCCTGGTAGACGGCAATGTGAGCGTCGATGCGCGGCTGAAACTCCGCGTCGAAGTACGCGGCCTGCGCATCGGCAAGCTGCCGCAGTCGCACGACGTCAACGGGGAGCGGGCGAGCCTGAACGGGCGGCTCCAGATCCTGCTCGGGTTCGGGCTCACCGTTCTCGAAACGGTTCATCGATGGAAATCGTACGGGCTCAGCTGGTCGGTGACGAACACGTGTTCCGTCCGACGCGGGTGGGACCTATGCAGGCACGAAACTGACGGCCAGCTCGTTCAGTCCTGAGAAGTCGACGCGGCATTCATTTCCTGCTTCTCCTCGTGCGGGTTGATCTCGTGCTTCGCCTCGGTGGCGAGTACTGGGTTCGGCGGGCTCTCTGAGACATCCCCTTCGTCTTCGCCCTCGCCGGTGAGGAGTTCATCTTCCCTCATGCGTTCGCCCCGGATCTCAAACGGTCCGCTGCGGATCGACTCAGCGGAGAATCGGTGAATGGCAACGCTCCGACCAAAGGTGTAGGTGTGGGCGGCGGTTACGACCACCCGAAGCCGCGCTCGTGATCCCAGCGCGAGGAGACTCTCAAGTTCGATCGTCCCTGCCCTGATTTCGGCTTGGAGAGGTTCCGGTAGGAGCCTCATTTGATCTTCAGAGATGTGGTGGATGCGCAGCCGCAGGGCGGTGTTCCATTTGACGTAGGCCAGATCTCCTGTACGCCCGACCGGAACGGTGATCATGTACCAGGTCGCGGGCACCAGGTCGCGGGCGCAGATTCTCGAAGGCCGCGAATGTGCAGCGTCGCCGAGACGTGGAGATCGACCGCAGCCGTATGAGGGAGCATTGCCCGCCGCTTGTTTCGAACCTTGATCCGGTAACGCCAGCGGGCGGAGTCAGTCTCATCCCGGAGCTTGCTGATCTCGGGGATGATCACGAGCCGGGGCCGGATGAAACGGGCGACGATCCACCAGCTCGTCAAGCCCGTGATGAGGCCGATGGCAACGCCTATGAGGATGTCGAATAGCACCGTGTGTGTCCCTGTTCATCCGATCCCGGAACAATAGTCCTGCTGCTCCCTCGACAGGATTTTCCGCAGGCTCGATTCCCCCCGCCTTCATAACGCCGGCAAGTCCGCTCGCGCCTGCGGCGAGAGCATGACGACCTCCGGGCGTCGGACTCCCGGGGACGCGGCGGCAGTGAGCCGCGCCCGCCATGTCGGTCGCGGCGACGTGTGGCAGTGCAGGACCTGATCTCGGGTCCTGAGGTTCTGTTCGGTGCGATCGCGTACGGGGGTTCGGTGTCGTCGCATGGGTCGTGTAGTGTGCTGCGGCACATACCGTCGAACCGCAGTCGCGAGCGGGTGGTCGCACATCTTCTGATGTCCTACTGCCCGTCGCCAGTCGGGGAAGCGGACCCGATCTAGGCGGCCACGGCCGCACGAGAGGAGACATCGTGACGCAGTTCACGCTGCCAGTCGCGGACGGCAACTACAAGACGTGGACGATGCAAGTTGAGAACATCGGCTTCTTGCTCGAACGGCTCGGCCGCGACTGCGATGATCTGCAGTATCTGCGCGAGCTCACACAGAACGCCCTGCAGGCCGGCGCGAAGAAGATCGTCTGGGACGTCGACTGGACGATCTGGGAGGCAACCGGCATCTACAAGCTCTGCATCATCGACGACGGCTGCGGGATGACCGCAGAGGAGATGCTCCGCTACATCAACCATCTCTCGTCGTCGACGCACGTCCAGGCCCACGACGGCAATTACGGCGTCGGCGCGAAGGTCGCGGCCGCGACGCGCAACCCGGCGGGCGTCATCTTCCAGAGCTGGAAGGACGGGAAGGGCTCGATGATCCAGCTCTGGCGCGACCCCGTCACTGACGAGTACGGGCTGCGTCAGTTCGAGCTTTCGAACGGCCAGTGGAGCTACTTCGTCCCGCTCGACGACAAGGCGAAGCCGAACGAGCTTGGCGGGAGCGGCACCAAGGTCACGCTGCTCGGCCTCGATCCCGGCCACGACACGATGAAGGCTCCTGACGATGTTCCGACGCCTTCACGCTGGGTGAACCGCCACCTGAACGCGCGTTACTTCAAGTTCCCGGCCGAGGTCGAAGTCAAGACCCGCGAGGGCTGGGAGGCCGACCGCAGCGACAGCAAGCGCAACATCCTTCGCACCGTCCGTGGGCAAGAGAACTACCTCGACCAGAACAGCGACGCGAGGGGCGTCGTTTCGCTCTCAGAGGCGCATGTCCACTGGTGGATCCTCGCCGACACGGACTCCCGCCGCGACGCCTCCGAGGTTGTCAACACCGGCCACTTCGCGTCGCTGTACCACGACGAGCTCTACGAGATGCGCACCGGCCGCTCCGGTGTCACGAGGCTGCACCAGTTCGGCGTCATCTTCGGCCACGATCGCGTCGTCCTCTACGTCGAGCCGATGAACGGGCCTGCCCGGCCGCTTGAGGCGAATACCGCGCGGACACAGCTGCTGCTGAAAAAGCAGCCGCTCCCGTACGCGGACTGGGCGCACGAGTTCCGCGCACAGATGCCGCAGGAAATCAAGGATCACATGGACGCAGTGATCGCGAGTGCCGGCACGTCGAGCCACCGTGAGTCGATCGCCGAGCGGCTGAAGAGCTACAGCAAGCTCTTCCGGCTCTCCCGCTACCGGATCAGGCCGGAGGGCAGCCGCACACTCGCCGACCCGGTGCTTGCCGGGCGGAAGCTGGCAGCACTCACCACTACCAGGCCGGAGATTGATCCACCGGCAATACCCCGGACGCGGAAGCCGAGCGACCCGATCGGCCCGATGCTCGCCGCGATGCTCGCCGACGAGGGCGAGTCGGGCGACGAGGACAACTCGAAGGAGCAGGATCTCCCGACGATCACCTGGGTGTCGATCGCGGACGGCAGCCGCGGGTCGGAGTATCTCGCCGATCGCGCCGCGACGTACCTCGTCGATGACAACATGATCCAGGCGAACGCGGACTTCCGCGTCTTCACCGACATGGCCGACTTCTGGTGTGATGAGTACGGCGTCGAGACCGGCAACAAGGCCGTGGTGGACGTCGTCCACGAGTGGTTCGAGCAGGCACTCGTCGAGACGGTGATCGGTACTCAGGCGCTTCAGGGCGAGCGACTATGGTCGCCGCAGGACATCGCGAAGGCCCTGTCTGAGGAAGCGCTGACCGCCGCGGTAATGCAGCGGTACCACGTCGCCAACTCGATCAAGCGCACGCTCGGCGCCAAGATGGGCTCGCTCAAGGGCAAGAGCACGGTGACCGGGGCGGCGGCGTGATGAGCGCCCATGCCCTCAGGGCGGGGTCACCGAGCGCGGGGTTAACTTGCAATCAGAGACATCACGCCCCCGGCGCTGCGCGTTCCTGTAGCGCCGCGGGCCCGGGTTCCCGAATGTCGGACATGGCCCTGCGGATGCGGGGTCAGATCTCGCCTTACGACACCGCGCGGACAGCCCGGATCTGGAGCGTTCCCTCCCACTGGGAAAGGTAGTCCAGCTTGTTGCAGCCGCCGAGCCGGCCTTCGCCCGCACCTGGACACGGTGTTGCCCGGCCGCGACCTCGAAGGTGTACTCGGGCGTGCTCTTGCTCGGCCCGAGGTAGGGCGAGAGGCGCTTCGGGCCCCCGTCGACGGAGATGCGGAGGCGCGCGTCGGAGCAGTGCCTGGACGATGTGGTGAAGTGCGCGACCAGCGGCCCCTTCCCGGTCCTCACCGTCACCGCGAAGACCTCCCGGCAGATCTTGTTCCGACCCGTGCACGTGATGAGCTTCTTGGACGTCGTGGTGAAGGTCGAGGCAGGCGTGGTCGTCCCCGGCCGCGTGGCGCGGCCCGAGAACGGGGTCGCCGGCGAGGTTTGGCGGGAGTTCGCGAGCGCGAGCTGCATGACCGTGCCGGTCGAGCCCACACTGCCCGTCAGCGTCTGCTTGCCCGCGCACGGGGGCGCGTCGTCGGCTCCGCTCGCCCGCACGAGCGCGAGGCTGACCGCGCCGTCGCCGGCCCAGAATCTCAGCGCGCTTGCCTCGTGCTCCGACTCCACGTCTGCTGCGGGAAGCTGGCTGCGTTGTGCGGAGATCCGCGAAAGAGGGGCCTTTCGGCTCCATCTCTCGGTGGGAAGAAACTCTGCATGTAGTGGAGGCTTATGCCAAGTTGTGTGGAAACGTGGCATAAGCTAGGTGACGACACCAGGTTTCTGCGATGGCCACGACTCCCGCATTCCTCGTCCACGACCGCGACGTCAAGCGCGTCTGGCGCCCGCGTGGCGACCTTCCCGGCGGACGCCGGACGAGGCAGGTGTACGAGTACCACGCGTACGTGCCCCGGAAGATCGCAGCTGTCGATCCGGTGCTCGCGGCCTCGACAGTCGAGCAGGTGCGGCGCGCGGAGGATGCCTGCCGTGCGCTGAACGAGGATCCGCCGACCCTCCTGAGCCTCGAGGCCGTGGCCCGCCAGCTGCTGCGTGCCGAGGCCGTCGCGTCGTCGCGGATCGAGGGACTGGTGCTCTCCCACAAGCGGCTCGCCGAGGCGGCGTTCGTCCGGGAGCGCCACGACCCTGATGCGCGCGCCGTGCTCGCCAACGTGCTGGCGGTCGAGCGCGGCATCGAGCTCGTGACAGCCGCGCCGGAGGTCAGCGTCGGTCTCCTGGTCGAAGTGCATCGAGTGCTCTTCGAGGGCACGCGCGACGAGCGGCTCGGGGGCCAGATCCGCGAGCAGCAAAACTGGATCGGCGGCTACGCGGACGGGCCTCGCGGCGCCGTCTTCGTCCCGCCGCCGGAGGATCTCGTCCCGGGTCTTCTCGCCGACCTCTGCGAGTTCTGCAACCGCGACGACCTGTCACCCGCCCTCCAGGCGGCCGTCGCGCATGCCCAGTTCGAGACGATTCACCCGTTCCTCGACGGCAACGGCCGTGTGGGCCGGGCGCTGATTCACATCCTCCTGCGGCGTCGAGGTAGTGCTCCCCGGTACGTGCCGCCTCTGAGCCTCGTGCTCGCCGGCTGGGCAGATCGCTACGTCCATGGATTGACGGACTACCGCGAGGACGCCCCCGAGTCGTGGCTCACGGTCTTTGCCGAGGCCCTAGAGCGGTCGGCACTGGCCGCGCACGGCTTCGCGGAGAAGGTGTCGGCGCTGCAGGAGCAGTGGCTCGAGCAGGCGGGACGCCCCCGACCGCAGAGCGTCGCCCACAAGCTCGTAGCGCTGCTTCCCGCTCATCCCGTCGTTGACCTCTCGACCGTCCGGACGATCACCGGCGCCACCTCCGAGGCGGTGCGCCAGGCCATCCTGCGGCTCGAGCGAGCGGGCGTCCTCGTCGAGGTGCGCGGTGTCCGCCGCAACCGCGTCTGGGAGAGCGTCGGCCTCTTCGCGCTCCTCGACGGGCTCGAGCGCGATCTCGGGCCCGAGGGCAGGACGCCGCGCCGCCAGCCGACGTCAGCCGGAAGCGCGCCCGCGCAGGAGGGCTAGCCCGTCGGTTGGCCGTCTGCGAGCCGGCCCCGCCCAGTGCTATGTCGGCTCCCCCGGCGCGCTCGCTACCGTCGGGCGAGCGTGGCCGCTTCGCTTCTCCTCGACCGACCGGCTCGCCGCCTGACTCTGGGAGGCGAGCACGTCGCCGTCCGCGTCCGCGAGTCGCGGCGCGCCAGGACGCTCCGCCTGAGCGTCGGGCTGCGCGGGCCGCTCGAGCTCGTCGTGCCCCGGCACGTCCGCGACGCGGAGGTCGACCGCTTCCTCGCCTCGAAGCGCGACTGGATCGCCGGGAAGCTCGCGCTCATGCGGAAGCTCGCCGAGCGGCCGCCGCGGCTCGGGCTCGAGCGCGCCGGCGTCGTCTGGGCCGGCGGCCGGCCGCTTCCGCTTGCGAGCCTCGGCGGCCGCATCACGGATGCAGCCGCTCTCGACCGCTGGTACCGGCGCGAGGCCCGGCGCCGCATCACAGAGGTCGCCGAGCGCGAGGCGGCCCGGCTCGGCCTCGAGTACGGGACGATCGCGATCCGCGACCAGCGCACACGCTGGGGCTCGTGCTCCCGCCGGGGTACGCTCTCCTTCTCGTGGCGGCTGCTGCTCGCGCCGGCGGAGGTGCTCGAGTACGTCGTCGTGCACGAGCTCTGCCACCTCCGCGAGCCGAACCACTC
>Ga0209514_10004265_pt1 | contig 19474 bp, 18 predicted proteins | sample Subgrocontami58m_FD_187452 | JGI IMG/M metagenome (GOLD analysis project Ga0209514, IMG submission 187452) | Subsurface groundwater microbial communities from S. Glens Falls, New York, USA - GMW37 contaminated, 5.8 m (SPAdes) (version 3) | ecosystem: Environmental > Aquatic > Deep subsurface >...
GGTCGTAATCCAGCTCGTTGTTCCGAAACGCCGCGAAGAGCGACCACGGGCCGTCCTTGGCCAGCTCGCGGTTGTAGTTGTTCGCGAAGGACGGAATGAAACTCGCGTCGAGTGCGACCGCGATCACGATGGCCGCGCCGAGCCAGGCGCCACCGGCCGCCGCCCGCCGCCGGAACGTTTCCGGGGGGGCGCCATGCCACCCTTGCAGCCAGCCGGCCCGCCACACGCCGAACGTGGCGAGCGCCGTCGCCAGGAAGAGCGCCGCGAACAGCAACGGCATCGGGTAGCTTTCCCGGATGTTGTTGATCACCTCCTTCGTGTAGACGAGGTAGTCGACGGCGATGAAGTTGAACCGCACCGAGAATTCGTCCCAGAAAACCCATTCGGCAACCGCGGTGAAAAACAGCAGGTACAACGCCGCGAAACAGCCCGCGATGCTCAGCCATCGCGTCCATGATCGCTGGAAGAACGACGCCGGAAAGAACGTCAGGAACAACGCGAGCGGCGCCGCAAAGAGCACGGCGGCACCGAGATCATACCCGGCGCCCAGCAGGAATGCCGCGACCAGGGACAGATCGAATGTGACGGCCGCGCCCGACTTGATGAGCAGCAGCCCGCGGGTCAGCAACGCGACGGCCAGGAAAAGGGCGACGAACAAGACCACGGCGCCATGTCGTCGGGCGAGGAGACGTCGGAACCAATCAGTGGGAATTTGACGCACGGCTGAGCTGAGAGGGTTGGGGGTGAGACGCCGCGACCCCGTTCGCGTTCATGGCAACGATGGGGAGTGAGCGGCAAAAGCGCCGGACCGGCCACTTTTTTCGTGCACGGCCGATGGATTGGCGGCCAAATGACGCGGCATGCCGGCGGCAAAGAAGTTCACGTTCATCTGCGGCTCCGACGACTTTCTCGTCGGCCGCGTTGGCAAGGAGCGGTTTGCGGCGCTCGCGGCCGGGGTGACCGACGAGTTCTCGCAGGAGGTGATCAGCGGATTTGCGGCGAACGTAGGCGAAGTGGAAAGCGCCGTGAACCGGTTTCGCGATGCCGTGCAGACCGTGTCGATGTTTGGCGGTCGCCGCGTCGTCTGGTTGAAGGATGTGAATTTCCTGGCGGATACGGTGACCGGCCGGGCCGAAAGCACGCTCGGGCTGGTGGAGGATCTCCAGACCATCCTCGAGCACGTCAATCCCGACGAAACCGCCGTCCTGATCACCGCCGCACCCGTCGATCGCCGGCGATCCTTTCCGAAATGGTGCGAAAAGAACGCGGATTTCGCGCTGATCGGCGGCGAGGCGGACAACGCCGGTGAGGCGCTGGCGGGCGTCGCGCGCGCGGAGGCGAAGTCGCTCGGGTCGAATTTCGCGCCAGGCGCCGTCGAACTGCTGCTCGCGAAGGTGGGCGCCAACACGCGGCTCATCGTCGAGGAAACCCGCAAGCTCGCCACCTATGCGGGCGCCGGCGCCGCGATCGAAGAAGCGCACGTCGCCGAGCTGACGCCCAACGTGGCGGAGGGGGATTTTTTCGAGGCGGCAGAGGCATTTTTCAGCGGCGATTTGAAATGGACCCTCACGGCCTTGCACCGTCATTTTTTCGCGGGCGGCGACGCGCGGCCGGTGATCAGCGCGCTGCAGAATCGGAATCGCATCCTGCTGCAAGTGCGCGCCCTCGTCGATGCGGGCGACGCCCGCGTGAGCCCACGGGGACTGGATGGCCTGCCACACGCCGCGAGCAGCTATGGAGCGCGCTTCACCGGCGCGACCGAGAAGAGCTCGTTCAACCTCTTCACCCAAAACCCGTGGTACGTCGGCAAACTGGCGGGCAGCGCGAAACTGCCGTCGCTGCGCCGGCTGATCGACAACCAACAGGAGTTCATCGCGGCATTCGAGGAGATCATCCAGCGGCCGAACGAGCAGGAGGAAGTGCTGCGCGAGATGGCCGTGCGGTGCCTGGCGGCGTGAGCGCGGCGCGGTTCCCGGTTTTGGATTTGAGGAGTCTCGACCTGGCTTGCTCGGTGCTGCCGTGCGCGGCCATCGAGAACCGGCCCCACCGCCCGCCGAAGCGGGTCACCATGTTTCAGCCATTGCTGAAACTCCATTCGTGGTTAAACCCTTCCCCAGCGGAATAACCCGCCGCCCCGCAACCTCCCACGCCCATGCTGATCCGTTCACCCAAAGAATGGGAACTGCCTGAATCCGCCGCGACCCCGGAAAGCGTTTACCACCACCGCCGCACCTTCCTGAAAACGCTGGGGTTCGGCCTCGCCGGCGCAGCGCTGACACCCCGCAGCCTGTTCGCCACGACCGCCGGGTTTCCGACCAGGGTGAATCCCAATTACCGCGATCTGGCGCTGAAACCGACCGCCTACGAGCACATCACGAGCTACAATAATTTCTACGAATTCGGCACCGACAAGGCGGACCCAAAGCCGAATGCCAACCAGGGCTGGAAGACCGAGCCCTGGACGGTGGAAATCGGCGGGCTCGTCCGGAATCCCACGAAGATCGACGCCAACGAACTCGTTCCGAAAATGGGCGGCGCCGAGCAGCGCGTGTATCGCTTCCGTTGCGTCGAGGCGTGGTCGATGGTGATACCGTGGGACGGTTTTCCGCTCGCGAAACTGATCCAGTTCGCCGACCCGAAGCCGGAGGCGAAGTTTGTCACGTTCACGACGTTCAACGATCCGAAGAACGTGCCCGGCCAGCGCCGGCCGATTCTCGAGTGGCCGTACTTCGAGGGACTGCGCCTCGACGAGGCGATGAACGATCTTTCGTTCATCGCCACCGGGATCTACGGACGTCCGATTCCCAATCAGAACGGTGCACCGCTGCGACTGGTCGTGCCGTGGAAGTACGGGTTCAAGGGCTGCAAATCGATCGTGAAGATCGAGTTGGTGGCGAAGCAGCCGCGGAACACCTGGCAGGTGATGGCGCCCGACGAATATGGTTTCTATGCCAACGTGAACCCGCAGGTCGACCATCCGCGCTGGTCGCAGGCCAGCGAGCGCGTGATCGGTGAAGGCGGTGCGCTCGGCCGCCGGCAGCGCACGCTCATGTTCAACGGCTACGAGAAACAGGTCGCCGCGCTCTACCAGGGGATGAACCTCGCGCGGAATTATTGAGCTGTGACTTTCCGCGTGGCCGCGAGCGTGAGCGAGTGGGTGAAAATATTCCCCAAAACCCCTCTTTCTGTCATTCTGAGCGCTAGCGAAGAATCCAACGGGATGCCCGCATGCGACCGCGCCACTGGATTCTTCGCTTCGCTCAGAATGACATGCTGCGTTGTCGGTGTTTTCACACGGTCGAGTGCGCGAGTGGGCCTGGCGAATTCTACTCGCTGACGCTCGCCGTTACATCGTTGCCCGTCGTGGCTCTACTCGAAAACCTCCTCCGCCGAAAACCCGTCATCTGGACGCTGATCCTCCTGCCCGGGCTCTGGCCGGTCTGGCCGTTGTTCGTCACCAAAGATTCGAGCGCGCTGACCGATCCGCTGAAGTTGATCCTGCACCACCTCGGCTTCGTCGCGTGTCTGCTGCTGGCGACCGTGCTCACGTTCACGCCACTGCGCGTGCTGTGGCCAAAATCGGGCATCGTCCAGGCGCTCAATCGCCATCGCCGGCTCGTCGGCGTCAGCGCGTTCGCGTACGCGGCGATCCACTACAGCGTCCACCTCCTGTACGAGGGCGGCGTCGAGTTCCTGCCCATCACGCTCAAGGCGGATCTTTCGAAGCCCTTTCTCGTCACGGGCATGAGCGCGCTGACGATTCTCCTCGGGCTGAGCATCACGAGCCTCCACGCCGCCGTCCGCTGGCTCGGCGGAAAAAGATGGAAGCAACTCCACCGGCTGGCCTACGTCGCCGCCGCGCTCGTGGCGTACCATCAGGCCGCGGCACGGAAGGTGTTTCCGATGCAGGTGATCTATATCTTCGGGCCGCTGGTCGTCCTGGAGATCCTGCGCATCTACAACCCGCGCGGCCCGAACGCTCAACGCTCAACGCTTAACTCCCAACGCCCAAGTTCCCTCACTTGAGCGTTCAGCGTTCAGCGTTCGGCGCGCAGCGCCGTCACAGCCCCATCTCCGCGCGCACGTACTTCACGGGCGGGCTGCCGAACGAGAGCACGGTGTCGTGGTATTTCTTCAGGTTGAAGCCCGCCCCCTCGCGCTTTTCCGCCGCGGCGCGCAAATCATCGTGCTCGGCCGCGCCGACGAAGTAAGTCGAGAGCTGCGTCGAAGTCTGCACGACCCGGCGCCACTTGCCGGCCGCCTCGCCCTCTTCCTGGAAGCCCGGCCCGGTCATGAGCGCCATCGCCTCCTTTTCGCCCATGCCGTGCATGTGCACGCCCTGGTCGATGATTGCATTGATGATGGCCCGCAGCCGCATCTTGAGCTGCTGCAGCTTGACCTCCGGCCCGCCAAAACCCGCGTCGGCCATGACGCGCTCGGTGTAAACCGCCCAGCCCTCCACGAACGTCCCGCTCGCGAAAATCGCCCGGATGAGCGTCGGCGCCAGGAACCGGTTCGAATGCGCCAGCTGCAAGTAATGGCCGGGCATCGCCTCGTGCACGGTGAGATCGTGCAGCATGTAATCGTTGTATTCGCGGAAAAACGACGTGCGCCGCGCCTCCGTCCAATCCTGCGGCGTGGGCGAGACCGCGAAGAACGTCTGCTCGTTCGGCTCGAGCGCGCCCGGCGGCTGGCAGTACGCGATCGCCACGCCGCGTTGAAACTCCGGCAGCACGATCACCTTGATCGGCGCATCCGGCAGCGCCACGAGGTTGTTCTGCCGCACGAAGTCGGTCGCCAGCGTGACGAGCTCCTTGCAGCGATCGACCACGGTAGCGTCGTTCGCGCGCTGCTCCGCGAGTCGGTCGAAGACCGCCTTGATCAGCGCCGGCCGCTCGGGCAGCGGCGCACCCGCCCGATCCGGAAAATACTTCCGATACAGCGGCAACGCGGTCGCGTAGACCGCCTCGGTCGTCCGCGCCAAGTCCCGCTGGGCGCGCTCTTGGATCTCCTCCGGTGACATGTCCGAATCCAAGGCGAAGCGCAGCTTCTTCCGGAATCGCTCCGCCCCGAGCCGAAACTCGCCGTGGGCGGCCGGCCGGACGCTCTGCTCGAGCCAGCGCTGGTAGTCCTCGAGCGCGGCGATCGCCTTCGCCTGCACCGGCTCGAGGTCCTCGCGGAGCCGGGGCGCCTTTTCCAGCAGCGGGTCGAGTCCCGTGCGCACGAGGTTGATTCCGCCCACCGTCTGCTGGATGGCCGTCTCAATGTGCACGCGCGGCGGGTTGCGCAGCGTCGCCTTGATTTGCGCCAGGACGCGCGGCAGCGCCCCCAGCCGCGCGATCGCGCTGCGCAGCCTCTGCTCCGGCGGCGCAAAATCGCGCGACGTGAGCTGGTAGAGGCTGTTCGCCAGGCTCGCGTTGTAAGAGAGCGGATTCCACTCGCGCGGCTTTTCCTCCGTGAGCTCGAAGAGCATCGCCTCGAGCTGCACGCGCATGATTCGCGCATCGACGCGATTCGCACCGGTGAGCTGCGCCGACGGCACGCGATCGAGCGCCGCGAGGTGTTTCTGCCAGGTCGCGAGCCGCTCGCTCACCCCCTCGGCCGAGTAGTCGCGCAGCCGATCGTCATACCGGTGGTCACCCAGATCGGTCGCTTCCTCGGGATTGAGCCGAAGAAAATCCTCGATGAAGGCCTTCGCCACGGCCTCGAAGGCCGGATCGGCCGCGGAAGCGGCGAACGCGCGGGGTCCGCCAAAGAGAAGCGCAAACGCGCAGAGCAGCAATCGCATGGGCGCACGATGGGCAATCGCGCGAAATCCTCAAACGCGTTCGCACGCCCGAGGTGCCGGAGCAGCGCCGCGCCGGATCGCGGGGCCGTCAGCGCGTCACGCCCGCGAGGAACGCTTCGATCGCGAAAACCGCCAGCTGTCCGCCGGGGCCGTTGAGATGGTAGTCGAAGCCATGCGTCGCCCACGGCAACGAAACGAACACCTGCGGCACACCGCATTCCGCCAGGCGCGCCGCCAGCCGGACGCTGTGGCGATGCCAGACGAGCGGGTCGTTCTCGCCGTGCAGGAGCAGCGTCGGCGGCGACCGCCGGCTGACGAAGTTGAGCGCGCTCGCCGACTCATAGTTGGGCCGCGCCGAGTCCGGCGTGCCACCGAGGAACTGCCGCATCAGCGCCGGCGAATGGATCATATCGTTTTCCTGCGTGTGCAAATAGCCGAAGACGAGGTCGGACGGAGCGTACAACGCCACGAGCCCGCGAATCGCCGGGTCGTGCGCCGTGTAGGCTACGACCTCGGCAATCTGTCCGCCCGCCGAGCGACCGAGCAGCACGAGACGCGACGGATCGATTCGAAGTTCGTCCGCCCGGCCCTTCAGGAACGCGATCGCGGCGAGCGCATCGTCGCGCTGCGCCGGCCAGACGAACTGCGGTGCGAGCCGGTATGACACCGCCGCGACGGCGTATCCCGCCCGCGCCAACCGGTGGTTGAGTTCGGGCAGCTGCTTGCGATCGCCGGCATTCCATCCGCCACCGTGAATCACGATCACGCAGGGCGCAGCGCCAGCGCCGGCCCGGACCGCCGGATAGAAGTCAATCGGCAGATTCCGTCCGGGCACGCTCAACGAACGGACGGCCACGGGTTCGGGCGCGCTCGGGAAAAACAGCGCCGCGGCCGAGAACGGATGCTGGTTCGGCGTTGGCCCAAACTCCGCCGCCAGCTCGGCCGGCAGGCGCGATCCGATGGTGCGGGCCTGCCAGACCGGTTTCGCCAGCAGCGCCGCTGCCACCAGCGCCAAGCCAATCGTGATCGCCGGCGCCGCAATGCGCGGACCTCGACTGGCCCATGCCCCAAATGCAACCGCCAGCGCCACGATCACCAGCCAGTATCCATATTCCCCTGTCAGCACAGCCAGCTGCCACGGGGTCCAGGTGGGTGCGGGCCACACCGTGAGCGTGCCCAATGCGCACAGCGGCACTGCGGCCACGCCAACGATCCATCGGAGCAGGCGACGCATCATGAACAAACTGCCGTGCCGCCGCGCCGCCTGCGCCAGTTTGACCGGCAGCCGGCCCGGAGGCTCGCGTTTTCCAATTCAGTTCGCACTTGTTGCGGTCACTCTCGCCCCATGCGCCGCCTCGATCAACTGCTCGCTAACCTTGGCTATTGCAGCCGCCGGGAGGCTCGGCGGTTCGTCGACGAAGGCCGCGTGACGGTTCGGGGCGAAACCGCGGCCAATGTCGCGCAGAAAGTCGACGCGGCGGAGGTTCGGGTCGACGGCGAACCGCTCGATCATCCCGAGGGACTGCTCCTCCTGCTGCACAAGCCGGTCGGGCTTGTCTGCACGCACGACGAGCGCGAGGGTCCGAACGTTTACTCGCTCCTCCCGCCGCGGTGGCGGCAACGGAATCCCGTCGTCACCACGATTGGTCGCCTCGACAAGGAGACCAGCGGCCTGCTGCTCCTCACCGACCAATCGCCGCTTGTCCACCGGCTGACTTCGCCGAAACACAAGGTGCCGAAAACCTATCGCGCGACCGCCGACGCCGACTTGTCGCCCGATTTGGTGGCGGTCTTCGCGAGCGGCACGCTCTGCCTGGCGGGCGAAGACCAGCCGTGCGCACCGGCCGAACTGCGGCTGCTCACGCCGCGCGAGGCAGAGGTCACGTTGACCGAGGGGCGGTACCATCAGGTGCGGCGGATGTTTTCTGCGCACGGTGCGAACGTCGTGACGCTTCATCGCACGCGGTTCGGCGCACTGGAGCTCGGCGACTTGGCGCCCGGCCAATGGCGCGAGTTGCCGCTGGATTTCTTCGACCGCGGATAAACTCCCGATTTCCGCCTCCGCTCCCTTGGTCCTTGGTCTCTGCCCCCTCACGACGATTGGATTGCGACCGCACCCCGCGGTGTTCATCCGTAGTTTCCATGTATGACTTTCCACTTACCGGCGCGCAGAAATCGTACCTGCGCGGACTGGGCCAGAAACTCGAGCCAGCGTTGAAAGTCGGGCGCAATGGACTGACCGCCGAGTTTTTCGCGGAGCTGCAGAAACTATTGCGGACGCGAGAACTCGTGAAGCTCCGGTTTCTCGGCGCGGACCGCGACGAGCGCGCGACGCTCTGTGATCGAATCGCGGATGAAGGCCGGTGTGTTTGCGCCGGCTCGGTCGGCCACACGGCGCTGTTTTATCGGCAGCATCCCGAGCCGAAGCAGCGTCACATCGAGCTGCCCGGCGCTCCGGAGCAATAAAACGGCCGCCCCGCGAAGAGGGCGGCCGATTGCACTGGCGCGCTATACAGCACTCCAGACGCAACCCGGGCCTGGTCAGTTACACCCGACAGTCAGTGTCGACGATGAGCTGCACAGCCCAGGCCTTGCTTGCCCGATCGCTCGCGCCGCCCAGAATCGGCACATGGCCACCCTGCCAACCCGCGCCGAAATCGAAGCCATTGCGCCGTTGATCAACGCCACGGTCCCGCCCACGCCGCAGCATTCGTGGCCGCTGCTCGATGAACGGATCGGGTGCGAGGTGTGGGTGAAGCACGAAAACCACACCGCGATCGGCGCGTTCAAGATTCGCGGCGCCGTCGCGTACCTGGCGCGGCTCGTCGAAGCGCAGCCCGGCGTGCGCGGGGTAATCGCCGCGACGCGCGGCAACCACGGGCAGGCCGTCGCCTTCGCCGCCCACCGGCATCGGCTCACTGCGACCGTCGTCGTGCCCCACGGCAACAGCGCCGAAAAGAATCGCGCGATGCGCGCACTCGGGGCGGAGCTGATCGAGCAGGGCGACGACTTCCAAGCCGCGCTGGATCACGCCGGGCGGGTGGCCGAGCAGCGCGGACTGCATCGGATGCCCTCGTTCCATCGCGACCTCGTGCTCGGCAACGCGGTCTCGGCACTCGCGTTCCTGCAAAACGCGCCACTGCTCGACCGCGTTTACGTTCCCATCGGACTGGGCTCCGGCATCTGCGCGATGCTCGCCGCCCGCGAAGCGCTCGGCCTCGGTTCGCGGCTGAAAATCATCGGGGTCGCGGCGGATCGCGCGCCGGGCATCGCGTTGTCGTTCGCCGAGCGCCGGCTGGTGTCTCATCCCGCCACCACGAAGATTGCCGACGGCCTCGCCTGCTCGACGCCGAATCCCGAGGCCCTCGAACACATTCTGCACGGCGTCGAACGGATCGTTCGCGTAAGCGAGGAGGAGGTCGAGGCCGCCATGCGCGCTTACTTCTCGGATACGCACAACGTCGCCGAGGGCGCCGCCGCCGCCGGCCTGGCCGCCGTGCTGCGCGAGCGCGCCTCCCTGGCCCGCCAGCGCGTCGGCCTCGTTTTCACCGGCGGCAACGTGGACGCGGCGGTATTCGCGCGCGTGCTCAGCGGCCCGCCGAGTTGACGCACCCGCGCCGCGTGGCCGCGGACCGCGTATTCCCGGGCCAGCCGCTCCCGGGTTGACTCGCGGAGAGATCGGGTTCTCGTTTCCGCCGTTCGCCTCGCGAGAGGTTTCCCCAACCGCCAACCCGAAATCACGATGAACGAGATTGTCCATTCCGAGACCTCGCTCCCGCCGGTTGGCCCCGACGTGCGCTGCTGACGCGCGCGTAGAATCCGAATCACCGAGGCCGCCCGGCAGAGGCGGCTTTTTTGTGTTCCGCTGCCGCGCACGGTCGCGCCGGTTCGGACCCGTGCCCGCCGCCACACCTCGCCGGCACAGCCACCCGTGGCGAACTCCCTGCCTCCCTTTCCCCTTCTGCCTTCTCTGCTCCTGTCACTGCCATGACGCTTTCCTCCCTCGGCTGGGACGATGCCTTTGCGCATCAGTTTCAGCCCTACACCGCGGACGGACTCTTCCCCGGTCGCGTGGCGCTCGAACACAAACACGCGTATGAGCTGCTCGGGGCGTTTGGACCTGCCGCCGCCGAGTGCACCGGCAAACTTCTCCATGCCGCGGCGACTCGCGCTGCGTTGCCCGCGGTCGGCGATTGGGTGGCCGTGCGGCTGCGGCCCGGCGAAGCCCGCGCCGACATTCATGCAATCCTGCCCCGCCGCACGAAATTCTCCCGTCGAGCCGCCGGCGCCGATGCCGTCGAGCAGATCGTCGCCGCGAACATCGACACGGTGCTGCTCGTCACCGCGCTCGACCAAGACTTCAACCTCCGCCGGATCGAACGCTACCTCGCCGTGGCGTGGGAGAGCGGCGCGCGGCCGGTCGTGGTTTTGAACAAGGCCGATCTGCATCCGGAGCCCGCCGGCGCGCAGGCGGAGGTCGAAGCGATTGCGATCGGCACGCCCGTGGTGACGCTGAGTGCGACCCGCGACGACCCGTGCGAGTCGCTCGCCCCGTGGTTGCAGCCAGGTCGCACCCTCGCCTTCCTCGGGTCGTCCGGGGTCGGCAAGTCGACGTTGATCAACCAGCTGCTCGGTTCCGACCGACAACTCACCCGTTCGATCAGCAATGCCGTCGGCAAGGGGCGCCACACCACCACGCGTCGCGAACTTATGGTCGCGCCGTCCGGCGCGCTGATTCTCGACACGCCAGGCATGCGCGAACTACAATTGTGGAACATAAACGCCGGAACGTTGGACACGACTTTTGCAGACATCGCCGCGCTTGCGGCCCAATGCCGTTTCCGCGACTGCACGCACCGCGCCGAACCTGACTGCGCCATCCAAGCCGCGCTTGCGGACGGCACGCTGGATTTCGAGCGCTGGCAAAGTTTTCAAAAACTGCAGCGCGAACAAGCGTATGCGGCGCGCAAGGCCGATCCGCACCTCGCGCATGAAGCCAGGGCCGAATGGAAGAGACTGCACAAGGCCGCGCGCCAGCAAGCGCGGTTCAAAAACCGGTAAATCCCTGGCCTGGAGAAGGGACCGACGAGAACGAACCCTGGCGGCAGGGGTCCAATAGACCGTCATGAAAACTCCTCCCTCTTTCATGTGGACGGCTGCTGCGTTGCTGGCCTTGCCGTGCATCGCGCTGGCCAAACCCGGACAGGGCAAAGGTCGCGGCCAATCGCCGGATTTCGTGCCGCCCGGCCACGTCGACAAAGGCGTTCCGCCTGGGCTTCGCCGCGCGCCCGTGGAAGTGGTCGTGGTCAAGCCGCCGCCGCCGCTGCGCGTGGAGGTCGTCCTGACGCGGCCGTCAGCTCGCCATGTCTGGGTGCCCGGTTACTGGATATGGAGCGACGGCTATGTGTGGATGCCCGGCGTTTGGATGGCGCCGCCAGAGCCCGCGGCCGTATGGGTCGTGCCACGATTCGAAACCCGCAGTGGCGTCAGCGTGTATATCAGCGGCTATTGGAAATTGTGAGCGACCGCTGAACTCGCGCCGCCCGGCGGGCAGCACTCGTTGACGCGCGGCGCGCACCGGTAATGGTTGTGCGATGTTCACGATCATCGGCGCAGACGGCAAGGAGTACGGCCCGGCGACGACCGGGCAGGTCCGCGCGTGGATCGGCGGCGGCCGGGCGAATCTCCAAACCCAGGCGCGCGCGATTGGCTCCGAGGAATGGCGCACACTCGGTGACTTTCCGGAGTTTGGCGCGCCGGGCGTGGTGCCACCGCCGTTGCCCGGCGGGCCGAGCGTGGCCGGCGCGCTGGCCCAAATCGGCCCGCGCGCGGCGGATCGCGGTGCGCGCACGGGAGCAGCGCTCATCAACGCGGCATTTTATTTCATGGCCATGATGCCCGGCTCGCTCGTCATGACGCGGCAACTCCTCGCGCAGAATCCGGATCTCGCGAAAGGCGGCTTCCCGCGCATGGACGAAGTCGATCTCACGGGATTTCGGGAAGCGGCCCTGTGGGTCTGGTTCGGGCTGCTCGCGGCCATCGCGGTGCAATGTATCCTGCTCGCCGTCCGCAGCCAGAATATCGGCAAGATGTTCACCGGCGCACGAGTCGTCCGCGTCGCCGACGATCAACCCGCCGGCTGGGTGCGCGCCGCGTTGCTGCGATTCCTGGTGCCGGTGACGATCGTGATGGCGCTCAACATCCTCTTTCCCCTCGGCTGCTTCTTCCTGATCATCGACTACGCGTTCATGTTTCGCGCGGATCAACGCTGCCTGCACGATCACATCGCGGGCACGCGCGTGATTCGAGCCTAGCGCGACGCAATCCGGGCGCGGCCGGCGCAGCGCGACTTCCTGGCCGCCGGCGGAAATCGACGGCGCCCGGAGGTCGCTCGCAGCACGTGATCCGCGTTGGGACTCGCACCGCACTGCTCCGGGCCCGCTACCCACCTCGCCCAACGCCCCCGCATAAATCCCCTGATCTTCAGTGTAACGTAATACGTTACACTAGAACGAAGGCAGGCCCGGGCCCGGCCCCAGCCCGCCTGTATTCCCTTTCCGGCTCAGACGATTCGATCGACCATCGGCTCGCCCCGCTCGAACGCGGCGAGGTTGCGCAGGAAATGGCGGACGATCGCTGTATCCTGATCGTGGCGACCACCGGCGGTGTGCGGCGTGATGAAGCAATTCGGCAGTTCCCAGAACGGATGGTCGCGCGGCAGCGGCTCGGTGTCGAAAACATCGAGATAGGCCTCGCCGATCCGGCCGGAGCGCAGCGCGTCGGCCAGAGCGCGTTCATCGACGGTCGAACCGCGGCCCACGTTGTAGAAACGCGCGCCCGGCTTCACGCAGGAGAGCCGCCGCGCGTTGACGTAATTGCGCGTCGTCGCGTTGTCCGGCAGGATATTGACGACGTGATCGGCTTCCGCGAGCGCGCTGCTCACGTGTTCCTCGGGGATGATCCGCACGCCGCGTTCGCTGCGGGTTTGGCGGCGCACCGCAATCAGCTTCAGGCCGAACGGCGCGAGCAGTTCCGCCAGCCGATGACCGATCGCACCGAACCCCAGCATCAACACGGTCTGCCCGGTGAGCAGGCGCGAATGGTAACGTCGCTCGGCGTACTCCCACCCGCGCGTCGTCATCTGGTCGTGATAGGACGGCAGCAGCCGGCGGCCGAGCGCGAGCATCATGGCGAGCACATGCTGGGCGCACGGATCCGCGAATACTTCGGAAACGTTGGAAAACACCGCGCCGCGCGCGCGAAACGTCTCGCGGAACTCCGGCGTATCGAACCGGGTGTAACCCGCCGTCGTGACCTCCACCCAGCGCAGCCGTTCGAGCGCGAGGCACTGCGTGGCGTCAGGCTGGCCGAACGCGACATCCGCTTGCGGGAGGTCCGGGTCCGGTTTGCCCGCGTCGAGCACGGAGGCCGAGGCGGCCGCGGCGAACACCAGCTGGTGCGCGCGCGTGCCCTCGACGAGCAGCTGCGTGTCCGAATCGGAAAACTTCGCGTTGGTCCAGATCGTGAGGCTCATGGGGTGAATGCGCATTACGCCGCAGCCATCACTGGCTGTAGGCGGGGTGCCCTCACCCCGCAAGACCCGGCAAGCGCTGCTGCAATTCCGCGGGGTGAGGGCACTCCGCCTACACGTCCGATTTTCACTCCGCCTCCGAAAACTCGCACAGCGTATGCACGCCGAGACCTTCGGCGTGGAGCTTCGCCGAGCCGCCAAGCTCCGGCAGGTCGATCACCGCGGCAACGCCCACCACCTCGCCGCCGAGGGACCGAAACAATCTTGCCGCCGCCAGCAGCGTGCCACCGGTCGCAATCAGATCGTCGACGATGAGCACCCGGTCGCCGGGCCGGCAGGCGTCTGCGTGGATTTCGATCGTCGCCGAGCCATACTCGAGCGCGTAGTCGGCCGACACCGTCTTGTACGGCAGCTTCCCCTTCTTCCGCACGAGCGCGAACGGCGTGTGCGTCTCATAAGCGACCGCGCCACCCAGGATAAACCCACGCGCATCCACCGCCGCAATCCGGCCTGCCCGCACGCGTTGCGCCTCCGCCGCGAGCGCCCGGACGATCGCGCGGAACGCGTCGGGATCGCCGAACAGCGTGGTGACATCGCGGAAGTTCACCTTCGGCTTCGGCCAGTCGCGCACGGTCCGCACCCGGGCTTTGAGGAACGCGGCGAGTTCAGGCGGGGTCATTTGCAAAAGTCCAGAGCTGAGAGTTGAGAGCTTAGAGACCAGGAACGCGACGGTCGAAAGTGCGGCTTGTCTCTCAACTCTCAACCCTCAACTCTCAACTGGTTTTCACTCACCACCATCCGCAGCGCTCGGCCGCGCGCAGTGCATCCTCCAGCGGCGGCAAATAGGGGTGCCATTGCTTCTCCCACTCGAGACTCACCGGTCCCTCGAAGCGGTCGGCCTGCAACGCCGCGATCAGCGGCCGGCTGGGAAACTCGCCGTCACCAGGAAGCACATACGTGAAGGGATGCCGCGCGCTGGGGCGGCCGACGCTGTCCTTCACGTGCACGTGGACCACCGCCGGCCGGAGGGAACGCCAGGTCGCGAGCGGATCCTCGCCGCCCTTGCGCCAGGTGTGGTGCGAATCCCACAGCAGGGCCACGCCCGGGCACGCCGTCCGAAAACGGTCCAGCGCCGGAGTTGTCAGCAGCGAGTCGTGCGTCTCCACCATCACCTCGACGCGCCATTGCCGCTCGCGCCGCAGGGAGCTCCACCAGCCGAGCGTCGCCGCCGCCTCCGCGAGCTCCGCGGCGTTCGCGTCGCGACCGCCATCGAAGACCCGGAGCCATCGTATCCCCAGCGCTTCGGCCCATTCGACCACCGCCACCAACTCCTCGCGCTCGGCGGGGGTGCCACCGATCAGCCGCAGGGAAGTGTTCAATGCGACAATCCGCACCGGTGAACCGCGCAGATGGCGGGCCAGCCGCTCCGGCGTCTGGAATTTCGAAGCAAAATACGCCGGCAAATCCATGCTGCCGCCGAGCGTGCGCAGCTCGACCGCCGCGAGATGGTGCCGCTCCGCCAGCGCCAGCGTTTCATCGAGCGACCGGTCCGGGCAGCCGAGACTCGAACAGCAGCGCAGGAGCGACATTGTGCATATCTTGGCGCATCCACCGGCCGCTGCGAAGCGCAGAAATCGTGAATTCATTCCGACGGAAAGACATTCGACTTGCGGCGTGCGTCCGGCCGCGCGAAACCAGACGTCCGCGCCTCGCTCAGGCGCCCGGCTTCATCCCCGAAATTCTGCCACCATGCCAAGACCTGTCACCCTGTTCACCGGCCAATGGGCCGACCTCCCCCTCGAAAAACTGGCGCCGCTCGTCAAGAAAATGGGCTACGATGGCGTCGAGCTCGCCTGCTGGGGCGACCACTTCGACGTCGATGCGGCAACCAACGGCAAGAAGTACGTCCACGACAAGTGGGCGCTGTTGAAAGACCACGGGCTCACCTGCCAGGCGATTTCCAGCCATCTCGTCGGCCAGGCGGTGTGCGACAACATCGACGAGCGCCACCAGGCGATCCTGCCGCCGGAGGTCTGGGGCGACGGCGATCCCGAGGGCGTGCGCAAGCGCGCCGCGAAGAAGCTCGCGCAGGCGGCGAAGGCCGCGCGGACGTTTTTCGACGCGAAGCCCGGCCGCGGCGCGAACGACGATTATCCGGCGGTGGTCAACGGCTTCACCGGCTCGTCGATTTGGCACTCGATCTACGCCTTTCCCCCGACCTCGCAGGACTACTGGAACGCGGGGTTCCAGGATTTCGCGAAACGGTTCGGGCCGATCCTCGAGGCCTTCGACAAGGCGAACGTCAACTTCGCGCTCGAGGTGCATCCGACGGAAATCGCGTTCGACATCGCCAGCGCCCAGCGCGCGATCGAGGCGGTGAAGGGGCACAAGCGTTTCGGGTTCAACTACGACCCGTCGCACCTCGGGTATCAGGGCGTCGATTACGTGAAGTTCATCCGCACGTTCGGCGACCGCATCTTCCACGCGCACATGAAGGACGTGTGGTGGGGCCACGGCGATGGCACCGTGGGCGTGTTCGGCGGCCATGTGAATTTCGGCGAGGCGCGGCGCTACTGGGATTTCCGCTCGCTCGGCCACGGCGACATCAAGTTCGAGGACATCATCGTCGCGCTGAACGATGTCGGCTACCGCGGCCCGCTCTCCGTCGAGTGGGAGGACAGCCGGATGGATCGTTTCCACGGCGCGGCCGAGGCCGCGGCCTTCGTGCGCAAGATCGACTTCCCCAGCAGCGCAATCGCCTTCGACGCGCAGTTCGAAAAGAAGAATCAGTAAGACGATCGCCCGCGAATCACGCTAATTCACGCGAATCACCATCCTTGGATTGAATTCGCGTTCATTCGCGTGATTCGCGGGCCAACTTTCATGAGCACCAAAATTGGCATTATCGGCGCGGGCGGCATGGCCGCTTATCACGCCCAGGGATTTCGCGAAGCCGGCGCGGAGATTGTCGCGATGGCTGACGTCAACAAACCCGCGGCGGAAAAGGCCGCGGCGAAGCACGGCATCGGCCGCGTGTTCGGCGACATCGCGGAGATGTTCCGCGACATGCCCGAAATCGACGCGGTGTCGGTGATTGTCCCGAACAAGTTTCACGCGCCGCTCGCGATCGCCGCGCTGAAGGCCGGCAAGCACGTGTTCTGCGAAAAGCCGCCCGCGTTGAACGCAAAGGAAGCGGCGCAGATGCAGGAAGCCGCGAAGAAGGCGAAGAAGACCCTGATGTTCAACTTCAACAATCGCGCGCGACCCGAGAGCTACGCGATGATGGAGCACATCCGGCAGGGCGCCATCGGCACGATCAACAGCTGCCAGGCGAAATGGATTCGCCGCACCGGCATCCCGGGCTTTGGCGGCTGGTTCACGAACAAGGCGTTCTCGGGCGGCGGACCGTTGATCGACCTGCTGCACATGGTCGACCTCGGGCTGTATTTCATGGGCTATCCGGAGCCCGCGCATGTGCTCGCCCGGACCTACAACGATCACATCGACGACAAGACCTTCAAGGGCCCGTGGGGCATTCCCGACGTGGCGAAGGGCGTGACCGACGTCGAGGCGGCCGCGCACGGCTTCGTGACCTTCACCAGCGGGCAATCGATGGCGTTCTCGGTTTCGTGGGCCGAGATGAACAAGCGCGAGGAAGTGTCCGTCGTCTTCCAGGGCGCGAAGGCCGGCGGGATGGTGCAGCGACTTTTCCGCATCGACGGCATCGACTCGACCGCGATCGACGCGTGCGAACTGTACACGCATGAAAACGGCCGGCCGGTGAACCGCAGCATCATCGTGCCGGAAGACGCGCCGATGGGCCGCGTGCGCAGCGCCATGAATTTCGTGCGCACGATCGAAGGCACCGAGGCGCCGCTCAACACCCCCGATCAGGCGGTGAAGCTGATGAAGATCATCGACGCCGCGTACAAATCGGCCGCCAGCGGCAGGCCGGTGGCGCTGTAATCAAACCAAACGGATCGCCCGCGAATCACGCGAATTAGCGCGAATGCCGAATCGATTCGGTCTGAATTCGCGGGCATTCGCTTGATTCGCGGGCCCAAGTTTTCTCCCACCCTATGAAACTCAACCGCAAACTCCGCATGGGCATGGTCGGCGGCGGCCGCGGCGCGTTCATCGGCGCCGTTCATCGCATGGCCGCGCGCCTCGATGGTGAAATCGATCTGGTCGCCGGCTGCTTCTCCGCCGACCCGCAGAAATCGAAACTCTCGGGCGAGGATCTGTTCCTCGATCCCGCCCGGGTGTACGCCTCGTACGAGGAAATGGCGAAGAAGGAAGCCGCGCTGCCGGTGGAGCAGCGGATCGATTTCGTCTCGATCGTCACGCGCAACAACACGCACGCGGCGGTGGCGAAAACCTTCCTCGAGGCCGGCTTCCATGTCATCTGCGACAAGCCGCTGTGCTATTCGTTCAAGGAGGGACTGAAGCTGCGCGAAGTCGTGCGGAAGTCCGGCAAGGTTTTCGCGCTAACGCACAATTATACCGGTTACCCGATGGTGAAGGAGGCGCGCGACTGGGTGCGCAGTGGCAAGCTGGGAAAGTTGACGAAGATCGTCGTCGAATACCCGCAGGGCTACGCGATCACTGCGCTCGAGGCGGGCACGATCAGCAAAATTGCCAACTGGCGGATGGATCCGAACGTGTCGGGCGTGTCGAACTGCATGGGCGACATCGGCACGCATGCGCACAATCTCGCGCGCTACATCACCGGCCTCGAGGTCGAGGAGATTTGCGCCGAGCTCTCGACCTTCATTCCCGGCCGGCTGCTCGACGATGACGGCAACTGCCTGGTGCGTTGGAGCAACGGCGTGAAAGGCATCCTCTACGCGTCGCAGATTTCGAGCGGCGAGGAAAACAACCTCAACATCCGCGTCTTTGGCACGAAGGGTTCGCTGCAGTGGTTCCAGGAGAACCCGAACGAACTGATCTTCAAGAAAGCCGACGCGCCGAACCAGGTGTATCGCCGCGGCAACGGATATCTCTCTGCGCCCGCGCAAGGCGCGACGCGCACGCCGTTCGCGCACCCGGAGGGCTTCATCGAGGCGTTCGCGAACATCTACCGCGGCGCGGCGGTCGCCATCGCCGACGCAATCGAAGGCCGCAAGCCGCCGAAGGAAGGCTACGATTTCCCCACGGTGGACGACGGCCTCGCCGGCATGGCCTTCATCGAGACGTCGGTGAAAAGCGGTAAGGCCGGCGCGAAGTGGGTGAAGTTTCCGAAGGGCTAGCGAGGCTAGCGGGCCCGTGGCCCGCAAACGCTGAACGCTCAACTCCCAACGCTGAACGCCCAAGTAGACGAACGCATTCGCCTTGCTCGAGAGTTCAGCGTTCAGCGTTCAGCGTTCGACGTTGAGCGTTGAGCGTTCTGCTTCTTGACCCACGCCTCGTACTCCGCCCGCGGCATGAACCGCAACGACGCGCTGTTGATGCAGTAGCGCAGCCCGCCCCGGTCGGACGGGCCGTCGGGGAAGACATGGCCGAGGTGCGCGCCGTCGACGTTGCAGTGCACTTCCACGCGGCGCATGCCATGGCTCGTGTCGACATGCTCACCCACGAACGCGGGCTCGATCGGCCGGGTGAAACTCGGCCAACCGGTGCCGCTGTCGAACTTGTCGCGGCTGTCGAAGAGCGGCGTGTCGCTGCACACGGAGAAATACACGCCGTCGGCGTGATGATGCCAGAACTCGTTCTGAAACGGCGGCTCGGTGCCCTGCTTCCGCGCGACCTTGAATTGCAGCGGCGTGAGCAGCGCGCGCCACTCGGTGTCGGTGCGCTGCACGGACGTCTTCGTCAGGTCGATGATGACATGCGAAGGCAGCCCGCAGGCGGATTGGGCGGTGGTGGGTTTCATGGTGGGCGGCGTTAAGAGTAGCCACCCACGTCAAATATTCCAACTCGCCCGAAGGTGGGGCCGGTTCTCCGAACCGGCCTGGGTTTCAGCCAGCGCGCAAACTCAGGCCGGCTCGGAGAGCCGGTCCCACCCCAACCTAATACTTCGCCGTCAGCGACGACACCGCGCGGCTCGGATACCCGCGCAGCTGATTCGCGGAGAAGTCGTCACGGTCACGCCGGTGGCTACTCCGCGCGCACGGGCGCAGCGCCGTCGCCGAACTCGGCCGCGAGCCGCTGGCCGG
>Ga0209514_10004266_pt1 | contig 19470 bp, 18 predicted proteins | sample Subgrocontami58m_FD_187452 | JGI IMG/M metagenome (GOLD analysis project Ga0209514, IMG submission 187452) | Subsurface groundwater microbial communities from S. Glens Falls, New York, USA - GMW37 contaminated, 5.8 m (SPAdes) (version 3) | ecosystem: Environmental > Aquatic > Deep subsurface >...
TCTTAGGCAGAACATGCGATGGAGAGCCAGGCACCCAAACCCTGTGGCTCGGACTTCAGAGGTTAGATGATATCACGGAAATGTGGAAAATCTCCCTGTCTGCCCTTGATCATCACTTGTTTCATCCGCCCCCTGTGTCCAGTATTAAATGTGGGTAAAGATAAGCTAAAAAGAGGGGATTGAGGGGTGTGTTAATTTGACGCAACCAAGTGCATTGCATCCAAATAATTTACTTTTTAACCATCACAGTCACAAACTTCGTCTGTCCGGCCACCTGGAATGTGATCCTTGCCTTGCCAGTCTTTTTCTTTGCGGTGATGGTAAATGTGGCCTGACCCTTTTCGTTGGTTGTCTGGCTTGCCGGCGACACGGATACCCGTTTCTTCCCGGATGCGCTAATCGTTGCCATAACCGTTACACCTTCCACCGGGCAATTACTGTTGCCTGTTACCGTTACGGTTACCACATCGCTTGTCTTCCTGCTCAGTGTCAGGGTGGTGGGAGATACTGCTAACGAAGTGGCTCGCACACAGGAGTGGGCGTTGGTGATGGCAATGGTTCGGTTGTGGGTGTTGGTATCAGTGAAGACAGGGCTGTGGGGGCTGCCGTTGGTGTTGCTATCGGTGTTACGGACATTGTAATCGTTGGCGTGGGTGCTGGTATGTCGGTTATGGCAAAAATTGAAAGTTGGACGCTTGACGAGCCATCATAGCCGACATACAGGATATTGTTGACGATAACGCTGTGGGGTCGCGTCCATGTCCCGCCAATAACCTCAGTGTTGGAAAGCAAGTTCCAGTTGGAATCATAGACCGCGCGGTAAAGGGGGCCGCCGGCGTCGCCGCTTCCGCGTCCATAGTGGATAATAAATTCCTGCGAATTTGGTTCTACGGAAAGTGCGGACACAATGCCCAGCATCCCTTCGTCTGAGAGTATGGTTTCCTTGTTTTGTAAGATTTTCCAGTCATTGTCGAGAATGAACCGGTAAAATTCGTCATTCTGCCCCGGCGCCAGGGTGAAAGGCGCTACGAGGTGAAACTGGCTATTGGTGTATACCGCTGCCGCACCATTTGCATGGGTATTTGTGCCTCCGCCTATTGTGTACGACGCAAGCACATTAAGACCCGATTCGTATTTGTAAACCGTGTGGCCTGTGCCGGGCAGGAATTTACCAACGTAGATATACACACCATCACCTACGAGAAACATATCATTTGTTGCAGAACCGTCGCTTACCACGGTGGCAATGCCCATCCTGTTTAAATCGGCGTCTAACTTCAGGAGGTACAAATATCCGCCCTGCCCGCTGCCTGCGGTGGAGAAGACCAGGTAGTGATAACCGTTTTGGAAGATGTGTTTATGGTCGGCAATCGTATCGTTATTGGCGGTATCTGCGGTATAAGCCACGGTTGTCGCATGGCTGGTTACCTCATTGAGCGACAAATCGAATTTCCCCACCTTAATAACGCCGCCGCTTTCTGATGAGACGACGATATTCGTTCCGTCGTAGACGGGTACGCACCAGACATTGCCAAAATCTATGGTTATCGTCTTTTCCAGGGTAAACGTTTGCGCGAAGGCCCTCGCGGCCATGATAATTATCAGGCTGAACAGCAAACATGAATAGGTGAGTACACGCATCTGCCTCATAATTTATTCCTCGTGTTTATGGTTTAACAAAAAATCTATAATCGTAGAAACGTTACCGTCAATGTGAAAAAATGGTACGCTGACGGAAGGCGGCTTGTCTCCGACTACGGCTATGAGGTTTTTGTCATCCCTGCACACCAATTCGGCGCTGACTTCTGAGCGGAACACCTCGATCTTCGGCATCGCTTCAGTCTTATACCCCTCAACAATGACGATGTCCACGTCCTGCAAGTAGGCGCTAATAATCTCCATGAGGGGAACTTCTTTTGGAGACTGCCGTATGATACCCATCATATTTTGTGAAGCCACAACGACGGCATCAGCCCCGGCCTGTGTGTGCAGCCAGCTATCTTTGCCTTCTGTATCCAGTTCGAAGTGATGATGGCTGTGTTTGATGGTAGCGACTTTATAACCCCTGGATTTTAGCTCTTTCACCAGTTTTACGATGAGGGTGGTCTTGCCGCTGTTTGACCTGCCTATAATGGATATTACCGGCATTTTGAATTTCATAACTTGATGTATAGGAATTCCAATCTTTTGTAATTCCCCTCTAAAAAGAGGGGATAAAGGGGTGTGTAAGTTTGCAGCAACACACCCCCAGCCCCTCTTTCTAGGGGAGCTTAAGAGTTGCCGCCAAAGGTAGCCTAGTTTAATGTTCAGGAACTTCAATGTTGCCCACGAAAAGACGCGAAAATAGCGAAATTTAACTTTCGTGTCTTTTGGCGTGTTTCGCGGGTAATTTGTTGCTGGCGCAGGTTACCTAATTTACAATTTATAAAAAATGGCTTGCAAAAACAAACTAAATTCGTAATAGTTCGCTTCGCAAAGGGTAGGCGGGATTTAACCTTGACAACCTATTTTTGTTGAAGTAAACTCTAATTTCACTTATGGATAATACAGAAAAAATAATGGACAGACGGCAGCTTTTTAAGGGTTTGTTTACCTTTGTGGGCGGCAAGGTCGCCGATTACGCAAGTAAAAAGGTTGATCGGGTGATGCCCAAGGGCGACTATTTGCGTCCGCCGGGCGCGGTGGAAGAGACGGAGTTCCTTTCCCTGTGCACACGGTGTGACGAATGTATCAAGGTGTGTCCGGCAAAGGCAATCAAAAGGTCGGGCGGACTGATGGACGTGGCGATTGGCACGCCTGTTATTGTGCCGAAGGAAAGTCCCTGCGTCCTTTGCAATGGCTTACTGTGTATTGCGGCCTGTAAAGAAGGCGCCTTAAAGCCCGTTGAACACGTTAACAAAGTAAAGATGGGCGTCGCAGAGATCAATCAGTCGCGATGCCTGGCATGGGGCGGACAGGATTGCCAGCTCTGTTTCATAAAATGTCCGTTGCAGGGCGATGCCCTCTTTCAGGAAGACGGTAAGCCGGTGATCAATAACGATACGTGTGTGGGCTGCGGGGTGTGCGAATATGCCTGCAATACGATAAATAACACGTGCGCTATTAAAATTATCCCGGAAAGGTAGTTTTATATTTTAATGATTAGAGCGGTACATACATAAGCATGAGAAGGGAGATGTAATGCCAGATTGCACGATTCCGTTTACCTGTGAACTCTGTGAGAAACAGTTGTCCTGCCAGTTGGATCAGATAGAACACAACAAGTGGGCAATTACCCAGAGAATGAAGGAGATTACCTACAAAATCGTTGTCATGAGCAACAAGGGCGGCGTAGGAAAGAGCACCGTGACCACAAATCTCGGTGTTGCGCTGTCCCGAAAGGGGTTTAAGGTCGGGATCGCCGACGCTGATATCCACGGCCCCAATATCCCCATGATGCTGGGCGTAGAGGGACAACGGCTCAAGGGCAGCGGCGGCGGGGTGCTGCCTCTGGAAGTGATGCCGAATTTAAAAGTGGCATCTCTGTCTTTTTTGATCGAGGACCCTTCCATGCCGGTCATCTGGAGGGATGCCGCAAAATGGGATTTTCTCTGCGAACTGATGGGCAGCGTCTGCTGGGACAAACTGGATTTCCTCTTGGTGGATTTGCCTCCCGGAACCGGGAACGAGGCGATATCCATTATCGAACTTATTGGCAAGGTGGACGGCTCGGTGATTGTCACAACGCCGCAGGACGTGGTTTTACTGGACGTGAAGAAGGCCGTGTTCTTTTCCCGTGACAGCAACGTGCCTATCATTGGCATTGTCGAAAATATGAGCGGCCTGAAATGCCCGCACTGCCATGAAAACATTGACGTGTTTAAAACAGGCGGAGGCGAAAAGATTTGCATGGAATTGGGCGTCGCATTTCTCGGGAAGATACCGCTCGATCCGGATATTACGGAAAAGTGTGACAACGGCGAGGCGTTTGTGGCCTCCAATCCCGACGCAGCCGCGGCTAAGGCGTTTGACCAAATCGTGAATAAGTGCGAGGTGTTTGTCAGGGCAAACAGGGAAGCGGCTGATAAAGCCACGGAATTCAGGGAAGTGCCCTTTTTAGGGAAAGTGCCGGTTGACCCGAATTTTGTTGAGTAATGAGTTAAACCTTTCCTCCTGTTGTCTTCCAAGGTATCCTTCCAAACGTTTTTCAGCCTCATGACAATGAGCACATAACCTGGCTTCAGGATGGCGGTGGCGATATGTTTCGATCAATCAAAAATAAATTAATTTTCCTCTTTTTAATCGCCGTCCTCACGCCTTTGCTGGTTATGCGGCTTATTGCGTATCCTTCCGCACAAAAGGTTATTCAGGAAACGACGATCGACAACCTGCAATCAGTCAACTCGAAAAAGGTGTCTCAGGTGCACGATTGGCTGTATCGGCTTAAAAACACCGCGGAACGCATTGCCAATAATCCCCTGGTAATCGAGGCGGCCAGTTCAACAAAGGCAGACACAGGAACCATTTCCCAATTCCTCTCCCACATAGAATACGACACGCTGTACCACAGATACATGATCAGCGATATCCTTGGCAATGTCAGGATATCCGCGGACGATAAGCTCATGGGTATAAACATATCGGATATGGACGGCTTCAATCAGGCTATTAACGGCAAAACGCACATTTCAGACGTGGTATCCTCCATTTTTTACGATTCCGGCGAGTTTGGAAACAGGCAGGAGCAATTGCCGGCCATGTATGTTTTTGTGCCGGTAAAGAATGAGGTCAGCCATGTGGTGGGGGTAATGTTGTTTCAGGCGGATATGTCTGTCCTCAACAATGAGATGTATGATACGCGCGGGGATATGTACGACGCCTATATAATTAACCAACATGGTTTGATGATCACCAAGTCAAGGTTTTCCGACCAAAAGAAGGACACGTTAATCACGAAGAAAACGGCGACGGAACTGACGGTGGTGGAGCCGCAGACCAACAAATTTACAAAGAGCGTTGAGTTGTGCCTGAAGGGTATAAACGGATTCGACGTGAAAGGCTATATCAATTACCAGGGGCAGAAAGTATTGGGGGTATGGCATTGGATTCCGGAAATTAAATGGGGCATTATTACGGAGATCAGCACCGACGAACTGTCGCTTGCAATGAACAATCTGGAGAACCCCTTCACAAAGATATTCTCGTACTTAACCACTACCGGGGTGATCCTGGCGGTGGCCGGAATTGCGTTTGCCTTTTTAATCGGGCAAAAGATTGCCCGGCCAATTATGGGGCTAACGACGGCAACCCGCGAGATGTCCGCAGGGGATTTATCCCAGCGGGTGACGATAAAGACACAGGACGAAGTGCGGGAGCTGGGCGACGCGTTTAACGCGATGGCCAGGTCGGTGCAGGAAAAGACTTCGAAACTTCAGGAGACAACAAATTTTTTAAACAGCATACTGGTAAGTTCCACCGAGCACGCCATCATTGCAAGCGATCTCGACGGCAATATCCTGGCGTTCAACGAGGGCGCAAAACGAATGTATGGCTACGCGCCGGAGGAGTTAATCCAAAAATCAAATATCCAGGTATTGCATGCAAAGATGGACGTTGAATCCGGCAAAGTTCGAAAGATACTGGAGACAACGCTGCAAGGCGGTATATACAAAAATGAGATGCAGTTGGTGCGGAAAAACGGAGAAACGTTTACCGGGTACAGTACGTTCACAACCCGCCATGCGACGAATGGAAAACCGCTCGGTTTTGTAACGATCACCAGGGATATAACGAAGCAAAAGCTCTTGGAACACGAGCTGCACGATTATACCGTTCGTCTTGAAAAAATTGTTGAAGAAAGGACTAGGAAACTAAGGGTATCAGAAGAAAAATACCGGCGCCTTTTTGAGACCAGCAAGGACGTCGTGTTTTTCTGCGATCCGGAATGCCGTTTCATTGATATCAACCAGGCGGGTGTTGACTTGTTTGGTTATGAATCGAAAAACGAACTGCTCCGGTTAAACCTCGCCCGGCACTTGTTCTTCAATCCGGATGAAGGCCGGATAATTAAGGAGATGGTGTACACGAACGGCTTTATAAAAGACTACGAGGTGGAATTAAAGAAAAAAGACGGCCTCAAGGTTCCCTGCCTGATGACGAGCAATCTCAGGCGGGATGAGCGGAACAACGTTATCGGATACGAAGGAATCATTATTGACCAGACCGAAAGGAAGAGGATAGAGCAGGAGAAGGACATTGTAAATAATATCAACAAAATCCTTGCCTCGAAGCTGGACATCCGGGAGGTGTTTAAATCTCTCAGCGCGGAGCTGAACAAGGTAATTGATTTTGACAGAATGAGTATTACCCTGCTTGACGACAAGAGAGAAGAGTTTAGTGTCTTTGCCGTTTCAAAGGATTACGACAGGTCGAAATTAGAGGAGGGCATGCACTACTCAAAATATGGAACGCTGGCGGGAAAGGTTGTTGATGACGGCGAAATCTACATGGTTAGCGATACATCACGGGGGGCGTTTTCCACAGACCCTATTTTGTACAAAGAAGGGATTAAGTCACGCATGGCGTTCCCGTTGATGTATAAGGGCGAAACCATAGGAAGCGTCAACTTTGGAAGCAGGAAGGTGAATAATTTTTCTGAAAACCAGGTGTTTGATTTCATCAGCAAGATCGCCCCGCAATTAGCCATTGCGATTGACAACACCAGCCTTTTTGATAAAATTAGGGAGTCCGAGGAAAAATACCGGAATCTGGTAGAAGATATCGAAGATGTGATATTCCGGATGGATAAAAACGGGAGATATTTGTTTCTCAACAAGGCGCTACAGAAGGTGACAGGGTATTTCCCCCAGGAATTTTACGAGACGGCCTCCCTTGCCACCAATATGATTCACAAAGACGACGTGCAGATGGTTAAGGAAACCACGCAAAAAATACTCGATGATGCGTTAAAGGCTTCAAAGGATCTGGAATACCGGATTTATTGCAAGAATGGCAAAGAACTCTGGCTCTCTCAGAACACCTACCCGATTAAAAATAAAAACGGAAACATTATTGGCGTAGAAGGGATTATCAGAGACATTACGGATAGGAAGAAAATAGAAGACCAGATACGTCGCTCCGAACGTCTGGCTTCCATCGGAGAGCTGGCGGCTTCTATTGCCCACGAAATCAGGAATCCCTTGGGCGCCATATCAAATTCGGTGTGTATGCTGAAGCGCGACCTGGCGCTGAACGGCGATGATCAAAAGCTGTTTGAGATGGTGGTGGAGGAAACAGACCGGCTCAACAGCATCATTACCAACTTCCTTACTTTTGCGCATCCGGCGGCGTATCACTTTGTCAGGAGCGACATCCTTGCAATTATTGACGAGACGCTGCTTTTGCTGCAGCGGGACGAACGGTTTAATGAGAAAATCAAAATTGTAAAACTCTACGAAGATAATATACCAAAGATTTATCTGGATCAGAATTGGATACGGAAGGTTTTCTGGAATTTACTGGTAAATTCCATTGACGCCATGCCGCGGGGCGGGAGGATTTACATCCACGTAAGAAAACCAGGCATGCCGGGCAATGAGGAACTGGAAATTGTCGTTGCGGACACGGGTAAAGGCATCCCTCCGGAAATTATGAAAAAGATTTTTGAACCATTTTTTACCACGAAGAAAACGACGGGCACTGGCCTGGGATTATCCATCGTGCACCGTATTGTAGATAATCACGGCGGCGTCATTGACGTAAAGAGCGAACGAAACAAAGGCACGTCGTTTACAATCCGGCTGCCCGTCAAAAACAAACAGGTTAAGGCCATGTTCGTATGAGGCGCATAGAAAATTATGTTTAATATTTTGGTTGTTGAAGATCAGAAAAATATGCGGGAATCCCTGGTGATAGCCTTCAAGAGGGCAGGCTACCACGTAGAAAGCGCAGAGAACGGGGAAATGGCCGTGAAACTGCAAAAAACCAACACCTTCGACCTGGTAGTCGTTGACCTTAAGATGGAAGCTATGGACGGACTTGAGGTGTTGTCGCGCATAAAGCAGACAAATCCATCTACGGAGGTTATCGTTATGACCGCATTTGGAACCATTGACAGCGCGATTCAGGCGATGAGAAAAGGCGCTTATGACTACGTCACCAAACCTTTTCAGTTGCCCGATATCCTCTCGGTCATTGAGCGGGCGCTGGAAAAGAAGCGATTGTCTGACAAGGCCAGCGACCTCCAGAAAGAGATTAAAGAAAAGTACAAGTTCGAAGGCGTCATCGGCAACTCGCCGGTAATGATGCGGGTCTTAAACATTCTTATGGAACTGACGAATAGCGAAAGCACCGTGCTGATCACCGGAGAAAGCGGGACGGGAAAGGAACTGGTCGCCCGCGCCATCCACAATAACAGCCGCAGAAACAACAAACCGTTCGTTGTGGTGAATTGCGGCGCCTTGCCGGAAAGCCTGCAGGAGAGCGAGCTGTTTGGGCACGTTATGGGTTCGTTTACAGGGGCGGTGAAGGATAAAAAGGGTATCTTTTTAGAAGCGCAGGGAGGCACTTTATTTTTGGACGAGATTGGCGAGGTGTCGCTTTCCAGCCAGGTCAAGCTGCTTCGATTCTTGCAGAACGGAGAGATACGAAGGGTGGGAGACAATAAACCAATCAATCTGGATGTCCGGGTTATCGTAGCGACAAACAAAGACCTTGATGAGGCCACGAAAAACGGGTCGTTCAGAAAAGATTTATTTTACCGCCTAAATGTGATAAGGATACACCTGCCGCCTTTAAGGGAAAGGAAGGAAGACATTCACGTGCTGATCAACTATTTCGTCACCGTGTATGCGAATAAGCTTGCAAAGAAACCGCCGGAAATATCTGGAGAGGCCATGTCCCTCATCCAGAGTTATCCGTGGCCTGGAAATGTCAGAGAACTGGAAAATGTAATAGAGCGGGCTGTCACCCTCGTGCGGGGCGAGAAGATTACCGCCGCCGATCTGGCGCTCCAGAGTCCGCTGTCAACGGACGATATGGACGTTATGTTTGAAACCGGGGGAATCCGCGCGGCGCTGGCGCAACAGGAAAGAAAGACCATTATTGAGTCCTTGCGAAAGCATGCGGGAAATCGTAAACAGGCGGCAAGTAATCTGGGAATTTCCACCACCACCCTGTGGCGGAAGATGAAGGAATATCAAATCATACCCAAAACGAGTTATAACACGGAAAACACATAAAGATTTCATGCCATGAAGATCGTTGATAAATATTTTCGAAGAATAAATCGCCTAAGAATATCGGTAACCGAGCTCTGCAACCTCCGGTGTATTTATTGCAGGCCTGAGAGCGGACTTGAACTCACGGAACATAAAGATATTCTGACCTACGAGGAAATCGCCACCGTTGTGCGGCACGCCGTTAAGCTGGGAATAAAGAGCTTTCGCCTTACGGGAGGAGAACCTCTTGCGCGCAGAGGCATTGAAAACCTGCTGTGTATGCTTGGGGAGATACAGGGCATCGAGGATCTGGCGATAACGACAAACGGCATTTATCTGAAAAACTTTGCAAAGTTACTGAAAGATACCGGACGGTTCCGGTTAAACATAAGCCTCGATAGCCTGGAAGAGGCAAAATTTGAAAGGATCACCAGGGGCGGCAGATTAACAGACGTCCTTGATGGCATCGAAGAAGTTCTCCAGTTGGGATTTAAGAATACGAAGATTAACGTGGTCGCCATGAAGGGGATTAACGACGACGAATTTGAAGAATTTGCAAGGCTTACCCTTGAACGAGACCTCGAAGTGCGTTTTATCGAGTATATGGCAATGAACAAAGAGAGTCTGGTTTCCGAAGACAGGTTTATTCCCATGTCCGATATTATTGACGCCATCGAGAGGAGCAGTCAGCTTATAGCGCTCCCGCCGCCCATGCTCGGCAGCGGCGCTGCAAAGCTTTATAAAATCAACGGGGCTATGGGTACGCTGGGATTTGTGTCCGCCGTAAGCCAGCCCTTTTGCGGCTCGTGTAACCGGCTCCGGTTAACGTCCGACGGGAAATTGCGTTCCTGTCTGTTATCCGGCGGCGAAGTGGATTTAAAGGCCATTCTGAGGCATAATCCCACGGAAGAAATACTCACCGATGCGTTTGTCCGTGCGGCAAATCTGAAACCATCCGCACACTCCGGCAAAGGCCATGTCGTGATGCACCAGGTGGGTGGATAAATAATGTTCGTGTGGGAACGGGAAGTGACGGGTGACGAGTGACGGGTGGCGGGTAACGGGAAAAGACGTCAGAGATTTGGCATTTGGCGATTTTATCTGTTTAATACGTAGGGCAAGGCTTTAGCCTTGCAACTGTCCGAACACGTACCGGGGATGGCAACCCTAAAGGGTCGCCCCTACGGACATTTCACCTTGTTCCCAAGCTCCGGCTTGGGAACAAGAGACACAAGCCAATCGTAGGTTGGGTTGAGGCGCGAAACCCAACAAATATCCAGCGCCCGGTCGCCAACAGGAGTTGGCTCCTACCAAGAACATTGAATTTCCGTGCCTTTATCGTAGGGACAGGTTTTAAACCTACCCCTACCCTGCATTCAAATCCCCTAAAATTTCACGTATCCCTTTTCTTCCAGATAATTGAGCACCGCCCGTGTTGACTCTTCAAGAGACATCTTCGACGTGTCTATCGTTAACTCTGCGTTCAAAGGTTCTTCGTATGGCGCCGATATGCCGGTAAACTCCTTGACCTCGCCCGCCCGCGCCTTTTTGTAGAGTCCTTTCGTATCGCGTTGCTCACACACCTCAATGGGACATTTCACGTAGACCTCAATAAACTCGCCCTCTTTTTGCAGCTTCCTGGCATTGTCTCTATCCTGTCTGTATGGCGATATGAACGCCGTTATCGTAATTATGTTTGCATCGGTAAACAGCTTTGCAACCTCGCCTATGCGGCGGATGTTTTCGGAACGATCTTCAGGGGAGAAACCCAGATTTTTATTCAGACCATGGCGGATATTGTCGCCATCGAGTATGTACGCCTGATGTTTATTTTCAAGAAGGGCGTGCTCAATCTCGACTGCAATGGTTGATTTTCCTGACCCTGAGAGTCCGGTTAGCCATACGGTTACCCCCCTCTGTTTCATTAATGTTGTCCTGTCCTCCCTTGTGATCTTTCCGTGATGCCATTTGATATTGGTAGCTTTTTGGACTGTCATGTCGTCTCCTTGTTTTAAAAGCCAGACTATGCGATAAAAAGTTGAATTAAGAGTTTCACATACTATAAAAACTGCCTTAAAAATGCAATCATTTTTCAGAAACAGGGGATTTTCGCCTTATCCAGGATATAAATAAATCTGACACATGGTTTTTCCTTGAAATGGATTGAGTATTTAAAATATAATTTCTTTATTCTTCACGCATTCTCAGATTGTGCAGGTTGCCCTGCAGTCCTTTAAAAAATGGCGGAGGTTATTTCGTGAAATGTAAAAGCTCCAGTTTCAAGGTGTCCGCAACGGTTGTAAAAAAAGGGAGTTGTAATTACTATAAAGAGGGGGACTCCTTCCCCCTGACGGGATTTACTCCGAAAGGGTTGTGCGATAGCGCTTATGCCGTTCTTTCCAGGGACGCCCTGGCCTTACGATACGGCGCCAAATTGCCCTGGCAAACCAGCGAACATACTTTACTCACCCATTGTCCCGATCCAACAGGCGCCGTGTGGGAATTAAAACGGGTGCCCCGTGAGACAACGGATACCGAACCGATGCACTGACAGAAAAATACCTATGGATAATGACAAAGAACAAGAAGAAATAAAAATACGCACGATGCTTACGGAATATGCCGCGCACAGCCCGTACACGCTTAATCCTGATACGAAAACGGTTGACAGGGTGGTAAAAGGACTGGTGATGCGCAAGATTAAATACGGGTATGCATACTGTCCTTGCCGCCTGGTTACCGGAGACGCCGAAAAAGACAAAAAGATCGTGTGCCCGTGTGTTTATCATGCGGAAGAGATTGAACGCGAAGGGGAGTGTCACTGCCAGCTTTTTGTGGCCGCCGGGAAGACCGAGCCACAGCAGGTTTAGCGCAGTGCAAAGCCACCATTTTATGTCACAAAGACACTGGGTCACAAAGAAAAACGCAGCGATGTAGTGACCATTACGGGTTCCATCGCAGGTTCGGGTTTGTAAACAGAACCTGATTTTACCCACCCCTCAGTCCCCTCCCGGGAGGGGACTGGCAAATTCCCCTCTTGAGAGGGGCAAGGGGTGTGCTAGGAAATTGATACATCTTGTAAAATTTATACAACTAAAAAGTTCTAAATTCCTATACCTTTAATTTAAACAGAAGGAGAATTATTCGTGTCTGAAGATACCGTCATAATAACAGATGCAAATTTTGATGCGGAAGTGACAAAATCCAGTATTCCCGTGTTGGTTGATTTTTGGGCTGCCTGGTGCGGGCCTTGCAAGCAACTCGCACCCGTGATAGAGGAATTGGCAAGAGAATACAAAGGAAAGGTCAAGGTTGGAAAACTCGATACGGAAGAAAATAACAGCACCCCTGCAAAGTTTGGCATTACGGCCATACCCACGGTTATCGTGTTTAAAAACGGACAGGCCGTGAACAAGATGATAGGCGTAAAATCCAAGAAGGACCTGAAGGCTGCGCTGGATGCACAGTTAAAATAATTGAAGTTACTGCACTAACCCGAACAAGCCAGAAGTGATATGTAGGGCGAGGCTTTAGCCTTGCGTTTACTGCACGAATGCAAACCTAAAGGTTCGCTCTACATGTCGCTGATAAAAACATTTTGCTGGAAATGTCAAAAGATTCTTTTTAAGGCGCTACGCCTTACAGCCTTTCGTGTCCTTTGTGTCTTTGTGGTTAATCATGCCCAGGAGCTCGTGAAGCGTTGCCGATATATCGTTGCTCTTCATCAGGGTTTCACCTACCAAAATCGCATCAACACCCTTCCTCATTAATGCTACTATGTCTGCGCGGGATTTTATGCCACTTTCGCTTACCACAATCTTGCCCGCCGGAATCATAGGTCTTAGCCGGAATGTGGTTTCCATATCTGTTTTAAATGTCGCAAGGTTGCGATTATTTATTCCAATTATGCAGGCCTCTGTCTGCAGGACATTTTCCAACTCATCTTCTGAATGGACTTCTACCAGGCAGTCCATACCGAGTTCCTGCGCCAGTTCCAAATAATGCTGAACTTCTTCCTTCGGGAGGAGGGCGGCTATGAGCAGTATGGCATCCGCGCCTGCGGATCGCGCCTCGTAGATTTGATAAGGGTCAATAATAAAATCCTTTCTCAAGACAGGCAGATTTACAGACCTTTTCACATCAGTTAAATACGAAAGGCAGCCCTGGAAGAATTTTTCATCTGTAAGTACCGATATGGCCGATGCGCCGCTGGCTTCGTAAATACGGGCAATCTCTACGGGATTAAAATCTTCTCTGACAATACCCAGAGACGGCGACGCTTTTTTTATTTCCGCAATTACCCTGATATTGTCACCGGATTTTATCGCTGCGCCAAACGCCCCACCCTTCCGCTTCTCCTTGCATTGGCCCTTCAGCATCTCGAGAGAAACACGTTTTTTGTTTTCAGCAACTTCCGTTAACTTGTATTTGTAAATCTCGTCCAGGATTGTCATGGGTTTTTCTTCCTCCAAAAGAATCTCATAAAGCGGTTCTCAGTATCAGGAAAGGTATTTGTCGCAATAAGCTCTCGCAGGGAAGACGCTGACAGGATAAGACGATAAGAAACCCAGGAGCAGAGCAGAAATCTTAAGGTCAGATACGATGTGTAATGGGCAAAAAGCCTGAGAAAGAAATTGCCGGAAAGCATAAGAAACAGGACTATTGCAGCATCGTGACAGTACGTATAACGGTAGCGTATGCCATACCCCAACCCCATCATGAGCAATCCAAGTACTATGTATCTAAATCCATAGCCGCGGTGTGAAAGTCCCTGACTGAAGGTCAGCGCCGCAATGCTGAGCATGATACCCAGGATGCCCAGGAATATTACCAGATTCGCAACCCTGCCGACTCGTTGTGCGTGATTCATGGGAAATATAATTTTGTAGAACTGATATACTTCAAATTAAAATTGCTCGTATCAATAGTTCTTCTAAAATTCCACCTGGAAGCCCGTATTGAAACACACCCCCGGCCCCTCTTGATAGAGGGGAGGTTAAGTCCCCTCTATCAAGAGGGGATTTAGGGGTGTGTATACTGTGTTCCAAAAACTAAATTGTTACAATTACCCTTATCCAACAATCAGCGTACCGCCTCAATAATAATTAAGGCGCCAAAGATAATGAATATCGCCGCAGAAATATATTTTATCAATTTCTCGGGAAGTTTTTTTCCGGCGATAACACCGATGACGATGGCAATTCCATCCGCAGCAACCATGCCAAATGTCGAACCCAGCCATACCCCCAGGAATGAATGATATTGAGCGGCGAGCGAAATCGTTGCCAACTGGGTTTTGTCACCAAGTTCCGCAAGAAAAAAAGCAATAGCGACCGTCATTACAGGACCCAGCCGGTTTCTCTTTTTCCCGTTTTCTTTACAGGAGTCCCCTCTTAGAGTCCAGATACCAAAACCAATAAAGGAAAGCCCGATTAACATCTTTAAGTAATATAAGGGAATTAACGCGCTTACTCTTTCCCCTATTATCACAGAAAACAAGTGCACCACAATCGTTCCAATAAAAATACCTGTCAAAACTTTAATTGGCTTGAACTTTGTGGCAAAGGAAAGCGCCACTAATTGGGTTTTATCCCCCATCTCGGCGAGAGCAATTAGACAGAAAGACCATACAAAGCTTGGCATTTACCCACCCTTTCGTTTGTATTTCACGTATCAGGCAAAAATCCATGACTTTAAATAAAAAACCTCCCGCACTCTTTTCAAGCGCAGGAGGTTTTTGGAAAATACTCCGTTTCAAACGACTTCTTAGTGGTGTTCCTCTTCAACGATAAATTCAACCTCATCGTTGTAAGCGTCTTTTCTGTAACCAAATAATGACACCACTGTTCCCGCGGCAAGCCCCGTAATCCATGCGACAATAAAGGTTATAAACACACCTTTGATTTGCAATCCCGGCACGACATTGTCTGCAATAAAGATGGCCGCCAAACCGCCCAACATACCGGGCATACCGTGGAGATTGTGAACGCCGCAGGTGTCAATGCCTTTTAACGCCTTCTGCACACGGGGTTGAATGATGGCAAAACCGATCACACTCAAAGTACCCGCGATAAAACCTAATATCAGAGAGCATTGCGGCGTTGTATGCGCGCAGGAAGAACCGATTGCCACACCGCCTGCAAGGGCTGCATTGGCCATGTCTTCAATAGCGATCTTTTTCCTGATCATCGTGCTTGCAATGTAGGTAGCCACCGTTGCCCCGCACAGCGAAAGAATTGTATTTACGGCGGCAAGAGGCATTTTTGATATTTCCGCAGGCGCGGCGCAAAACGACGGCCAGAATATCCACAACATCATACTCCCCAGCATCGAGAATTGATTGCTGAGTTTATCAGATTCGATTTTTTTGCCAAAGTCTTCACTTGTCGTCATTCTTACAATCACACCAAGCCCAAAATAAGCGCCAAACTGGTGTATAACAATTGAACCTCCGGTGTCAATCAGCAACCCCTTAGGGATGATGCCCATCCCATTATCCAGCATTATCCATTCGTTCAACATGTAAGACGGCACGAATATGACGGCCATGATAATATACTGTGACATCTTCAACCTGCCCAGGAACGCCCCGGTAGCAATCAATATGCTTGCCGCACAAAACTCGGCGAGTATCAACCTGTCCATTCTCAGTTCGGCAGGTTCACCGAAAATGCCCATTTTCTTGAGAAACATGTAGTACGGGATGACCACGCTTACCGCGATATAGGTTGCGGTAACGGCGCCATAACCATACCTCCTCACGAAAACCATTAAAAAACCGAAACCGACCATCAACATAGCCATAACGTGTATAGCCTTGCCGTATTTCGTTAACTCAATGAAATCCTCAAGAGACGTGGCAACCGCGCCTTTCGCCTCTTCTGAAGAGGCATGCTCTCCACCAGCATGTGCATGCGACTCCGCCGCATTGCTGGCAAGTACAATGCTATGACTTCCGGGATTGACATCTGATGTATTTTCCACTGATGCCCACGAGTTCCAGTCGTGCTGGCCATCATTCACCGCTACCAGCGATTGACCCGCCGACCTGTTTTCTAATTCATTTCCAGACACCTCCGCTCCGTTGGTGGTCTTCATCCCCCCCAGTAATGGGAGGCATAAAAGGCCAACGCATATTACGACGTACAACTTCAAAAACCTTTTTATCGCCATCTTGATTTACCCTCCTTTTCCAAAATGTTTATGAGATCAGTACATCACACAAAAATTCAAAATATTTGTTCATGCTGAAAACAGACGAAAGGCAAAGTGTAAGATTTTAGCCACTTGGGATGGTTGTTTTCGCTGTTTATTGCGCATCTCACATTGCAAATTATCTCACCATCCCTTTTTCTTTCGCCTTTCATAATGTATCGTAAAAACCACAGCGCATCCCTTCGTACTGATATTTCAGGGGATATATATATTTTATTTAATCGAAAATATCAAGTGAAAAGTCTTGCAATAAGCAGAATAATTACAACGCTACCTTCCTCATAGAAATTAGGCAACAAACACTAGCTAACTATGTGCCAAAACTTGCTTACAGAAAGTACGAATGGAAATAGCGTAAAAACCATCGGGGGCTTTGCTTGTTTGTCTTAAATAGTCCGCGTTTTGCAAAATAAGCCACCCGTGGTTTCCGTTTTAAGGAAAGCAGGAAGGCCAATCCTCTATGCGGACGCATGATGCCCCAGGAACTATTACCCCCTTTCATTTTAAAATTTTGCGTGTATAATAATACCAACCACGGTAATACTCATCCGATATTCATCAAAGGAGAAAAACAATGCAATATTCTTCCATGCGTGTCTATAGGGTAATAAAGCTACTCATTTTTGTGCCTATTTTTGCCGAGATGGTATGGCTCACAGGGTGCGCTGTTCAACAGGAAACAGTTACCAATCCTGGTGAAAAAGTGACGGTATCTGCCGGAGAGGAAAGAGGCATTACAGAGGAATCTTTAAAGTGTATCACATGTCACGAGAATCGCGGTGTGACTCACGGCTGGATTGCCGACTGGGAGGGCAGCAAACACGCCAGAAAAGGTGTCGGGTGTGAGGTATGTCATATCAGCTCTGACCTCGAACCCTCCGTGAAAGAGGCAACTGAACTGGAATATATCGATACCGGTGGAAGCAGTTGCGAGGATAAAAGAGTAAGCCGCCAGGTTCTCGCTGGCAACTGCGGGAAATGCCATATAAAACAATACAGTGAATTTATGAGGAGCCGTCACTCCATTGGCTGGAAGAGGGTGTTGGATTGCGCTCAAAACACAGAGATTTCCAAAGAAACCCGATCGTCAAATTGCGAGCATTGTCATAACATTCAGTTCAAGTGCGATTCCTGCCACACACGCCATACCTTTAATACCCTCGAGGCAAAAACCCCTGAGGCTTGCATGACGTGCCACATGGGTTCTGACCAACCGCACTATGAGATATACATTTCTTCCAAGCATGGGGCTGTTTATACGGCAAGTCAATCCGGTATATTGAGAGAATCTGCATCTGTCCGGTCATTGCGGTCGCCGGTGTGCGTTACCTGTCACATGCCTCAGGGCGATCATGATATTAGTTATGGGCTGGCCTACGGACCAGTAGGGGGCGAACTGTCCTATATTGACAGAAACGGTGCTACGGTAGATGCGTCGAGATTAGCCGAGCGGCGTGATGCCATGTTATCGGTATGCGAATCATGTCATTCACCACGTTTCGCAAAGGAAAAATTAACTACGGCTGACGCCGTTCACCGCAATACGGAAACAATTGTAAAGGAAGCGGAGGAAATCATATCTGGATTGGAAAGAGACAACCTGATAATCCCTCCGATTGACAAGAAAGCAAATATTAAATCACTTGGACACGCCATTACCCTTGGGAATCAACAGTTGCAGAACAATAAATCAAGGATTGAAAGGCTATTTTCTAAATTAACACGCAATGCGAAAATTACCTGGAAAGGGGCGTATCACGCCAATCCGAATTATACGCACTTACACGGATGGGCTGAACTCCAAAATGATTTGAGTGCTATCAAAGAAGAGGCAAAAAAACTACGGGAGGAAGCGGAAATCAGGAGGAAAATGGGGATACGGTTACGATAAAATGCCGAAGCAGGGAGTTGAACCCTGACCCCGTTGCCGGGACTAGACCCTGAATCTAGCGCGTCTGCCAATTCCGCCACTTCGGCTTGGAAAGATTCTAAAGGATATGAATGTTCAAGTCAATGGAAAATTTAATAAATTGACCTTGCATTCACGCTGACAATCTGTTACGATTCCCGAATATTTTCCATGTTATTTGACAATATTTTGGTTGGGATGATTACAGCAAATGACGGCGAAATAAAGGCGTAGGTATGTTTCGCCCTGCGTGTAAGTTATACCCATAGACGGGAGCAATCCAGAGATTTTGTGAACTCTGTATCATATATTCAATCGGTGCTATAAATGGAAATCATTGCTAGGAACAGGAAGGCATCCTTTCAATATGAAATTCTCGAAAAGATTGAGGCAGGTATTGTACTAACGGGGACGGAAGTCAAATCAGTCCGAAACAAGGATGTTAGTATTAACGAAAGTTTTGCCCACATCAATAATGGTGAAATATTTATCTACGAGATGCATATTGGAGAGTACAAACAAGGCAACAGGCAAAACCACGAACCTAAACGGGTAAGAAAGCTCCTGTTGCACAAGAGAGAGATCGCCAGGATAGTAGGCAAGATTAAACAAAAAGGATATACGATGGTTCCCTTATCGCTGTATTTTAAAGAAAGCCTTGTTAAGGTGGAACTTGCCCTTGTTAGAGGAAAGACGCAAATTGACAAGCGCGAAGATATCAAAAAGCGCGACGTTGACAGGGAAATTCAGCGAGCCATGAGGTAATTCCAGAACTGCTGTTTTAAAGCGCCAAATATACTGCTTCACAGAAGATCTGTTTTTGGTATTTTGAAAAGCGCCGTTTTGGATATGTTTTCATTCTCTAATTATGGCATAAAAGCAGTAAATATAACATTTATATACTGTAATGCCTTGCACACAAAACCACTAAAGAAAACGAAAGGGGGAACATGCCTTCTGCAAGGATATTAATTGTAGAGGATGAACGGCAGACAGTTGACACTTTAAGGGATTTGTTTGAGCAGCATGGCTATGAAACTGAAGTTGCCCTTAATAAGCAGGTAGCGCTGACCATATTACAGGAGAGGAGTATGGATATTGCTATCGTAAGCACAACGGTGCAGGAAGCCTCTGGGGTTGACATTTTAC
>Ga0209514_10004267_pt1 | contig 19461 bp, 12 predicted proteins | sample Subgrocontami58m_FD_187452 | JGI IMG/M metagenome (GOLD analysis project Ga0209514, IMG submission 187452) | Subsurface groundwater microbial communities from S. Glens Falls, New York, USA - GMW37 contaminated, 5.8 m (SPAdes) (version 3) | ecosystem: Environmental > Aquatic > Deep subsurface >...
CCCTCCTCCGATCAAGCCCGCATAGGACGCCGAATGATGCGGCGCCCTGAACGGGCGCTCGGCGATGAGAGGGCTGTCGCGGTTCAAGAGCCCAAAGATGCTGTAGAGGCGCGTTACCTCCAGCGCCTCTTCGTAATCGAGTTGCGGCAGGATCGTCGGAAGCCGCTCGGCAAGCATTGTCTTGCCGGTGCCCGGGGGCCCATGGAGGAGGGTGTGATGGCCCCCGGCACTGGCGATCTCCAGCGCGCGTTTTGCCGTCTGCTGGCCTTTTATATCCGCAAAATCCACATGGTGGATGTTGATCTTTTTCGCCTCCGCCGCCGAGCGCCCGGGCGGTCGTTCACCTGCCTTTAAAAATCCAACGACCTCGGCCATGTTCGCCGCGCCCACAACTTCCAGCCCCATGACAAGAGACGCCTCGCTCACGTTCGCGCTCGGCAGAACGATACCCTTAAGCCCTTTATTCCTTGCGGCAATGGCAAGCGATATCACGCCCGGAATAGGCGTGAGGCTTCCTGTGAGCGAGAGCTCGCCCGCAAAAAGCCATCCCTTGGTTCTTTCCGGAGCGTACATGCCGGCGGCGGAGAGGAGTCCCACTGCGATCGGCAGGTCAAATGCGGTTCCGTGTTTTTTCACGTCGGCGGGGGCCAGGTTGATGGTCGTTTTTCTGCTCGCCATTTCGAACCCGGAGTTGCGAATGGCCGCGGCGACACGCTCCTTGCTCTCTTTTATCATTGTTTCAGGCAGCCCCACGATCTGCCAGCCGGGGAGGCCGCCGGAGAGGTCAACTTCGACATTTACAATGAGAGCGTCAATGCCATGAAGGGTGGCTGATTTTATTTTGGCGAACATAGGTTTCGTGTCATTGCGATTTTTCCATTCCCCCCTTTATAAAAGGGGGGTGAGGGGGGATTTGGAGATTGCCACGGCCACTAAAGTGGCCTCGCAATGACGAGCTGATACTGTGCAATCATCGTGCCAAATCAGATCGGCAAATTATAAAGTGATTTTAAATTTGAACACTTAAAAACCGACGAAAACTGGTCAGCGTCGCCGACATTTCGTCAGTTTCGGGGGGGATGGAGTAGCGTCATGCCAGAGGCAGATCCGCCTCTGGCGGAAACTTTAGTTCGCGATTGATTGCAGCCTATCGCGGGCTAAAGCCCGCTACTCCGAACTACATTACTTTACATCCCTCTCATTTTATGTCAAATTGCTTTCACTATGCCCCATAAAAACGATGTATCCATAATGGACGTCACCATCCGCGACGGAAGCTATGCCATTAACTACCAGTGGTCGCTGGGACAGGTGGCGCAGATCGCCGGAGCTCTTGATAAGGCCGGCATTCATTATATAGAGGTCAGCCATGGTTGCGGCCTTGGCGCCGCAGAGACCATGGGCCTGCCCGCCGCAGCAAGCGATGCCGAATATGTCCGCTCTGCCAAGTCGGTTGTTAAAAAGGCGAAGATCGGCGTCATCGCCGGGGCAGTTACGCGCTTAAAGGATATTGACTTGGTCATTGACGATATCGATTTCATCCGCTTTGCCACGAACGTGAACGGGCCGCGCACGGTGGAAGAAAATTTAAACTATACGAAGAAAAAACGCCCAAAGCTCCCCATCTTCTTTCAGCTCATGCGTTCGAGCCGCCTGCCGAAGTCTGAGATTCTGGGGGCGGCGCGCACCGCGCAGGAAATGGGCGCAGGCGTTGTCTATCTCGTTGACACCGCCGGCCACTTTATTCCGCAGGAGGTCGAAGACATAGTTTCAACGCTCGCCGCGAAGCTAAAAATAAAAATAGGTTTTCACGGGCACGATAACCTGCGCATGGCGGTAGCGAACTCTCTCGCCGCAATAAGGGCGGGCGCCACGCATGTTGACGCGAGCCTCAGGGGCATGGGCCGTGCCGGCGGCAACGCGCAAATCGAGGCGCTGGTTTCGCTTATGAAACGCACAGGCCATGCGCGCAATATAGATCTGGACGCGCTCACAGAGGCAGCGGAGAAATTCGTCGCCCCTGTCATGCCGCCCACAGCAGGTATCTCGCAAATAGACCTCTTGACTGCAGACGCAAATATTGACCTCTATCCGTTGGGGTTCTATGAAGCAATTGCCGAAGCCGCGAATTTTAATTTTATACAATTTATGAGGGCGATCGCCTCAGAGAAGGATGTTGTCGACGTGGGAGATGATGCGATTCGCCGGGCGATCATAAAGTTAAAGGGTGACCCCGAAATGGTCTTTAAAACCCTTGATTCCCCCACCAGGCGTGACTTGCAAGGTGAAATAACACCCAGGTTTGGAGACGGTTCAACGGTGATCCTTGCCTTAAAGACGCCGCTTGCCTTGAAATATTTTTCATCCGAACTTCTTGACGAGCTGGAACAGCAATTTCCTAATATTACATTTCATTTTGTGAACTATGACCGGGCCAAGATCGAACATATCGAAGATGCCGACATTTTATTTGCGATCGATATAACATCCGAGGTCCTTGCCAGCGCGAAAAGGCTGAAATGGCTCCACATAGTTGCGGTGCCTGGCACCGAGATTTCTAAACAGTTGAAAGATAAAGGGGTTGTTCTTACGCGAGTCGAAGGTGTTCACGCAGAGCCGGTGGCCGAGACGGCGCTTGGCGCCATGCTTGCACTGACCCGCAAGATAAAAAATGCGATCGATTTCCAACACAAGGGGCGGTGGGGCGCTAAAGAGGTTGTTGAGGCCCTCCCTCATGCGAGCGAACTCTATGCGTCGAGGCTTGTCATTATTGGCTATGACTATGTTGGCCAAAGTCTGGCGCGCCTCTGCGCGGGCTTTGGAATGGAGGTGACAGTTGCAGCCCCTGATGGGGGGGATGATTTGCAGTTCGTGGATAAGTTCATCAAGATGAACGAGCTTAGTAAGTTCTTGCTTGGCGCCGATTTCGTCGTCTGTGCCGATGAGGTCAAGGGGGTCAAATTGCCTTTGATCGGAGCGGCCGAGCTGCAAAAGATGAAAAAAGAGGCGGTTATTGTGAACGTTGCCGTGCCAGGCATGATAGACGAAAAAGCGCTGCTTTGCGCCCTTCAAGGTGCCTCGATCGGTGGTGCGGCACTGGATGTGTTTGAAAAAACACCGCTGCCGGAAGGGCATCCGTTCTTTTCAGCGCCTAATATGATAGTTCTGCCAAGGATATCAATATTCAGCACGCGCTATTGGGAGAGGGTTTTCGCCCAGTTTGCGGATATATTGAAGGAGATGGTGTAGTTGCCCGATTCATCGGGCTAGATTCAATATTCAAGCCTGACCCCAAGATTTATAAGTTAGCTAAGCTTTTCTGCCGGGCTGCCCAGGTCATAACTGCCCAGTGATACGGTGTTTACGGCTTCTGTCCGTGCTTCCGCGACCCGTGCCTCAGAGAGCATGGCCTGCACCTGCACCTGTGTGGCATTGTCCGTTATTTGTTTGTTGGCCTGGACATCTGCATTTATGTCCGCGATAGCTCCGCTTGCCTCGGCCGTGGCAGCTCCACCAAAGCCGCCTAAGAGGTTGCTACCGAGCCCTATTAAGGAGCTAAATACGTCAAGTTTTGTTGGTTCTGCCATATTTTTTTCTCCTGTTTGATCCTTCATTCCCCCCTTTAGAAAAGGGGGGACAAAGGGGGAATTTGATCGAATTCGTTATCACGCATACGCAAAATTCCCATTGGGATAGCTATTTCTCGGGAAGAAGAGGTCCTTAAGGCTGTCCTGCTTGATCTTGGATTTCTTCACGTCCGCCGCGAGTTTTGCCTTGTATTTCTCGGTGCCGGCCTCGATCCTGGCCTTTTGATAGTCATATTTCATCGCCGTGTTTTGTAACTCGCTTTGTTTCTGAACCAGTTCCCACTGCAGGTTGTATCTGTTGGTTTCTTTATTCTCGGCAAGCGTCATCATACTGTCTTCAATGCCTGCCCTGTGTGACATCCATGCCGCCTGAAGGACCTTATCGAAGAGGGCCAATGCCATCCCGCCGACCTTGCCCCAGCGGTCGAATTGCATTGAAGTAAGTTTTTCACCTTTTATTTTAAGATTAAGCTCCTGATCCCAGAATTTTTGTGCCTCTCCATCTCCCATGCCGAGCTCTTTAAGTCTTTTATAGCCTATCTCGCGCTCTGTGGAATCATCAAAATCTAGTCCTTCAATTGCCTTACTTGCTACGGCAGTTTTGTCAGTCGTGAGATCACCGATTGAATACTGGCCATCATCCCCTTCAGTAAACTTTCCATAAACGGTGCCGTTCTCTGTTTTAAATGCGGCAAATTCATCTTCTGTAACGCTAACGGCAGATAGCTCTCCATTTTTTAACTTGGTTAGATTAGCATCTTCAACAGGGTTCAACGTGATGCCATTGCTCGTCATAGTAACCTTACCGAACCTATCGTCACCGCCGCCCGTGTTGTCATCGACTATGCGCACAAATTGGTCAGTTTCAACATAACTAAGCGGTGCAGTCCCTTCAGCGTCAAAATCCGGGAAAGCTGCTTTAGAACCACCACCGACAATGCTTTTAAGTTCGTCGCCCATATTTTTCTCCTTTGTTATTTTTTAATCTATTGTTCTCGACTCGCCCCGCCCTTCGGGGCTCGCTCGAACAATAAATACGTTAACTTTTCAATCTGTCCACTGTCCACTGGTCACTGTCCACTGTCCACTCAACTGGCGCAGCCTGAAGGCTGCTACTCCTAATTGGCAGGACTAAAGTCCTGCGCTACATACCCCGCCCGATGAATCGGGCAACTACCCAATTACCGGCCTGCCCATCGACCGCGCGCCGGGCTTCACTTCAACTGCGGCGTAATTGGCCTTGGAGTCCTGTGCCTCATGCGCCGCGCTCGTCCTCTTCCGCTTGGCCATCGAGAGCTCCAATTGCCTCTTTCCGACCTCCATTGCCGCCTGACGCAACTGGCGCTTTGCCATCTCCTTATCCCTTAGCTTCGCCGCATCGGCCCGCTCAGATGCCTTCTTCAGCTGCGCGTCCGCCCGGTCAACGTTTTCGTTATACTGCCAGATTGAAACGCCGATCGACGCTACGCCTAGTACTATTGTTGCTGCTAGTAATCCTGCCATATCTTTCGTCCTCCATTATTATTATCGGCTGGGGGGTACCCTAAAGTTGCTTAAAAAATAAATTTTTTTATAAAAACGTAACCTCTGGATATTATTGTGGATTATGGGTGAGAACGTGCCAAGTGCCACGCTTCTCTGAGAGAAACGGGATTGCAGGGCATGGATGCAGGGGAGAGAGCGGGGCTGAAGCATGGCATTGTCTGGGGAGATCGTCCGCCATAGGCGAGCGATTTCGATAAGGCTTTATTGTCATTTCCATTGACATAAATAGGCGTTTTATGTCAATATGATTGACATGATAGATAACAATTTGATTTATCAACAGAATCCGTGGTGGCAAAGGCCGGAGGCCATCAATAACGACCCCCGTATCGTTGCCTTGAACAATCTGCCGCTTGTTTGGCATCCGCCTTTCATTGACTCTTTGGATATTTCCAATGACGCCGTTCATATCTTAACGGGCCCGCGCCAGATCGGCAAATCAACATCTATCCGGTTTCTAATTCAGGACATGCTTCTTAAAAAGAACACACCACCAAAAAATGTCTTTCTCTTTAATTGCGATATTTTAAATAACCCAAGAGAGTTGGCAGAGATCGTCATGTTCTATTTGGACAATGTGGCGATGCCCGGGAGAAAATATATCTTTCTGGACGAAGTTACCGCGGTCGAAAATTGGCCCAACGGGATCAAGTGGCTGATAGATACCGGCAAAGGAGCTGAATGTGTTTATATTCTTACGGGGTCGTCAAGCATTAAACTGAAGAAGAGCGGGGAGTTCTTGCCCGGCAGAAGGGGAAAAGGGCGCGATCTGTCGTTAAGGCCGTTGAAGTTTCGCGACTATGTCGGGCTTGTCAAGCCTGGGGTTGCGAGGCCTCTCCCGCCGGAAGCGGGCTTTTCGGAGATAAAAAAATATTACAGCGATCTTTTGTTGGCGGCCCCCGAATTTCCCGCGCTCTTTGAAAGATATTGCCTCCACGGCGGTTTTTTGAAACCGATGAATGAACTTCATTCTTCGGGGTTGATCCAGCCGGAAACGGTTGATATCTATTTGAGTTGGATAAGGGGCGAGCTGGCAAAGGATAAGAAACGGGAACATATCGGGCGGCTACTCCTTGAAAAAATGCGGCTGTCGCTTGGCACCGGCCTGTCGTATCAGGCGTTTGGCGAATATATGGATGTCGCGTCTCACAATACAGCCCGGACATATCTGGATTTTTTCATAGATTCATTCATTGTTAACGAGGTTCCTTTCATCGAGATATCGCAAAAGAGGGTCGCCTGGAGAAAGAACAGGAAATATTATTTTTCGGACCCGTTCATATACTGGATAATAACGAACTGGGGGCAGGGAGGGGGCAGTATTACGCAAGTTTTTAAGGAGATGTTCAATGTCCCCGAGATCGCCGGCGCTCTTATTGAAAATGTTGTGGAGAACCATTTGTGCCATTGGGGAGACCATTTGGGCTATGGCGCGGCGCAGGGGAGGGAGATCGATTTCGTTATTATCGCCAAAGATACCGGGGTAGAGGTCAAATTTCAGAACAAGGTCACATCCTACGACGCCGCCGCTCTGAAGCCTTTTAAAAGATCGTATCTTGTGAGCAAGAATACTTTAGAAGATATGGGTCACGCGATCGCTATCCCGGCGCATTTGTTTTGCATGATCGAACTATGACCAAACTCGCCCTCATAACCGCCCTTGACGAGGCCGACGTCTATAGCCGGGTTGCAGTGAACCTTGGGCCGATCGCGCTTGAGGCCTATCTTTCGCAAAGGTCCAAGGGGCGAATTAAAACTTTTATAGTCGAGACCGAGACCGAGGTTGTGGCCATAAAGCCCGATTTTATCGGCATCTCGTGCGTTACCGAGAACTACGGCAGGGCGATCGCACTGGCGAGCTCGCTCAAGGCCAAACTGCACGTTCCCATCTTTGTTGGCGGCGTTCACATGAGCGCGCTCCCTGAATCGCTCGATCCCGTCTTTGATGCGGGGATAATTGGCGAGGGGGAGGAGACGTTTTTAGAACTGCTGGAAAAATTCCCGAAGATCGAAGGTATCAAGGGGATTGTGTTTCACAAACATGTAGTTGCCCCATTCATGGGGCCAAAGGCGCCCGATAAATCGGGCAACTACGATGTTCACATCAATCCCCGAAGGCTGCCCATCAAAGAACTCGATTCGCTCCCCATGCCCAACCTGAAAAAATGGGTCGAACGCATTGGCCTGCCCTATGTCATGACGACGCGCGGCTGCCCATATAAATGTAGCTTCTGTTCAAGCCCCGTCCACTGGTGCGGCTACCGCGAGTTTTCGCCGGAGAGGGTCGTGTCCGAGGTTGAGGCGCTGATAGGAGATTTCAACATCCGCCACATCAGGTTCTTTGACGATGTCTTGACCCTGAATAAAAAGAGGTTGAAGAAGATCGTTTCGCTCATTGACGAGCGCGGGCTCAATAAAAAAGTCAACTTCAGCTGTTTTTCACGCGTTGGACTAATGGACCAAGAGACGATCGCCCTGTTGAAGAGGGGGATGGTGGATTTTGTCTCGGTCGGCATTGAGTCGGCGTCGTCGGAGATGATCTCTTTGCTGAAGGACAAGCCGTTCAAGATAAAGAGCGCCCAGAATGTGATCGACCGGTCGGTCAAGGAAGGGCTTAACATGGGCTGTTCGTTTCTGATAGGCACACCGGGTGAGACCGAGGCCGACCTTGAAGCGACCTGCCGGTTCATTGAGAAGAACGGAGATAAATTATTCGAGGCAGAGATCAACCCGTTCGTTCCGCGCCCGGGGACGCCTTATTGGGGTCAGGCGGCAAAGAGGGGGCTGGTGGGGCTGAATATGGACTGGAGCAGGCTCAAGGACTATTCCTTCCTGCCGCATTTTGATCCCGACAGGTATATATATGTGAACGAAAAGATGCCCTATAAGGTATTTTTGAAATATGTCGAGCGGTTGACGGGGCTCTTCAATAAGATAAGCATCGGCAAAAAGAAGATAGAAATAATGTCGCGCTACATAAGTCCCGCGCAGATGCCGGCAAAACTAACCTACTATAAATCGCCCCGAAGGGGCGATCTCCTCAGATAGTGCAATTGCGTTCTCTCGTCATCGTCCGCCAGAGGCGGACGATCTACCCAGATAGTGCCATGCCTCATTCCCGCCCCCTCCCACACATCCATATTCATGTAATCCCATCTCTAACAGAGAGGCGTGGCACTTGGCCAGCATTCTCCCGTAGCCCCGGTTATACAAAGCGTGGCACTTGGCACGCCCCACCCATTCGCCAAATAATATAAGTTGCAGAGAAATGCGGAAAGATATATGGTAACTGCATAACTGCAGTTGTATTAGGAGTAGCAGCCTTCAGGCTGCGCCAATTTTGCGCACCCTAAAGGGTGCTACTCCGTATTGGGCAAAGCAAGCTTTGCAACTACAAATCGGAGGATAAACATATGAAAAAACTTTTATTCACTTTGGCAGCCGCGCTCATCTTGCCTGCCGCCGCGTTCGCCGTGCAGATCGTTCCATCTGAATGCACGCTCGATAGACAGACAGATATCGCCACTCACGCTTTTTGCGGCATCTGCACTGGTCAGGAGATCAAAGAACCTGCCGGACGAACCCCGTTTGGCACCGGTTCGACCTCCTATACCTTCAAGGTCACAGAGGACATGAAGGGGAACGTTGGCAAAGACACCTTCACGTTCAAGGCGGCCGGCATCCCCGGCAAGACGAAATGGATGACCACCTATTCGTGCAATGAAAAGAGTACGATCGAATATTGCGCAATGCTGACGTGCAGTGAAAAGACCCAGTTCTGCTCGACCGTCTGTTTCACCGCAGGTCGCTTTGAGGTCAGGCCGGATGCGACAGGGAAAAAGACCCTTCGAAGCACCATGAACAGGGGCATGTTGTTCGATGGTTTTCAGCAGAGGAACACCAGCCTCATGAATACGCTCCCCGCGCGGGAGAAGGATATGATCACCCGGACCGATGCCAAAGAGGATATGGACAGAGACGATTTCATCGGCGTGGTGAGGAAATTGGTGGAGGAGAAGAATAAGAGGGAGAAGAAGTAATAACCGTTCGTCCTGAGCCTGTCGAAGGATGAACTATTCATGGTTCGACAGGCTCACCATGAACGTGTAAAACAATATGAAAAAAATAATATTTACACTTTTACTAACAACGATCTCCACCGCCGCGTTCGCTGCGGGGCCTTTCTATCTGTATGAGACCGCCAGCGGAGGCTATGACGCAAGGACCTGGGCAGGCGGGACGTTCAACTGGAAATATGATACGGGGACCCTTGGCCCGTATCAGGCCTTGCCGGCTACGGATGCGGATAAAGAGACTTGTAAAAACTTAGCCGGGCAAGAAAAACCACTAGAATCTCTTTGTGGGTACATGATGAAACCGTGCGGTATTGTGATGTGTATTGAGGTCATTCTTAAAGAATGGGCAGAAAAGAAGTCCTTCCTTGGCGATAACGTGACACAGGTGGCGACAAGCAGTATAAAGGCCGTTAATGCCGGTTCGATCGGCAAAGATGATATTACCTCAGAGAATTTTTCCATTGAGTCAGGATATAAATATAAAGACGATCTTCCAGAAAAGACGGTCCTGATCATCTTTGATGATGAAGCAAAGGACGGGATTCTTGCTCAGGTGGGGCATGGTGATAAACTTGGGCTGACAGGCCTCGAGCCGAACGATGACAAGACCGCGAACTATACAGGCGGATGGCTCATTTTAAACGGCAAAATGGCGGGAGATGAGACATTTCCGGCGACCATCATGCATGAGCTTGGACATTTGATGGGGCTGGACCACTCGCAGTTGCAAAAGGCGTCAATGGACGCCGCAAATAATGAGAAGGTAGAGGAGGGCGTCCCCACGATGTATCCATATCTTTTGGGCAAGTTCCAGTTTGTCCTTAATATTGACGATACCGTTAGCCTTGCAATGCTCTATCCAACAAGCGGTTTCAAGAACAGTTTTTGCGTGATAGAAGGGGACCTGACAGATGCCGATGACAAGCCCTATCAGGGGATAAATGTCATTGCCTATGCAAATGGAGCTTCGGAACAATTTTTGGATTCGCGGTCGTCTGTCTCCGGGGCGATCTATCCGCCATGTTCGGACGATAAAGGTTCCGGCCACTATGTACTGGCTGGCCTCGTTCCGGGCGTCCCTTATAACGTCATTTATGAACCGATATATAGCGAATTTAGAAATGTTGTCAGTGGAATGAACCCGTACAATGAGAATATCTGTAACCTCAAACCCGGCCTGGAGAATAGTGGACTCGTGACCTTTGGAGGCAAACAGCTCGTCGCGTGCAGTGCGAAGGCCGTTGGAAATATCGCCGATAAATATAAAAACGCCCAAGGCCTGGTAGCCAATTCAACCGTTCCACCGGAGGCCGTCTATATCGAAAACAAGGCCAATATAAGTGCCGGCACGACCGGCCTCGACTCAACCCCTGTGACGGAAGAGGCGACCGACAGCGGCGGCAAAAAGGGCTGGTGCGGCTCGCTTATGGGGGGTGTCAGCCCCGTTTGGGGCGGCCTATTGCCCGTTCTGGCGGGGGTTTTATTGGCCCTGCGCCTCCGCAAGCAAAACCTATAAATCTTGGGGTCAGACTTGAGTTATTGAGTTTAGGTCTAAACTCAATAACTCAAGTCTGACCCCAAAAAAAGTTAGCAACTTTTTCCGATATCTGCCGATACTATATATGTAGTTGCCCGATTTATCGGGCTAAGAGAGGCCCCATAAATGGGGCAACTACAAAATGTATAAAATCTTAATCTACATAATCGCAATTTTGGCCTATTCAACCACCGCCCTTGCCGGAGGGCCTTTCTTTGTCAACTATGACGGAAATGGCGCCCCCATCCTTTGGGAGAACAACACGATCAAATGGGTCGTGGATGGCGGCCCGTTGAATAACGCTGTCTCTAATGCAGAGGCGGTCGCATGGATCAAGGAACTCCTTACCGTCTGGCAGGATGCCGAGCTTGAGACAGCCGGTGGGGACCTTACTAAGGTCGCAAATATCACTTTTGAATATCAGGGGGCGCTGAGCAACAATATCGATGAGAAGAACTATCTCTCCGCGATCGACATGGACGAGGCACGGGCGGTCTTCATTTTCGACTCGACCGGCGAGCTCATTGACCGCGAGCTTGGCGATGGGGCAAAGAAGTATGTGGTCGGCTTTGCCTCGCCGCTCTCTGACGGCAGTGACTATTTCGCCGGCGGGGTCGTTGTCCTGAACGGACTTTTTGTGGATGGCGACAAAAAGGGGTCGAGCGAGGTGGGCATCAGCGAATTCAAATCTGCCGTCCTTCACGAGATCGGGCATCTGTTGAACCTTGACCATACACAGGCGAACATTGAGGTCGCGGAGCGTTTAAGCGATGGCGATAGTTCCCTGTCCGATGAGCTGCCGACGATGTATCCCGTCCTCTGGACAGATGACCAGTTGAACCTCCACGCAGAGGATACGATCGCCATCGCCGAGCAATATCCGAGCACGAATTATAACAGCGAGTTCTGCAAAATTAAAGGTGAACTCATGAACTCAAGCGGCAAGCCCTTTCAAGGCGGCGACGTCGTTGCCCGAGCAGAAGATCCGCTCTATGAATATAGCGATGTGAGAAGCTTTGTTTCCGGCGTTATGTATCCGGTCGGGACAAGTAACGGCGAGTATGTCCTTGGAGGCATCGTCCCCGGCAGGAAATATGCCGTAGGATACCGCGAGCTCGACAGCTCTTTCACCGGTGGCTCAAGCATCGCCCCCTATGACCCGCCAAAGACGGGGATCGGCAGCGGGGTGATCACAGATGCAAGGCTTGAGTGTCAGAATGCGAGCTTATCTTCGGAGCCATTTTCAAGCAGTGGAATAACGGATAGCAGTGATAGCGCAAATGCCGGAGCCGCACCGGGTGGCGGGTGCAGCTTGATAAGGTAGTTGCCCCATTTATGGGGCTAAAGACGCCCGATAAATCGGGCAACTACAATTTTATATAGTAATAAGACTCGCATGGCTTGCCGACAGGCGTTTCAACTCCCCGCTCCTGAATTGTATCAAAAGCCTCTGCTCTCCGGCATTGCCCTCGGTCCTTCTAATGATCCCCTCGCCAAAGGTTGGATGGCGGACGCGCTGACCGGTCTTGAAGAGTGTCTGGTGGCTAGTGGCTAGTGGCCAGTTAACAGAGCTAGACGATAGTGAAATGGTCTGGTTAAAATCGAAACCAGAAGTATCCTGATTGAAGTTGGGTTCGTAGCGCAGGTCTTTAGACCTGCCAACATTGGCAGACCTCCCGCCACTACTGTGTTGGCTGGCAGGAAAGTCCTGCGCTACGTTATTGGCAGGACTAAAGTCCTGCGCTACATACTCTCCCGGTATCTCCTCCAGAAACCTCGACGGGACGTTATATGTAAAACTGCCGCGCACCATTCGCTCGTTCGCGTGGCAGATAAAGAGCGACTTTCTGGCGCGTGTCATGCCGACATAAAAGAGCCTGCGTTCCTCTTCCAATTCGTTCGGGTCGTCGATCGCGCGGATGTGAGGCAAAAGTCCTTCTTCAAGTCCGACAATAAAGACATTGTCGAACTCGAGCCCCTTTGCCAGATGCAGCGTCATCATCGGCAGGACATCCTGTCCGGCGGTGTTCTTGTCCAGGTCCGAGATCAGCGCGACCTGGTCCAGAAAATCGGCGAGCGTTATCTTGGGATCGTTCCGATACGCCTCGCTCACCGCCGACACCAATTCGTCCACGTTCGCGAGCCGCTCCAATGATTCATCGGTCTTTTCGGCCTTGAGCGCGGCCGGGTAGCCTGTTTTATCGAGTACCTCGGAGACAAGTATTGGCAGAGCCTTGGATGTCAAGCCCCTCATCTGCTTGAGAAGACCTGCGAACGAGGCAAGGCGCTGTTTTACCCCGTTGTTAAGATCTGTTAAGCCAAGGTTCGTTTCAATGAACGCCATGATGGGTGTGTCGGCCTGCGTGGCATAGGCCTCAAGTTTTTCGACGGTCGTCTTGCCGATGCCCCGTGCCGGGACATTGATCACCCTCTTCAAACTCACGTTATCGGCGGGGTTGCCGATGAGCCGAAGATATGCGATCGCGTTCTTGATCTCGGCCCGGTCATAGAAACGGGTGCCGCCAAAGATGACGTAGGGAATGCCTTCGGCGCGGAGCTCGTCTTCAAACAGGCGCGACTGGGCGTTCGTTCGGTAGAATATGGCGGCATCTTTCGGGCTGATACCGCTGCTCTGAAGCTTCTTGATCTCGCGCACCACTTCCTTTGCCTCGCCGCGCTCGTCCAAGGCCTCAATGATGTTGATGGGAGAACCGGCATCGTTCTCCGTCCACAGCTCCTTTGGCTTGCGGCTTTTGTTGTTCGCAATGACGGCGTCCGATGCCGCAAGTATGTTCTTTGTGGAACGATAGTTCTGCTCCAGCTTTATCACAGTCGCTCCGGGGAAGTCGCGTTCAAATCCCAGAATATTTGAGATATCCGCGCCGCGCCATGCGTAAATTGAATTATGAACCATTACTCCATTTGCGGAAAAATTACGCAAGTTCGGCACCGAAAGGTCATAAACTAAACCTCGGTATTTTATTTTTTTGACTGATTCGACAGTGTCTTCAACGACCGCGTTTTTCTCCAGAGTCGGAATTTTCATACCCGGTCGCAGATGGGATGCCGGCATGAAAAAGAACGGGTGATTAGCAGTTAAACGTGCACGAGATACAACATCCAGATTGTCCAGTGAGCTTATCGAGCGTGAAAGGGCCAGGCCTTCATCGTAATCTTTGCGTGAGGTTTCAATGCGCCAGGTTCCTTTCCTGCCATCTCGAACGGCAAATTTTTTCTCTGCTTTTTTTCTTAATTGTGCACCCGATGTAACAAGCTGGATCCTATGGTCATGCCAATTACGCTGTTCATAAGCTCGACTATCTCCAAACATCGTGAACCAAATATATTTACGGTTAAAGTCCCCCCTTGTGACGGCTCCGGGTCGATGATGAGGAAATCTTGGATCAATGTGAAGATCCTTCATTAATCTAAGAGCTGCTTTGTTTGTGTCAACCTCCGTGAATAATCGGTCTACCCATCCCTGATTCAAAGCCATTCTGCGCCCTCGTGTATGAAATACCATGGTGGGTAAACCATATTGAATTGAGTAAAATTGTTCATAATAGCGAATCTCACCATAGTTGCTAGAAGCTCGGAGTATCCAAACAGCATCTGCAACTTCCTGGTTGGTGCGGACATTTATGCCGTTTAACAGCGCTCGATCTTTTGAATAACGAACTCCCGAGGTTGTTCCTATCCGAAATCCCTTATCTTTACGCCACATTAAATATACATAATAGAAGCCAGGAAGAGGATCGAGTCTTGCGAAACAAATATGATTTGGTGTTGCTAAAAAAGTTTTGCCTGACTGAAGGGCTATCTTGATCAGATCTCCACAGAACTTATTCTTCATTATTTTATCTACAGGCATTGAACAGGTTTTACCCCATCCTGAAGCACCGATTATTTTGTCGCCAACTTTGATCTTTTCTATCTTTTTGACCCCGGAAGATGTTTTTACACAAGTTCCTGACGGAAGACACTGATCTGGATCTCCCACCACGCAGATGTTCTTGTGCCTGTCGGCCAGGAGGCGCACGAGCTCATATTGCGCGTGGTTCGTGTCCTGATATTCGTCCACCATTATATATCGAAATCGCTGTTGGTAGTGTGCCAGGGCATCCGGAACGGTGCGAAACAACTTGACCGTGAGCATGATGAGGTCGCCAAAGTCAACGGCGCCGGCCTTTCTGAGCTCCTGTTCATAAGCCCTGTAGGTCATGGCGATCTTTTCGTTGTAAAAGTCGCCGTCGGGATGGTCCTTGGCCTCGATGAGCGTGTCCTTTGCCCGCGATATCTTGTCCATGGCCGATCTGGGGGAGAGGATCTTATCGCTGATATTCAGTGTGGCCAGAACCTTTTTAAGGAGTGAAAGTTGATCGGACGCGTCAAAGATGACAAAATGAGGCGGAAGCCCAAGGTTCTCGCCGTGCCGCCGCAATATCTTGACGCACGCCGCATGGAACGTGTTGAGCCATACATCCCGCGCGGTCGTGCCAATGGAACGTTCGACCCTCTCACGCATCTCTTTTGCCGCCTTATTGGTAAATGTGACTGCAAGTATCTGATATGGCTGGCACGCGCCGGTCGTTATTAAATTCACGATGCGTTCGGTCAGGACCCGTGTCTTGCCGCTTCCGGCGCCGGCCAAGATAAGCAACGGCCCGTCTTTGTGTTGGGCCGCCAGTTGCTGTTGAGGGTTTAACATAATGAAATCGCCCGCCCTGTTTTACCGGCGGGCGATCTACTCAGATAGTGCCATGCTTCATTCTCGTCCCGTTTCTAACAGAGAAGTGTGGCACTTGGCTCGCCCTGCCCCATACGCAACTAGCGCAGCCTAAAGGCTGCTACTCCAAAGATATTATTCCACCGTCACGCTTTTTGCCAGATTTCTGGGCTGATCCACGTCCGTTCCCTTGTGGTCCGCGACATAATAGGCAAAGAGCTGCAGGGGAAGGGCGTAGAGGATGGGGCTGGTGTACCAGCTGGTCTGCGGGATATAGACGACGTCGCTTGCCTTCTGCTGAATGTTCTTGTCGCCGACGTTGGCAATGGCAATGACGTCGGCGCCGCGCGCCTTGACCTCTTCGATGTTGCTCATCATCTTTTCGTAGGTATAGCCTCTTGGCGCCATGGCAACGACCGGTGTTCCGTTCTCGATAAGGGCGATGGGCCCGTGCTTCAGCTCACCTGCGGCAAAGCCCTCGGCATAGACATAAGATATCTCTTTCAGCTTCAGCGCCCCTTCAAGCGCCACTGGATAGTGGACGCCGCGGGCTATGAAGAGCACCTGTCTCGCATCGGCATATTTTTCGGCGATCGCGCGGATCTTTCCGGCGGAATCGAGCATGTTCTTCATCTGCATGGGGAGCTCCAGCAGCTCATCCACGCGGTTCTTGACGTAGGAGGCGTCAATCTTGTTCAGCCTTCTGCCAAAACAGAAGGCTATCAAGAGCAGCACGACCATTTGTGCCGTGAACGCCTTTGTAGAGGCAACGCCGATCTCGGGGCCGGCGTGGGTGTAAATAACGGTGTCGGAGGCGCGGGCGATCGAGCTTTCAACCACGTTGCATATGCCCAGCACCTTTGCGCCGCGTTCCTTTGCCATGTGAAGCGCCGCCAGAGTGTCTGCCGTTTCGCCCGACTGTGAGATCGGGATGAAGAGCGTTTTTTTATCAATGATCGGGTCGCGATATCTGAACTCGCTCGCCAGATCGACAAAGACGGGGATGCGGCAGATGCGTTCTATCCAATATTTTCCCGCCAGCGCCGAATGCCAGCTTGTCCCGCACGCTACGATATATACCTTCTCGAACGGGAACTTGCCGTTCTTCCACAGTTTGTCCAGCTCGCGCAGCGTTACCTTGCCTGAGCCGGGGGCAATGCGGCCGCCCAGCGTATCTTCAAGTATCTTGGGCTGTTCGAATATCTCTTTCAGCATGAAATGCTTGAAGCCCCCCTTTTCGGCCGTGATGGGGTCCCACGCGATGATCTTGGGCTGTTTTTTGACCGGGTTGAAATTCCTGTCCCGGACGGAGAGTCCTTCTGCTGTGAGCTTTGCGATCTCGCCATCTTCCAGAAAGACCATTTTTTTGGTGTAAGGGAGCAGGGCAGGGATGTCGGACGCAACGAAGTTCTCTCGCGTGCCAAGGCCCACCACCATCGGGCTGTTCTGTTTGGCGAGGTAGATGGCCTCTTTGTCGCCGACGTTCATGATGGCTAGGGCGTATGAGCCACGGATCTTTGAAAGGGCCTTTCTGATGGCCTCTTTCATCGGCATGCCTTGGCTTGTCAATTGATGGATAAGATGCGCGACGATCTCGGTATCTGTCTCGGACGAGAATTCGTGGCCTTTTTTAATAAGAGATCTTCTTAGCTCCGCGTGATTTTCGATTATGCCGTTGTGGACGACAACGATGTTGCCGGCGCGGTGCGGATGGGCGTTCTCTTCAGAAGGCCGGCCGTGGGTCGCCCAGCGCGTGTGGCCGATGCCGATGTGCCCCTTTGGGCCGCCGCCGTTCAGGGCGTTCTCAAGATTTTCCAGCTTGCCGACGGACCTGCGGATGTCAATGTCGCCGTTGCACATGACGGCAATGCCGGACGAGTCATAGCCCCGGTATTCAAGGCGCTTCAGGCCGTCGATCAGGACCTTAGTTGCATTACGCCGCCCTATGTATCCAACTATTCCGCACATAAATTGCCTTCAATATGGAGTAGCAGCCTTTAGGCTGCGCTAAGTTGGCGCACCCTGAAGGGTGCTACTCCTACTTCTGATTCCAATTCTTCTTCACTACCTGACGGCCGCGGGCAATTGCAAGGGAATTCGCGGGGACATTCTCAGTGATGGTCGAGCCGGCGCCGATGGTCGCCCCGTCGCCGATCTTCACCGGTGCAACGAACTGGACATCGCTGCCGATAAAGACGCCCTTGCCGATGACGGTCTTGTGCTTGTCCTTGCCGTCGTAGTTGCAAGTGATCGTGCCGCAGCCGACGTTCGTCCCTTCGCCTATCACCGCGTCGCCGATGTAGCTCAAATGGTTGGCCTTGGCGCCGCGCTTGATCACGGATTTTTTTATCTCCACAAAATTTCCGACCTTTGCCTCTTGTTCGATCTCTGTCCCTGGGCGAAGCCTTGCGAACGGCCCTATCTGGGCGTTGTTTCTAATGATCGCGCCCTCAATGACCGAATATGGCTTGATCTTCACATTGTCACCAATGACAGTATCTTTTATAATGACGCCCTGCTCGATGCGGCAGTTCTGGCCGATCTTTGTCGCCCCTTGAAGGGAGCAATTCGGCATAATGACCGTGTCGGGGCCTATGGTGACGCTCATGTCAATGAACGTGCTCTTTTCGTCGATGATGCCGACGCCCTCGTTCATTAAATTATCCAAGACGCGCTGGTTCATGAGCCGGCCCGCCAGCCCCAGTTCCTGCCTGGTGTTTATCCCCATCAGTTCGAAACTTTCGGGGAGGCACTTTGCGATGACCATCGAGCTTTCGGACGCAGCGATCTTTATGATATCCGTTAAATAAAATTCCTTCTGAGCGTTATTTGTCGAGATCTTTTGCAGCGCCCTGAAGAGCCAATCCGCCTTGACACAGTAGATGCTGCTGTTGATCTCGCCCACCAGGAGCTGTTCGGGCGTGGCGTCCTTTGCCTCGACGATGGCGGTCACAAAGCCGTTCCTGTTGCGGATGACGCGGCCGTAGTGCGCAGGGTCATCGAACTCCATCGTCAAAAGCCCGCAGACCGCATTTCGCTGGACCGTCTCGTTCACCAAATTCTTCAGCGTCTCCGGCCTGATGAGCGGGACGTCTCCGGGAATGATCAGCGAATATTCGCACGCGTTCAAAACTGCGGCCTTTGCCGCCTTGACCGCGTCGGCGGTGCCAAGTTGCTGCTTTTGAAAGGCGAACTTGATCTTATTATTCTTGCCAAAAAGTTCGGTAAAATCCTTCTTAAAATCGGGGCTGATGACCAGAGCGACCGGATTTGCGCCGGCCGCAACGGCCGAGGCAACGGTGAAGTGAACCACCGGTCTGCCGCAGATGGTATGCAGCACCTTTGGTGTGGCGGACTTCATCCGCGTTGACTTCCCCGCCGCCAGTATTATTGCGCCAATTCTCATAGATGAAATCGTCCGCCTTAGGCGGACGATCTTCTCAGACAGTGCCATGCTTCGTCCCCGCATTCTCCTATGCGCTCTTGTTCTGCAATCCCGCCTCTTTCAGAGAAGCATGGCACTTGGCTCGTTAACCTTCTCCCATCTGTTATGTAACGGTCTGGTACTTTTAACCCAACGGCGCCCTACCGTCAAACAAAAAATCCTTATGAAAATTCCACTTGCTATTTTTTAGGGGGGTAATATGCGACGTGGTTTTTGAAAACCGAAGGAGGCTAACGTGAAATGTATATTACTTGTGTTATCCGCAGTGTGTTTGATTTGTTTCGCTTCATGTCCTGGGACGGATGATTCCGTAGGGTCTGGCCCCGAAACTGGCAAGGACTATAAAGTAAAGGTTGCATCTGATGCGTTGCCATCTGACGTCCCTCAAAGTCTAAAAAGTGTTTTCAGTTCTGCGGCAACGGCTTTGTTCTCGGATGATACCGTTAATATCGGTTTAACAAACAATCAGAAGCAAGAGGCTGATTATTCCATCAACGCTGCCAATTCGGTAACGATAACCATAGGCGGGGTTTCGCTTAAATGTT
>Ga0209514_10004269_pt1 | contig 19440 bp, 16 predicted proteins | sample Subgrocontami58m_FD_187452 | JGI IMG/M metagenome (GOLD analysis project Ga0209514, IMG submission 187452) | Subsurface groundwater microbial communities from S. Glens Falls, New York, USA - GMW37 contaminated, 5.8 m (SPAdes) (version 3) | ecosystem: Environmental > Aquatic > Deep subsurface >...
TGCGCTGGTCATCCACCACGGGTTCGGGCACCGCCAACAATGCCTCGTTGCGCGACAGGATTTCGCCCTTGAAGACCCAGACCTTGATGCCGATGATCCCGTAGGTCGTCTTTGCTTCGGAGGTGCCGTAGTCGATGTCGGCACGCAGCGTATGCAAGGGCACCCGGCCTTCGCGATACCACTCGCGACGGGCGATCTCGGCGCCGTTGAGACGTCCGGAACTCATGATCTTGATGCCCTGCGCACCCAGGCGCATGGCGTTCTGCATCGCGCGCTTCATGGCGCGACGGAACATGATGCGCTTTTCAAGCTGCTGCGCGATCGAATCGGCAATCAGTTGCGCATCGACTTCCGGCTTGCGTATTTCCTCGATGTTGACATGCACCGGCACGCCCATCTTGCGCTGCAGTTCAGCCTTCAGATGCTCGATGTCTTCGCCCTTCTTGCCGATGACGACACCGGGGCGGGCACTGTACACCGTAACCCGGGCGTTCTTGGCCGGGCGCTCGATGACCACGCGACCAACCGATGCGTGGGCAAGCTTCTTCTTCAGATACTCGCGGACTTCATTGTCCTCCTTGAGCATCTGCGGAAAGTTCTTGCTGTTGGCGTACCAGCGGGAAGTCCAGTTGCGCGTGACCGAAAGACGAAAACCGGTCGGATGAATCTTTTGTCCCATGTGTCCCCCTTAGTCGCCAACAGTCACGAAAATGTGACAGGTAGGCTTGAGGATGCGGTTGCCGCGTCCCTTGGCTCTCGCGGTGAAGCGCTTGAGCACCGTGCCTTTTTCGACATAGATCCGCGTAATCTTCAGTGCGTCGATGTCAGCGCCGTCGTTGTGTTCCGCATTGGCGATGGCCGATTCAAGCACCTTCTTGATTATCCCGGCGCCCTTCTTCGGCGAAAACCCCAGAATGCTGAGCGCCTGATCCACCGGCTTGCCGCGCACCAGGTCGGCCACAAGGCGGCCTTTCTGGGCGGAAAGCCGGACACCGCGCAAGTTTGCGTTGGTTTCCATCATCGCTCCTTACTTCTTCGCGACGGCTTTTTTGCCGCCGGTGTGTCCCTTGAAGGTTCGCGTCAGCGCGAACTCGCCAAGCTTGTGGCCAACCATGTTTTCCGAAACATAAACCGGAATGTGCTGCTTGCCGTTATGCACCGCGATGGTAAGCCCGACAAAATCCGGAAGTATCGTCGACCGGCGCGACCAGGTCTTGATCGGACGCTTGTCGTTGGAGGCGCGCGCCGCATCCACCCGCTTGAGCAGATGAGCGTCGATGAACGGGCCCTTCTTGATAGAACGTGCCATGTCTTACCTCTTACCTTTCGGCCTGCGCTGGACGATCATGACGTCGGTGCGCTTGTTGTTTCGAGTGCGATAACCCTTGGTCGGCTGACCCCAGGGGCTGACGGGAACGCGGCCTTCGCCGGTGCGCCCTTCGCCGCCACCGTGCGGGTGATCGACGGGGTTCATCGCCACGCCGCGAACGGTCGGGCGCACGCCACGCCAGCGCATCGCGCCGGCCTTGCCGATCTTGCGCAGGCTGTGCTCCTCATTGCCGACTTCGCCGATGGTTGCCCGGCACTCGACATGGATGCGGCGGATTTCGCCGGAGCGCAGGCGGACCTGGGCATAGACACCTTCGCGCGCCAGCAACTGGGCCGACGTTCCGGCGGAACGCGCGATCTGCGCGCCCTTGCCCGGCATCATCTCGATGCAATGAATCGTGGTACCCACCGGTATGCTGCGAATCGGCAGCGTATTGCCCGGCTTGATCGGAGCCTCGGGACCACTGAGGACCGACTGACCGACGGTCATGCCCTTGGTCGCGATGATGTAGCGGCGCTCGCCATCGGCATACAACACCAGCGCGATGTTGGCGGAACGGTTCGGATCGTACTGGAGGTTCTCGACCTTGCCGGGAATCCCATCCTTGTCGCGACGAAAGTCGATGACACGGTAGAGCTTCTTGTGGCCGCCACCCATATGGCGGGTGGTGATGTGACCGTGCGTATTGCGGCCGGCGGTCCTGGTCTTCGACTCCACCAGGGCATCGTGAGGACGGCCCTTGTGCAGGTTCGGGTTAACAACCTTGACGACGCCGCGACGGCCAGGCGAAGTCGGTTTGACTTTGACAAGAGCCATTTACGCAGCCCCCCCTTCAGCAAAATTGATTTCCTGGCCAGGCTTGAGGCAGACAAAGGCCTTCCGGACATCGCTGCGACGGCCGATGTTGCGGCCAGCGCGCTTGACCTTGCCTTTGAGGTTGGCGATCTGAACCGACTTGACCTGAACCTTGAACAGGAGTTCGACGGCCGCCTTGACCTCGGGCTTAGTCGCATCCGGCGTCACGATGAACACCACCTGTTCGTTCTTGTCGGCGATATAGGTGGCTTTTTCCGAGATCTGCGGCGCAACCAGCACCTGCAGCAGGCGTTCCTGACTGAAGTTCTTGCTCATGCCAGAATCTCCTCGATCTTGGCAACCGCGCCCTTGGTGAAGATCACCTTCGGGAAGCGCACCAGGGATACCGGATCGGCCTGTTGCGCCTCCAGCACCAGCACATTGGGCAGGTTGCGCGAGGCGAGCGCCAGATTGTCATCCAGGTTGTCGGTCACCAGCAGTACCGACTCAAGACCCATGGCCTTGAGTTTCTGCGCAAACAGGCGCGTCTTCGGTGCTTCCATGGCGAAATTCTCGATCACCGCCAGCCGGTCTTCGCGGGCCAACTGCGACAGGATCGCTGCAAGGCCGGCGCGGTACATCTTGCGGTTGACCTTCTGGGTGAAGTTCTCTTCCGGCGTGTTCGGGAAGATCCGGCCACCGCCGCGCCACAAGGGCGAGGAGGTCATGCCCGCGCGGGCACGGCCGGTACCTTTCTGGCGGAAAGGCTTCTTCGTGCTGTGATGCACTTCTTCCCGATCTTTTTGCTTGCGATTGCCGGCACGGGCATTGGCTTGATAGGCCACGACGACCTGATGCACCAATGCCTCGTTGAAGTCACGGCCAAACAGGGTGTCGGAAGCCGTCACGGTTGACGCTGCCTGCCCCTGATCGTTGATTACCTTGAGTTCCATGTCATCCCCGCTCTTAGGAGGCCTTGACGGCCGGGGCGACGACCACGTCGCCGCCCTTGGCGCCAGGCACGGCACCCCTGACCAGCAGCAACTGACGCGCCTCGTCGATGCGAACCACTTCGAGGTTCTGCGTCGTGCTCGCGACGTCACCGAGATGCCCGGCCATCTTCTTGCCCGGAAACACGCGTCCCGGATCCTGCGCCATGCCGATGGAACCCGCCGAGTTGTGCGACACGGAGTTGCCGTGGGACGCACGATTCGACGAAAAATTGTGGCGTGTGATCGCACCCGCGTAGCCCTTGCCGATCGACGTACCACTCACATCGACCTTCTGGCCCACGGCAAAAATGCTCGCGGCAACGACATCACCCGGCTTGAAACCGGAAAGCTGATCGGGTGTGACGCGAAACTCCCGGAGCACTTCGCCGGACTCGACGCCCGCCTTCGCGAGATGCCCGGCGGCAGCCTTGTTCACACGGCTGGCGCGACGTTTGCCAAAGGTCACCTGGACAGCGGCATAGCCATCCACCTCGGGCGTCTTGATTTGCGTGACGCGGTTGTTCGACACATCGAGCACAGTGACCGGAACGGAAGAACCGTCCTCGGCAAAAATGCGCGTCATGCCGACCTTGCGTCCGACAAGGCCTAGACTCATTTTATTCTCCTAAATCCCCGGCTACGATTGGCCGGGTCCACTTCAGAAAACAACAACATTTACAGCCGCGAAAGACGCCAGAAAAGTCGGCGTCGCCGCTATAAGGAATTACTGCAACTTGATTTCGACATCCACGCCGGCGGGAAGGTCCAGCTTCATCAGCGCATCGACCGTCTTGTCGGTCGGATCGATGATGTCCATCAGGCGCAGGTGGGTGCGAATCTCGAACTGGTCGCGCGACGTCTTGTTCACGTGCGGCGAACGCAATACATCGAAACGTTCGATCCGCGTCGGCAAGGGCACCGGGCCACGAACAACGGCTCCCGTACGCTTGGCAGTTTCCACAATCTCAAGAGCCGACTGATCGATCAGGCGATAGTCGAAGGCCTTGAGGCGGATACGAATCTTTTGACTTTGCATGGAAAATCCTTAAAGAGCGGGGTCGCAAATCGCGAAAGGGCGAGATTTTATCGCCCTTTCCGCTGTATTGCAACAAAGTTATTCGATGATCTTGGCGACGACACCGGCGCCGACGGTACGACCGCCTTCACGGATGGCGAAACGCAGACCCTCTTCCATCGCGATCGGGGCGATCAGCCTCACTACCATCTGCACGTTGTCGCCCGGCATCACCATCTCGGTCCCGGCCGGCAGTTCGATGCTGCCCGTGACGTCGGTGGTGCGGAAGTAGAACTGCGGCCGGTAGCCGTTGAAGAACGGGGTGTGACGACCGCCTTCGTCCTTCGACAGGATGTACACTTCCGACGTGAAGTGGGTGTGCGGGGTGATGCTGCCCGGCTTGGCCAGCACCTGGCCGCGCTCGACTTCTTCACGCTTGGTGCCGCGCAGCAGCACACCGACGTTGTCGCCGGCCTGACCCTGGTCCAGCAGCTTCCTGAACATTTCGACGCCGGTGCAGGTGGTCTTGGTGGTGGGGCGGATGCCGACGATTTCGATTTCTTCGCCGACCTTGACCACGCCACGCTCGATACGGCCCGTCACCACGGTGCCACGGCCGGAGATCGAGAAGACGTCTTCGATGGGCATCAGGAAGGGCTTGTCGATGGCGCGCTCAGGCGTCGGGATGTAGCTGTCCAGGGCGTCGGCCAGGGCCATGATGGCGACTTCGCCGAGTTCGCCCTTGTCGCCTTCGAGGGCCTTGAGGGCCGAGCCCTTGATGATCGGGATGTCGTCGCCGGGGAAGTCGTACTTGCTCAAGAGTTCGCGCAGTTCCATTTCAACGAGTTCGAGCAGTTCGGCGTCGTCGACCATGTCGCACTTGTTCATGAACACGACCATGTAGGGCACGCCGACCTGGCGCGCCAAGAGGATGTGCTCGCGGGTCTGCGGCATCGGGCCGTCAGCGGCGGAGCAGACCAGGATGGCGCCGTCCATCTGCGCGGCGCCGGTGATCATGTTCTTGACGTAGTCGGCGTGGCCCGGGCAGTCAACGTGGGCGTAGTGACGGTTCTTGGTCTCGTATTCGACGTGCGCGGTGTTGATGGTGATGCCGCGTGCCTTTTCTTCCGGCGCCGCATCAATCTGGTCGTAGGCTTTCGCCTCGCCACCAAATTTCGACGACAGCACCGTCGTGATCGCCGCCGTCAAGGTCGTCTTGCCATGGTCTACGTGACCAATCGTCCCCACGTTCACGTGTGGCTTCGTACGCTCAAACTTGCCTTTTGCCATTTCTGCTTTCCTTAAAGAACGATTATTGTTCGATCACTTCTTGTTGATGACTGCTTCGGCGACATTCTTCGGCGCCTCGGTGTAATGCTTGAATTCCATCGAGTAGGTGGCGCGGCCCTGCGACAGGGAGCGCAGCTGCGTGGAATAGCCGAACATCTCGGCCAGCGGCACCTCGGCCTTGATCAGCTTGATGCCGCCGACCTGGTCTTCCATGCCATGCACGATGCCGCGACGCCCGGAGAGGTCGCCCATGACGTTGCCCATGTAGTCTTCCGGCGTTTCGACTTCGACTGCCATCATCGGCTCCAGCAGCACCGGGCTGGCCTTGCGCATGGCGTCCTTGAAGGCCATCGAGGCGGCCATCTTGAAGGCGTTTTCGTTGGAGTCCACGTCATGGTAGGAGCCGTCAAACAATGTCACCTTGACGTCCACCACGGGGAAGCCGGCCAGCACGCCATTCGGCAAGGTATCCCTGAGGCCCTTTTCAACAGCGGGAATGAATTCACGCGGTACGGAACCGCCCTTGATCATGTCCACGAACTCAAAACCCTTGCCTGCCTCATTCGGTTCCAGTTTGATCCAGACGTGGCCGTACTGACCGCGACCGCCAGACTGCTTGACGAACTTGCCCTCCTGCTCGACCGACTTGCGCACGGCTTCACGATAGGCCACCTGCGGCGCACCGACATTCGCCTCAACGCCGAATTCGCGACGCATGCGATCAACAAGAATTTCCAGATGGAGCTCGCCCATGCCGGAGATGATTGTCTGACCGGACTCCTCATCTGTCCGCACACGGAACGAAGGGTCTTCCTGCGCCAGACGATTGAGCGCAATGCCCATCTTTTCCTGGTCGGCCTTGGTCTTGGGTTCGACGGCAACGTGAATCACCGGCTCGGGGAATACCATGCGCTCAAGCGTGATGACATGGGCGGGGTCGCACAGGGTCTCACCTGTAGTGGCCTCTTTCAAGCCAACAGCGGCAGCGATATCGCCCGCGAACACTTCCTTGATTTCCTCGCGCTGATTGGCGTGCATCTGCAGGATCCGGCCAAGGCGCTCCTTGCGGCCCTTGATCGGATTGAAAATGGTGTCGCCGGTCTTGACGGTGCCGGAGTAAACCCGGAAGAAGGTAAGCTGGCCGACATAGGGGTCGGTCATGATCTTGAACGCGAGAGCGGCAAACGGGTCGGTATCGTTCGGCTTGCGCTCGCCCGGCGTCTCGTTTTCGAGGATGCCATCGACCGGAGGAATATCCGTCGGTGCCGGCAGATACTCGATGACGGCGTCCAGCATTGCCTGCACGCCCTTGTTCTTGAATGCAGAACCGCACAACATGGGTACGATTTCGGCAGCCAGGGTACGGGTACGCAAACCCAGCTTGATTTCCTCTTCGGTCAGCTCGCCACTCTCAAGGTACTTGTTCATCAGTTCCTCGGAGGCTTCAGCGGCGGCCTCGACCATCTTTTCGCGCCACTCGTCGGCCGTAGCTTTCAAGTCTGCAGGAATGTCCCGGTAATCAAACTTGATCCCTTGGCTTGCCTCATCCCAAAAAATGGCCTTCATTTTGACCAGATCGACCACGCCCTCGAACTTCTCCTCGGCACCGATAGGAATCTGCAGCGGAATGGGGTTGGCCTTGAGGCGCATGCGCATCTGGTCATGCACCTTGAAGAAGTCGGCACCCTGACGGTCCATCTTGTTCACGAAAGCCAGTCGCGGCACGCCGTAGCGGTTGGCCTGACGCCAGACGGTTTCCGACTGCGGCTGGACGCCACCCACGGCGCAATAAACCATACAAGCACCATCCAGCACCCGCATGGAGCGCTCCACCTCGATGGTGAAGTCGACGTGTCCCGGGGTGTCGATGATGTTGACGCGATGCTCGGGGAAATTTGCGCCCATCCCCTTCCAGAAGCAGGTGGTCGCTGCCGACGTAATCGTGATCCCGCGCTCCTGCTCCTGCTCCATCCAGTCCATGGTGGCAGCACCGTCATGGACTTCGCCAATCTTGTGATTGACCCCGGTGTAAAACAAAATACGCTCGGTGGTGGTGGTCTTGCCGGCGTCAATGTGTGCCGAAATGCCAATATTGCGATAGCGCTCGATGGGAGTCTTGCGGGCCACTTGATTTACCTGCCTTATCTAAACCAAACCGCCATGAAGCCTCGTTGAACGAAGCGACAGGGCGGCGGACGAAAAACGAAAGTCTCGCCGGACAACCGACGAGACGCGCTACTACTTAGAAGCGGAAATGCGAGAACGCCTTGTTGGCTTCGGCCATACGGTGAACTTCCTCGCGCTTCTTCATCGCCGCACCGCGCCCTTCGGACGCCTCCAGCAATTCCGCGGCAAGACGCTGACCCATGGACTTTTCGGAACGCTTGCGCGCCGCTTCACGCAGCCAGCGCATGGAAAGCGCCATGCGCCGCGACGGACGGACTTCAACGGGCACCTGATAGTTGGCGCCGCCGACGCGACGGCTCTTGACCTCGACCAAAGGCTTGACGTTGCTTACCGCCAGCGAGAACACCTCCAGCGGATCCTTGCCGCTCTTGGCCTGGATCTGCGCGAACGCGCCATAGATGATGCGCTCGGCAACGGATTTCTTGCCACTGTCCATCAGCACATTGACGAACTTGGAAAGATCGACACTGCCGAATTTCGGATCGGGCAGGATGTCACGTTTGGGAACTTCACGACGACGGGGCATGTTATCTCCTTAAGGCCTGATCAGGCGGCTTTGGGCCGCTTGGCACCGTACTTCGAGCGACTCTGCTTGCGGTCCTTGACACCCTGGGTATCAAGGCTGCCACGCACGATGTGGTAACGCACGCCAGGCAAATCCTTGACGCGACCGCCACGAATCAGAACAACCGAGTGCTCCTGCAGATTGTGGCCTTCGCCACCGATGTAAGAAATGACCTCGAAACCGTTGGTCAGCCTTACCTTGGCAACTTTGCGCAGTGCCGAGTTCGGCTTCTTTGGCGTCGTGGTGTATACGCGGGTGCAAACGCCGCGGCGTGCCGGGCTGTTGCCAAGAGCGGGCACTTTGCTTTTCGACTGTGGCGCCTGTCGTCCCTTGCGCACTAGCTGGTTGATGGTGGGCATGTATTGGTCCTGAATGCTGTGCGAAACGCTATGAAAATAGATGGAATCCGGCCCCTGCGAAGGGCAAAGAGGCCGGATTATAGATTGGTCCCCTGGCAGCGTCAACCCGCTTGGGTGTCCTCTGCGGCAACCGTTGCATCCGCCTCGCTGGGCGGCAGATCAAACAGGCTTTGTGCCTCGGCTCCACTCGCCTGACTACGGCGGGCGCGATGATAGGCCATGCCGGTGCCGGCCGGGATCAAACGGCCCACGATGACGTTCTCCTTGAGGCCGCGCAGTTCATCGCGCTTGCCCATGATGGCCGCCTCGGTCAGCACACGGGTGGTCTCCTGGAAGGACGCCGCCGAAATGAAGGAATCGGTGGACAGGCTGGCCTTGGTGATGCCGTGCAGCATGAAGTCATACTGCGCCGGCGTCTTGCCGGCGGCAATCAGCTTGTCGTTCTCATCCAGCACGTTGGCGCGTTCGACCTGCTCTTCCTTGATAAAGGCCGAGTCGCCGGGACTGGTGATGACGACGCGACGCAGCATCTGGCGCACGATCACTTCGATGTGCTTGTCGTTGATCTTGACGCCCTGCAGGCGATACACGTCCTGCACTTCGTCAATGATGTAGCGGGCAAGTTCCTCGACACCCTTCAGGCGCAGGATGTCGTGCGGATCGGCAGGGCCGTCCACGATGACTTCGCCCTTGTTGACCACCTGCCCGTCATGGGCCATGACGTGCTTGTCCTTGGTGATCAGGTACTCATGTGCCGTGCCATCCGGCTCGGTGATCACCAGACGCTGCTTGCCCTTGGTGTCCTTGCCGAAGGACACGGTGCCGGTGACTTCCGCCAGCACGCCGGCATCCTTCGGAATACGAGCTTCGAAGAGCTCTGCGACACGCGGCAGGCCGCCGGTAATGTCGCGGGTCTTCGACGATTCCTGCGGGATGCGCGCCAGGATGTCACCGACTGCAACCGGCTGGCCATCCTTGACGGTGATCAGGGAGCCGACCTGGAAGGTGATGGTCACCACGTGGTCGGTGCCGTGAATCTTCACTTCCTGGCCGCTCTCGTCGATCAGCTTGACTTGCGGGCGGACGCCCTTGGATGCCTTGGCCCCGCGCTTGGGATCGATGACCACCAGGGTCGAGAGTCCGGTGACTTCGTCCATCTGTTCCGCCACCGTGGCATTCTTCTCCACGTTCTCGAACTTCACCGTACCGGCATACTCAGTGACGATCGGGCGGGTATGCGGATCCCAAGTCGCCAGTTGAGCGCCTGCCTTGACCGACTTCCCGTCGTCAGCCTGCATCGTCGCACCGTACGGGACCTTGTGACGCTCCCGCTCACGACCATTGTCATCGGTAATCATGACTTCGCCCGAGCGCGAGATGACGATCTTCTCGCCCTTCGGGTTGGTGACGTAGCGCATGGTGGCGGTAAAGCGCGTTACGCCGCCGCTCTTTGCTTCAATGCTGCTCTGCGCCGCCGAACGCGAGGCCGCACCACCAACGTGGAAGGTACGCATCGTGAGCTGGGTTCCCGGCTCGCCGATCGACTGGGCGGCGATGACCCCGACCGCCTCGCCGGCATTCACCAGCGAACCGCGACCCAGGTCACGGCCATAGCACTTGGCACAAAGGCCATAACGTGTCTCGCAGGTCAATGCACTGCGCACGCGGACTTCGTCGATGTCCAGCGCTTCGATGATATCCACTGCGTCTTCGTCGAGCAAAGATCCGGCTGCGAACAGGACATCCTGCGTATCGGGATGAATGACGTCATTCGTCACGACGCGGCCGAGAATGCGCTCGCGCAGGGGTTCGATGACCTCACCACCCTCGACCAGCGCCTTCATCGCAAATCCGTTCTGCGTCCCGCAGTCATCCTCGATCACCACCAGATCCTGCGTCACATCCACCAGACGGCGCGTGAGGTAGCCCGAGTTGGCTGTCTTCAATGCAGTATCGGCCAGACCCTTACGTGCGCCGTGAGTGGAGATGAAGTACTGCAGAACGTTGAGGCCTTCACGGAAATTCGAGGTGATCGGCGTTTCGATGATGGACCCGTCAGGCTTCGCCATCAGGCCGCGCATGCCGGCCAACTGGCGAATCTGTGCTGCCGAGCCGCGGGCACCGGAGTCAGCCATCATGTAGATGGAATTGAAGGACTCCTGACTCACCTGCTTTCCGTCCGGACCGGTCACGACCTGATGCGCGAGCTGGTCCATCATGGCCTTGGCGACTTGGTCGCCGGCACGGCCCCAGATGTCGACCACCTTGTTGTAGCGCTCGCCGACGGTGACCAGGCCGGAGGTGTATTGCTTTTCGATCTCCTTGACCTCGGCCTCGGCGGCGGCGATCAGGCTGTGCTTCTGCGTCGGCACCAGCATGTCATCGACGCAGATCGAAATGCCGGCGCGGGTTGCCAGGCGGAAGCCCGCCTGCATCAACTGGTCGGCGAATACCACGGTTTCCTTGAGGCCGCAGCGACGGAAGCTCTCGTCGATCAGCTTGGAAATTTCCTTCTTCTTGAGCGGTTTGTCGATCACCTTGAAGGGCAGGCCGCGTGGCAGGATTTCTGACAGCAGGGCGCGCCCCGCCGTCGTCGAGTAGCGGGTGATTTTCGGTTGCCACTGCTTGTCGGCATCCAGTTCGAACTCGCGGATGCGCACCGAGATGCGCGCATGCAGATCGATCTGCCGCGAATCGATGGCGCGGGTGATTTCGGCGATATCGGTGAAGATCATGCCGTTGCCGCGGGCGGATACGTTCTCGCGGGTGGCGTAATAGAGGCCCAGCACGACGTCCTGCGACGGCACGATGATCGGCTGGCCGTTGGCCGGCGACAGCACGTTGTTCGAGGCCAGCATCAGAGTGCGGGCTTCCATCTGCGCTTCCAGCGACAACGGAATATGGACGGCCATCTGGTCGCCGTCGAAGTCGGCGTTGAAGGCCACGCAAACCAGCGGATGCAGTTGGATCGCCTTGCCTTCGATCAGGGTCGGCTCGAAGGCCTGGATGCCGAGACGGTGCAAGGTCGGTGCGCGGTTCAGCATTACCGGGTGTTCGCGGATGACTTCTTCCAGGATGTCCCATACCACCGGCGTTTCCGCTTCCACTTCCTTCTTGGCGGCCTTGATGGTGCTGGCGATGCCCATCTTTTCGAGACGCTCGAAGATGAAGGGCTTGAACAGTTCCAGGGCCATCTTCTTCGGCAGGCCGCACTGATGCAGCTTGAGCTGCGGACCGACGACGATGACCGAACGGCCGGAGTAGTCAACGCGCTTGCCGAGCAGGTTCTGGCGGAAACGGCCGCCCTTGCCCTTGATCATGTCGGCCAGGGACTTCAGCGGACGCTTGTTGGCGCCGGTCATGGCCTTGCCGCGACGACCGTTGTCGAGCAGCGAGTCGACCGCTTCCTGCAGCATGCGCTTTTCGTTGCGGACGATGATGTCCGGCGCCTTCAATTCCAGGAGGCGCTTGAGGCGGTTGTTGCGGTTGATAACGCGGCGATAGAGGTCGTTCAGATCGGACGTCGCAAACCGGCCGCCGTCCAGCGGGACTAGCGGACGCAGATCGGGCGGCAGCACCGGCAACACTTCGAGGATCATCCATTCGGGCTTGATGCCCGATTGCTGGAAGCCTTCGAGCACCTTGAGGCGCTTGGAAATCTTTTTGCTCTTCGCTTCGGAACCCGTGGTCTCCAGTTCCTGGCGCAGGGTCTCGACCTGGCGGTTGAGGTCCAGGGTGCGCAACAGTTCGCGCACGCCCTCGGCACCCATCACCGCGGTGAAATCGTCGCCATATTCCTCGACCTTGGCAAGGTAGTCGTCTTCCGTCAGCAACTGCGCACGGTTGAGCGGGGTCATGCCAGGATCGACCACCACGAAGGCCTCGAAATACAGCACCCGCTCGATGTCGCGCAAGGTCATGTCGAGCACCATGCCAAGACGGCTCGGCAAGCTCTTCAGAAACCAGATGTGTGCGGTCGGCGAGGCCAGCTCGATGTGGCCCATGCGCTCGCGACGCACTTTCGACTGGGTGACTTCAACACCGCACTTCTCGCAGATCACGCCGCGATGCTTGAGGCGCTTGTACTTGCCGCACAGGCATTCGTAATCCTTGACCGGGCCGAAGATCTTGGCGCAGAACAGGCCGTCGCGCTCGGGCTTGAAGGTGCGGTAGTTGATGGTCTCCGGCTTCTTGACTTCGCCGTAGGACCAGGAACGGATCTTGTCCGGGGAAGCCAGACCGATGGTGATTGCGTCGAATTCCTCCTCGGCCGCCAGGTTCTGCTTGAACAGGTCTGCAAACAGGCTTTTCATGTGTATTTTCTCCTAGGGGCTTTGGCGGCTCAGTAACGCTCGAGATCGATGTCGATCGCCAGCGAACGGATTTCCTTGACCAGCACGTTGAAGGATTCCGGCATGCCGGCATCGATCCTGTGCTCGCCCTTGACGATGTTTTCGTACACCTTGGTGCGGCCGTTGACGTCGTCTGACTTGACGGTGAGCATTTCCTGCAGCACATAGGCAGCGCCGTAGGCTTCCAGCGCCCAGACTTCCATTTCGCCGAAGCGCTGGCCGCCGAACTGCGCCTTGCCGCCCAGAGGCTGCTGGGTAACCAGGCTGTAGGGACCAGTGGAACGGGCATGCATCTTGTCATCGACCAGGTGATGCAGCTTGAGCACGTGCATGTAGCCAACCGTCACCTGGCGCTCGAAGGACTCGCCAGTCCTTCCGTCGAACAGCTCTACCTGGCCGTTGCTCGGCAATCCCGCCAGTTCCAGCATGGCCTTGATTTCGGACTCGTGCGCGCCGTCGAACACGGGCGTGGCAAAAGGTACACCGCCCTGCAGGTTCTCGGCAAGTTCGAAGACCTCCTTCTCGGTCAGCCCGTCGATGTCCTCGCTGCGACCGGACGAGTTGTAGATCTTGTTCATCAGCTTGCGGATTTCCGATGCGGCGGCCTGCTTCCTCAGCATCTCGCCAATCTTGTGGCCGAGGCCCTTGGCGGCCCAACCGAGGTGGGTTTCCAGGATCTGGCCGATGTTCATCCGCGAGGGAACGCCCAGAGGGTTCAACACGATGTCCATCGGCGTGCCGTCCGCCATGTGCGGCATGTCCTCGATCGGGACGATCTTGGAAACGACGCCCTTGTTGCCGTGACGACCCGCCATCTTGTCGCCGGGCTGCAGGCGACGCTTGACGGCCAGGTATACCTTGACCATCTTCTGCACACCCGGCGGCAGCTCGTCGCCCTGGGTCAGCTTCTTGCGTTTCGCCTCGAAGGCAACGTCGAAATCCTTGCGGGTCTGTTCCAGGCTGTCGCGCAGGTTCTCCAACTGGAGTTGCGCATCCTCGTCGGCCAGGGAGATGTCGAACCAGTGATAGTGCTCGACGGTCTCCAGATAGGCCTTGGTGATCTTGGTGCCCTTGACCAGCTTCTTCGGTCCCTTGCTGGCGATTTTGTTGTTCAGCAGCTTCTCGATCCGGGCGAAGGTGTCGCGTTCGACGATGCGCATCTGGTCGGCCAGATCCTGCTTGTAGCCCTTCAGCATATCGTCGATGATCGACTGGGCGCGCTTGTCGCGCTCGATGCCTTCGCGGGTGAACACCTGCACATCGATGACCGTGCCGATCATGCCGGACGGAACGCGCAACGAGGTATCTTTCACGTCGGAAGCCTTCTCGCCGAAGATCGCGCGCAGCAGCTTCTCTTCCGGCGTCAGCTGGGTTTCGCCCTTGGGCGTGACCTTGCCGACCAGCACGTCGCCGGCCTCCACCTCGGCACCGATGTAGACGATGCCGGACTCGTCGAGGCGCCCGAGCTGCGACTCGCCCAGCGTGGCGATGTCGCGCGTGATCTCCTCGGCGCCGAGCTTGGTGTCGCGGGCAACCACCGTCAATTCCTCGATATGCACCGAGGTGAAGCGGTCATCGGCCACCACGCGTTCGGAGATCAGGATCGAATCCTCGAAGTTGTAGCCGTTCCACGGCATGAAGGCGACCAGCATGTTCTGGCCCAGGGCCAGTTCGCCCAGGTCGGTCGAGGCGCCGTCGGCCACCACGTCGCCCTTGGCGATCAGGTCGCCGACCTTGACGATCGGCCGCTGGTTGATGTTGGTGTTCTGGTTGGAACGCGTGTACTTGATCAGGTTGTAGATATCGACACCGACTTCGCCCGCCACCGTCTCGGCGTCATTGACCCGCACCACGATGCGGTTGGCATCGATGTAATCGACCACGCCGCCACGCAACGCCTGCACGGCCGTGCCGGAGTCGACCGCCACGGTACGCTCGATGCCGGTTCCGACCAGGGCCTTTTCCGGACGCAGGCAGGGAACCGCCTGGCGCTGCATGTTGGCGCCCATCAGCGCGCGGTTGGCATCGTCGTGTTCGAGGAAGGGAATCAGCGAAGCCGCGACGGACACGATCTGGCTTGGCGCCACGTCCATGTACTGGACTTCGGGCGGCTCCTTGAGCTCGAACTCGCCCTTGAATCGGCAGGACACCAGAGCGTCGCTGAGCTTGCCCTTCTTGTCCAGCTGGGCATTGGCCTGGGCGATGACATACTTGCCTTCTTCGATCGCCGACAGGTACTCGATGTCGTCGGTGACATGGCTGTTCTCGACCCGACGATAGGGAGTTTCCATGAAGCCATATTCGTTGGTGCGCGCGTACAGTGCCAACGAGTTGATCAGGCCGATGTTCGGGCCTTCCGGAGTCTCGATTGGACAAACGCGGCCATAGTGCGTCGGATGAACGTCGCGTACCTCGAAGCCGGCGCGCTCGCGGGTCAGGCCGCCCGGGCCGAGGGCCGAGACGCGACGCTTGTGCGTGATTTCGGACAGCGGGTTGGTCTGGTCCATGAACTGCGACAACTGGCTGGAACCGAAGAACTCCTTGATCGCGGCCGAAATCGGCTTGGCGTTGATCAGGTCGTGCGGCATCAGGTTGTCGCTCTCGGCCTGGTTCAGGCGCTCCTTGACGGCACGTTCGACACGCACCAGACCGGCACGGAACTGGTTCTCGGCGAGTTCGCCGACCGAACGCACACGACGGTTGCCGAGGTGATCGATGTCGTCCACTTCACCGCGGCCATTGCGCAGCTCGACCAGGATGCGCACCACGTCGACGATGTCCTCGTTCGACAGCGTGCCCGCGCCTTCGATTTCGTCACGACCGACGCGGCGGTTGAACTTCATGCGGCCGACCGCCGACAGGTCGTAGCGCTCGTCGGAATAGAACAGTCCGTGGAAAAGGTTTTCCACCGCGTCTTCGGTGGGCGGCTCGCCGGGGCGCATCATGCGGTAGATCGCCACGCGCGAGGCCCATTGATCGGCGGTCTCGTCGATGCGCAGGGTGGATGAAATGTAGGCGCCGCGATCGAGGTCATTCACGTAAAGGGTCTGAATCTGCTCGACGCCGCCGGCCGCCAGCTTGGCCAGCAAGTCCTCGGTCACCTCGTCGTTGGCGTTCGCCAGAATTTCGCCGGTTTCGGAATTGACGATGTTGTGAGCGACGATCCTGCCGATCAGGAACTCGTCGGGAACGAGTATTTTCTTGATGCCGGCTTCGGCCAGTTCGCGAATGTGCTTGACGGTGATGCGCTTGTCCTTGGCAACGATCAGTTTGCCGGCCTTGTCGAGGATGTCGAACTTCGCCACTTCGCCGCGCAGCCGCTCCGGCACGACTTCAAAGGAGATGCCTTTCTTGGCAAAGTGGAAGGTATCGAATTCGAAGAAAGTCGCAAGAATCTGCTCGTGCGTCATGCCGATCGACTTGAGCAGGATGGTCACCGGCATCTTGCGGCGACGGTCGATGCGGAAGTAGAGGACGTCCTTCGGATCGAACTCGAAGTCCAGCCAGGAACCGCGATAGGGAATGATGCGCGCCGAAAACAGCAGCTTGCCCGAACTGTGGGTTTTGCCCTTGTCGTGTTCGAAGAACACACCCGGAGAACGGTGCAACTGCGAGACGATGACTCGCTCCGTGCCGTTGATGACAAACGACCCGGTCGTCGTCATCAGGGGGATTTCACCCATGTACAGCGGCTGGTCCTCCTTGACTTCCTTGACCGCCTTGGTGTCGCGGTCCAGCAGTTCGAGGCGGACCTTGGCGCGCAGCGGGCTGGCGAAGGTCAGGCCGCGCTGCTGGCATTCCTTGACGTCGAAGGTTGGCTCGCCGAGCATGAACTCGACGAAGTGCAGGCGGGCATTTCCCGAATGCGCGACAATCGGGAAGATCGACGTGAATGCCGCTTGCAGGCCTTCGTTGCGGCGCTGGGCCGGCGGCACGTCGGCCTGCAGGAAGCGCGTGTAGGACTCGATCTGCGTTGCCAGGAGGAAGGGCACGTCGAGGACGTTGGCCCGCTTGGCAAAGCTCTTGCGAATGCGCTTTTTTTCGGTATAGGAATACGCCATGGTGGCTCCGTTCAGGAATTCAGACGTCGAAGGTCAAAAGACAGGGCTGAGGCAATATAGTTCAGCACTCTCGTGTAACCCCCGGATCATTTCGTTGGGGTGAAATTCAACAGTTGCAACACAATCCGTTTTCACAAGCACAAGCGCGGGTTGGCGGCAAAGCCGCCAACCCGCAATCGAACGGCAATTACTTGACTTCGACCTTGGCGCCGGCTTCCTCGAGCTGCTTCTTGAGGGCCTCTGCGTCAGCCTTGCTGATGCCTTCCTTGACGGCCTTCGGTGCGCCGTCCACCAGATCCTTGGCCTCCTTGAGGCCGAGGCCCGTGGCAGCGCGAACGACCTTGATGGCTTCGACCTTCTTCTCGCCTGCGGCAAGCAGCATCACGGTGAATTCGGTCTGCTCTTCGACGGCGGCGGCGGCGCCACCACCAGCGGGAGCGGCCACGGCCACGGCAGCGGCAGCGGCGGAAACGCCGAACTTGGTTTCCATTTCCTTGATCAGCTCGGACAGATCGAGCACGGTCATGCCAGCGATGGCATCGAGTATTTCAGCTTTGCTTACAGCCATGATTACAACTCCTGAATGAATGTTTGCTTGAATGAAAAACGATTACGCAGTCTCTTTGGCATCGCGCACGGCGGCGAGGCCCCGGACAAACTTCGTCGGGACTTCGTTGAGCGTGCGGACGAACTGGGTGATCGGTGCCTGCATGGTGCCGAGAAGCTTGGACAACAGCTCCTCGCGGCTCGGCATCGTCGCCAGCGCCTTGACACCAGCTGCGTCCATGACGTAGTTGGGCATTGCGCCGACCTTGATGGCGAGCTTGTCGTTAGCCTTGGCAAAGTCGTTCAGCAGCTTGGCGGCGGCCACCGGATCCTTGGAAATTCCATAGATCAGGGGACCGGCCAACTTTGCCGACAGACCTTCGAACGGCGTGCCGGCGATGGCGCGACGAACCAGGGTGTTTTTGACCACACGCAGATACACACCGGACTTGCGCGCGGTGGCGCGCAAGGCGGTGAGATCGACCACTCCGAGACCACGGTACTCTGCGACGATGATCGACTGGGCATTCGCGACTTCCGCGGACACTTCGGCGACTACCGTCTTCTTGTCGTCAAGATTGAGACTCACGGTCAACTCCTTTTAAACCCCAACACTGAAAAGTCAGTGCTGGCGATACGGCGACCTTCATTCAGGAACCTAAATTCCCTCATCGGGTAACGCCATCTACGCCGGCTTTGCGACGATGTTCCGTCGCCTCGATTAAGTCCTCGCGGACACCTGCGGTCTTTGACAACCTGCCGCGCCTTTCGCCAAACCGCACGAACGGCGCGACAGCCCAAAGTTCCTTAAGCTTGTGCGCTCAGGCTGGCCTGATCGACGCGGACGCCTGCGCCCATGGTGCTGGACAGCGACACTTTCTTCAGATACTGGCCCTTCGACGCTGCCGGCTTGGCCTTTTGCAGCGCTTCGATCAGGGCCGAAAGGTTGGTCTTCAGCGCATCGACGCTGAACGAGGCGCGACCGATGGTGCAATGGATGATGCCGGCCTTGTCGGTGCGGTACTGCACCTGACCGGCCTTGGCGTTCTTCACTGCGGTGGTGACATCCATGGTGACCGTGCCGACCTTCGGGTTCGGCATCAGGCCGCGCGGACCGAGGATCTGGCCGAGGGCGCCGACGACTTTCATCGCATCCGGCGTCGCGATCACGACATCGAAATTCATGTTGCCGGCCTTGACCTCCGCCGCCAGGTCATCGAAGCCGACGATATCCGCGCCAGCAGCGCGGGCTGCCTCGGCCTTTTCACCCTGGGCGAACACGGCGACACGCACCGTCTTGCCGGTTCCGGCGGGCAGCACGACGGAGCCGCGCACCAGCTGATCAGATTTCTTGGCGTCGACGCCGAGATTGACCGAGACATCGATCGATTCGTCGAACTTGGCGGTCGCGCATTCCTTGACCAGGTTCAGCGCATCGCTGACCGGATAGGCCTTGCTGCGGTCGACCTTGGCCAGTACGGCCTGCACGCGCTTGGAAATTTTCGCCATGATTACAGGCCCTCCACGGTAATGCCCATGCTGCGGGCGGAGCCAGCGATGGTGCGCACGGCCGCTTCGAGATCGGCGGCGGTCAAATCCTTCATCTTGGCCTTGGCGATGTCCTCGGCCTGCGCCTTGGTGATCTTGCCGACCTTGTCGGTATGGGGCTTGGGCGAACCCTTGGTGATGCCGGCGGCCTTCTTGATCAGAATCGTCGCCGGCGGCGTCTTCATGACGAAGGTAAAGCTCTTGTCCGCGAAGGCGGTGATCACCACGGGGATGGGCAGGCCCGGCTCCAGACCCTGGGTCTGGGCGTTGAAGGCCTTGCAGAATTCCATGATGTTAAGGCCGCGCTGGCCCAGTGCCGGGCCGATGGGGGGCGAGGGGTTGGCCTTGCCTGCCGGCACCTGCAGCTTGATGTAACCGATTATCTTCTTTGCCATGAATG
>Ga0209514_10004270_pt1 | contig 19435 bp, 23 predicted proteins | sample Subgrocontami58m_FD_187452 | JGI IMG/M metagenome (GOLD analysis project Ga0209514, IMG submission 187452) | Subsurface groundwater microbial communities from S. Glens Falls, New York, USA - GMW37 contaminated, 5.8 m (SPAdes) (version 3) | ecosystem: Environmental > Aquatic > Deep subsurface >...
GGAGGCAGTAAAAAAAAGAAGAAAAAGACTCCCTCGTCCCTCGTCCCCCGTCCCCCTCGTCCCAAAGAATCAATAATTTTTGAGGGTAAGACTATTAATGAAGGCGATGCTGATTATTGCGAAAAACTGTTATCCGCCTGGGCCAGCCGCCGTGAAAAGGCCAAAAAAGCCAGTAAAAAATACCGTACCGAGCCTGTGATGCGTAAAGTAAGCCGCGATGTGGTGGATAGCGTACAAAAAGCCATCCAGAACGTACCCGCCGCCGAAATAAAGGACGATCCCAAAGCCTTTGCCAAAGATGCCATCAACCTGGAAACCGCAGCCAAAGCCTTTTTACAGGCCTTCCGCGCCATCCTGGGCAGCGATTACAAAAAAGAGGAAATAGACAAGGAATTTGCCCCGCTGGAAGCGTTGATCAATGGGTTGGTGAAGAAGTTTGGAAGTAAAAAGAAAATGGCCCGGGGCGGGAAGGTTGGATATACTTTAGTTACTGAAGCAGGAAGTCGCAATTTTACTAATGAACAAAAAGAAGAAGCTATTAAGGCTTTTTATAAGTTAAAAGATAAAGGCCGTGAAGCTTATTTGTATGAAGGAGAATCCGTTTTTAAAAAATCGGACGATGAAAATGTTGCGCAATCCATTTTAGCCAAAGGCGGAAGTATTCCAGATGTCGAAATTATCCCTAATCCTGATTACAAATACCAGAATATTGCAAAAAGATGGTTAGAAGACATAAAAAAAGATTCATTGAAATATAAAGCGGCAGCCTTGTTTTTATCCGGGAAAAACAACCCCGATGAGATATTAGGTATTGAAGATCAAGATAAATACGATCGTATTTTAAGAAGCTTAGACAGCATTTCGGAAAGCAAGAACGAAATGTCCTGGAGAACTAATAATTACAACACCTCCGAAGCCGAAAGATGGGCCAAAGAGAGTTTACAGGAGATGTTTATTCTAAAATAACTCACAAAATCAACAATTCATCAATTCACTAATTACCATGGAACCCTCGTCCCCCGACACCCGTCCCCCGTCCCTCAACGGAGCCGAAATGCCCGATTTGAAGCACGAAACCCTCATGCAGGAAGAAGGCATTGTTAAATCAACCCTGCCCGTTGATATACGAAATAAGATAAAAGCCCTTAATTTTGTAATCCGAACCTTTAACAGGATCCCGGCCCAGTCGCACCGTAACAACATCATAAAAAAGGATATTGAAATTTGCGACCTGATACAGGATTTTATAGAAAAAGAAGCCCCTACGGAGGAAGAATTTACTAAAAAAGAACAGGAAACCATGGCAAAACAAGCAAAAGAAAAAAAGGAAAAAGACGAAACCGAAGCGAAGAAAAAACTTGCCCTGAGCGAAGTCGAAGGGGCAAAAAAGAAAAAAGAGACCGACGATGTAGCCGCCGCCGAAGCCACCCGGAAAAAGGCCGAAGAAGAAAAGAAGAAAAAAGCCGCAGATGACGACGATGAGGATCCGGTGAGTTTACTCACTGGGGATTAAAAAATTTTAAATTTTAAATTTTGAATTATAAATTAATTTAAAATTTAAAATTCATCATTTAAAATTACACTTACAATGAACCCCTTAGAAAAACTCCACGCCCTCTCCCCCGAAACCATCACCGACCCGGTGCTTAAAAAAATGCACACCCGGGCCCTGGATTTTTACGAGGACCGGGAAAAACTCTCCCCCGCCGAGCTGGATATGTACGAAGGCGTTTACCAGCAAATAATGGAACACATCACCGCCAAAGAAACAGCGGCCCGCGAAGCGGAAGAGCAAAAAAAGCAGCAGCGCATACAGGAATTAAAAAACATTCCCTTGCCGCACGTAGAGGCCATGAAGCTGTTTGGCGGAAAAGCCCCCAGGGAATTCAGCCAAAAAAGCAATAGCATCGCCAGCTTGTTTGCCGGGCTGGTAAAGGATCCCGATAACGATAAAAAGAAAGCCGGCGTACAAAACGCCTCTCAAAAACTTACAAACGAAATAAACCAACACTTAAAAGCCATGGCAGCAGAAAAACAAAAACAGGAAGAAAAAGAAAAAAACGACAAAATTGTGGCAGAAAATAAGCGCATAGCTGATGAAAAAACAGCCAGCGATGCCGCCGAAGCCAAACGCATTGCCGATGAAGAGGCCGCCGCTACAGCCGCCGCCGAAGCAAAGAAAAATGAAGAAGATGAAATTGCCGCTACCGAAGCCAAACGTCAGGCCGATGATGAAGAAGCCCGCAAAAAGAAAGAAGCCGATGCCCGCGAACAAACCCGCCTTAAGCAGGAACACGATGAAGACCCGGTAAATATGCTGCTGGGCGACACTGATTAAATATAGTAGGCAATTAAATAATAGGCAGTAGGCAATGAACGCTTACTGCCTTTTTTATGTCCAAAGCCCTCCTGATTACCGATTACCGATAACCGCTTACCGAATACCCTCTTCTGTTAAACCTACCCCCTCAACTCACAACAACTGCCTATTGACGCGGGTGTACTAATCCGGTAATTTTGGTACGTACTAAAGATAGTTTGTAGTTCATAGTTCGGAGAAATACAGCCTCCGTCTACGAACTACGAACTACGAACTAAGCAATGCCGGAGAAAGCAGTAGATTTTTTAGAAGAAATAGTTTCCATCACCCGCTCCCTCGGCCAGCACAAGGTCATTGAAATACTGCGCTACGCAAAAAAATACAGCCAAACCAACGATCCGGAGCAGCTCATCCGCGAGTACATCGTAAGCTGCATTTGTATCGAGTTTAAAACCGGGAAAACTACTCTCATCAAGGGCCGTGAAAACGGGAACCGTCCGCAGGCCCTTATGTTTTGCTACGCGCTGATGCACCAGCACCTGGAATATTCATACGATAAAATAGGAAAATATTTCGGCGGCAAGCCCCGCGACCAGGTAGGCAAGGTGCTTAAAAAATTCCGGGCGCTGGACCCGCAGAACCGCATTGATAAAAAAATACTGGATGTGTACAATCAACTGGAAGCACACATTCAGCAATTTATTACAGAGTTGAAAAAACAAAATTTTAACAAGAAAGGAGACAAAGAGATGTGAGATATGAGATGTGAGATAATATCCCTTATCCCACATTGTCTCACATCTCATATCTCAAATCTCACATCTTCCCATGAGAAAGCAACGAACATTTAAAAATACAAAACCCTTCATGAAAGACAAGGATAAAAAAACGGATATTCCCCCCTCTTCGGAGAAGCCTTATGCCAAGCCCGGAGACGCCGCCGCAGAATCAACCCCGGCTACCGAAACTACTACCCCGACTGAACCCGCCGCCCCGTTTGTTTCCGAACCTGCCGAAGCAAACACACCACCTGAACCTAAGCCGGCGGCCCCGGGGGCTTCTACTTCCGGAAACCAGCCCATACAAAATGAAAGCGCCAGCCAGGCTATACCCAATGTATTGCCGGCTGACCTGATGAATGATGAAACACTGCCCTCAAAACCACATAAGCCCCTGGCCGGGCAACCCATTAACCGGGGATATGAAGGCGGCCCGCAGGCGCAAGCCGCTTCAGGTGGAGGCACACAAATACCCCCAGGAATGCCACCGCAGGGGCCTCCCGGAAGCTTTACGCCACCCCCTTCTAACCTACCGGATCCGGATGCCGAGGATTTAACCAAAGTATCCCCCGGCGCACAGGTAAAACAGGAAGAGGTATTAACCCCGGACCAAAAACGGGCCCGGGCTAAAAAAGCAGTGGATAAAAGCCTGATGGTTTACGGCATAGTAAGGCAGGTAGGCGGGTCCTTTGTAAAAATAAAAGAATCGTACCTCAACGATAAGGAACAAAAAGGCGAGTTATCCCGCTTTATGATGATGCGTGTGGCCAAAACCGGGGAGGAAGTACCCTTGCAGGCCGTAGTGGAAAATTTTAACGTAACCGTAGATGAAACCGTTAAGCTTCCACAGGAACTTATTGCCGAAATTTACGATGACCTGGTAGAAATTTATATGGAGCGCGGCATTGGCATGAGCAAAGAAGCCTCCGTAGCCATCAGCTTAATTAAAAACCTGATTGAAACCGCCCTGGACCTGGCTACCATGCACGGCAGCATGAAAAACATCCTGGCTTTTCAAATTGAAAAATACAAACAATTTCACAATCCGGGCGAGGCGCAACCCCGGGGATATAACGGCGGCAATGCCCCTGCCCCGGATCCTGAGTCAAAAACCCCGCGCACACCCGTTAATCCGGAGGCAACGGATGCGGTATTGGTAGTGGAGGAACCGGCGGAAAAATAGTCCAAAGTTTAAAGTTCAAAGTCCAAGGTTAAACACAGAACCAACTTTAAACTTTAAACACTTGCTTTGAGCTTGTCGAAGGGTTAAACTTTAAACTTTTTATGGACGGAAGAGAATGTAAAATAGTAATCAATACCGGCACGCAAGGCGGCGGAAAATCAAACGAACAGCTGCGCGAGCTGTATGAAAAAGCCTACCTGGTGCCCGTATCGGAACGGCAAAAGTCCCTGATTTTTGATACCAATATGGAGTTTGGCGCGTACAAACTTGACGGGAAAACACCCATCAAAGTACAAGTGTTGCCGCACAGCAACATTGAAAAATATTCAGCTTCTACCGGGAATAAAATCATGCGTATTATCCCTATACATGATAACGGGGAAGCTATGGATGAAGATGAAGTGGAAAAACTGCTAATTGTCATGATTAAAAAATTCAGAAATGGCATTCTGTTTATTGATGACCTGAATAATATTTTTGGCGATTCTCTTCCCGCAGATTTTGCAAAAACGCTTACCAGTGTCCGGCACCGCCGATCCGACCTGGTTATGAACCTGCAGTCCGTTGGCCGCATATTGCCTAAAATGTATCAGAATGTTAAAACCATACGCTTTCACAAGCAGCTGGACTTAATAGAATCCAGCAGCGATAAAATAGGTTCAGGCGAAATGCCAATTTTTCGCCTGGCAGAGATTATGGTGGAAGACCAGTTCCGGAAAGGGAACATCCGCTATTTCGTATACATCTACCGGCTGGAAGGCAAAATACGGGGTAATTTTTCTCCCAAAATGTTTATCCGGGCTATCCAGGAATACCTGAGCGTTGAATACGACCGGCTGATTAAAAAAGAACTCAATAAAAAAGATTTGCTTACCGGGTCTCCCATCTATACTTCAGCCAAACAAGTGGTAGATAAAAAAACAGCAGAGTTGTATTACAAATACTATGGAAACTAACATGAATACGGTGCTTGCTAAAATTTTTAATATACCGGTATACCTGCTGTTGTTTGTTACCACGGCCCTGTACATTATAGCCGCCGCATTTATGGTACCCCAGGAGAAAAAAAGTGACGATGAACAATACAATATTCTCAATCATGATTTTGATACCTACATCTGGCCGGTGGTGGAGAGGTTTAGTATTCTTATCAATTTAGTGAGTTGGTTTTTATTGGTAAAAATTATATTTTTTTAAAATATTATCTCATGTCTAATATCTCATATCTCACATCTATTCATGCTCGATAAAATAACCGATAAAGTCTTTGTAATCAACCTCGATCGCAGGCCGGAGAGATGGCAGCAGATTGCTGCTGAGCTTAACCGCATTGGCATTACCCAGTACGAACGCTTTGCCGCCATCGATGGACAAACCCTGGACGCAAGCAAATACGCAGTATCTACCGCCAACATGGGCTGTACCCTATCCCACCTGGCTGTTACCAAACTGGCCCGGCAGCGGGGCTATAAAAGCTATTGTGTGCTTGAGGACGACTGCATATTCGCAGATAACTTCAGCGAAGTATTTCCCTCCTACTGGGCACAGGTACCGGATACCTTTCACATGGTATACCTGGGAGGCAGCCATGAGGGCGTAAAGCTTCAAAACCTGGCACCCAACCTGTATAAAATGGTATCTACCCTCACCACCCATGCCATGATCATCAGCAGCGGCATTTACGATGCCATGATCGACCTGTGGGAAAACACAAAAGAGGAAGTAGACAATACCCTGCGGAAATTACACCCGAATAATAACTGTTACACCTTCAGCCCTCCCTTAGCCTGGCAACGGGCCGGGTTTAGCGATATACTGGGCAAGGAGGATGATTATAAGCATTTGAAGGAAGAAGTGAAAAAGTAGGCAATTTAACAGTAGGCAGTAAGCAATAAATAAAAATAATGTAAAACTCAATAATTCAATAAATCAACAACTCAACAATTGATCCCTGTTACCGAAATACGCTACAAAAACTACATCAGCAACGGCCGTGGCATGCTGGGCTATGTGGATGATCACAAGCTGAGCCCGCGCGATAACAGCGGCAATGTGTTTGTATTTGCCAATGGCAACATCCATTCCCTGGGCATAACCGAGGCAATGCCCGTGCCGCTGAGCGAAGCATTTATGGATAAAATCCGGTTTCACCTTCATCCATCCTCAACAGAGCATGAATGGCATTACCTCAGCGAAACAGGAGTAGCTATTGTCTGCGATAAACAGCAGAATAAGTATTACCTGAAATCAGCATACCCGATAAAAATTTGCAAAGAAATACGCAGTGTTCACCACCTGCAAAATATGTGGTTTTATTTATTTGATGAAGAGCTACCGATACAAGGATCATGGGAATTATAAAACAATTACAAGTTACAGGTTACAAGTTGCAGGTTTAAATATTCAACCTGTAACCTGCAACCTGCAATTTTTTAATAAATTTTTAAATGGGAATAGTAACTCACAACAAAACCGGCGCCTACACCGGCTACCTGGCAAACGTAGCCTTACAAACCGCTTCCGCCATTGGCATTGCGGTAAAAAACAACATGCCCTATGCGTTTCACATGGGCAAGTACTTGCCTAATTTTAAAGGGGTGTTCCCAGCAAAAACGCTGGGGCAATTATCCGAAATCGCTTTTACAGATATAACGGAAAAACACTTCCATTACGAGGATATAACCCTGAACCCGGAGGGAAATTATAATTTATGGGGCTATTTTCAGTCGTACAAATACTTTGCCCATTGCGAGCCGCTGATACGGGCCTTATTTGCATTTAACAGCACCATCCAGCGCCAGGCCGGGGATTGCCTTGCCGAAATTAAAAAATCCATCCCCGAACAGGGTGCGGAAATCATTGCCATGCACTACCGCTTGGGGGATTACTTAGCCATGAAAAATGTTTACACCTGCCTTTCGGATACGGAATACTACGCCCAGGCCATCGAGCAGTTTGATCCCGCCCGTACCGTGTTTCTTATTTTCAGCGATAACGTGCCGCAGGCCATGCAGCATGCCTCCGTACTGGCTACCCAAACCGGGCGTAAGTTTTATTACCTGCAGGACAGCCTTAGCGCGGCCGTGGAAATGGCCATCATGGGCCTGTGCGACGGCTGCATTACCGCTAACAGCACCTTCAGCTGGCTGGGGGCCTGGCTGGGCAACCCGCATAAAACAAAGCAGGTACTTGCCCCTGCAAAAAACCGCTGGTTTGGCCCCGACTACGCCGGCAACTGGCCCGGGCAGGAGTTGGTGGTGGATGATATAATACCGGAATACTGGAAACAAGTGGATTTTTGAATTTAGATTTTAGATTGTTGATTTTAAATATAAAAGCATGAAACCTGAACACTTTGATTTTTTATGCACGGTTATCGGATGTTTTATCGGACTTGTAGCCGTCGCTTATCTTATCCAGGCCGTAGCGCAGTGGATTGATAATCTCATAGAAAGAGACCGGGCAAACAACCCAGCCCCATACGATGAGTTTTCCGATGCGTTGGAAGATGATGAGGATGAACAGCCGGGTGGAAGGGATGATGAAAGCGATAATGATGATTAACGAAGTCCAAAGTTCAAGGTTTAAAGTCCAAGGTTAAATATAAAACCAACTTTAAACCTTCAACTTTAGACTTTGGACTTTAAACTTTAAACTTGACCGACTACAAACACATACAATCTGCCCTGTCTACCCGCTTCGTGGACCGCCGCGCCGTGGATATTTCCATCATCGTCCCCGTTACCGGCCGCGTACATTTTCTCAACCCGCTATGCTATCACCTGCGGGCGGCGATCAATAATTGCCCGGAATTAAAAATAAGCCTCACCATCGTAGAGCATTCCATCGCAGAAGAACACAGCCCCCATTTACCGGATTGGGTAAACTATATTTTTATGCCTCGTCAGCCAGCCTGCCCTGAGCTTGTCGAAGGGTCCCCTTTTAATAAATGTTTGTGTTTTAACATTGGCGCCATCTTCTCCAACCAGGCCACCTACTACATGTTCCACGACCTGGACTTGATGGTAAAGCCCGATTTTTTAAGAAACCTATTTGCTAACCTCAAAGGACAAAAAGCCTTGCAATGCTTTGCATCCCGGCGGGTGATGTATTGCGATGAACCGCTTTCTATAAAAATACTGACTAACCAGGTATTTGTTTCTCAAATAAACCCGGAAACCTGGGGAATAAAAGCAGGCGACCCGGGCGCACCCGGAGGATCCATCCTGGTGGATCGCGATACATTTTTTAATGCCGGGGGATATAACGAAGCCTTTACCGGGTACAGCGTGGAAGACCAGTATTTTTGGGACTGCGTTTCTGTAATTACCCCCATCGGTAGCTGCAATGCCCCTCCCATTGATATTTACCACCTCTGGCACGAAAATAATCACCGGCTTACCAAAGAAGAGGATTTTCAACTGCTGCGGGATTTGAGAAATATGGATGAAGCGCTTAAACCGGGCTTTATCAACCAACGCGCTCAACACATAAGCCAATATAAAAATATGACTACACTCACTGAAAAAACACACAAAGCGAAGCTGCTTATCTACGATACAGCTTTTGCCCACGGCACCGCCCTGGGAAGCGGCGACCTTAAAATTTACCCCGATCACTTCGACTGGACCCGGGAACCCGGCCAGGCGACTACGGAAAAAGATATCGCAGTAATTACCGAAACGTACTTTGACCGCCTGGGCTTTGCAGATGCCCGGCACCGGGTGGGGCTTATTATTGAACCCATATCCATAAGCCCGGTCCCGTATGCCCTTACCTTGAAAAAGGAGATACAGAACCACTTCGATTTTATCTTTACCCATAATAAAGACCAGGCGCTTACCAACCCCGATAAGTTTGTTTTGTACCCCTTCATGGGCTGCTGGATTTACCCGCACGATCGTAAAATATACCCAAAAACAAAAGAGGTTTCTATTGTATCCAGCGAAAAAAACTTTACTGAAGGCCATAAAATGCGCCACAGCGTAATTAAAAACTGGACCTGGCGCTTTTACGACGGGGTGTTCGGGCGCGGGTATAAAGCCATTGATTACAAGCTGGAATCCTTGCAGGATTACCGCTTCCAGGTAGTAATTGAAAACGAAAAAAGCGAGTGCTGGCATACGGAGAAGCTGATGGATTGCTTTGTTACCGGCACCATCCCCATTTACTGGGGCGATCCCAGTATCGGCGAACGGTTTAACATGGAAGGTATTCTCGCCTTCGACCGCGAAGACGACCTGGACCATATCCTGAACCTTGACCTGATAGCCGAATACAAAAAACGCCTGCCTGCTATAGAGGACAATTTCGAAAGGGCAAAAAAATGGAATTGCCTGCCGGATAATTTTATTTGGGATAAGATTAAAGACTATTACAAGTTACAGGTTACAAGTTGAATTCAACCTGCAACTTGCAACCTGTAATTTTTTAACACATTTTTAACTTACAACTTAAAACTACACCATGAATGAAATCAAAACTTTCCCCAACGGCCTCCAACAGCTAATCCGTAACGGATGCCCCCAGGGATGCCATAAACACAACTGGCCAATATCCGATGCGCATGGCATAAAAGGCAATATAAACCCTCCATGCAACAGTAACTGCCCGCTGTTCAACTTTGATAAGGAGGCGATGAAAGTAACCGTATCCTGCGGCTGCGTTCCGGTGGAGCATGTGGTGGATAAATTACAGGGAGTTGAAGAACAGAAGCAAAGTCCGATTATTAAATTAAAGTAGGCAATTGAGCAATAGGCAGTAAGCAATTCTTTCTTTTTTGCCTACTGCCTATTAAAAAATTGCCTATTGATATAGTAAAATTGAAAACCAATTTTTAATAAATAAGCCAAAAACCTTGAAACTGAAAACCATCTGCATGATCCCCGCCCGCCTGGGGTCCAAACGCGTACCCCGCAAAAACCTGCGCCTTATCAATGGCAAGCCTCTGGTAGCCTACATTATTGAAGCGGCAAAAGTTGCGGGATGCTTTGATGAAATATACCTGAACTCCGAAGATGAAATCTTTAAAAACATCGCGGAGAAATACGGTATAAAATTCTACAAACGCCATCCTCAGCTGGCGGATGACGAGGCCACCAACGATGCCTTTATGATGGATTTTTTGCAGAATACTAAGTGCGATAAGGTAGTGCAGTTGCTACCCACCTCCCCCTTTATCAACTCACAGGAAATACGGGAATTTACCCAAAAAATAAAAAACGACATTTTCCAAACCGTAGTATCCGTAAAAAACGTGCAGATAGAATGCTTGTACGAAAACCACCCGCTTAATTTTAGCCCTACCGAAATTACCAAGCCCAGCCAGCAGGTACAACCCGTAAAAGCCTACGCCTGCGCCTTGATGGGATGGGACCGTAAAAAGTACATCGAAAACATGCAGTCCCATAACGCCGCCTACCACGGCGGTACCGGCACCATCGGGTTTTTTGAACTGAAAGGCTTTAGCTTAGTGGATATTGATACGGAAGAGGATTTTGCATTGGCTGAGGTAATTATGAAAAGCCTTTACGAACATGCTAAGCATCCGGAATATTACTCTGAAAAAGCAAGGGACGAGGAAGAATATGCAGAAGCGGATGTGCCCGCCATACTGAAAAAAGACGGGGTAATAATAAACAACCTGGATGACACAAACCACGAAATAAGGAATATTTACGAACTCATAAATTCATATTTATCCCCAATTATTGGTATTGATGGTAAAAAATCCTGGTCATACCGCTTAGTAAATACCGAAAGCAACTCCGCCACCCTTATCTGTCAAAACCCCGGCGAGGGCAACCGCCTGCATTATCACCCCAACTGGAACGAGTGGTGGCTGATTATGCAGGGCGAATGGATTTTTGAAATAGAAGGCACTGAAAAACGGGTAAAAAAAGGCGACTTGGTATTTATACCAAAAATGAAAAAACATAAAATAACTGCCACCGGAACCGAGCAGGCCATACGCCTTGCCGTAAGCCGGGAGGATGTACAACACATTTACGATAATGTATAACCTGAAAGGTAAAAAAGCCCTCGTAACCGGCCACACGCGCGGCATTGGCAAAGCTATATACAACCTGTTGCAAGAGTCCGGGGCCAAAGTAACGGGCATAAGCTCTGCCGAAGTGGATTTCCGGAATATTGATCATGTAGAAAAATACATACAGGAACTTACCCAGGAAACCAATTTTGATATCTGCATAAACAATGCAGGAATAAATACCATTAATTTTATTCAGGATGTGGGCCGGGTTGAATACGCCGAAATAATGAACGTAAACCTACATGCTCCTTTTCTTATCAGCAAGTATGTATCTGCCGCGATGCGGAAAAATTACAGCGGGCATATTGTTAATATCGCTTCAATTTTTGGGGTTATCAGCAAAGAAAAAAGAACCTCATATACCTTATCAAAATCCGCGTTAATTGGATTTACCAAAGCCCTTTCCATTGAAATGGCCGAATATGGCGTACTGGTTAATTGCGTTTCCCCCGGCTTTACAAACACAGAGTTAACCCAGCGCATATTAAGCGTTTCCGAAATAAATAAAATACGCGATCAAATTCCCATGAAAAGGCTTTGCTTAGTTGAGGAAGTGGCCAACTTGGTAGCCTATCTTTGCAGCCCTCAAAACACCTACATCACCGGCCAAAACATTATTATCGACGGAGGATTTACCAATGTTTAAAATCGAAAGCAAAATACAGAATTACGAAGTGGTATTTAATGAATATTTCTTTGTAAACCCCGGCGATGTGATACTGATGGATGCGGGCGTATATAAAATTTATCCACAGCTAACCTTCAATTATAAAAACACTTTATTGATAACGGCCAATGAAGAAGCTAAAGGGTTTGATAAAATACAAAAATACATCGATAAGATATTGGGATGGGAGTTTAAAAAGTCCGGAAGGCTGATCGCGATTGGGGGAGGCGTTATCCAGGATATTACCGGGTTTATAGCCTCTGTATTATTCCGTGGCGTAACCTGGTATTTTGTGCCCACCACTCTGTTATCCCAGGCCGATAGTTGCATCGGCGGAAAAACATCCATTAATTTTAAAGGATATAAAAACCTAATCGGCACATTTTATCCTCCCGAAAAAATATTTCTTAATGTAAGCTTGCTTAAAACCTTGCCCGAAAACCAGATCAGGAGCGGGCTGGGTGAAATACTACATTATTACATTGTTTCCAATGCCGATCAAAAAATAACGCAATTGCATGCTGATTACGAAGCCCTGCTGAACCAAGATGAACCAACGCTGTTAAAGCACATACAATACAGCCTGGAGCTCAAAAAAAAGGTAATCGAAGCCGATGAATTTGACACCAACCAGCGCATTATTTTTAACTACGGGCACACCTTTGGTCATGCCATGGAAGCCTTAAGCGGATTTACCATACCTCACGGAATCGCCGTTAACGAAGGTATGCGTATGGCAAATTACCTGGCGTACAAAAGAGAATTCATTAACCAGGAAAGATACAGCGCCCTTGATAACAGCTTGTTTGATTATACCCAGGCAATTTCTAAAAATAAATTCGGAATTTCTGAATTTTTGTTTATTCTTTCAAAAGATAAAAAAGCCGGGGCAGACCACATTCATTTTATACTACCCCACGACGGAACGTATTTTAAAAAAACAGCAATAAAAAACGATGGGCAGCTAAAAGCGGATATACAGGAATATTTTAAAGAAAGTTGTACGTGAGGAAGTTTTACGTTTTACGTAAATATCTTTCTATTACACATTCACTTACAACGTATAACTTAAAACTTACAACTATACTCAAATGACCAATAGCGTATTCAACATCAAGATAGATTTCGAAAAATCTCACGAAAGTTACGTCTACGACAAAACCACAGGCCGCGAGTACCTGGATTTTATGGGCATGTTTTCCTCCCTTCCCCTGGGTTACAACCACCCGGTTTTTGATGCGGAATTCGATAAAGAAATACAGCGGGTAAGCAAGGTACGCACCACCAACTGCGAGTACCTGAGCGATGAGGCCCAGCAATTTGAAGCGGAGTTTAAGGAATTCTGCGGGGCCGGGTACAGCCACTTCCACTACGCATGTACCGGTGCCCTGGCGGTGGAATGGGCTTGTAAGGCGGCATTTCATTATAAAAAACTACACTGTTACCCTACTATCATTTACCAGCAGCATGCCTTTCACGGCATATCCGCTTATGGTAACGTATGTACCGATTGGAATAAAAACACAGCCTCCCGTTTTATGTATTGCAACGAAGAAATGCGTTATGCCCATTTTACCAACCTCACCGAATTAAAACACGATCTTATCCACGATAAACGCATCGCCGGCATACTGGTAGAACCGGTACGTTGCAGCAACGGAGACCTGTACAACCCCCCCGAATTTTTTGAAGAACTCCGCCTCCTGGCCGATAAATACGACGTACCACTCATCTTCGACGAAATACAAACCGGCTTTTGTACCACAGGCAAAAAATGGTACTGGGAGCATACAGGAATCGAACCGGATATTGTCATTTTTGGCAAAAAAGCCCAGGTATCCGGTATCATGGTAAAAGAGAAGTTTGCTGATATTTTCAAGCGCCCGGAGTGCATGTGCATTACCTACGATGGCGACCTGGTGGATATGGTCCGCTGCCGGTATATTATGAAGGCCATACAGGATAAAAACCTGCTGGAAAACATTGCCCTGCGCGGCTTCCGGCTTAAAACCTTATTAAAGAATACCTGTGAAGGCATTGAAAACATACGGGGACTTGCTGGATTATTGGCCTTTGATTTAACAGACCGTACCAAACGAGACAATTTCGTACTAAATTTGCACAAAAACGGAATGATCTGTAACCCCACCACCGAAAAAACTATACGCTTACGCCCTAATCTGGCGGTGGGGGAAAAGGAGATTGAGAGGGCGGTTGAAATAATTAAAAGCTCATTGTAAATATGGTTACAGGTTGAAAAGATTACAGGTTACAAGTTGAATATATTCTAACCTGCAACTTGTAACCTGTAATCTTTTAACTATTAAAATAACTCACTAATTCAACAACTCAACAACTCAATAAATGAAAAACGGCGCCGATTTTGAAAACGACCACCTCATCTTTGAACGGGCAAAAAAAAGCGCCGCGTACAAAACACTGGTACAGAAAATAAAACGCTGCAAAAAAATATTCATCATTGGCAACGGCGGCCTTATGGACGTAAGCGCCCACGGGGCCGCCGACCTTTCCCGCCTTATCCCCGGTAAAGTGTTTACAGCCTTTAACAGCCCCGGCTTCATGACCAGCAACGCCAACGACTACGGCTTTGAAAACATGTTTGTAAAGTGGCTGGAAATTACAGTGGATAAAATTGAGGATCCGGCTACTACCCTGCTTATCGGCTTAAGCTGTTCCGGCAACTCCGCTAACATTACCCAGGCGCTTACCTGGGCTTTCCTGCGTAGTTACAATACATTTCTCATCAGCGGGGCAAAATCAAAAAACCTGCCCAAACTGCTGCCTGAATTATGCTTCGGCTGCAAAAATTTTCACACCACCGAAGTGCTTACAATGAAACTGTTTTACGATATCGTATACAAAACCGGCAACCATTGCCCGGATATAGCCGGGGAAGTGAAAAGAAAATGGCATAAATAGATGTGAGATGTTAGATATGAGACATGAGATAATACGAATGCTGTCCAGTCTCACATCTAATATCTCATATCTCACATCTCGTTTACATGGAGAAAACCGAAGAAAATAAAAAAGTACTCAACTGGAAGCACGAAGGCTTAGGCATGTTTCGCGCTACGGTTATCAACGATAAGCTGTACGATTTCCGGGCATGTGCAAACGGAAGCCAAACCAACATCAACACCGATAACCTTCAGTTTTTAATTAAAGTGCGGGATTCAATTTCGGAATTGCTTAAGGAAATGAAGATAGAGTAATGGAGAATCTAAAACAATTACAAGCAGAATGGTTTGCCGAAAACGCCCCATTCGGCAAAGCCCTTGGATATCCGGATTGCTGCATAAAAGCCTTTTGCGACCAGCCCCCGGCTTTGTTGAGAAATACAGGGGCTACAAAAGAAGACGTTGAACGATATGAAGCAGGATGTATCCAAGGAGTATACACGGGATTTATTCCCTGCATTCGGCATGCCCGGGAAATCAAAGCCGGAAAATGCACATTGGAATCATTGATCAAAAACAGAAATTCAAAATTCCCTCCCTTTTGGGATATGTAAATGCACATGGATTACGAAAAAAACTTTATTGATATTGCTTTGGATAATGGGTTTCAGAAAATTTCGCCATTTACAAAAAAACCGGCTCCACATAAAAGCAGGGATAATTGGTTTGGAGTTTCTGTATATGATCCTGCCGCTCGTTTTGAAAAAGGCAATAAAGAAATACGATTGTCTTTACAAAGTCATTTTTGGGGAAGGATAATGCCAGAAAAATATATCCCTGCCGCTCAAAAAAGTATCAGGTTCATAAAATATATAACTCTTGTAGATGCCGGCATTTTTATGTATGAGAGCTGGATCGGGGAAGTGCCGCCAAAAGAATTAATTCAGGAATTTATAAAATGAAACTCGAATTCTCCGACATACTAAACCGCGAATCCGGCAAAACCGGCTTCGTGCTGGGCCTGGGCCCCAGTCTGCGCGCGCATTTACCCATGCTAAAACAAGCGGAAAAGGACAAGAGTAAAAACGCCATCATTTCCTGCAACAATATCGATCTCATGACCGATATTGATTTCGATTACTGGATGCTGGCCCAGCCCGCCGAAGAAAGCAACCCTTTTTGCATTAAAAACGGATGGCGTAGATACAATGCGCGCAAAAACACCCTGTTTATGTATACCGATTGCCTGGACTTAACGCCCCGCAGCACCGTAGCCGACCTGCTCACCTGCGATTACATCGGCTACGACCAGCGCCATTACAACAACGAGCCCTGCGGCTGGGGAACGCTACCCGGCGGCCATCACACCTGCTGCGCCGCCATGGTCCCCGGCCGGCTCAATATCCAGGAAGAATTTAAAAAATATATCGACACCCATATTCCTCCCCTCTCGCCAGGGGAGAACCAGGGCGCCGCCCTGAGCCTGCCGAAGGGTGAGGCCTACGGCTGCGGCGACACCGTAGGCGTACACATGGTAGCCCTGGCCGTAATGCTGGGCTTAAACCCCATTTACATCACCGGCATCGACCTGGATTATACCCAGGGATACGTAAATAACGATGTGGACATTGCCCAATTTCGTACCCAGCTTGGCATGAGCAACATGAACCATGTACCGGCAATAATCGAACGCATCTTGGCCGATTACCGGCTGATCAACGACTGCGCGAAGCGGATAAGGACAAAAATTTACTGTTTGGACAAGGGGCTGAAAATATCCGACATTTTTGAATATGGCATACCAGAAAATTACTAATAAACACCATCGGGGTAACCCCGATTATTAATAATAAGTTGAAAATTTATTAATAAACAAAGAAAATGAGCAAACCAAACGACGAATACAACTGGACAAACTACACCCTGGAATACTCCACCCAGCTTAAACACATAAAAGAGCAGGATAAACAGGATTTTTTTATTACGGAATTCAGTATCGATCCGAAGTATCTTAATATCCGTTTTTCCGAAAAAGATAACCTGCATCAAAACTGGAAAGAATTATACCATACTGCTTACCAAGTACGCCCAAAAAGTGTTTTCGAATGCGGATGCGGGGGCGGGTATCACCTTCAAAACCTGCACCTTATATTACAAAAAGATACGATTATCGGCGGCTGCGACCTGCTGCAAACCCAGCTCAGCTACGCCGAAGGGTTTTCCACCAAACTGCCCCAGGAAGTATTTGACCGCCTGCAGGTACTGGACCTCGCCCAGGAAATTGAGGTTGAAAAACAATATGAATTTGTATTCTCCCACGCGGTAGTAATGCACCTGAGCACCAGCCGGGCCTATACTTTTTTACAAAACATGAAAAAGCTGTCCAGCAAATACGTGTTTTTGGTAGAAGGCGTAAAAAATCACGAAAACTGGTACGACATGGTAAAGGAAGTTTTTCCGGAAGCGGAATGGAACTTTGAGCTTACCTCCCGGTACATCGATTACGGAATTCTACTGACAAAAAGACTAATAACCCCCAAAATCAACCCAACCATGGAAAATAACACAGCAACAACCCCTTTAACCCACGAACAGGAAGTGGTATTTAACAAGCAACTCCGCAAAAACATCGACGAAATTATTCAGCAGGTAAAAGCCGCCACCCCATCCAGGGAAAGAAGTTTAGCTATAACTAAACTCCAGGAGGGCGTAATGTGGCTGGGCATGGATTTAAAGCGCCAGGGCGAAGCAAATCCCTACCCATCCAGCAAGGACCCCAGCACGGGCAGCGTAGTGGAGCCTACGGCGGATGGATTGAAAATGTAAAATCAGTTCGGAGTTCAGAGTTCGTAGTTCGGAGAAATATACCCTCCAACTTTGAACTTTGAACTTTGAACCTTGAACTATGAACTATAAATCCTACATCTTCACCGAAATCATCTCCACCTCCCCCGTTGGCAACGTAATGCTCAAAAGCTTCGTACGCCATCACCCGGAGGAAACCATACATGTGTACTGCACACAAGATGATTACAGCCAGTTAGATGCAGAGGTAAAAGGCAAAAATATTACTCCTTTTTTTCTGGACGAATACCCCGAAGTACTGGGGGCCTTCCGGCAAGGCCACCTGGGTACCGCCATGGTATTTGCAATGGCTTTTGGCAACGCGGTTGAAAAAGGCTACACCCACGTAATCCACATCGATTCAGACGTATTTTTCCGTAAAGAAAGCCTGAGCCTTATAGCCCTGGCTTTTGAAGAGGGGTATCACATCGCAGGATCCCGCAGGGCCTACAAAAACAACCCGGCAAACATTCCCGTAGCCGATGGTATACCCGATGCCATCAGCACCTACTTCACCGGCTACAGCCTGGAATACTATCCCAAAGGCTTCACATTCGGGCAGTTTACAAAAATGTGGCAGGGCGCTTACAACCCCCTGGGGCATGAGGTATTCGACTTTGGCGATCCCATCTGTTTTATGATGCTGAACCACGGGGCAAAGATCAAATTCATAGAAAGCGATCTTATTGGAGGCCAGAACGAAGCCGGGAAAAAAGACAATAAATTTACCCTCAACCTGCACATGGATTGTGGCTCCCACCTCATCCACTTCGGCGGTGCCGGAAGCGGGTATGTGTACTCAAAGGATAATACCGGTAAAAATAAATCCTACGGAGAATGGGCGCTGATACGCTGGCAACTGTTTAATGCTGTATTTTTTGGAAGACTACATACTTCAGGCGGCAATACAGTTTACGGCCCCGATGGCCGCTGGGTATCCGGGGGATGGAATGACGCTATTTTTAATGAGGTAATTAAAAACTTAAGTACCCCTGACAATCAACCCATTTCAATCGACAATCAACATTCAAAAATCAACAATCCTTAATGGCTCATTTATCCATATACGCCTCCCACGATTCCTCAGTCTGCATAAAAACAGGCCCCAACGCCTACCGCGTATACGAGATGGAGCGTATCCTGGGAAAGCGTTTTGTTGCCATTAACAAGGATCCGGATTTTGAAAAACACATGCGTTTTATAAAGGAGCTGATCGCCAAAGACTACCCCAACCTGCAAACCTGGGGTAGCTGCTACAACGCCCAGTGTACCGATGAAAACAAGGAAGTATTACAAAAGGTATTCGGCTTTGAGCACTTCGAAACCATGGAGCACCACATCGGCCATGCGGGGGGAGCCCTGTGGCAAAGCCCTTTTGAAAAATGTCTGATCATATCCAGCGACGGAGGCGGCTGGGATAACGACGGGCAAACCTCGTTTAAGGTTTTCCTGGGCGATAAAAAAACACAAAAAGTAACCCAGGTGGCCCAGCTTCCGGTAGATGCCTGCGGAGCCTATACCCTGCTGGCCATACCCATACAGGAAATTTACAAAACCGATACCCTTAGCCGTTACCTCACCTACGCGGGTAAGCTGATGGGACTGGCAGCGTACGGCAGTCCCCGTGCGGAGTGGATAAAGCCCATGGAGGCCTATTTCTACGGCGGGGG
>Ga0209514_10004273_pt1 | contig 19432 bp, 17 predicted proteins | sample Subgrocontami58m_FD_187452 | JGI IMG/M metagenome (GOLD analysis project Ga0209514, IMG submission 187452) | Subsurface groundwater microbial communities from S. Glens Falls, New York, USA - GMW37 contaminated, 5.8 m (SPAdes) (version 3) | ecosystem: Environmental > Aquatic > Deep subsurface >...
ACCCGCCGCGCCACCACTGCTTCGGCACACGGTCCGAATGCCAGATTTACCGATTGCGGCAGGCCAGACGAAAGGCCAAACTGGGTGTGTGCCCTTTTTCTGTGTCTCAGGGGTAGGGTTCACTTCAGGCCGCCAATCCCACGTCGTGCCCAAAATCAGGCAGACAAAAAACTACAGCCTATGAAACAGGCGGCAGTTGATGATCTTATAGCCGGATATTAGTCACAGGTTAACGACCAGGAAGCGGAACAATTACCCCCGATTCCCGCATGGGTTCGTAACGGAAACCCCGGTTTTGCGCGGTGTTTCGCAACGAACTGCGTCAGCCGCCGGGGTTAAAGTAAGCTCTCAAAACGACCTGAATCGTCGCGTGATGTCAGCGCGATGGCGGACGACCCTGATGTCAGATCTCAAATGCAGCGAAGACCGCGACAGGCCCGGTCCACGCGGCCTCAAAAACAAAGACGCGCGCGTTAACCGACCGCACACTATTTCTACAAACTTTGCCCGGTCAGGGATTTACCGCCCGATCCTCACCCAGGGATTCGGCCCGAATGCGAATTTCCTCGCCATGACACGTCCCGTCATCCTAGAACATAAAGTGAATATCCAGGATCGATCATGGCCTCTCACCCGCGCAAAAACCACCCGCACGCGTCCGAATCGGGCCTGCGATGCAGCGTGTGTGCCTGTGTCGCAGTGGCATGATCGGCATGCACCCGGTCGCCGGAACCTCCGGCCATTCACCTTGGTGTCTGTTCGGGACCATGAAGCACCCTTTCAAAGGGATCTCATGAGCAGGCTGGCAGGCGCGGTCCCGAAACCGATGCGCAGCTATCGGTGAGGGGCCGTAACGCACCAGACCATCATGAGATCCCTTTGAAAAAGCACATCGTGTCCCCGAACCGCCACTCAGGCGACGCGCGCCAACAACCGCTTCGTCTGGCGTTGAACACCGCCCTCCAAGCGTCATGGCGGGTGCAGACGCGCCATCCGCGATGTGTGATGCTGATTACGGCGAAGTTGGAGGTGGTGGGCTTGTGCTCGACATGATGACGCTCGCCAACCGTCCGCCAATTGGAGCGGTTACTTGCTGCGCGTCGCCATATGAGCCTTCCGATTTGGATCGCCACCCGCGGCCCGCGCGGGAGGGAACCGCCCGCATGGTGCGGACGGACGGACGGTTCGTTCCCGTCCCACCTCCTGGCCCCGGCGGGGTAGCGTCACGTCCCCACCGGGCCTGCACGCACGCCGCCATCAGCGGAACGATCCGTTCGGCCGGGATCAGCCCAGAACCTCGATCGCATCGCCAACGGCGAAGCGGCCGCCCTCGATGACTTCGGCCAGCACCCCGAGTTCGATATGGCCGAAATGCGTTCGCAGTTCCTCGACCGGGTTGGCGTCGCGTTGTGCGGTTTCCGGATTGACCTCGGTCGCGGCGCAACGCGTGATGCCCTTCACCACCTTCAGGACCGCGCCGCCCACCTGGATCTCCTGGCCCACCCAGGTTCTCTCACGCCAGGCTGGCGCGCCGCTGAACCAGATATTGGCCCGGAAGCGGCGCCGGTGTCGGCGCGCGCCAACCTTCTCCTCCAGGTCGCGCTGGCTGGCCATGTTGATCAGGCTGATCAGCTTCCGGGGTTGGTCGCTGAACATATGGCCGGGCACATGGTGAAACGTCGGGGTGCCGCGCACCTCATCCCCCATATAGGCAGTCAGGAACGACGCGATCCGCGCCCGCCCGGCCTCGGTCAGGGCGTTCTCGCTCACGGCGGCGCCGTCGGGCGCGCGGATGATCAGAGTCCCCATCTTCGGGTCGAAGAAGGATGCGAGAGACGCGGCGCGGGCGTTCTTCATCTGGCACAGGAAATTGGTCTTGCGCAGCCAGGTCGGCGCCGCCGGATCGAAGTCGGCGTCCCCTTGTGCCAGCGCAAACGCCCGATCCCAAGGGATCGCCCCACCGGTCTCGACCTCGGCGCTTTCCATCGCCTCCGCCGTCAGACCTTTGACCGGAAAACGGTACAGGTATTCGATCCGCATCTGGCTGTCCCCCCTTGAGCCGCGTCCCGCCGCAACCCACGTTTCAGTCATAGGCCAGTTCCCGTTGCCTAGTCAGGGGCGGGAGTGGGCCGGTCGCCTGAGCATAGGGACATAGTCATGGATATTGAAAAATTCACCGAGCGGACCCGCGGATTCCTGCAAGCAGCGGGCACGATTGCCATTCGCGAATTCCATCAGCGCATTTCACCGGAACATTTGCTGAAGGCGCTGTTGGACGATGAGGAAGGCGCCGCGTCCGGCTTGATCAAGACCGCCGGCGGCGATCCAAAATCGCTGCAGGTCGCGGTAGAAGCCGAACTCGCTCGTCAGCCGAAAGTGCAGGGCTCCGGCGCCGGACAGCCGCAGATCACGCCCGAACTGGTGCGGATCCTGGACGCCGCGCAACAGACCGCCACCAAGGCGGGCGACGAATACGTCGCCCAGGATCGGTTGCTGGTGGCCATCGCCGCCTCCGAGACTCCCGCCGGCAAGGCGTTGCGCGCCGCCAACGCGACCGCGCAGGCGCTGGACAAGGCGGTTGTCGATATCCGCAAGGGGCGCAAGGTGGACAGCCCCGCGGCCGAGGCCAATTTCGAGGCTCTCAACAAATATGCCCGCGACGTCACCCAGCTTGCGCGCGACGGCAAGCTCGACCCGGTCATCGGCCGCGACGAGGAAATCCGTCGCGCCATCCAGGTGCTGGCGCGCCGGACGAAGAACAATCCCGTGCTGATCGGCGAGCCTGGCGTCGGCAAGACCGCCATCGTCGAAGGCTTGGCGCTGCGCATCGTGAATGGGGACGTGCCGGAAGCCCTGAAGGGCAAGCGGCTGCTGTCGCTCGACCTCGGCGCCATGGTTGCCGGCGCGAAATACCGCGGCGAGTTCGAGGAACGGCTGAAGGCCGTGCTGAAGGAGATCGAATCGGCCGAGGGCAACGTCGTGCTGTTCATCGACGAGATGCACACCCTGATCGGCGCCGGCAAGGCGGACGGCGCGATGGACGCGTCGAACCTGATCAAGCCGGAACTGGCGCGCGGCACGTTGCACTGCATCGGCGCCACCACCTTGGACGAGTATCGCAAGCATGTGGAGAAGGACGCTGCCCTGGCGCGCCGGTTCCAGCCGGTGTTCGTGGGCGAGCCCAGCGTCGAGGACACGATCAGCATCCTGCGTGGCATCAAGGAAAAATACGAGCTGCACCACGGCGTGCGGATCACTGACGGCGCCCTGGTGGCGGCGGCGACCCTGTCGAACCGCTACATCACCGACCGGTTCCTGCCGGACAAGGCGATCGACCTGATGGACGAGGCCGCCAGCCGCCTGCGGATGCAGGTGGACAGCAAGCCGGAGGCGCTGGACGAGCTCGACCGCAGGGTCATCCAGTTGAAGATCGAGAAAGTCGCGCTGGCCAAGGAAAGCGACCAGGCGTCGAAGGACCGGCTTGTCAAGCTGGACAAGGAACTGGCCGAGGCCGAGGACAAGGCAAACGCCATGACCGCGGCGTGGGCCTCGGAAAAGGCCCAGTTGTCCGAAAGCCAGAAGCTGAAGGAGCGCCTGGACGTCGCCCGCAGCGAGGCCGAGGTGGCGCAGCGGAACGGCGACCTGACCCGGGCGTCCGAGTTGCTTTACGGTCTGATCCCGGCCTTGGAATTCCAACTGAAGGACGCCGGCGACGGCAGGCTGGTGAACGAGGCCGTGGACGAACAGGGCATCGCCGCCGTCGTGTCGCGCTGGACCGGCGTCCCGGTGGACAAGATGCTGGAGGGCGAGCGGGCCAAGCTGCTGCGCATGGAAGACGATCTGCGCAAGCGCGTCATCGGCCAGGAGGAGCCTTTGGTCGCGGTGTCCAACGCGGTCCGCCGTGCTCGCGCCGGGTTGCAGGACCCGAACCGGCCGATCGGCAGCTTCCTGTTCCTCGGTCCGACCGGCGTCGGCAAGACCGAGACCTGCAAGGCCCTGGCGGAATTCCTGTTCAACGACGAACGGGCCATGGTGCGCATCGACATGAGCGAGTTCATGGAGAAGCACTCCGTCTCCCGCCTGATCGGCGCGCCTCCCGGCTATGTCGGCTATGACGAGGGCGGCATGTTGACCGAGGCCGTCCGGCGTCGCCCGTATCAGGTGATCCTGTTCGATGAGGTCGAGAAAGCCCACGAGGACGTGTTCAACGTCCTGTTGCAGGTGCTGGACGACGGGCGGCTGACCGATGGCCAGGGCCGGACGGTGGATTTCAAGAACACGATCATCGTGCTGACCTCGAACCTGGGCAGCGACGTGCTGGCGGCTCAGCCCGAAGGCGAATCGACGGCGATGGTGCAGGGCCAGGTCATGCGGGTGGTGCGCCAGCATTTCCGGCCCGAGTTCCTGAACCGGCTGGACGAGATCATCCTGTTCCGCCGTCTGCAACGGGCCGACATGGCCAGCATCGTGGATATCCAGTTGAACCATCTGCGGAAGCTGCTGGCCGACCGGAAGATCGCGATCGAGCTGGATCGGTCCGCACTGGAATGGCTGGCGGCCGAGGGTTACGACAGCGCCTACGGGGCGCGCCCGCTGAAGCGGGTGATCCAGCGCAGTCTGCAGAACCCGTTGGCGGGGATGATCCTGGACGGCTCCATCGCAGATGGCGACACGGTGCGCGTGTCGGCTGGGTCTCAGGGCTTGTTGATCAACCCGAAAGAGATGGAAGCGGCCGCCTGATCGCGCGGCGTCCCGGCGAGGCCCGTTGGTCTCGCCGGGAACGCACCACTCGAACCGCGTATGGCCCACTCCGAGCGAGTTCTCCGCGTTGGACGGTCTTCGCGGCGTTTGAACCCGGGTGCCGGTCGCGATGGGTGACACCCAGGACTTATCGCTCCAACCGAGGTCCATCCGGCCTTGTGCCGTTCATCGTGATGGCGGCGCCGCCGGAGCGGAATAACCTTGGGCGTCGGCTTCCGAGACGATCAACCCACCCGGACCGTTCCTGGCCGCCCGCCTTACCGAGGATGCAAACACCAGCGTCATCCTGGTCGAGGCCGGCGGTGACCAGGTCGGCGGTGACATTGACCACCACCGACGCACCCACCATCATGATCGCCGAACAAGGCGCGGTCATCATCGAGGCCGCCGAGCGGGAGCGGCCGGCGGCTTGAGGGTCATTGGACCCGCGTCACAAGGCGAATCCGCAGTGCCGTGCCTCGGGATGGGAGCCTCGTACGAGCCATGAAAGAGAACAGCATACGGCGGGCGGTGCGCGAGGGGCGGGCCGCGCTTGGCACCGGGCTCAAGGAGTTCGCGTCGCGCGGCGTCCCGTGGATCATCGAGGCCTCCGGCTTCGATTACTGCATGATCGACCACGAACATGGCGCCTTCGACCTCGAGACGATCGCGGATCTCGCCGGGTGGTTTCAGGCCACCGACGTCTCCGCGATCGTGCGGGTCCACAAATCCTTCACCTATCTGATCCCCGCGATCCTGGATCAGGGGATCATGGGCATCCAGGTCTCGGAGGTCGATAACGTCGAGGAGGCGCGCGCGATCGTGCGGGTCGCAAAATATCCGCCGATCGGCGATCGCGGTATCTCGGGGCAGGGCATGCACACCGGATACCGGAGCCATGGCGCCCGTCACGCGACCGAGTATGCGCCATGGGCCAATGCCAACATCATCGTGTGCGTGGCGATCGAGTCGCTCGAGGGCCTGGAGAATGTCGAGGCGATCGCGGCCGTGGAGGGCATCGACATGATCGCCTATGGCCACTCGGACCTCAGTGCGCGCCTCGGCGTTCATCTCCAGTTGGAGCATCCGACGTTCAAGGCCGCCGTGCGCCGAATCGCGGAGGCCTGCAACGCGCATGGGAAACTGGCCCGAGGGTCCGCGGAGACCGAGGCGCAGATCGAGGAGTACTGGCAGCTTGGGTGCAAGGTGTTGAACCTGCCCGGCACCGACGTCAGCACCTATCTCGATGGCCTGAAGGCGCGGGCTGGGCGGGCGCATGCGCGGCTCAAATCCATCGGTGTGCCGACGCCCTGAGAAGCAGGCCAGTCTGGACGGGGTTCCGATGACGGCGCCGGGTCAGGTTTGCCGCGGGTTGGCAACCTGGATCCCGCCGGCCTCGAAGCGCGACGTGCCCCGTGACGCGACGATGAAGCCACGCGAGGCCGCGATTGCAGCGATGCATCCACCCAGTGTCGGAAAGCCGCGACCGGCATTGCGAGCAGCCACCGCCAGCGCGGCGTAGTGGCGGGCGGCATCGGTGTCGAACGGCAGCACGCGATCGCCGAACAGCGCGAGCAGGCCGTCGAGCGCGCGCGTCCAGGTGTTCCTCCGCCTGCCAGCAATTCTCAATATGGCCGAGTGAGGCATCCGCCTCGTCAGTATCGGCCTTGCCCCGGGTTTCATCGCGCCGTTTTCGACCGTGAGTGTGCGGTTTTGATGTTCGAAGCGGGGGGTCATTGGGATGGAGCAGGGATCCTGGGGCAAGGGAAGCGGTAGAATGTTTGCTTTTTGTTCTAGGCTGGGCGCGGTATCGGTGGCAAGTTAAAAGTGGCTTTCGGCGGTTAGATGCGGGTTTTTGGGGTCAAAACCCTCGGGTTTGCGCTGTTTTGCCCGGATTTTGGGCGATGGTTAACAAAAACCCCAAATGGTTAATCTAGTGCAAAACTGGCTGTTGGCGATTTTCGCCAAAGCTCACATCCGAGTTTCGGATCGGTTTGTTAGCCTCTGATATGGCACAATTTATCGGCACTCTTAAGATTTTACTTTAAGTATGGACTTTTGGTAATCCGTTCCGGTCAGGCGCGGATAAGGGGGGTTTTCGTTACGAACCAGTGCGGGACTCGGGGGGTATTGTTCCGGTTCCATGCGGTTAATCCAGTCGTTAATCATTGCATGCGGATTGGGCAGGTGGCTGCTATCGAGGCGGGTCGGACAGGTCAGCGTTGGATGGGCGTGGGTGTGACGGCTCCGGGGCTTTCGGCTGGCGCACGTTTTGCCGATCCTCTGTTCGAGCAAGAGTTCCACAGCTCAGCCGACCCAGCGCCGTGTGCGAGACCGCCGCGTGTTTGGCAGCCGATGCGAGCGGTCAGTTATGCCAGCCCGAGAAACACCACGAGCGACCGGTGGACCGCCAACATGACATCGTTGTCGAGCCGGCCGATGGTCGGGCCGAGCTTCAGGCGGCGCACGGTCTGTGGACGATCGACCGCGATCTGCGAGGGGACCTTCAGGCCGTTCTCATCGGTTGGCGCGACGTCGATCCGCATCACGGCGGCGTCCTGTAGACTGCTGGTCAACGGCAATACGACGACAGTCGAGAGTGCGTCGAACCAATCGGCCTGAATGACGACGGCGGGGCGCGGCTTCCCGCTATCCCCCTGCAATGCAACGATGACAATGTCGCCCCGGCGTGTCAGCCGAGGTCATCCCAGGCGTCGGCGGTCACCCTCTCCCAGAATGCGGTTTCGGCCTGGACCTCGGCGGTTTTCTCGGCTTGCGCGAGCAACTCGCATTGGCGCCGGCATTCCGCGGCGAAATGGGAGGCGCGTGTGTCCGGGACCCAGATTTGAATTGGACGCAGTCCGGCGGCGCGCATCTTGTCGCGGCGTCGCCTGACCCGTTCGGCGGAGGTTAACTTGCCCATTCGTTACATGTAGCGCGCGGCGCCCTTGCCGACAAGTCCTCGTGACAGTGGGTCTCGGCTGGCGCACGGTTTGGCGGGTTCCGGGCTTGCTTTGCCCGATCGTCGGGGCGTTTGAATGACAGTTGCCTTTTGGACAGCGCCCTGAAGATGCACAAGCACGCTGCGCACATGGGCCTGGAGAATGTCGAGGCGATCGCGGCCGTGGAGGGCATCGACACGATCGCCTATGGCCACTCCGACCTGAACGCTTGGCTTGGGGTGCATCTTCGGTTGGAGCATCCGACGTCCAAGGCGGCGGTGCGCTGGATCGTAAAGGTTTGCTATGCATGGGAAACTGGCCCGGTGGGCCACGGAGACGGAGGAGTAGATTGAGAGTATTGGCGGCTTGGGTGAAAGGTGTTGAATCTGCACGGGGATTGATGTCAGCACCTAATCTTGATGTCCTGAAGGCGCGGGCCGGGGGCGAATGCGCGGCTGAAATCGATCGGGGTGCCGGTGCCTTGAGACACGCGCCGGTTAGGGCGGGTGCGATAACGTCGCCAGGGGCAACCTCCGCTGTGGGCGCGGGTGTTGATTGACCCGCATCACGGCAGCAAGCCTGTCCTGCACGGCCGTGGAACGTCTGCATCCGACCCAAGTCGGCCATAGGTCGGCCAGTCACGCGATTCCGGGAGCAGACGTTCGGTACTGCGTATCGCGATTTGCGTTCTGTGCCGACATCTGGGATAGTTTGCACGGTGGTTGGCACAATGTTCTTCTTCGTGGCAAGATCGCGGCGGTGTCCGAAGTGCTAACCATCGGAGGTCAGCGACAATGAGTGAGTCTGAAGCGACAGAGACCGGACCAGTTGAAGACGCTGGACTCGACGATTGGAATTCCGAACTGGAAGAGGAGGTAGTTGCTGAAGGCATCGGATCACTCGTCGTATATTCGCGTGACTGGACCGTCGAAACGATCCTTAGTCAAATTGAGAAAAATAACATTGACCTAAATCCCGCTTTTCAGAGGAGGAATGCGTGGAATGATCTGAAGCGGAGTAAGCTCATCGAATCTCTAATAATTGGAGTGCCCGTCCCCGAGATAGTCTTAGCCGAGGACCAGAAAAAGAAGAGATCGTTTATTATCATTGACGGAAAGCAACGCCTTCTAGCCATCGCGGGTTTCGCGGATCCATCCAAGTACCCGATCTGGAACGCGGCAAAACTCCAAGGTCTGAACACAAGAAAGGACCTGAATGGCAAATCCTATGAGGACATGACAGCCGTAGAGCCAGAGACAGCAGAGTTGCGGCAGCTACGGAATTCTGATATCCGGTGCACAGTTATATCTAACTACGACTCTATCCAAGTTCTTTATGATATTTTCTATCGGCTAAATTCAGGATCGGTGCCCCTGAGTTCGCAGGAACTCCGTCAGGTTCTTAACCGCGGCGATTTTGCGAACTACCTTATTCGGGAAACGGATCGACCTCTCCCCATCCATGACGTTTTGAATCTCTCTGGACCTGACAACCGCCTTCGGGACGCTGAAATCTTACTTCGGTTCATTGCATTTTCCTTGTTTGGTTCCGAATATACGGGGAATTTGACTCCGTTCCTAGACTCAAAGATGGCCCTGATTAACTATGAATGGGCATCGCGAAAGCAAGAAGTTCAAACGTTGGTGTCCGGATTCAACTCCGCGACGGCTCTGCTATTGGAGATAATGCCGTCAAAGAAGGTAGGGCGAAAGTATACGTCGCGAGGATGGGAGAGCCGATTCAATCGTGCGCTGTTTGAAGTGCAAGTATATTATATCGTTCGCGTGCCGTATAGTCTAGTTCGCGACAAATCTGCTGACTTTGTGGCACGCTTCCAGTCGTTATGTCTAGAAGACCGCGAGTTTATCGATAGCATCGAGACATCAACAAAGAATATAACGAAGTATCATTCGCGATTCAGGATCTTCCAGAATCTCGTAAACGAAGTGTTTGGAACAAATGTCAACAGCATCCCAGTTCCTCTCAAGAATTAACCCGCATGGTCGACCCAGATGCTATGTTCGTCACGTTGAAGAACGAGATCGACGTACTCCGAGCTCGTTACGTCGGTAGGTACATACCCGCAGATCCGGAAGAAGGTCCCGATGTGTTCGGCTACGATGTCAAAGCATTCTCGTTAATGGCTCACGCCGCCTTCGAGGAGTTTGCCGAAAGCATCTCAGAGTTTTTGATGACGAGTATCGTAAATAACATCGTTTCACAACGGGTAACCGTTGCAACGGCATGCTTTCTGATGGCGTATGGCCAAAGGATAGATATTATAGAAAGGGAGAATGAGAAGCAAGATTCATGTTTCACATTTGTGAGAAAGGGACTGGATGAAGCGAAAAAATCCCATTCTACAGTCCTGATGAATAACCATGGGTTTTCCTTGATGTACCTTCGCAGAATTTTAACTCCGGTGGGCGTGAACATATCCGATGGACCCGAGCTGGACTCGTTGCGAACGTTAGCAGATGCACGAGGCACGTTCGCACACACTATGGCTCGGAGCGCCCAGTATGGCGATTACAAGGCTATTCATAAAGTTCTGACACCTGAAAAAGCCAGCGATGCGGTGAAGGATTGTCTTGATATTTGCGAGAGGATTAGAGACCAGGCGAACGCGCTGATTCTCTAGATAGCGACTCCATCAACGTCGAGACGTGTCTACGAGACCGTGTGAAAGCGAGTGTCAACTTCGAGCGTCTTAGTCGGCTGATGCTGCCCTTTCTGTTCCGGCCAGATTGAATTACCAGGCAAACGTCCAGTTCTTGGTCTTGCCGTCCCAGAAGCAGACCGCACCAAATGCACCGACCTCGGCCAACCCGACACCATCCAGTGACAGGCCCGCGCGCGAGCCCTGATCCAGACCGGACCGCGCTGCGGCGGTGGAGCGGGGACACGAAATGGTGCATCCTGCCGGCGACCAACGGTGAAACAGGAGGACAAAATGCGACTCCAAGGCAAAATAGCCCTACTGACCGGCGCGGCGGCTGCGATCAAGGGCGAACTCATGGGCTTCGGCGGTGCCGCCGCCCACCTCTTCGTGCGAGAGGGCGCCAAAGTCATCCTGACCGACATCCGCGACGACCTCGGCGAGCGCTCAGCCGCGGCCCTGCGCGCCACAGGCCATGACGCGCGTTACATGCACCTCGACGTGACATCGGAACAGAACTGGGCCCAGGTCGTAGACGCGGTGATGGCCGCCCACGGCCGCCTGGACATCCTGTTCAACAACGCCGGCGTCTCCTTCCCCGGCAAGGTCGAGGACATCACCGTCGAAATCTGGGACCGCGAACTCGGCGTCCACGCGAAGGGCGTCTTCCTGGGCACCCGCACCGCGATCCCGGCCATGCGCAAGGGCGGCGGAGGGTCGATCATCAATACGTCCTCGGTCATGGGCCTTGTCGGCAGTCCCACCTCCCCGGCCTATTCGGCCGCCAAGGGCGCCATCGCGATCTTTACCAAGTCGGCGGCGTTGCAATATGCGAAGGAGAATATCCGCATCAACTCCGTGCACCCGGGCTATGCGGATACGCCGCTGACCGTGCGGCGCTTCAGCAATCCGGCCGAGCGCCAGGTGCTGCTCGATCGCACGCCGATGGGCCGGCTCGGCACCGCCGAGGATATCGCCAACGGCGTGCTGTTCCTGGCGTCCGACGAATCGTCCTGGGTCACCGGCTCGGAACTGGTGATCGATGGCGGCATGACGGCGCAGTAAGCGCAAATCGGTCCGCGGGTCGGCCGCGCGCGCCGGGGGCCGGCCATCCAATGGCCAGGTCAGGAAACAAGGTGGCGCTGGCTCCGAACACCCGTACCGCCGGTGCCGCACCATCGCCCGCGTGTCCGCTTCGGAGCTGCCGCCCAGATTGGGCAAGCGACGGAAGCGGGCACGAAGCAGGCGAGGCTGGGTCTGGCCGAAGAATTCATTGGCCGGTCCAGGCCCTGCCAGCCGATCACCGCACCCGGGGACCTCCGGCGCTACCAGGAACCGGTATTGGCCATGCTGCTCCAGGGTTCGGCTGACGGCAGCGCGTCGCCGGCCTGCAGCAGCTCGATGGAGATGCCGTCCGGCGTGCGGACGAAGGCCATGCGGCCGTCTCGCGGCGGTCGGTTGATCGTCACCCCGTGGGCAATCAGCGCGTTACAAGTGTCGTAGATATTGTCCACAGCATAGGCGAGATGCCCGAAGTTGCGGCCGCCCGTATAGGCCTTCTCATCCCAGTTGTAGGTGAGTTCCACGGCAGCCGCTTCATCGCCGGGTGCGGCGAGGAACACGTTGGTGTAGCGGCCCTTCTCGTCCGGACGGCGGCGGATCTCGCGCAGGCCGAGCACCTCGAAGAAGGCGATGGTGTCCTCCAGCGAACTGACGCGGATCATGGTGTGCAGATATTTGGTCATGGCGTGTCCTCAGGTCAGGGGTAGCATGTTCGTGGCGGCGCGGCAGATGGGTCGGGATGTGGTGACAAGGCTGGTGAGGATGGCCGCCAACCTCATCGAAATCGTCTGACACCATAACGCGAAACGTCGGCCTTGGAAGATCAGCGGGACTTGGCGGAACTGTCGCCTTGGGTCGAGAACCACCCAGGGGGTTGCCTCGCACCGCTTACCGCTGCAAGCGATCCCCATTCGTCAGGATCGCCTGTGCCAGTTCCGCCGCCGGACCACGCATCCCCTGGCGGGCGGTCTGCACCACGAACTCGACATCCCCAACCTCCGGTAGCCGAACCGAGGCCGGAATCTCTACCATCCCGTCGGGCATCAGCCCTCGCGCGTGCAACGTGATGCCGAGACCCGCGAGAGCGGCCGCGCGCAATCCGCTCAGGCTGCCGCTGGTGCAGACGATCCGCCATGCGCGCCCGTCCCGCTCCAATGCCTCCAGCGCGACGGTGCGGGTAATACTCGGCGGGTTGTAAAGGATCAGTGGCAACGGCTGGCCTGGATCGATCCGAGTGCTCGGCGCGCCTATCCAGGCCAGCCGGTCGCGCCACACCAGGCGCCCACGCTCGTCGCCGGCGCGCCGCTTGGCCAGCACAATGTCAAGTTCCCCGGCGTCCAGACGCTCATACAGGATCGCGCTGAGTCCAACGGTCAGTTCCAGATCTACCAAGGCGTGCCGGCGGACGAAGTCGCGCAACAGTTCCGGCAGGCGGGAACTCACGAAATCCTCCGACGTGCCGAACCTGACCCGTCCCCGAACCTGGGAGCCCGCGAAGTAGTCCCGCGCTCGCGCATTGGCCTCCAGGATCGATTGCGCGAAGCCGGTCATGGCCTCCCCGTCAGCGGTGAGCGTCACCGAATGGGTGTCGCGCACGAACAGACGCCGCCCGGCGGCCTGCTCCAACTTGCGGATATGCTGGCTGACGGTCGACTGCTGCAGGCCCAGGCGGCGGCCGGCCTCGGTAAAGTTGGAAGTCTGCGCGACAGCGAGAAACGAGGTGAGTTGCACGGGGTCGAGCATGGCGGCATCCGTCATCACAATTCACGATGACAATAACACCTGTTAACGTGGTTCACAATTTCCTTGGATGGCGGCAGTTTCTGTTGCAACGCATCATGGAAGGCGCGTCACGATGAACGCCAAGGCTTTGCTCTCCCGGCTCGCTGTCGACCCCTACATTGTCGTGATCGTTGGCATGGTCGGACTGGCGACGGTCCTTCCGGTGCATGGAGTTGGTGCGGTTGCCGCGACCTATGCGACCAAGGTGGCGGTCGCGGTCCTGTTCTTCCTGCACGGCGCGAAGTTGGCGCCGAGAGCGGCGTTGGCCGGCGCTCGGCACTGGCGGCTGCATGTCGTGGTGCTGTCATCCACGTTCGTTTTGTTCCCCTTGCTGGGATTGAGCGCCCAGGCGCTGGCGCCAAATCTTCTCCCACCGGCGTTGTGGACCGGAGTGCTGCTGCTCTGCGTGCTGCCCTCGACGGTGCAATCGTCGATCGCTTTCACCTCGATCGCCCGCGGCAACGTGCCGGCCGCGCTCTGTGCCGCGACCGCGTCCAACATGCTTGGGATGGCGTTGACTCCGTTGCTGGCCGGTTTGCTGCTGCATACGCAGGGCGGATTCTCGTTCCAGGCCGCGGCCGACATCAGCATGCAGTTGTTGCTTCCCTTCCTCGCCGGCCAGCTTGCCCGCCCCTGGATTGGTGAGTGGGCAACGCGGAACCGGACGCTCCTTGCCCGGGTGGACCGGGGATCGATCCTGCTGGTGGTGTATGTCGCGTTCAGCGCGGGCGTGACGCAGGGCCTGTGGCAGCAGTTGGAACCAATGAGCCTGGTGACACTCATGGCCCTTGATGCGGCGCTGCTTGCGGTGATGCTCGGTCTGACGACCCTGGTGAGTCGGCTCCTTGGCTTCCGCCGCGAAGATGAGATTGCCACCGTGTTCTGTGGTTCGAAGAAGAGCCTGGCGAGCGGACTGCCGATCGCGACCGTGTTGCTCGCCGGCCAGCCCGTTGGCCTGATCGTCCTGCCGCTGATGATGTTCCACCAGATCCAACTGATGGTCTGCGCGGCGCTTGCACGGCGCTACGCAAGCGGATCAAGCCAGTCTGGTCAGTTTGCCGGCGAACCGTCGTTGACCGCCCGCGGTCACTGATCATGAGACGCCTGCCCGCGGTCACTGATCGCGAGACGACCGCCCGCGGTCAATGATCGCGAGACGACCGCCCGCGGTCAATGATCGTCAGTCCAAGGCCGGTCTCGGCTCCACCCGCTCTACTGGGATCGGTCCCGGCAGCAGGCGGCGGGATCCATTGATGATCGTCCGGACGTCGGACCGGGGCGTCACCCCCGCTTCACGTTCCAAAACAACGGGCCCGTCGACGCCAATCTCCCGGTCATGCTCTTTCGGTAGGCTGTCGGGATCTGGAACTGGCCCAGCGTGATCGTCGGCACCTGTTCGTAGTTCTCCTGCTGGATCGCCGCGGCGACCTTCTTGCGGCCCTCGGCGTCCGGAGCGTCCAGCCATTCCTGGGTCAGGGCTTCGATCTTCGGGTTGTCGTACCAGCCGAACCAGCCGGCCAGTCCCTGGCCTCGGAACGGTGCCGTCACCACCGGGTTGATAATGAACCCGCCGGTGAACCATGTGTGAAACACCGACCAGCCGCCTTTGTCCACCGGCTCCCTGGTCGCTCGCCGTTGCACCACTGAACCCCAGTCGGTCGCCACGAGCTCCGCGTTGATGCCGATCTTCTTGAGCATGTCGTATGTGATGTCGCCGAGCGGCCCGATGGTTGCGAAGTCGGTCGGGTTGATGATCACAGCCTTCTGGCCGCCGTAGCCAGCCTCCTTGATCATTTTCATCGCCGCTTCCAGGTCACCCTTCTGCACCGGCATGTTCACCTCACTGCCGTAAGTGGTGCCGCAGGGAAACTGCGAGCGGCAGATATTCCAGAGTGACGGATCATTGCCGGTGATCGCGCGCATGTAGTCTTCCTGGTTCACCGCCGCCATCACCGCTCGACGCAGCTTCACGTCGTTGAAGGGTGGATGGAGGTGATTGAATCTCAGGCCGCCGAAATATCCCTGCGGGTTGGACGGGGCGAGCACAATGTCACTGTTCCGCTTCAACAGCGGCACCAGGTCTGCTTGCGCCTGCTCGTACCAATCAACCTCACCCGCCTGCAGCGCGGCAGCCGCCGTCGCGGCGTCGGGAATGATCGTCCACTCGATCCGCTCGAAATGCGCGACCTTCCCACCGGAGGACCAGTCTGCCGGCTCCTGCCGTGGGACATAGGTCGGATTCTTGGCCCAGGCGGCACTGCTGCCGGAGTTGTATTCGTCCTTCAGGAACCGGTATGGGCCAGAGCCGACGATCTCGGTGATCGACTTGAACGGGTCGGTCTTCGCCACACGCTCCGGCATCATAAACGCGATCTGTGCGTCCGCTTTTGCGATGGCATCGATCAGGACGGGGAACGGCTTCTTCAAGGTCACCTTGATTGTGCGATCGTCCGCGGCGCCCCAGGTATCGACGACCTTGGCAACAGTCTGGCCGAACGTGTCCCGTGCCGACCAGCGTGCAAGGCTCGCCGCGCAGTCCTTGGCCAGGACCGGCTCTCCGTCGTGAAACTTCAGCCCGTCACGCAGCTTGATCAGGTAGGTCCGTCCGTCGTCGGAGACGGTGAACCCGTCCGCCATCTGCGGCCGCACCTGCTGCGCCGTGTTCATGCTGAACAGCGTATCCCACACCATCCAGGCGTGATTGGTGGTGACCGCGGCAGTGGTAAGGATGGGATCGAGCACCGTCAGATTGGCCTGTGGCACGAACCGAAGCACCCGGGCGTTTGCCGGCTGCGCGATGGCGAACCGCGGCAGTGTCGTCGCCGTAACGCTCGCTGCCGTGCCTTGAAGGAATGACCGTCGCTTCATGCTGATCTCCCGACCTTATTGCGTCGCAGCATGTCGGTTTCCCCGCAACGCCGCAAGGGTTTACAGCCATTATGCCGCCCTGCTGGGACGCTACCGGCGCCCGGGCCTGAATCGAGGATGGGTGCCAGTTCGCCTCCTGGCCATCCGGCCCGTTATCAGGCGCTTGCGACAGCCAGCGGTTCCGGGCTGCCCCGCGCGATCACGGCGCGGTCCCGACCGATGCGCTTGGCCTCATACAGGCCGGTATCCGCGCCGATCAGAGCGGCATTGAGCGATGTGTCGATATCTCCCTCATCGTCCAGTTCGGCGATACCGGCGCTCATCGTGACCACGGCAGGGATCCCGGCCGGATGAGGCGCACCCGACCGCACGGCCGCGCGCAACCTTTCAACGATGATGGCAGCCTGCGACGCATCGCTTCCGGGGATCAGCAAGACGAATTCCTCCCCGCCGAAACGGCCCAGCACGTCGCCGGTGCGCTGGCCTGAGGACAAGGCCGCCGAGACCTGTCGCAACACCACGTCCCCGGCATCGTGTCCGTAGCCATCGTTGATTGTCTTGAATCGGTCGATGTCGAACATCGCCACCGAGACAGGCAAGCCGGTTCGGCGCGCCTGGGCGATCGCCCCGGTCGCGTGCTCGAAAAAGCCGCGTCGATTCAGCAGGCCGGACAGCAGGTCGGTCACCGCCTGGCGCGCCAGGGCGGCTTCGGCGCGATCCCGTTGGCGCCAGGCTCCGACCGCCAGCAACGCCCACAGTGGCAGCGGCAGATCGAAGGCGAACAGCCACATCCAGTTCACCGCAGGGATCGGCTGGTTCCGCAGAATGAATGCGTTGACGATGGCATCATAAACCGACAGCACGGCGCCCGCTGTGAGGAGGACGCCGCCCGCTGCCGCGATCCCGCGCCGCGAACCGCCTGTGGAGAGTTGCCACGCATAGGCATAGGTGACGATCGCGCTCCAGGATGTCAGGCCCGCGAGCAGGAGGCGCATCAACAGATAGACGAGTTCGTCTAGCCCCATGGGCGACACCCCGCCGTCCAGACCCCATCAACCGCATGCCGGACCATCGCGTCCCCCTTGACTTGCCGCCCTGGCTCTTCCGACGTTACGTCAGGCTGGACGGAGCACGGCGCGTTCGTCGCGCCCGGACCTGTTTCGACCATCCCAGCAAGCCCGCATGTCCTCTTTGTCCCCGGACGAAGTGGCATCTTGCTCCAGCGGAGATGTCCGAGCGGGCTATTTTTCCCAGCCGCGCGGCCCTTGCTTCCAGTAGGTCAGCTCGTGTCCGGCCGCCTTGGCCGTGGTCCACCGGGACCGAGCCGCGGCAACCGCCTCGGGATTGTTGCCGTCAAACAGATCGAACACACGTTGGAATGCGTCCAGGCGGTCACTCGCGGCGCCGCCCACCAGGAACAGGAAGCGTGCGCCATTTGGGGCCTGATCGTCGGTCGCGAGCCAGACCGGCTGCAGCTCCGCATCGCCATCCGCGTCCGATCCGTGCGGCAACCATTCCGGTTCGACGGATTCCCACAATCCCTTGTCCAGGTCTGCCACCATGCCGGCGGAGGGACACATGACCACCGCCCGCTCCCCCGTCTCCAGGGTTCGCCCCAGCAAGCGAGGCAGCGCCTGGATCAAGCTGGTGCGGGTCAGGTGGTAGAAGCCGATCGCAGTCATCAGGCCTCGTAGTGATCCGCGACCAGACGGTCGAGCAGCCGCACGCCGAACGCCGTCGCGCCCTTTGGAATGCAGGCGGTGTCCTTGGTGCTCCAGGCCATGCCGGCGATATCCAGATGCACCCAGGGTTTGCTGTTGACGAAACGCTGGATGAACTGTGCGGCGGTAATCGATCCGCCGGGCCGGCCGCCGACATTCTTCATGTCCGCGATGTCGGACTTGATCTGCTTGTCGTAGGCCTCATCCAGCGGCATCCGCCACAATTTCTCCCCGGTCGCCTTGCCGCACGCCGTCAGCTTGTCCACCAGGGCGTCGTCATTGCTGAACATGCCGCCATATTCGTGGCCGAGACCGACGATGATCGCGCCGGTCAGGGTCGCCAGATCGACCATGAACTTAGGATCGAATTTCTGCTGGGCGTACCAAAGCACGTCCGCCAGCACCAGCCGTCCCTCGGCGTCGGTGTTGATCACCTCGATCGTCTGTCCGGAGTAGCTCTTCACCACGTCGCCCGGCCTTTGCGCATTGCCGGAGGGCATGTTCTCCACCAACCCGACCAGGCCCACGGCATCGACCTTTGCCTTGCGACCGGCGAGCGCGGCCATCAGGCCGATGACCGTGCCGGCACCGGCCATATCCCACTTCATGTCCTCCATGCCGCCGGCCGGCTTGATGCTGATGCCGCCGGTGTCGAAGGTGACACCCTTGCCGACAAAGGCGACCGGCTTGTCCTTGCCGCCATTGCCGGCCCATTCCATCACGACCATACGCGGTTCATTGACGCTGCCCTGGGATACACCCAGCAAGGCGCCGAACCCCAGCTCTCCCATCTCCTTCGGACCCAGCACGGTGACCTTCAGCCCCAGCGACGTCAGCCCCCGGCAGCGTTCGGCCATTTCCGCCGGGTGCAGGACATTGGGGGGCTCACTGACCAGGTCCCGGGTCAGGAATACCCCCTCCGCGACGGCTTTGCCGGAGGCCCAGGCACTGGTCGCGCCGGCCGTGTCCTCGGTCAGGAAGGTCAGTTTCGCCAGTTTCGGCTTGTCCTCGTCCTTCTCCTTCGTGCGATAGCGGTCGAACCGATAGCCCCGCAGCGCGGCGCCGAGAGCGACCGAGGCTGCCGCGAGGGAGCCGGTCGCCACCGTGGCGGAGGCTTCCCGGGATAACGCCGTGACGATCGAGCCGCCTGCCTCTTCAAGCCCCTGAGCCTTGATATCGGCCGGCTTGCCCAGGCCGATCGCCAGCACCCGGGACAGTCCCGCGCCCGGGGCCAGGATCATGCAGGTTTTGCCCTTGCCGCCCTTGAACTCGGCTGCTTCGAAGGCGCGGCTTATGGCGCCCTTGGTGGCTTCGTCCGCCTGCTGCCAGAGGCCGGACGGGGTGTCTCCCTCCGCGATCAGCAGCACGAGGGCGCCGGAGGAGGGCAATGCGGGGGCGGCAAAGGAGATATCGAGCATGATATGCGATGTCCCAGGTTCTGTTGCCGTGACTGTACCGCACGGCACGCGGCTTTGCCATGCCGCCTTTGCTGAGCCTGAGCCGTGGGCTATCAGGGCAATCGGGTGAAGCCTTGGGGCGCTGCCCCAAACCCCGCGAGGGCTTCGCCCTTCGAACCCACCAGGGGCACGGCCCCTGGACCGCGATCTTTTGGGTCAGGGAAGACAGGGGGCCGACACGGACGCTGAAACGCCATGGTC
>Ga0209514_10004276_pt1 | contig 19408 bp, 16 predicted proteins | sample Subgrocontami58m_FD_187452 | JGI IMG/M metagenome (GOLD analysis project Ga0209514, IMG submission 187452) | Subsurface groundwater microbial communities from S. Glens Falls, New York, USA - GMW37 contaminated, 5.8 m (SPAdes) (version 3) | ecosystem: Environmental > Aquatic > Deep subsurface >...
TAAGGATTGTCGGGGTCGATTTCGTAGCGGGTCTTGGCCGCGAGCGCGAGCACCTCCGGGTCGCGCACGGCCGTTTCCGTGAAGGCATCGAAGCCGACGCCGCCGTGCACGAAACCGTAGGCGAGCAGGAAGGGTGAGCTGAATTTCGCCGCATAGCCGTTGGGCGGCGCCTGCTTGCTGGCGAGCGGTTCCCAGAGACGATGCACGGTACCTTCGGCGACTTCGCAGACCAGTTCCTTCACGTCGGTGGGCTTGATGCCGCGCGCGGCAAGGCGCTTGGCGCAGTCGATATAGGGATGCGCCATCGTCCCGCAGGGATAGGGTTTAAACGCCAGCGTCTCCGTCACCCAGCGCTTGCCGAAGTCCCCAATCAGCGCGTCGTAGTCGCCCTCGGTGGTATGGGCAAAGCCGTGGAACAGGCCATGCACGCCCTCGAACACGGTGCGCGGGCCTTGGAAACCCGCCCGGCCGAGCAGCGCCGCACGCAGGCCAGATTGCGCCGCCCAGCCCGCATGCATGCGTTTGGTCCAGGTCCCCTCGGCCAGATACTCGATGATGCCGCTCGCCATGCTGGCGACGACGCCGAGCGCATCCACCATCTGGCGCTTGTTGAGCCCGAGCGCCGCGCCCACGCCGGCCGCCGCGCCCATGGCGCCAAAGATGGCGGTGGGGTGAAAGCCGGCCTTGTGCAGCAGCTTCGGCGTCACCAGGCTGAGCCGGCACATGGTCTCGACGCCAACGGCTATCCCTAAGAGCGCGGCGCGGCCGTCGGGCTTGTGGCGCTCGCAGACCGCCAGCACCGCCGGCACGATCACAGCGCCCGCATGCACCGGTCCACCCTCGAAGGTATCGTCGAAGTCCTCGCCGTGGGCGGCGGTGCCGTTGACGAAGGCCGCGCCCGCCGAACTCATGGTGCGCTGATGGCCAATGGCGGTGCAGGGGCCGTCGTCGTCCCATCCAGTGATCGCCGCGGCAACATAATCCTCGTTGCGAGCGGTGACGCAGAGACCGACCACATCGACCAGAAGATCGTCGCACTTGCTCCGCACGCCGGGCGGCAAACGATCGGGGTTGAGCGCCAAGATGCATTCAACCAGATGCTCGGCGACGGAAACTTTCGGAAGAGAAGATGATGCCACAAAAGAGCCTTTCAATTATTGCGCAGGCGGACGCCGGAGCCGAAGCCTGGAATCCGGTTGACGAAGAGGACCACGGTAAAGGTCAGCAGCAGCATGGCAAGGCCAAGCACCGCGATGGCGCCGAGGTCTCCGCTCTCCTTCAGATCGAAGATCAGGACCGATATCACTTTGGTCTCGGAGGTAAAGAGGATGATGGCGGCCGACAATTCCCGGATCACCGAGACAAAGATGAAGCACCAGGTGGCGATCACGCTGGTGCACAAAAGCGGCGCGGTGATCTGCCGCAACGCCTGCAGGCGCGTGGCGCCGAGGATGCGGCTTGCGTCCTCCAGCTCGGGGTGCACCGCACGGTAGGCTGACTGCAATTGCTGATAGGCGGCGGGAAGCTCGATGGTCAGGTAAGCGAGCAGCAGAATCCATATGGTCCCGTAGAGCACAAACGGCGGGCGCGTGTAGCTCAGAAACAATCCAACGCCGAGCACAATGCCGGGGATGGCGATCGGCGCGGTCGCCAGGAATCCAAGGGCACGATAGCCGGGCACCGCCTTGCGCGCGGTGAGATAGCCGATCACCACCGCCAACAAGGTGCCGAGCGTAGCCGCGAGCGTACCGAGGATGATCGTGTTCTTCAGCGCCACCTTGGTGGCCGACAGCTCGAAGAAGACGAAATTGATGTTGTGCAGCGTGGCATTGGCCGGCGTGAGCAGGGTCGTGGCTATGGGCGAGAAGGCCGCGTTGACCAGCGCGGCATAGGGCAGGATGACCGGCAGCAGGAGAACCACCATGCAGCCGGCGAAAGCCACCCATTTCATCCAGCGCAGCGGGATCAGCCGGGGCGCGCTCTGCTTGCCGGCCACCACCGAATAGCCGCGCCGGCCGAGGATGAAGTGCTCGGCCCGCAGCAGCATGACGGTGAGGATGAGCAGCGGCAGGGAAGCCGCGGCAGCAAGCTCCGGCTTGGGCGGATACTGGAACAGGCTCCAGATTTTCGTGGTCATGGTGTGGAAGCCCGCCGGCAGCGCCAGGATCGCGGGCGAGCCGAACAGGGTCATGGCCTGCAGGAAAGCGATGATGGCGCCGGCCAGCAGCGCAGGCAGCGCCAGCGGGATCGTCACCCGGCGCGCGGTCACCCAAGCGCGGCCGCCGAGAATGGAAGATGCGTCCTCCAGGTCGCCCGGCATGCGGTCGAGCGCATTGGCGACCAGCACAAAGACGTAAGGAAAAGTGTAGCAGCAGATGACAAAAACCAGCCCGGACATCGAGTAGATGTTGAACAGATGCTCGTCCTGCGGCGCGCCGGTGATGAAGCGGAAAAACTTATTGAGTAGTCCGCTGTTCGGCGCCGCCAGCAGCTCCCAGGCAATCGCGCCGAGAAACGGCGGCGTGACGAAGGATGCGGTCACCAGCGCGCGGATAATCCGGCTGAGGGGCAGGTCCGTGCGCGCGACCAGCCAGCCCATGGGAGCCGCAACGCTGCAACAAATCACCGACGAGCTGGTCGCGATGATGAAGGTGGTGATGAGCGGCTCGAGGAAGACCGACTCGGTGAACAGCCGGCGGAAATTTTCCAGCGTCAGCCCGCCGGACTTGTCGGTCAGGCTGTAGATCACCAGCCAGGAGAGCGGCAGGATCACGAGCACGCACAGAAGCGCGGCGAAGGCATAGAGGGTGGCCTGCGACGCGTCGAACCTGACCGGCTTCCAGCCGGTGCGCTCGGTCAATGCGATGGTCACGGCATCCCCTGACGCAAATCTTGGCTGTTCATGTGCAGAGCAACGGCCGCCAGTGTCGAAGCACTGGCGGCCATGTCTTGTACTCGGAAGAAACCGATCACACGCCGAAGATCTTGGTGTAGCGCGCCTTGATCTCCTCGGCCGTCTTCTCCACGCCTGCCGGATCGTCCTTCATCAATTTGATGTCTTTCAGCGGCGTGCGCCCGGCCTTTTCCTTGGCCTGCGGATGGAACGAGCGGAGGCCGCCGACATCAACGATGAGCTGCTGGGTTTCCGGCGTGAAGCAGAAGCTCTGGAACAGCCGCGCCGCGTTGGGATTTGGCGCGTTCTTGAGCACGCCATTGGGTCCGACGATGAGCGGGGTGCCTTCGGTGGGATAGATGATCTCGACCGGATCGCCCTTCTCCTTGAGCTGGAACATATTGTACTCGTTGCCGTCGGCCATCACGGCGCGTTCGCCGAGCGCGAGCTTCTTCGGAGGATCGGTTGAGGACTGGACCTGCATAATCTTCTGCTTGGCCAGCTTCTCGAGATAATCCCAGCCGATATCGCGGGTGATCTGGAACGTAGCGGTCATGATGGTGCCGCTGTAGCCCGGATGCGCCTTGACGATCTTGCCGGTCCATTTTTGATCGAGCAGATCGGCAAAGCTCTTGGGCGCTTCCTCTTTCTTGACCATGTTGGTGTTGTAGCCGAGCGTGCAGAGCCAAGCGCGCCAGGTTGCGAACATGCCGTCCGGATCCTTGTGCTCGGCCGGATAGAATTTCGCGACGTCCTCAGGCACATAAGGCGCAAGAATGCCGTCGCGCTTCCAAACGATGAAATGCGCGGCGTCCGATGATTGAACCACGTCAACCGCGTGGATATTGCTCGCATACTCCTGGCCGATGCGTTGGAACACGCGCTCGGCGCCGGTGCGCTCGACGCGCACGGCGACGCCGGGATATTTTGCCTCGAAAGCCTTGCCGACTTTCTCGGCGACCGGCAGGTCCACCGAGGTATACCAGACGACCTTGCCTTCCTTCTTCGCCGCCTCGATCATCGCCGGCGTGATCGCGGTAGGCGGCGGAGCCGCCGCGCGGATCGGGGACGCGAACACGGTTCCGACCGCGAGCGCACTCGATCCTATGAGAACGTCTCGTCTCGAAAATCCCGGCTTTTTCATTGCCGTTCCTCCCAGTTGTTGACCGTTTTACGCACTCATGCTCTTAGCGCCCGGCAGTGGTCGGGCGGCAATTCAAGCCAGACCGCCGATCCCTGCGGGATGCTCTCGTCGGCCGAGGTGACGACGCGAAACTGCGTTGCGTCGGCAACCTCGACCAGGTAGTCGCGGGACGATCCGAGAAAGACCTGCCGCACCACCGTAGCCTTCATCACATTCTCCACCGCCTGCAGCGCCGCCGCATGCAGGCGGATGTCATGCTGGCGGATGGACAAGGCCGCGTCGCGCCCAGGAGCGAATTTACCGCCGGTGCAGCGCAGGGCCGTCCCCGCCAGAGAAAGATGATTTTCGTCCAGCGCCTTGCCTTTGACCACGTTGCTGGCGCCGATGAAGCGCGCCACGAACTCCGATCGCGGCCGGTCGTAGATGTCCTCCGGCGAGCCCGCCTGCTCGATCTTGCCCGCGTTCATCACGGCGATGACGTCGGCGGTGGTCATCGCCTCCGCTTGGTCGTGGGTGACGTAGACGGTCGTATATCGATACTCGTCATGCAGCCGGCGCACCTCGAAACGCATCTCCTCGCGCAGATTGGCGTCGAGATTCGACAAAGGTTCGTCGAGCAGCAGCGTTTCCGGATCGACTACAAGCGCGCGAGCGAGCGCGACGCGCTGCTGCTGTCCGCCGGACAATTCGCCCGGATAGCGATCGGCCATGTTCGCAAGCCGCGTGGTCGACAGGATTGCGTTCAGCTTCCGGGCGATGGTGTCGCGGTCGAGCTTGCGCAGCTTCAATCCATAAGCCACGTTTTCAGCCACGGTCATATGCGGCCACAGCGCGTAGCTCTGGAAGATCATCGACATATTGCGCTGCTCCGGCGGTAGCGTGCGCGCCGGCGAGGACAACAGACGCCCGCCCACAAATATTTCGCCCACAGTCGGCTCCATGAAGCCTGCGATCAGCCGCAGCGTGGTGGTCTTACCGCAGCCCGAGGGCCCTAAGAGGCAGACTAGGCTGCCATGCTCGATGTGCAGGGATACGTCGTCCACCACGGCGATGGTGTCATAGCGTTTCGTCAAGCCCCGCAATTCAACCGACGCCACGCACACCCTCCCCCGCACTGCACCTTACCATCACCGTCGTCCGACCGTCGTCAGCTTAGCATAGATAGCAAAGCCGCCATGTGGATATGCTACGATGGTCGCTGGTCAGGAACCGGTGAATACCGGCTTGCGCTTTTCCATGAAGGCCTGGCGGCCTTCGATGTAGTCCTTGCTGGCAAAGCATTGCGCCACGAGATCGGCGCAACGCTGCATGTCACGCTTGGATTCGTCTTTCAGCACCTCGCCGACGATAAATTTGATCGAATTGACGGTGAGTGGTGCGTTGGACGCAATGATGTCGGCATAATTCTTCACATAGGCTTCCAGCTCAGCCTCCGGCACCACGCGATTGACCAGGCCCATATCCTTCGCCTCGGCCGCATCGAACTGCCGAGCGGTGAAGAAAATCTCCTTGGTAAAGGAAGGGCCGACCAGATCCACCAACCGCTTGAGGCCGGGGAAGTCGTAGCCCAGGCCGAGCTTGGCCGCGGGCACCGCGAAGCGCGAATTCGGCGAGCAAACGCGGATATCGCAACAAGAGGCGATGCCCATGCCGCCGCCGATGCAATAGCCGCGGATCATGGCAATGGTCGGCTTGGGAAAGGCGTGCACGGCGGTATAGCCGCGCTCCACCGCGGCGTTGTAGCGCGCAATCCCTTCCTTGCTGGAGCGCTCGTCCGCGAACTTGGAAATGTCGGCGCCGGAGATGAATGCCTTGCCGCCCGCGCCGGTGAGCACCAGCACGCGCACCTCCGGGTCCTTGGCAAACGCTTCGAGGAAACTCACCGTGGCTTCCCACATCTCCAGCGACATAGCGTTGTGCCGCTCGGGATTGTTGAAGATCACGGTGCCGACGCGCCCGTCCTTGCGCGAGAGCATTTTGTCGGTCATGGCCGTTGTCCTTGTTTAACCGTCATGCCCGGCACCGCAGTCTAGCTTGCGCAGACTGCGTAAACTTGTCTGCGTTGCCGGTCATCCACGTCTTCTCGAAAAAAGAAAAACGTGGATGGCCGGGACGAGCCCGGCCATGACGAGGAAATGTTGGCGTGCTTTCATCACACCACCTTTGCCTTGCGCAAGCCTTCGATCTCCTGCGTGCTGAAGCCGAATTCCTTGAGCACCTCGCCGGTATGTTCGCCCACATCCGGCGGCGGCGCCGCCATGCGGCTCGGCGTGCGCGACAGCGAGAACGGCTGGCCGACGACCGTGAGCGGCCGGCCGTCCTGGGTCGGGACCGGCTGCGCCAGGCCGAGGTGCTTGACCTGCGGATCGGCAAACATCTGGTCGATGGAATAGATCGGCCCGCACGGCACGCCGGCCTTGTTCAATTCTTCCAGCCATTCGGCGCTGGATTTGCGCGCAGTGATCTGGTCGATCTCGGCATTGAGCGCATCGCGGTTCTTCGACCGCGCCGCGGCGGTTGCGTATTCTTCCCGCTGCAGCAAGTGAGATGCATCGACGGCGTGAGCGAAACGCTCCCAGATCTTCTGCCCGGTGGTGGCGATATTGATGTGGCCGTCGGCGGTCTTGAACACGCCGGTGGGAATGCTGGTGGGGTGGTTGTTGCCAGCCTGCTTCGGCACTTCCTGCTTGTTGAGCCAGCGCGACGCCTGGAAGTCGAGCATGAAGACCTGCGCCTGCAAGAGCGAGGTCTGCACCCATTGCCCCTCGCCCGACTGCTCGCGTTCGAGCAAGGCTGTAAGAATACCGAGCGCGGCGAACAGCCCGGCGGAAAGATCGGCGACCGGGATGCCCGCGCGTACCGGCCCCTGCCCCGGCAATCCGGTGATTGACATCAGCCCGCCCATGCCCTGGGCGATCTGATCAAAACCGGGCCGGTCACGGTAAGGTCCGTCCTGGCCGAAGCCCGAGATGCTGGCATAGACGATGCCTTTGTTGATCTTGCGCAGCGACTCGTAGTCGATGCCGAGACGGTCCTTCACGTCGGGGCGGAAATTCTCCACCACCACGTCGGCCTGCTTCACCAGGCGGTAGAAAACCTTGCGCCCTTCCTTGTCCTTGAGGTTGAGCGTGATCGCGCGCTTGTTGCGATGTAGGTTCTGGAAGTCGGGGCCGTGGCGCGGACCGCCCACAGGCTCGCCGCCGCCCTCCTCTTCCGGTGCGTCGATCTTGATGACATTGGCGCCCCAATCGGCGAGCTGGCGCACCGCCGTGGGCCCGGCCCGCACCCGGGTGAGGTCGAGAATGGTGAAGCGGGCAAGAGCCTGGGAGGCGCGGGGAAAGGACACGGAAACGTCTCCGACGAACGCTTTTTCTTGACCGACCAATGGCGCCGGGAAGCGCGACCATCCCTGATATGGGGCCTATTGTCTACCCGACAAAAGAGGGTGCGATGAGAGGACGCGCTGCCGAATTCCGCAGAGGCCTCTCTATATATCGGAGCCGCGGAACCATTCCGAGGCAAAGTTCAGCTTCTCGCCCGAGGCGCCGATGATCTTGCGTTCCAGCAGCGTGTCGAGCACGGTCTTGGCGAGCTGCGCGGGCGTGTGTCCCACCGTGCGCAAATGGATCTCTGGCTGTTCCGGCGGCTCATAGGGCGCGTCTACGCCGGTGAAATTCTTCAGCTGGCCCGCTTTGGCCTTGGCATAGAGCCCCTTGGGGTCGCGCTTGATGCAATCCTCGAGCGGCGTGTCGACGAAAATCTCGATGAACTCCGAGGCATCCACCAGCCCGCGCGCCATCTGCCGGTCGGCGCGATAGGGCGAAATGAAGGAGCACAGCACGATGAGGCCGGAGTCGACCATCAGCTTGGCGACCTCGCCGATGCGCCGGATGTTTTCCACGCGGTCGACTTCGGTGAAGCCGAGATCGCGGTTGAGCCCGTGCCGCACATTGTCACCGTCCAGCAGCATGGAGTGATGGCCGGTCAGGTTCAGGGCCTGCTCGACGATGTTGGCGATAGTCGATTTGCCCGAGCCGGACAGGCCGGTGAACCAGAGGACGGCGGGCTTCTGCTGCTTCAGCGCCGCGCGCTCAGCCTTACCGATGAGCAAGGGCTGCCAGTGGATGTTGGTGCCGCGCCGCAGGCCGAAGGCCACCATGCCGGCGCCAACGGTCTGGTTCTTGAAGCGGTCGATGACAATGAAGGAGCCGGTCTTGCGGTTTTCCGCGTAAGGGTCGAAGGCCACCGGCACGCTGGTTGAGATATTGCAGAAAGCGATGTCGTTCAGCCCGAGCGTGGTTGCGGCCAGATGCTCGCGGGTGTTGACATCAATCTTATGCTTGATGGTGGTGATGGTGGCCGGAACGGTCTTGGTGCCGATGCGCAGAAAATAGGACCGCCCCGGCACCAGGGGCTCGTCGTTCATCCAGATGATATGGGCGGCAAATTGATCCGACACTTCCGGCCGCGCCGTGGGCTCGGCTAAAACGTCGCCGCGGGCGATGTCGATCTCGTCCGCAAGCGTCAGCGTCACCGCGTCGCCGGCTTGCGCGGAATTGAGAGCCCCGTCGTAGGTGACGATGTCTTGTATACGCGACGTGCGTCCCGACGCCGCGATCACAACGGCGTCTCCCTTGTTGATGCGGCCGGACGCCACCGTTCCCGCGTAGCCGCGGAAGTCCGGGTTCGGCCGGTTCACCCATTGCACCTGGAAGCGAAACGGCTTGGCCAGCTCGTCGCTCTGCACATCGGCCGTCTCCAGGTAATCGAGCAAGGCCGGACCCCGGTACCAGGGCATGCTCCTGGAATGCTCGACGACGTTGTCGCCGTAGCGCGCGGAGATCGGAATGGGAACGATGGAAGTGAAGCCAAGCTGGGTGGCGAAGGTCATGTAATCGGCGGCGATGCGGTCGAACGTCTCCTGCTGGTAATCCACAAGATCGATCTTGTTCACCGCCACCACCACATGGCGCACGCCGAGCAGCGAGCAGATGAAGGAATGCCGCTTGGTCTGCACCAGCACGCCCTTGCGCGCGTCGATCAGGATGACGGCGAGCTGGGCGTTGGACGCCCCCGTCGCCATGTTGCGGGTATATTGTTCGTGGCCCGGCGTATCGGCGACGATGAAGGAGCGCCACGAGGTGGCGAAAAAGCGGTAGGCCACGTCGATGGTGATGCCCTGCTCGCGCTCGGCTTCCAGCCCGTCCACCAGCAGCGCGAAATCGATGTCGTCGCCGGTGGTGCCGTGCTTCACCGAATCCTTGGCGAGCGCCGAGAGTTGGTCCTCGAAGATCTGCTTGGAATCGTGCAGCAGACGGCCGATCAGCGTGGACTTGCCGTCGTCGACGGAGCCGCAGGTGATAAAGCGCAGCAGATCGCGGGCGGGCGCGCCCTGCCGCTTGCGCTCCGCAACCAGGGTATCCATCAGAAATAGCCCTCGCGCTTCTTCTTTTCCATGGAGGCTGTTTCGTCGGTGTCGATCAGGCGGCCCTGCCGTTCGGACACCTGCGCCGTCTTCATCTCGGCGACGATATCTTGCAGCGTTACCGCGTCGGACTCGATCGCGCCGGTGAGCGGATAGCAGCCGAGCGTGCGGAAGCGCACGCGGCGCATTTGCGGCTGCTCGCCCGGCTCCAGCGGCATGCGGTCGTCATCCACCAGGATCCAGGTGCCTGAGCGCTGCACCACCGGACGCTCCTTGGCGAAATAGAGCGGCACCACCGGGATGTTCTCCAGCATCACATAGGTCCAGATGTCGAGCTCGGTCCAATTCGATAAGGGAAAAACGCGGATGGATTCGCCCGGCCGGATGCGGGTGTTGAACAGGTTCCATAATTCCGGCCGCTGGTTGCGCGGATCCCAGGCATGCGCCTTGGAGCGGAAGGAAAAGATGCGCTCCTTCGCCCGGCTCTTCTCCTCGTCGCGGCGCGCGCCGCCAAAAGCGGCATCGAACTGATATTTGTCGAGCGCCTGTTTGAGGCCTTCGGTCTTCATCACATGCGTGTGCACCGCCGAGCCCGAGGCGAAGGGATTGATGCCGCGCTCGACGCCGCTCTGGTTGACATACACGAGGAGATTGAGATTGAGGCGGCGCGCGGTCTCGTCGCGGAAAGCGATCATCTCGCGGAACTTCCACGTGGTGTCGACATGCAGCAGCGGAAATGGCAGCGGCGACGGGTAGAAGGCCTTGATGGCAAGATGCAGCATGACGCTGGAATCCTTGCCGATCGAATAGAGCATGACCGGATTGCGGAATTCCGCCACCACCTCGCGGATGATCTCGATCGACTCCGCCTCAAGACGCTTGAGGTGGGCGGGCAGACGCTGCTTCGACTTGGGCGCGGTATCGGCGACGGTGGTCATGTAACTCATGATAGCGATTTATGCGCTTTCCCGCGCGGTGCCAGCCTTACGGCAAAGGCGCGCGGCCCCAGGCCACGAAGCCATCGTTGCGGAAGCCGGTGTCCGCTTTTCCATAGCGAAGGGGTGATCCATCCCTTCCGATCACGCATCCGCCCGCTGCCGTCAATACCGCCTGGCCGGCCGCAGTATCCCATTCCATCGTCGGCGCAAGCCGGGGATAAATGTCACCGTCGCCTTGGGCAATCAGGCAAAATTTTAGCGACGAGCCCGCCGGCTTCCAGGTGGCGACCCGCAGCCGCCGCAGCAACGCCTCGGATTCCGCATCAAGATGCGACCGGCTGGCCATCGCACGCAATCCTTCTGCGGGATAGGACTGCGTCGCAAGCTTTTGCATCATGGTTAATTGCGGCAGCGTCTCGCCGGGGCGAACCTCCGCCCGATAGGCGGCAGCGCCTGCGATATAGAGCAGATTGAGCGCCGGCGCATAGACGCAGCCGACAACCGGCTTTCCATCTTCAACAAGAGCGATGTTGACGGTGAATTCGCCGTTGCGGCTGATGAACTCGCGCGTGCCGTCGAGCGGATCGACCAGGATGAAGCGATTGGGGGCGGGTCCCTTCGCCGAAGCATCGAAGGATTCCTCGGCGATGACCGTAATATCCGGCAGCACATCCGCCAGCCGCGCCCGGATCACGCGCTCGGCGGCGATGTCCGCTTCGGTCACGGGCGAGCCGTCCGCCTTGGTCTCGACGCGCGGAGCCGAGGCATAGATCGACATGATGATCCTGCCCGCTTCCGAAGCGACATTGCCGAAATGCGAGGCGAGGCCGTTCTTGGAATTTGCATCCAACGGAGCCGAGCGCCCGCGGGCGCGTTGGGAAATCATCAGACGTCCTTTATCCTGGCGGTCCCGGCATGACTCGAACATGCGACCTTCGGTTTAGGAATTAGAACTAGCGCCTAACCGAGGTTGCTCATAGCGCGCCATTTGCCTAGGAATTTCAAGCATTTCCGAACTTCCGGCAGAATATAGCGCCTCACCGATTATGGCGTCTACACGCGCGATTTCGGAGACAAATCGGAGATAAAAATGCCGGTCTCGCATCTCACCGATATCGTGGTTTCGCGGCTTAAAACGCCGGGAATTTATTACGACGAGACGACCCCGGCATTCGGTATCCGCGTCGGCAAGAACCGCAAGGCATGGGTGATTACGCGTGGCACCAGCCGCGAGCGAATAACTATCGGCCGCTATCCGGCGCTGTCCCTCGCAGACGCGCGCAAAGAGGCAAAGAGGCGCCTCACCGAAGAGCCGATCATCGGAAGCCGCCTTTCATTTGGCGAAGCCTATGATCGTTGGAAAGAAGCTATTGCAGGGAAAAAGCCTCGTACCCAGGCCGACTATAAAAGAATGATCGAGAAGTACCTGTTGCCTGCTTTCTCCAAAAAGAAGCTTTCCGCGATCGCGTTTGAAAATATTACAGAAATCACCGCCAAGCAGGCCCCGAGCGAAGGCGCTCATTGCCTTGCCGTGGCCCGGACGTTCTTCCGGTGGTGCGTAAGACCACCTCGCAGGTATATTCCGCACTCTCCGCTAGAGGGTGTGACTGTCCAAACCGGCAAAGGCCGCAAGCGCATCCTGAAGGACGACGAGCTGCCGAAGGTTTGGAAAGCCGCCATCGAGCAGGGCTACCCACACGGAACCATCGTCCAACTCCTCATTCTAACCGGACAGAGAAGGGGCGAGATTGCAAACTTACGGCAGCCGTGGCTCGATGAAAAAGAACGAACGATCACGCTTCCCGAATGGGTGACGAAGAACAACAAAGAGCACACGTTCCCGTATGGAAAGCTGGTCGCCAAAATCCTCGAAACTATTCCGCGTTTCAACTCGACCGATCTTTTGTTTCCCTCAAAAGTCTCAGACGAACGGCTGCTATCGGGATGGAGTAAGTACAAGAAACAGATGAAAGACGGGGTAGGTGGATGGACGCTTCATGATCTCCGCAGAACATACCGGAGTAAACACGCCGAGATCGGCACACCCGCCCCTATCGGGGAACGGCTCATCAATCACGTTTCCGGCGTGACGACGGAGGTAGAGCGAATCTACGATCGCTACACGTACCTTCCGGAAATGCGCAAAGCAGTCTCAAACTACGAAGCTCACTTTACCCGTCTAGTGGCGGCCTAAAAGAAGCACCTTGAGGAACCATGATTATCTTGTAGCTCCTCCTCCTTTGTCATAGATTCTCTCTGTCCACCGGTGTATCGCCGGAGGCGTTGCAACGCTTCCCACAAGGGAGCATGCAATGTCTCAAAGGCCGCTAATCGTGGATTGGAAGGGGCTTAGAAAACTGGGATGGCCTTACGCCCGCGCTCATACTTGGAGAAAGATGTTCGACCCGGACTATGCCGACGATCCGTTTCCACGGTGTCGCAAGTTGGGGAAGCACAGAAATTCTCATCCAGTGTGGCGAGTGACTGAGGTTCTGTCCTATTTTGAAGCCCACGGTCTGGAAGTGACCCAAGACTGGTAAGCTCCTCTAAGGGAGCGGGAAGCGGCTCCGGTGCATACGGGGCCGTTTCCTTTTCAGCCCCTTGACTCCCCACAACCGGGGCGCGTTGAATCTACGCGGGTCTGGGACAGTACACATGCTTCGAGAAAACGCGCCGATAGTGGTGTTCGCCCGGTACGTCGGCCGTTCGCCTGTCGTTGCCAAGCTCAACACGCGCCTCGCCCCTCTTAAGAAATCGGTAGCTCCCTACTGGTCACGTGCACAAGACGCTTACCGTAAAACGCTCTCGTTTTACGAGCGATACTTTGCGCCAGTAGTGCGACCGATCAGCAATTTCATTCGTACGCAAATTGATGCATCGAAAAAACGCAGAGCGGAGCAACGGCAACGAGCCGAGGCAGAAGCCGCGCGACAAGCCGAAGCTGCTCGAATCGAAGAAGTAAAACGACAGGCCGAGCAAGAAGCAGCGGCTCGTGCCGCCTACGATCCTCCGGGTGCAATCGAAGACATGCGTCTCGCGCACTCCTACTTGGAAGACTGGATAGACAAGAAAGGCAACCATGTACTCGGGCTCGCCGCCAAGTACATAGAGCTTGCTCGCACTAAAGACGCCAACGCTACACTCTCTCTCGAAACCAAAAAAGGAGAGCACAAAGGAGAAATCCTAACCTACAGCCTAGACGAACTTGCTGGTACGACCCTTTTCTATCAGTCGCAAATTCATTCTTATCCCGACGCACCGCAGGTGGAATTAGAACAAGCGCGCGACTTGCTCAAACGAGCGCTTGCGTACGTCCCTACATCCGTCCAATACCGCCATCATCTCGCTGATGTATATCTCGATCTCCACGACAAACAGAGCGCTCTTGCGATTACGCAGGAAGCTTTATCGGCTAGTCCCAAAGATTTGGAAGCCCGCAAACTCCAAGACCACGTTGAAAATGCTCCCACTACATTTGCTCCTAGTCCCGTTGAAGGAAAAGGTGGCTTGATATGTGCTTTGATCGGAGGCGTGTTATTTATTTTATCCATAGTCCAACTTTTCCGCGGCGAGTTCAGTAATTCCTTTGGCTTCTTTATCTTCGCAGCCATATTCGCTGGCATCACCCGCTTCTTGGACAGCGACGAGATGTTCAAAAAGGCGCTTGAGCAGGTAGCCCGCGAAAATAATCCGAGGCGCTAAATGCCGGACGAGTGGTGGGATAGGCCGCTCATGTCTCCTACAGAGAGATTGCGCGTCTATGGCGCTTACGCTCCCGACCCCAGTTCGCTGCTCACTGGTCCCAACTACGACGTTCGCGCCCACTATCAACGCGTCAAAGCTCTGCACGATGCCTATCCGTACAAAACGAAAGAACGATGCCAGCAATTTTCACATGCTATTGTCAGAAACGCAGTCAAAGCAACTCGCCTTCCAATTGACGACCTGTTAGGCGAATGTGGCGTCGTGATCGACGAGCTACTGGAGAAAGAAGGAGTCTACCGTCCAACTCTTCTGTCTTTCGATCCGAAATCGTCGCCGACATACATAGACTTGGTACTCCGCCCTCATCTTGCCGAGGCCGAGCATTTCTACACCCAATATGAGCGTATCCTTCCGGAAATCGAACAGACCCTCACAAGGTTCTTTGCTGGCCTACTTCGGCAGCTTCCCGAATCCGCCTTTGCAGAAGCATCATCCGATGCCATTACTTTGCCGCTCATAGAACTATTGCCGAACGCCGCCGAACTCATTCACGACACGATGGCTCACTTCTTCGAGACGGCAGATACTTCTCCTGGTGCCCCTCGGAAGTTCTTGTGCCTGCGACAGCAGCTCGCTGACAATTGCGTTGCCGCTTCATCGGGCAAACGCAAGATCACCAGTGTCGACCAGCTTATACAGCCCGAGGAATTTGCCCAAACACACTCGATCACTCAAGTAGCCCAGACCTATCTGGAAAAGACGCCCCTTCTCGATCTTCTCACTGTCGATATACCGTTCGTTATTCCCGATCAGCCGTATCGAACCGAGCACACTCACATCCTCGGCGCGTCAGGTTCTGGAAAAACGACCCTCATTCAACAGATGGTCCTAAACGACATCGCCAAGCCCGATCCTCCGTCAATGATCATTATTGACCCCAAGGGCTTGCTGGTAGAACGCATACAGAAGCTCGACGTATTCAACCCAGAGACAGGACGCTTAAAAGACCGCCTCGTAATCATTGACCCAACACACAGCCCGCCGCCAGCTCTCAATATGTTCGATCCTGCGAGCAAACGCTTCCAGATGTACTCCGAACAGGTGCGGCAACAGATCGAGAACCAGACCATCTCGACCTACGCCTATGTTTTTTCCTCTGTCTCCTCGACGCTCACAGCTAAACAGCAAGTCGGCTTTTCATTTGTCGTGCGGCTTCTGTTTTCTATCCCTGGCGCGACCATTCACACCCTCCTCGATTTAATGGACGACAAAGCCAAGTCGCTATCAGAGAGTCGCTTCGCGCCCTTCATAGGCAGACTTGACCCGACCTCTCGCCGCTTCTTCGAGAACGATTTTTACCATCCAACCGAGTTCCGAGAGACAAAAGGGCAGATCAAGGCCCGTCTGTTCGGCATCCTCGTTCATAGGTCAATGGAGGCTATGTTCTCCGCGCCCGAACGCAAGCTCGACATGATCGACTGTTTGCAAAGCCGAAAAATCGTCTTGGTCAACACCGCAATGGGCGTGCTCGGCTCCGAAGGCTCTCAGCTTCTCGGCCGGTACATCATCACGCTCACGCTCAACGCTGCTTTCTCCCGCATCGCGCTTCCAAAGAAGGACTGGAACTTTGTCTCGCTCATTATCGACGAAGCGCAGGAGTTCATGGACGAATTGAAAACGCCGGAATTGCTACGGCTGGCCCGCGAGTACAATCTTGGCGTCACGCTCGCTCATCAGCAGATACAGGGGCAACTTTCAGAATCGCTTCGGGCCGCCGTCTCTACCAATACCTCGATTAAATATGCCGCCGCCGTTGAAGGCGCGGACATCAACTACGTCGCGCGCGATCTTCGCTGTGATCCAGATTTCATAACCTCTCAGCGAAGAACTCAGACGCACGCCAACTTCGCGTGCTACGTCCGCAATTTTACCGAGCGAGCCGTTTCTATTTCTGTGCCTCTGGGAAATATTGAACGTGAACCGAGGATGTCCGAGGCAGCGCTTGAGCTTCTATTACAGAGGAACAGCGAGCGCGTCTCAGTCCCCAAGGAAAAGCCCGCGCCCCCTCAGCCTGTAAGCGCCACTCCACCGTCAATCCAAAACCAACCCTCATCCAACAATCCCCACCCCGGAACGCACATCGAGGCGGGCAAAGACTGGTGACGGAATATTTTTTATATTCCGCGCCCCGCATCATAGCTACCCGCTCTCTCACATTTCTTCTCATGGCGAACGTTTACTGGTTTATTTTTTGACTTATTACTCTGGTGCATGAATGCCATCGCACCGAAGACAAGGCGCAATTCGCGCTGGGATCGCACGCCTGTTGTTGATAACGGCGCGAAGTCGGCTGTCGCGCACCTCACCGAGCGCGATATAGACATTTTCAAATGCCTGGCACGCCATCAATATCTTTCCTCTGACTATATCCATGCGTTTGTGCAGGGCGATTACAAATCCCTTATCCACCGGCTCAACCTCCTTTCACGCAAGCCCAATCTCTATATTCATCGGCCACAGCAGCAGCGCGAGCACGCCGAGGCCAACTATCGCAAGCTTGTTTATGAGCTTGATAACCGCGGCGCACAGGTGCTGCGCGATCGCGATATCCCTGTCTCAAAGAAAAAGGACCATCGCAATTTCTCTCACGAGCTGATGGTCTGCCAAATCGCTGCTTCGATTGAGCTGGGGACGATTACAAACCCTAAAATTAGGCTCATCCGCTGGCCCGCGATCCTAGCAAGCGACAAGCTCCCCGATTCGACCCGCCGCCTTGCCAATCCTCTCGGCATTCCGGTTGGCGATCACCGCAAAATACCGGACGGAGAGCCAATCGTTATCGTCCGCCAGTTCGAGCCGACAACGTTCATATTTCTCGTTCAAGAAGCAGACTGCGGCACAGAGCCGATAGATGCGACGGACAATGACCGATCATCCATACGCCGGATGTTCGAGGATTATTTGACCATCATTGAGCAACGGACATATCAAACGCACTTTGGCGCCAACACATTCATGGTGGCGATTGTCACCACGAACGAATCGCGCATGAACTCGGTGATGGCGCTTCTTGAGCGAATGAACCCCGGCCAAGCGGCCAAGCGATTCCTGTTCAAACACATTCCTGTTTTCACATCATACAAACCATCGGCTCCTGCCACGGGACACATACTGACGGACCCGTGGAAGCGGGCCGGGTTTCCCGATTTCTACCTGAACAAAGAATAGAAAGAGGGAGCGCAGACATGCCGCAGCCTCTTTCCAAAACTTCGCCGTCGTCCGTCGGCGGGATCTTCGCCGACAAGCGCGCCAAGATGATCGGACTAAACGACCAGCTCCGTACCACCTTCAAAGGCGGCCGAGTGCAGATGACGCCCAGCGTCTACGACCTCGACGCACGCTTGCGGGGCCGGGCGTTTTCGGTGATGGCGAAGTACAACAGGTTCGACGAGAACAGTGACCATGACCGCGGCGTTTTTATCTTCGCCGGATATTCCTTTGAGTGGCACATCGAGTATCGGGGCGTGAACGGCGAAGGCATCTCTCCCGATCCTTCCGACGCCTCAATAACTTTCAGGGTGTTGACCCTGTACGCGCTCCACGATGTTTTGAACGGAGTCTGACATGGTCATCTGTTGGTATCGGTGCCCTCGCTGCAAGAACGGCTGGGCTGGGAGCGGCACTGGCGAGAACCCATCCTCTACGTGAAGGGCTCTCCAGTTTCAGAAGCACCTGTCCACAGTGCGATGAGCGGCACATCAGGCCATTCGATAGCGCAGATGCTCGTGAAGTCCTGCCAACCCAGCAGGAGTGATTAAACAGAGCGCAGACCCGCCCATTTCCCTATTGGGGATAACTGGCGAGCGGTGCGACGAGCCGCGTTATTATTAGGGCAATGAACGACGACCCGTCGCGACCCGTCGCGACAACGCCCGACAGCGAATTCACTCTCACGATTGATGAGGCCGCTGTTCGCTACGAGCACGCCGGCCACCCGCGGACACCCCGCAGCATTCAGCGCTATTGTGCGAAGGGGCATCTCGACTGCCGGCGCATCGAAACATCCTTCGGCGACAAGTACCTGATCGCGCCGGCATCCGTCGCAAAGCACATCGCCTACATCGAGGAGGTGCGACCTACCGCGACCGGTCGCGACCTGTCGCGACCTGCCGCGACCGATGTCGCAGCGAAGGAAAGCCATGATGAGCCCCGACAAGAAGTGCCGACAGGCCTCGACCAGTCGCGACCTGTCGCGGCTGCGTTCGACGAGCGCCTTGAGAATGAGAACACTTTTCTGCGACAGCAGATCACGGTGAAGGACGACCAGATCAAAGACCTGACCGAACGCGCCCGTGAGACCAACCACCTCATCGCCGGCTTACAGAAAATGCTCACCCCGTTACTTGGTCGGGCGGCAGACCCGCACAGCGATGCTGTCGGTCATTCAGGCTCCTCATAGTCACCAGGGTAGGGGATAACTCGGGATGGTGCGCCCCGGTGCGCTATAATGCGCAGGTATGGAATTCCGGCAGGAGCGCCACATCGGCGACATTCTTAAAGAGCGCAACATCATTCTCAAAGGCGCCGACGCCGCCACCCGCGGCGGCTTTACCCAGGTCCCGAACTTCCTCCTCAGATCCAAGAAATTGAGCGCGGGCGACAAGATGACGTTCGCCATGCTGCTCAGCTACGCATGGCAGAACGATTACTGTTTCCCAGGCCAACAGCGGCTCGCGCAGGACCTCGGCCTAACAGATCGCAGCGTCCGTACGCACCTCAAGTCGCTTGAAACAAACACCCTCTTGGCCATCAAGCGCCGGGGGCAGGGCAAGACCAACGTTTACGAATTGAACCTCAAACCGAGGCGGCTGTGATCCGATCCTGACCGGAAGAAAACTTCCGGTCTAAACCGGAAAGAAACGTCCGCTCTAGAGCGGAAGAAATCTTCCGGTCCTCTATTAATGATACTCATTGAATGAGACCCATATAAAAATACCCAGTATTCAGAATGCAATTTCATTTAAGGAAAATCCAAATCCAAGGCCGCCATCATCCGGGAACGTTGGCGTGGTCGGTACCACGCCTTACGCCCCGCCTTTAGGGTAAGGCGGGGCTCGCTTGCAGCATGTGTTGATTTGACTTGCTGTGTCGGGTCGCGCGCGTCGGGCTACCCGCCCGACCTCGTGTCTTTTCGGCGCTGTGCTGGGGCTGCGCGCCGACTTCGGCCGCTGGGGCGTCCTCGCCCTCCAGCTCTCCGGTGAGAGCTGTTCGGGTTAAAGACCCGAGGTCGGGCGGGGTAGCCC
>Ga0209514_10004277_pt1 | contig 19407 bp, 18 predicted proteins | sample Subgrocontami58m_FD_187452 | JGI IMG/M metagenome (GOLD analysis project Ga0209514, IMG submission 187452) | Subsurface groundwater microbial communities from S. Glens Falls, New York, USA - GMW37 contaminated, 5.8 m (SPAdes) (version 3) | ecosystem: Environmental > Aquatic > Deep subsurface >...
CTTGGCCGGCATGCCGATCTACGAGTACCGCTGCCCGGACGGCCACGTGTTCGAGCTCTTCCAGCGCATGGCGGACGACCCGATCGAGGCCTGCCAGGTCTGCGGCGGGGCGCCCGTGGAGAAGGTGCTGTACCCCGTCGCCGTCCACTACAAGGGCAAGGGCTTCTACTCGACCGACTACGGCCGCGCCCGCAAGGCTGCCCCGTCGAAGGACGGCGACTCCGGGTCTGCGTCCACGTCGAGCGACTCCGGCAAGCCCGCCTCGGCGAGCGACTCCGGCGGCTCCGAGAAGAAGGCCGCCGCGGCGGATTAGGGCCGGCGCCCGTTCAGCGCGCGCAGCACGAGCAGCAGCACGATCGAGCCCGCCACGGCGAGCGCGAGCGGCCCGATGTCCCAGCCGAAGTCCACGCCGTCGCCGAGCAGCACCTCGCCTGCGAGCCCGCCGAGCAGCGAGCCGACGACGCCGACGGCGATCGTCCCGAAGCAGCCGATCCGGTGCGGGCCGGGCGCGAGAACCCGCGCGAGCGCGCCCGCGACGAAGCCGAAGAGGATCCAGCTCAGCAAACCCACGCGCGCACCCTACCCGACGGTGCAGCCGGGGCCGTAGAGGCCCGAGCCCGGAGGCGGTGGCTGCGGCGCCGAGGCGCCCGCGAACATGGCGATCGCGGCCCGGTTGTCCTCGGTGGGCACGATCACCGACTGCCCGTCCACCGTCGAGGGCTCGCCGCCGAGCCGGCAGTGCAGGGTCCGCCCGCCGTCGGCGCGGAAGCGCGCCCAGCCGAGCTGGAGGAGCCGGCCGGCCGAGAGGTCGGTCGTGAGCGGCTTGACGAGATCGTCGCCGACGAACGGCAGCTTGAGGAAGGTCGAGAAGCTCGTCAGCTTGCCGGTCAGCGCCTCGATCACCGCCTGCTGGCGCTCACCTCGGGTCAGATCGTTGTCCGCCGCGTCGAGCCGGTTTTCGCGGATCCGCGAGTAGACGAGCGCCCGCCGGCCGTCCATGTGCTGCCGCCCCTGCTCGAACCGCCAGCCCTCCCAGGTCGCGCAACGCTCCTCCGTGTACGGGCAGTCGAAACGGTTCGAGACGATCGGGCTCGGGACGTCCACGTCGATCCCGCCCAGCTCGTCGATGACGCTGCGGAAGTCGGCGAAGTTGACGATCACGACGTGGTTGACCTGAAGCCCGGTCAGGACGCGCACCGTCTTCAGGGCGAGCGCGGGGCCGCCGAGCTGGAACGCGGAGTTGATCTTCTCCTCCCCGTAGCCCGGGATCTCGACCCGCAGGTCGCGCGGGATCGAGAGGTAGGCGAGGCGGTGGCGCTTCGGGTCGGTGCGCAGCACCATGATCGAGTCGGCGCGGCGCGCGCCGGCGCGCGCGTCGGTCAGGTCGCCGTCCGTTCCGAGCAGGAGCACCTGCGTCGGGTGCGATGTGAGGAGGCCGCTCTGCTCGGTCAGCGAGCCCATGACGCTCGGCGGCAGGCGGTCGTTCGCGGCCCCCACGCCGCTGCGGAAGCTGAAGTAGGCGGCGACGAGCCAGATGAGCACGAAGGCGACGAGCGTGAGCAGGGCGAGCGCGAGCCAGAGGCCGTAGCGCCGCCTCCTCGGCCGCTGGAGACCGCCGTCGCCGGAGCCGCCGCCGCCCTGTTCCGGCGTGGGCCTGCCCGTGAGCGGGACCTTGCCCCTGGCCCGCCCGCCTCGATAGACGCGGTAGGGCTTCTGTTCCTCGCTCATCCGGCCGGGTATGGTAGCCGCGGCTCGTGAGCGCACCCCGCGTCATCGGCGTCGACCTCGGCGGCACGAAGATCTCGAGCGGGCTCGTCGAGCGGGACGGGACCGTCTCCGCCCGCCGGGAACGCGTGACGCCGGCGGCATCCCAGGAGGTTCTGCTCGCTGCGCTGGCAGGCGAGGTGGAGGCCCTGCTCGACGCTGGACCGGCTGCGCTCGGCATCGCGATCCCCTCCCGGTTCGACCGGCACACGGGCCTGGCGGTCGGCTCGGTCAACGTTCCGCTCGCCGACGTCGACGTGGCGGGACTGCTGCGTTCGCGGTTCGGGCTCCCGGTGGGGGTCGAGAACGATGCCAACGCCGCCGCGCTCGCGGAGTGGCGCCTCGGAGCCGGGCGCGGTTCGACGGACCTCGTGATGCTCACGCTCGGCACGGGCGTCGGCGGCGGGCTCGTGATCGGCGGCCGGCTCTACCGCGGGTGGGCGGAACTCGGGCACATGGTGGTTGTTGCGGGCGGGCCGCCCTGCTTCGGGAATTGCAGCGGCCACGGGCACCTCGAGGCCGTCGCATCGGGACAGGCGGTCGACAGGCTCGCAGGGACGGAGCTCGGCGGCGGCGCGACCGCGCAGGATCTGATCGATGCCGCCCGGGCCGGGGACGGGCGCGCGGTCGAGCTGCTCGCCGGGGTGGGGCGACTGCTCGGCGCCGGCATCGGCTCCCTGGTCAACATCTTCGATCCGGACGTCGTCGTTCTCGGCGGCGGCTTCGGCACGTCGGCCGGCGAGCTCGTGCTCGCGACCGCCCGCGACGCGGCCAGAGCGGAGGCGCTCGCCCCGGCTGCAGAGCGCGTGCGCATCGTCGGTGCGGAGCTCGGTGCCGGAGCGGGCCTGATCGGCGCCGGTCTCGTCGGCTTCGAGGCCCTCGACGGCGAGCGCTGAGGGCGGCTGTGCCCCTCGCCGTCTGCGCGACACCGATCGGGAACCTCGAGGACGTGACGCTGCGCGTCCTGCGCGAGCTCGCCGGGGCCGATCTCGTCCTCTGCGAGGACACGCGCCGCACGCGGATCCTGCTCGACCGGCACGGGATCGTGGCGCGGACGCTCAGCTACCACGAGCACAACGAGGCGGCGCGGACGGCCGCGCTGCTGCCGCGGCTGCTCGCGGGCGAGCGGGTCGCGCTCGTCTCGGACGCCGGCCTGCCGGGCGTGAACGACCCGGGTGCGCGGCTGATCGCGGCCGCCCTCGAGGCGGGGGTGCCGGTGACGGTGCTGCCGGGGGCGTCCGCCGTCGAGACCGCGCTCGTCGCGAGCGGCTACGCGGGCGACCAGTACCGCTTCCTCGGCTACCTCCCGCGTGCGGCTGGGGCGCTCGCCTCGGTGTGGGAGGAGCTTGCACGCTGGCCGCACCCCGCGGTCGCCTTCGAGTCGCCGCGGCGGCTGCCGGCAACGCTACGCAGCCTCGCAACGGCTCTGCCCGGGCGGCCGGTCGCCGTCTGCCGGGAGCTGACCAAGGCCTTCGAGGAGGTCGTGCGCGGCAGAGCCGTAGAGGTCGCAACGCGCTTCCCGGAGCCGCCGAAGGGTGAGATCACCCTCGTGCTCGGCCCGGGGGAGCTCACCGGCCCCGACGAGGGCGCGGCGGTCGCCGCCGTCACGGAGCTCGTCGCGGCCGGGGTGCCCCGCCGGCAGGCCGCCGACGTCGTTGCGCGGCTCACCGGGGCCGCGCGCAACCGCCTCTACCGCGGCTCACTGTAGTCTGTATTGACAACGTCCGATGGCGTTGCTACGGTTGCGCACTCTGTTCTCTGATCTGACAACGAGGAGGAGAGATGCGACGACTCGCCTGTTCCGGCGCGCTCGCCCTGCTCGCGCTCGCCCCGGCAGCGCAGGCGTGGACGTGGCCGGTCTCCGGGCCCGTGCTGCGACCGTTCACGCTCGGCGCGGACCCGTACTCCGGCGGCCAGCACCGGGGCATCGACCTGGGCGCCTCCGCCTCCGGCGACCTCGTCCGGGCGCCGGCGGCGGGAACCGTCACCTTCGCGGGCACCGTGCCGACGAACGGCAGGTCGCTCACGATCCAGACCGCCGACGGCTACGCCGTCACGCTCACCCACCTGGGGACGATCGGCGTTCTCAAGGGCGTCGTCGTCGAGGAAGGCGCCGACGTCGGAACGATCGGGCCGAGCGGCGTACCGGAGGTGCCTACCCCGTACGTCCATCTGGGCTTCCGCGTGGCGGCCGACCCGCAGGGCTATCTCGATCCACTGTCGGTTCTCCCCGCGCTCGTCGCTCCGGCTCCCTCGCCGGTCGCGCCGCCGGCTCCAGCTGAGCCGGCTCCTGCGCCTCCGCCGGCCGAGCCGCCCGCTGCCGACGTCCCCCCGCCCGTGCCGTCTCCCGCGGCCGCCCGGCCCGCCCTCGGCCCGCCGCCTGCGCCGCCTGCAGCCAGCCCGCCCGCCGAGGCGCCTCCCGCTGCCCCTCCGGTCGAGGCTGCGCCTGCACCCGCGCCGGCACCTGCCGCGCCCGTCGGTTCGCCCGCTTCGCCTCCTGAGGCGCCACCGGACCCCGTATCGGAGCGGGACGAGGCTGCGACGGCGGAGAGCGGTCCGGCAAAGGTCCAGGAACCGGCCGTCCTGACACTCGTCACGAGCCGGTGGGCCATCGCCATCGGGGCGGAGTCGGAGCTCGACCCGGGGCTGTCCCCGGCCGAGTCTCCGAGCGCGGTGCCTGAGGCCGGCGCAGGCAGGACGACCGAAATCGAGCTGCCGCGTGTCCCTCGCGGCGCAGCCGTCGCGCAGCGTTCGGTCCCGAATGGCCGGGCGTCGCGCGCGCGGCCCGCCGCGCGCCCGGCCCGTCCGCGGGAGCACATCGTGCGCCTCGCAACACCGGCTGCTCCCGCGGTCCGCGTCCACGACCGCTACGCGGCTGCGCCGCCGCCGACAGCGCCGGGGCGCAGCGCGCTGCCGCTTGTCCTCGGCGCGCTCGTCCTGCTCGCCGCCGCAACCCTCGTACCCCTTCGGAGCCGCGAGAGCCCGGCTCGTATCATCTCCCTGCGTGAGCACGTCGCCGAAGCCGAAGAAGATCCTGATCGCAGTTGCGTGGCCGTACGCGAGCGGCCCGCGGCACATCGGCCACGTGGCGGGGTTCGGCGTTCCTTCCGACACGTTCGCCCGCTACCACCGGCTGAAGGGCAACGACGTGCTGATGGTCAGCGGCACCGACGAGCACGGAACGCCGGTGATGGTGGCGGCCGACGCCGCAGGGGAGTCGCCGCGTGAGACGGCCGACCGGTTCAGCTCGGTCATCCGGGAGGACCTGCGCAACCTTGGCCTCTCGTACGACTTGTTTACGCGGACGACGACGCGGAACCACTACGACGTGGTTCGTGACCTCTTCCGCACGCTGTACGAGAAGGGCTACGTCGTCGAACACATCACTCTGGGTGCGTTCTCGGCCGCCACCGGTCACACCCTTCCCGACCGCTACATCGAAGGGACGTGCCCCCACTGCGGCTACTCGGGCGCGCGCGGCGACCAGTGCGACAACTGCGGCCGCCAGCTCGACCCCGCCGACCTGATCGATCCGCTGTCACGGATCGACGGAACGACGCCCGAGTTCCGGGAGACAAAACATCTCTTCCTCGACCTGCCGGCGTTCAAGGACGAGTTGGCGGCGTGGATCGAGCGGCAGGGGCATTGGCGTCCAAACGTTCGCCGCTTCTCGCTCAACTTCGTCGGGGAGCTGAAGCCCCGTGCGATCACGCGCGACCTCGACTGGGGCGTGCCGATCCCGGTGCCTGGCTACGAGGAACTGCCCGACAAGAGGATCTACGTCTGGTTCGACGCGGTGATCGGCTACCTCTCCGCTGCGGTCGAATGGGCCGCCGACGTCGGCCGGCCCGACGCCTGGCGCTCCTGGTGGCAGAACCCCGACGCCGAGCACTACTACTTCATGGGGAAGGACAACATCGTCTTCCACACCGTGATCTGGCCGAGCATCCTGCTCGGCTACGGCGAGGGCGGCGAGGTCGGCGCAGGCCAGGGCGAGCTCAGCCTGCCGTACAACGTCGTCTCGAGCGAGTTCCTCACCCAGGAGGGGAAGAAGTTCGCGGCGAGCCGCGGCATCGGCATCTACGTGAGCGACTTCCTCAGCCGGTACGACCCGGACGCCCTCCGCTACTTCCTCTCGATCGCCGGGCCCGAGACGCAGGACACCGACTTCACCTGGGCCGAGTTCGTCCGCCGCAACAACGACGAGCTGGTCGCCACGTGGGGCAACCTCGTCAACCGGACGCTCGCGAGCGCCTATCGCACCTTCGGCGCGGTCCCCGAGCCCGGACAGCTCACCGCGAGCGACGAGGCGCTCCTCGCTGCAGTCGAGGGCGGCTTCGAAACCGTCGGCGGCCTGATCGAGCAAGCCCGCTTCAAGGCTGCGGTGACCGAGGCGATGCGGCTCGCCGCGCTCGCAAACCAGTACACGAGCGAGCAGGAGCCGTGGGCACTGATCAAGACGGACCGCGAGCGCGGCGCGACCGTCCTCTACGTCGCGCTGCGCGCGGTGGACAGCCTCAAGGTGCTGCTCACGCCGTTCCTGCCGTTCAGCTCGCAGGCGCTCCACGAGATGCTCGGCTACGACGGCTTCATTGCCGGCCCGCTCGAGCTCCGCCAGGCCGAGGAGGAAGGCGGCGCGCAGCACACGGTGCTCACCGGCGACTATTCGCGCTGGATCGGGCGCTGGGAGCCGAGCGCGCTCCCGCCGGGGCAGACGCTGCGCCAGCCCCGGCCGCTCTTCAAGAAGCTCGACGCGGAGCGGGTGGTCGCTGAGGAGCTCGCACGCATGGAAGTCACGGCCGAAGCGTGATCGACACGCACGCGCACCTCGACGCGTGCGCGGAGCCGGCCGAGGCGCTCGTCGCCCGGGCGCGCGCGGCGGGCGTGACGCGCATCGTGACCGTCGGGACCGGCATCGAGTCGTGCCGGGCCGCGCTCGCGCTCGCCGACGCGCACGAAGGCGTCTATGCGGCGCTCGGGATCGACCCACACCAGGCATCCTCGCCAGAGGCCAGTCGGCTCGACGAGCTGCGCGAGCTGCTCGCCCACCCGAAGGCGGTCGCCGTGGGGGAGACCGGGCTCGACGGCTTCCACGACTTCGCCGAGCCCGCCGACCAGCGTCGCCTCTTCGACGCGCACCTCGCCCTCGCCGAGGAGCTGGGCAAGCCGCTCGTCGTCCACAGCCGCGAGGCCGACGCCGAGACCGCGGCCGCGCTCGCCGGCTTCGCCGGCACGGTCGTGCTCCACTGCTTCTCGCAGCCCGGGCTGCTCGCAGCGGCGCTCGAGCGTGGCTATTACCTCGCGTTCGCCGGCAACGTCACCTACCCGCGCGCCGCCGGGCTGCGCGAGGCCGCGGCGCGGGTGCCGGCCGGCCGGATTCTCGCCGAGACCGACAGCCCCTACCTCGCGCCGCAGGGGCTGCGCGGGCAGCCGAACGAGCCGGCGAACGTCACCCGCACGCTCGCCGTCCTGGCCGAGGTGCGCGACGAGGATCCAGCCGGGCTTGCGGCGCGGATCGACGCGAACGCGACTGCCGCCTTCCGCCTGCCGTGAGCGCGTTTCCGAAGAAGGCCCTGGGCCAGCACTTCCTCGCCGACCGCAACATCCTCGGCGTGATCGGCCGGCTTGCCGAGCTCGAGCCGGACGACGTCGTGCTCGAGATCGGCGCCGGCCTCGGCGTCCTGACGCGCTACCTGGCCGAGCGCACCGCCCACGTGCACGCGGTCGAGCTCGATCGTTCGCTGGAGCCTCGCCTGCGCGACCTGCCCGCCAACGTCGCCGTGCTCTGGGGAGACGCGCTCGCGCTCGACCTCGCCTCGCTGGAGCCCCCCGCGGGGAAGCTCGTCGCGAACCTGCCCTACAACGTCGCCACACCGGTCGTCGTCGAGAGCCTTTCCGGCTTGCCGGCGGTCGAGCTGTGGTGCGTGATGGTGCAGCGCGAGGTCGCGGACCGCTTCTTCGCCGAGCCGAGCACGAAGGCCTACGGCGCCGTCTCGGTGCTCGTCCAGCTCTGTGCGCAGCGCACCGGCTTCCATCCCGTCTCGCGCACCGTCTTCCGGCCGCCGCCCAACGTGGACTCGGCGCTCGTCGCGTTCCGCCGGGTTGAGACGCCGCGTGACTTCCTGCGCGTCAAGACGGTCGTCGAGGCGGCATTCGCCCACCGCCGCAAGACGCTGCCGAACTCGCTCTCGCTCGCCGGGGCCGCGAGCCGCGACGAGGCCGAGCAGGCGCTGGCAGCGCTCGGCCGCAAGCCGTCCTGCCGCGCCGAGGAGATCGAGCCGCGGGAGTTCGTGGCGCTCGCGGAGGCGTTGCTATGAGGTGGGCGCCCGCCGCTGCGAAGATCAACCTCGCGCTGGTCGTGGGGCCGCTGCGCGAGGACGAAAAGCACGAGGTCGCGACGGTCCTGCAGCGCGTGGACCTGGCCGATCGGGTCGCTGTGACCACGTCCGACCGGCTCGAGGTGACGGGCTTCGCCGACGACACACTCGTGCGCCGCGCGCTCGAGGGCCTCGCGGCGGCCGCCGGCGTCGAGCCGCGCTTCGCGGCCCGGATCGACAAGCGGATCCCCGTCGCCGCCGGGCTCGGCGGCGGCAGCTCCGATGCCGCGACCGCGCTCCGCCTCGGGAACGAGCTGCTGCAGCAACCGCTGGCCGCCGGCGCGCTGCGCCTGCTCGCGGCCACGCTCGGCGCCGACTGCCCGTTCTTCCTCTCGAGCGGCCCGCAGCTCGGCACGGGCGACGGCTCGGAGCTCGCGCCGCTCGAGCTCCCCCAGGACTACTGGGTGCTGCTCGTCCTGCCGGAGGGGGCGCGCAAGGAGTCCACAGCCGTGGTTTACCGCCGCTTCGACGAGCGCGGCGGAGAGGGTGGGTTCGAGGAGCGGCGGGCCAACCTCGCGCGCGCTCTCGCCGCCGTCGGGCGCGCGGGCGACCTTGCCGCGCTGCCGCCAAACGACCTCTCGTCGTCGCCTCTCGCGGCCGAGCTGCTCGGACTGGGGGCCTTCCGCGCCGACGTCTCGGGGGCCGGTCCGGCCGTCTTCGGGCTCTTTCTCCAGCACCGGCAGGCGAAGGCGGCGCGCCGGGCACTTCGGGGCCGCGGAAGGGTCTGGTTGACGGTTCCGGCGTGGTAGCGTTGACGCGGTGGCCGAGGTGCGGATGATCGAGCACGGCAGCACGCGCTCGAGCCGGTGGCTGCACGACCGCCGGACCAGGCTCGCGCTCTGGATCGCGATCGCCGAGGGGGTCCTCGTCGCGGTGGACGTGATCCCCTGGCTCGTGGCGATCCTCGTCGCGGCGCTCGTCCTCGTCGGCTACTTTGGCTGGGCCCGCCGGCAGCGCTCACAGACCGTGCGCGAGGGATCGTGGGTGCTCGCCGTCTCGCAGGCGTTCGTCGCGCTCGTGCCGGTGCTCGTGATCGTCGTCGGCACGCTCGCGCTGATCGCCGTCGCCGCCCTCGCAGTGATCGCGCTCTTCCTCCTCTTCAGCGAACGCCGGTAGATTGAGAGGACAAGCCTTTGGGGCGTGGCCAAGCGGTAAGGCAACGGGTTTTGGTCCCGTGATCCCAGGTTCGAATCCTGGCGCCCCAGCCATTTCCCAGACGCGACGATGACTGGACCCGACCTCTCAGCGCTCGTCATGGCCGGCGGCCTCGGCACCCGGATGCGCTCCGCAGTCCCGAAGCACCTGCATCCCATCCTCGGCCGGCGGATGGTGGACTGGGTGCTCGAGGCGGCGCGCCCGCTCGAGCCCGTCCGCCTCGTCGTCGTCGTCTCGCCCGACAGCGCCGGCGCCTTCGAGGGGCTCGAGGTCGCCGTCCAGGAACGGCCGCTCGGCACCGGCGACGCTGTCCGCGCCGCGCAGGCCGCCCTGGCGGGTGCAGCGGGCGACGTGCTCGTCCTATCAGGCGACACGCCGCTTCTCACGACCGGGCTGCTGGAGGATCTCGTCGCCGCCCATCGCGGCTCCGGCGCGGTCGCGACCGTGCTCTCCTTCTTCCCCGCCGACATCCGCAGCTACGGCCGGATCGTCCGGGACGCCGACGGCCGGCTGGACGCGATCGTCGAGGCCGTTGATGCCTCCTCCGCCGTCTTGCAGATCCGCGAGGCGAACTCCTCGATCTACGTCTTCCGCGACGAGGCGCTCTGGCCGGTGCTCGACCGGCTCACGCCGGCGAACGCGCAGGGAGAGCTCTACCTCACCGACGCCGTGCGCGCGCTCGTCGAGGGAGGCCAGCCGGTCGCAGTCCACGTGGCGCCCGACCCGCGGGAGACGGAGGGCGTGAACACGCGCGCGGAGCTCGCCGCCGCCGCCGCCGCGCTGCGCGACCGGATCAATTCCGAGCACATGCTCGCCGGCGTCTCGATCACCGACCCGGCCTCGACCTGGATCGAGCCGACGGTCGAGCTCGAGGCCGATGTGGTCGTCCAACCCTTCACGGTTCTGCGCGGGCACGTCAAGGTCGCCGCCGGCGCCCAGGTCGGCCCGCACGCCGTTGCCGTGGACGCGACGATCGGACCCGATGTGGTGGTGGGGCCGTTCTGTTACCTTCGCCCCGGGACGGTCCTGGAGGCGGGCGCGAAGGCGGGGACGTTCGTGGAGATCAAGAACTCGCGAATCGGGGCGCGCACGAAGGTGCCCCACCTCTCCTATGTCGGGGACGCGGACGTCGGCGACGACTCGAACATCGCCGCGGGCAACATCACTGCGAACTTCGCGCACAAGCCCGGCGAGCCGAAGGGGAGGACGACGATCGGCAGGAACGTCAGGACCGGGGTAGACAATACGTTCGTTGCTCCGGTCATTGTCGGCGACGATGCGTGGGTGGCCGCAGGCTCTGTGGTCACGGACGATGTTCCTCCGGGAGCGCTCGCGATCGCGCGCGCCCGCCAGGTCAACAAGGAAGGGCGCGGTGGAAACCGGAATGATTGAGCAGACGCTGCTGCCCGGACTGGAGGGTGTGGCCGAGCAAGCTCAACCCGAGCCGGGGCACTGGATCGAGCGCGGGCCGCAGAAGCGGCTGATGGTCTTCGCCGGGCGCTCTCATCCCGAGCTCGCCCGGCGGATCGCGGCGCACCTCGGGGTCGAGCTCGGCGGCATCAAGCTCACCTCGTTCGCGAACGACGAGTCGTACTGCCGCTACCTCGAGTCGATCCGGGGCGCGGACGTGTTCCTCGTGCAGACCGGCTGCCACCCGGTCGACCAGAACCTGATGGAGCTGCTGCTGATGATCCAGGCGGCGAAGCTCGCGTCCGCGAAGCGGATCACCGCGGTGATCCCGTGGTTCCCGTACTCGCGCCAGGACCGGAAGGCGAAGCCGCGGGAGCCGATCTCCGGCCGGCTGGTCGCCGACATGCTCCAGCTGGCGGGGGCCGACCGCGTGCTGACGATGGATCTGCACGCGGGGCAGATCCAGGGCTTCTTCTCGATCCCGGTCGACCACATGACGGCGCTGCCGCTCTTTGCCCGCCACTTCCGCGACCTCGGCCTGCAGGGGGACGGCATCGTCTCCGTCGCGCCCGACGCCGGCCGGGCGAAGGTCGCCGTCCGCTTCGCGGAGATGATCGAGGCCGACTTCGCGATCATGAACAAGACGCGGCCGGGGCACGACGTCGCCGCCGTCACCGAGGTCACGGGTCGCGTGCGCGGCAAGGTCGCGCTGGTCGGGGACGACATGATCACGACGGGCGGCACGCTGCTCGCGGGGGCTCGGGCGCTGCTGGAGCAGGGCGCGACCGCCGTCTGGGTCTTCGCGACACACGGGATCTTCGCGAAGGATGCGCTGGAGCGGTTCGGCCAGGCGGAGCTGGCCGGGATCGTCGTCACGGACACGGTTCCGATCGACCCGCTGACGAAGCCCGAGAACATGACGGTCTTGCCCGTGTCGGGCCTGCTCGCCGAGACGATCATGAACGTGTTCGCCGACGAGTCGGTGTCGGCGATCTTCGGCGGCGAGAACCAGCTCTTCTAGCCGCCGCCCGACGGTCGCAGCTACAATCCGCCGCCGTGTCCAGCCAGCGATTCCAGATCGAGGTTCGTGAGCGCGAGCAGTTCGGCTCGCGCGAAACCCGGCGCCTGCGCAAGCAGGGCCTGATCCCGGGCGTCCTCTACGGCAAGGGCAAGGCGCCGCACCCGTTCGTCGTGCCCGAGCGCGACCTGCGTGGCGCGCTGACCGGCCCCTCCGGCCTGCACGCGATCCTCGACGTCGTGGTCGCGGGCCAGACGACGGCACGTCCCTCGATCCTCAAGGAGTTCCAGCGCGATCCGATCCGCGGCACCGTCACGCACATCGACCTGCAAGAGGTGCGCCTCGATCAGCCGATTCACGCCCTCGTGGCTGTTGACCTGATCGGCGAAGCGCCGGGAGTGAAGCTCGGCGGTGTGCTCACCCACGTCACGCGCGACATCAACATCGAGGCGCTGCCGATGAGCATTCCCGAGCACGTCGATCTCGATGTGAGCGCGCTCGAGATCGGCGACACGCTGCGGGTCGCGGATCTGCCGGTCCTTTCGGGCGTGACGTACCTCGACGACCCGGACGAGACCGTGATCGTCACGGTCACGCTGCCGAAGCTCGTCGTCGAGGAGGAAGTCGAGGTCGTCGAGGGCGAGCTCGCAGAAGGCGAAGCCCCGGCCGAGGGCGCCGAGGGCGAGTCCGCCGGCGGCGAGCCCGGATCCACCGAGGGCTAGATGCGCCTCTTCCGTCGGGGCGAGGCTGCCTCGACGCTCGACCTGCTCATCGCGGGGCTCGGCAACCCGGGCCGGGAGCACGCTCACGACAGGCACAACGCAGGCTGGATGGCGGTGGACGAGCTGGCACGGCGGCACGACGGCTCGTTCCGCTCGAAGTTCTCCGGCCAGCTCGCCGAGCTGCGCGTCGGGGAGGCGAAGCTCGCGCTGCTCAAGCCGGAGACGTACATGAACCTCTCCGGCGGCCCGGTCGGAGCCGCCGCCCGCTTCTTCAAGGTCCCGCCCGGGGCGCTCGTGGTCGTCCACGACGACGTCGACCTCGAGCCGGGGCGGCTCCAGGTCCGGCTCGGCGGTGGCCTCGCGGGCCACAACGGGCTGCGCTCGATCGCGCAGACGCTCGGCACGCAGGAGTTCCTCCGGGTCCGCATCGGCGTTGGCCGCCCGGGTCGCGGCGACCGCCGCGCTGTCGCCGACTTCGTGCTCTCCCGGTTCGAGCCGGAGGAGCACGGCGAGACCCTGATCGCACAGGCCGCCGATGCGGTCGAGTTGCTCGCCGCCGCGGGGCTGGAAGCCGCACAGAGCCGCTTCAACTAGAGCCGCACGCCAAGTGACACCCCGTCACGAGCCCTGAGGGGATTTCCGTACACGCTCTGCCCCCTTGTGCGGATGTGCGCGCCCGCGTTCCGGTGCACGATCCGTCGCATCTCACCGACGGAGGAGGCGGGATGACCCGGCTGTTCGAGATCGTCACGGTGCTGACCGTCGTGGCGATCATGTGCGTCGCCGGCTTCGCGCTCGGGCGCATGTTCGGCGGCTTCCACCGGCACCAGCACTGAGCGGGCGGCGCACGGCGCGCATCTAGACTCACCCCCGCGAGACGCGCGTCTCGGCAACCGTCATGGACCGCCCCGTTCTCCACTCGCTCGCCCTCGAGCTCGCCGCCCACGAGCGGCTGCAGGAGTACGCCGCCGCCCTGCCCGCGCGTGCCCGCGTCTCCGAGCCGGCCCTGCCGCTCCTGCTCGCCGCGCTCCACGAAACGCTCGGACGCGCGCTCGTCTGCCTGCTCCCCGAGGACGCCGACGCCCGCGACGCGGCGGAGGCGGCCGGGTGGTTCCTCGGCGCGGAGCGCGTCGCGTTCCTGCCCGGGCGCGGCGTCGGCTGGGACTCCGGGCTCGAGCCGCCACCCCATCTCGTCGGCGAGCGCGCTCGGGCGCTCGCGGTGCTCTCGGCGGGCGGGCTCGTCTGCGTCTCCGCCGCCGCGCTCGCCGAAGGCATGCCGCCGCCGGCGGCGCGGGCGGACTCGGTGCTGCTCGAGGTCGGCGCCGAACCGGGGATCGACGGGCTCGCCGGCGCGTTCGTCGCCGCGGGGTACGAGCGGGTCGAGCGGGTCGAGGAACGCGGCCAGTTCGCGGTCCGGGGCGGCATCCTCGACGTCTTTCCCTCGACCGGTCGCGAGCCGCTGCGCGTCGAGCTCTTCGGCGACGAGATCGAGCAGGTGCGGGCCTTCTCCGTGTTCACGCAGCGCGCGCTGCACGCGGTCGAGCGTGCGCTCGTCTATCCGGCCGCGGAACGGCGGGCGGAGAGTTCGGAGCCGTCGCTCCGAGACGGGGACGAGGCCCCGCGCGCGCCCACAGACCTCGTTCCGGCGCTCGACCGCGCGCCGGACCTCGTCTGGCAACCCGACGAGGTGCGGCGGCTCTGGGACGAGCAGGGGCTTCCCGAGCAGCCGCTCACCGGCTCCGCGGAGCTCGACCCGTTCCCGCAGGGGCAGCCGTTCTCGTTCGAGGCGCAGCGGCCCGCGCTCGCCGCGCGCGGGCTCGCCGAGGCCGAGAACGAGCTCACCGCGTTCGTCCGCGCCGGGCTGCGTGTCGTCGTCGCGTTCCCGCATCGCGGGGACGCGCTGCGGACGAAGAGCCTGCTGCGCCGCGCCGAGGCCGAGCTGCTCGAGCCGGGCGAGACGCCGTCGCGCGAGCCGCAGCTGCGCTTCGCGGTCTCCCCGGCCCGCCGCGGCTTCGTCTGGCGCGAGCTCGGGCTGGCGCTGCTTCCGGACGCGCAGGTCTTTCGCAAGCGCGCACCGCGCGAGGCCCGGCTCGGTCGTGCGCTCCAGTCCTTCGCCGATCTGCGCACGGGCGACCACGTCGTGCACGAGGATCACGGCGTCGGCCGCCTTCTCGGCTTCGAAACGAAGGAGGTCGCCGGCGTCACCCGCGACTACCTCCAGCTCGCGTTCCGTGGCGAGGACCGGCTGTACGTCCCGCACGAGCAGCTCGGCAAGGTCTCGAAGTACATCGGCGCCGACGGGAACGCTCCCGCGCTCTCGAAGCTCGGCGGCAAGGCCTGGCAGACGCTCAAGACCCGTGCCCGCCATGCCGTGCGCGAGCTGGCGGGCGAGCTGCTGGCGCTCTACGCGCAGCGCCAGCAGGCCTCCGGCGCCGCCTACGACCTGCGCAACGAGTGGTTCGAGCGGCTCGAGGCGGAGTTCCCGTTCCGTGAGACGGCCGACCAGGAGCGCGCGATCGAGGCGGTGAAGGAGGACCTCGAGGCGCCGCGCCCGATGGACCGGCTCGTCTGCGGCGACGTCGGCTTCGGCAAGACCGAAGTCGCCGTCCGCGCGGCGTTCGCGATCGCGGTCAACGGCCGCCAGACGCTCGTCCTCTGCCCGACGACGATCCTCGCCGAGCAGCACTGGAACACGTTCCGCGAGCGCTATCGCGACTTCCCGGTGCGCGTCGAGATGGTGTCGCGGTTCAGAAGCCAGTCGGAGGTCAAGCAGACCCTCGTCGACTTCGCCGCAGGCAAGGTCGACGTCCTCGTCGGCACGCATCGCCTGCTCTCCCGCGACGTGATCCCCAAGGACCTCGGCCTCGTCGTGCTCGACGAGGAGCAGCGCTTCGGCGTCGCCCAGAAGGAGCTGCTACGCGCGCTGCGGCTGGAGGTGGACGTGCTCTCGCTCTCGGCGACGCCGATCCCCCGCACGCTCCAGATGTCGCTCTCCGGCCTGCGCGACATCTCGGTGATCGAGACCCCGCCCGAGGGCCGGCGCCCGATTCGCACCACGGTCGGGGAGTACGACGAGGAGCTGATCCGGACGGCGCTCGAGCGCGAACACGCGCGCGGCGGCCAGTCGTTCTACCTCCACAACAGGGTCGAGACGATCGACGAGGCGGCCGAGAAGCTGCAGCAGCTCTGCCCCGGGCTACGCCTCCTGGTCGCCCACGGGAAGATGCGCGAGCGGGAGCTCGAGGAGCGGATGCACGCCTTCGTGCGCGGCGACGCCGACGTGCTCGTGGCGACGACGATCATCGAGTCGGGGCTCGACATCCCGCAGGCGAACACGCTCGTCGTCGAACGCGCCGACGCGCTCGGACTGGCCCAGCTCTACCAGATCCGCGGCCGCGTCGGTCGCTCCGACGTGACCGCGCACGCCTTCCTGCTCTATCCGGACTCGCACGAGCTGACGCCGGACGCGCGCGCGAGGCTGGCGACGCTCGCCGACCACACCGAGCTCGGCGCGGGCTTCCAGATCGCGATGCGGGACCTCGAGATCCGGGGCGCCGGCGACCTGCTCGGTGCGGAGCAGTCCGGGCACGTCGCCGCGCTCGGCTTCGAGCTCTACCTCGAGATGCTGAACGAGGCCGTCGCGGAGCTGTCGGGCCAGCGCCGCGCGGCGGCCCGGCCCGTGCGGGTCGACGCGCGTGTGGACGCGTTCGTGCCCGCGACCTACGTGGCCTCGGAGGCGCTCAAGATCGACATCCACCGGCGGCTCGCGCTCGCCGAGACCGACGACGAGCTGCGCGAGCTGCGGGCCTCGCTCGAGGACCGTTATGGCCCGATCCCGGAGCCGGTGGAGAGCCTCTTCGCGATCCAGGACGCGAAGCTGCTGCTGGCGCGACTCGGCGCGGACTATCTCGTCTTCCGCGGCGGTCGCGCGACGATCGGCCCGCTCGCGCTCGGCTCGGCCGAGCTGCGCGCGCTGCGGGGGATCGCCGACACCGCCGTGTACACCGCGGCGAAGCGCGAAGTGTCCCGGCGGACCGAGTCGCTGGACGGAGCGCTCGACTTGGCCGCTGCTATACTCGCCGCGCGTCAGGCGGCCTAGCGACAGGGCTGCAGGCGCTTTTCCATGAGATTCTCTCCTCTTCCGATACTCCTCGCGGTCGTTCTCGCGCTCGTCGTGGCCGGCTGCGGCGGGGGTGGCGGCAAGGTGCCGAGCGACGCCGTCGCGCTCGTGGACGGCGAAGCGGTCGCGACGTCGGACTTCGCGGCCGTCATGGCCCAGGCGAAGAAGAGCTACTCGTCGCAGAAGCGGACGTTCCCGAAGGCCGGCACGAGCGAGTATCAGACGCTCAAGAACCAGGCGGTCGCGTTCCTCGTCCAGCGCGTCGAGTTCGAGCAGAAGGCAAAGGATCTCGGGCTCGAGGTCACCGACAAGCAGGTTGCGGAGCGCCTCGCGGAGATCAAGAAGCAGTACTTCGGCGGCGACGAGAAGAAGTACGCGAAGCAGCTCGCCGATCAGGGGCTCACCGACAAGCAGGTGAGGGCCGACCTGCGCGCGCAACTCGTCTCCGAGGCGGTCTTCAAGGCGGTCACGAAAGACGTGAAGGTGACCGACAAGGACGTCTCCAGCTACTACGCCGAGAACAAGGCGACCTACAGCCAGCCGGAGGGTCGCGACGTGCGCCATATCCTCGTCAAGACGAAGGCGCTGGCGGACGACATCTACAACCAGCTCAAAGCCGGCGGCGATTTCGCGGCGCTCGCGAAGAAATACTCGGAGGATCCGGGCTCGAAGGACCAGGGCGGCAAGCTGACGATCGCCCGCGGCCAGACGGTCGCCGCCTTCGACCAGACCGCCTTCCTACTGAAGAAGGGCACGATCTCGCGGCCCGTGAAGACGGAGTACGGCTACCACATCATCGAGCCGCTCTCCGACATCAAGCCTGCGAAGCAGACACCGCTGAAGGACGTGCGGGAGTCCATCAAGCAGCAGCTGCTCCAGACGAAGCGCAACGAGGCCATGACGGCCTGGGTGGACGACGTCAAGCAGGAGTACGAGAAGAAGCTGCGCTACGCCGTCGGCTTCCAGCCGCCGACCCCGCCGCCGACGGGGACCGAAACCTCCTCCGGCTAGCGCCATGTCGCTGGCCGAGGCGCTCCTCGAGCTGCACGAGCTGACCGCGCGCCTCAGGCGCGACTGCCCGTGGGACCGCGAGCAGACCGCCCGCACGATCGTCCCCCACACCGTCGAAGAGGCCTACGAGGTCGCCGACGCGGCCCTTGCGGGCGACGGCGCGAAGCTGCTCGACGAGCTTGGCGATCTCCTCTTCCAGGTCTACTTCCTGGCCCTGCTCCTGTCGGAGCAAGGCGACGGCGATCTGGAGGCGGTTGCACGAGGCGTCCACGAGAAGCTCGTGCGGCGCCATCCGCACGTGTTCGGCGAGGCCCAGGCGTCGACGCCCGCGGAGGTGCGCCACACGTGGGAGCAGACGAAGCGAGCCCTGGAAGGGCGCGCCGGGATCTTCCACGAGGTTCCAGACGGATTGCCGGCGCTCGCCCGGGCGCGCAAGGTGCAGCGCCGGGCCGCGGCCGTCGGCTACGACTGGCCCGACCTCGAGGGGCCGCTCGCGAAGGTGCACGAGGAGCTCGGCGAGCTCATGGCTGAGCTCCAGCGGGCGGGCGCGCCGAAGCCCGAGAGCGAGCCCGACGAACGCGTCTCAGCCGAGATCGGAGACGTGCTCTTCACGGTCGTCAACCTCTCGCGGCGGCTCAACGTCGACCCCGAGCTTGCGCTGCGCGGCACGACGAGGACGTTCGTCGAGCGGGTCGAGCGCGCCGCCGCGCTCGCCGCCGAGCGAGGCGAGGACTGGCAGGCGCTCCCGCTCGAGGAGCAGGATCGCTACTACGACGAGGCAAAGGAGCAGCTGCGATGACGAGTGCGATCGCGAACGTACGGGCCCGCCAGATCCTCGACTCGCGAGGAAACCCGACCGTCGAGGTCGAGATCGGCCTCGAATCGGGAGCACGCGGTCGCGCCGCGGTTCCCTCCGGTGCCTCGACGGGTGCTTTCGAGGCGGTCGAGCTGCGCGACGGAGACCGCAGCGCCTACCTCGGCAAGGGCGTCATGAAAGCGGTCGGCAACGTCAACGGCGAGCTCGCCTCGGCCCTGCTCGGCATGGCTGCGGACGACCAGCGCGCGCTCGACGCCGCGCTCGTCGCGCTCGACGGGACGCCGAACAAGGCCCGGCTGGGTGCGAACGCGATCCTCGGCTGCTCGCTCGCCGCAGCGAAGGCGGCGGCCGCGCAGGCCGGTGTCTCGCTCTACCGCTGGATCGGCGGCCCGAGCGCCCACGTCCTGCCGGTGCCGATGCTGAACGTGATCAACGGGGGCGTGCACGCCCAGAACTCGATCGACTTCCAGGAGTTCATGGTCGTGCCGGCGGGCGCATCCTCGTTCTCCGAGGCGCTGCGGATCGGCGCCGAGACGTTCCATGCCCTGAAGACGCTCCTGCACGAGCGCGGCCTCGCGACGGCCGTGGGCGACGAGGGCGGCTTCGCGCCCGACCTCGGCTCGGCCGAGGACGCCATCGCGGCCATCCTCGAGGCGGCGGAGCGCGCCGGCCACCGCGACAGGGTCGCGATCGCGCTCGATCCCGCCTCGAGCGAGTTCTTCCGCGAGGGCGCCTACCATGTCGAGGGCCGGGCGCTCGCTACGGAGCAGCTCGTCGACCTGTATGCGTCGCTCGCCGAACGCTTCCCCCTCGTCTCGATCGAGGACGGCCTCGCCGAGGACGAGTGGGACGGCTGGAAGAGCCTCACCGACCGGCTTGGCGCTCGCGTCCAGCTCGTCGGCGACGACCTGTTCGTCACGAACGTCGAGCGCCTCCGGCGGGGAATCGAGGGCGGTGTGGCGAACGCGATCCTCGTCAAGGTGAACCAGATCGGCACGCTCACCGAGACGCTC
>Ga0209514_10004278_pt1 | contig 19404 bp, 25 predicted proteins | sample Subgrocontami58m_FD_187452 | JGI IMG/M metagenome (GOLD analysis project Ga0209514, IMG submission 187452) | Subsurface groundwater microbial communities from S. Glens Falls, New York, USA - GMW37 contaminated, 5.8 m (SPAdes) (version 3) | ecosystem: Environmental > Aquatic > Deep subsurface >...
CTTTCCCTTGACATCAAGGATTTGATAATCCTTGATGTAGCTAACGACAAAACGGTCAAGTTTTAATGTCCTTAGCTATGAATGGGGTCGCTGGGATTTGAACCCAGGTCGCGAGATCCCAAATCTCAAATACACCAATCTGTACTACGACAATCTATAAATACCTTATAAAATAAAGAAATGAATGATTTTGAGTGAACTCGTTTCTTACATTGAGTGCGACTGCGCACGCGAGCGACCACTGTTATATTGCTGCTCTTTTATGGGCAAGAATTTTGATGAGCTTAATGACAGCAAGCCTTCGAGACAAGAACGACCGATGTTCTTATTTGCAGGTGTCTTGAACCAAGTCGAGCGCCTCTCGCCGACGAGTGAGCTGCTACGTAAGGTTGAACTTTGGTTTGACCCTCCGTGGGTTGGTCTTGATTTGCGCGATCATCACGTGACATGGAATGGTACGTCGCTCTTGGAGAATATTGAGGAAGGCGACATTGTTGTGTCTGAGCGTAAAGAGTATGAGCACGATGTGCGTGCACAGCTTGAGAAGTGGAATGGTGTTAAATACACGATTGCCAGTAAAGTTATTCCTTATAATGTAAATCTCGGTCTGCTCCCCACGTATCTCTCACTTCTTGATAAACTTGAACGCGAAAGATTGTTCATACCTTTTCTTGCCTGATGTATAGTGAAAGACGTAAGTAGTTAACCAATATTGCACGTCTTTCCCTTGACATCAAGGATTTGATAATCCTTGATGTAGCTAACGACAAAACGGTCAAGTTTTAATGTCCTTAGCTATGAATGGGGTCGCTGGGATTTGAACCCAGGTCGCGAGATCCCAAATCTCGAATACTACCAAGCTGTACTACGACCCCTGCACTTAAAGAATTGCGGGAAGGTTTTTAATTGTTTGCGCGCGTCTACCAAGAAGCGAGAATCTTCTCTTTTATCTTTGCATGAACGTTCACAGATACTTCCTGTTTCCGCGCACGGTCGTAATGCCGAGTGAACTCGGGATCGTGAAAGTACATTCCTGCGACAGTCGTTGCCTGTGCATATCGAGGACGCACGTGCCAATGTACATGAGAACTACTCTTGCCCGCGTTGTACGCGTCGTTCATCATACATGTCCAATTAAACATTGCGGCACCAAACGCCTTTTTCAACGCTGCTTCATAGGTTCTTATAATTTCAAGAAGATTTGCCCACTCCTCGACAGAGAGATCAGATAAACTGCCTGCATGTCGATTTATAGGAAAAGAAATTAATTTTCGTATCTTTCTTTTCCTATCTATCGAGTGAAAGACTTCCGAAAACTTATTTCCCTCGATATAGTATAACGCTACTGCGACCGAGGTATCCCTGATCTGAATTGAGAATGACCTGCCAGTGTTTTGTTTCGCAGAGCATCTCTTCTGGAGACTTGACGGCGCAATAAGAGCAGGGCATATTGTTAGTAAAAACGGCGAGTTATAGGAAATAACATTAATAATCGTAATTCATGTATGTTATTTCCTATCTAGCAAACAACAAAACAAGTACGAAAATTAAAGTTGTTTGCTATAATAAATTATCGGATTGTAGAAAACAGCACTTTTATTTCTTCTTTACTTCTTTCTTGGCTTCTTCTTTCTTTGGAGCTACGGCTGCAGGTGTTGCTGCTGTGCCTGTTGCTGGTGCCGCTCCTGCTGCCGGCGTTGCTGCTGCTGGAGCTGCGGCTGCTGCTGCGGCTTTTGCTGCTTCTTCTGCTGCCTTCGCCTCTTCTGCTACTTTCGCGGCTTTCTCTTGTGCTGACTTGACCAATGCGAAGTGTTTCTCAAGATCTGCTTTCTTTTCTTCAGAAACTTCAGTAATACCTTGTGAGATTATCTTATCATATTTACCTGAATCAATATCTTTCTCGATATCCTTAGCAGGCTTATTATCTACTAAAACACCGAGGGAAACACATGTTCCTACAACTAGTTTGACTGCTGCCCGAAGGTCTTTGGCTAGAAGGTCAGGCATCTTTGTCTGTGCAAGACCGATGAGCTGCTCAAGTGCAATATTCCCAACTTTTGTTGTTCCAGAATTGCCAGAACCCTTCTCCAGCTTTAGCTCTTTCTTGATAAGTTCTGCGACTGATGGAGAAAATACTTTGATTGTGTAGCTCTTTGTCTTTGTATCAACGTCTAATTCAACAGGAACGTTCATGCCCTTGAAACCTGAAGTTGCAGAATTTACATCACCTATAACTTTACCTAGATTTATACCAAGAGGTCCGAGTTGCTGAGCTACTGCTGGTCCTGGCTTCATTGCGCCACCCTCAACAATTAATTTTACCTTCATATTCCGTAATCGTCCTCCTTACTCTCGTCGCTCATTTCTTCGTCTCCTTTATCTTCCTCTTGAGCCTTATCATCACGCCTTATAACCTTTACGTTATCTAATTTAACAGTGACAGGAATAGGCACTGAGGCTCCGAGGAGAGAAACAACTACTTCGCCTTTCTGCCTGTCGATGCGAGTCACTTTTGCCTTTTCATTCTTGAATGGCTCAGATATCATCTCTACAATGTCTCCAATCTCAATCTTGATGTCTTCGACTTTCGGCTCGAGCATGTTCTTTATTTCATCATAAGTAATTGTCTTGCCGATTATGCCTTTTACATACGGCAAATCGAATGCTGCTTCTTCTGCAGAATCCCTGTCAGTCGCCTCAAGAACAACATATCCTTTGAGACCGTGAGGGCGCACAAGTGCAGACACGTTCAGGTTTTTCTTTTGAGCGCGGTCGCTAATCATGTCTATTGCCTTGTCTTCCTTGTTTGTCGTTACCTTGATGATAAATAGCATTTGTATGCTCTGCTACCCCCTAGTATCTAAGAAGTAGATAGATTAGTGAGAAAAAAAGGGTTTATAAAACTTGCTTTTTGCGGTGATGTAAAGTTAGCGACACCTATCTAGCAAAATCTAAGCTCTCAATAAATTTATAACTATCTGGGCTAAAGAATAAATATGGTTAAAAGCCCTTGGGAAAGGATTCAGGATATAGCTAATACGGTTGGACTAATGCTTGGTGCATTAAGCACACTTTTAATCGGTTTAGAAATTAATAATACCTCAATTCAACTTGCTGGACTTGTTACACTTATATTCTTTGTGGGACTATTTTCTGCTCTGATGACTATGCTAATACAAGATTTCATAATGTTATATCTAAGACATCGGGCACCGACACGCTTAAATACTTAGGGCACCTAAAAGCTCCGTGAAAATAATAAAGACATATGATAAAACTGTTGGTAAGACTGAATACTATAAGTTTAGGGCGCCTTTGCCTAAAGCAGTAGCCGAAGAGTCTGGTTTGATTGATAAAGAGCTGAGGATTACTACTAAAAATAATAAGATAATTATTGAAGAAGATAAAAATTTAAGCTAGTTTACAAGCCCCATTTAAGTATTCTTTGAACAAGGTATGAAATAATCTATATTTCCCACGAGACACTCTGGTGATTACTCCTTTATCAGTTAACTCTCCTAAAAATGGCGACAACAGATAGGGAGGCATATTCGTGAGTTTACAAGCGTCACTGCTAGTAAATGCCAGATTATCAAGCTGTAAAACAATTTTACACAATATATTCTTTGTTTTCGGTCTTAGAGGTTGCAACATGGGGGCAAAGTAATCCTCGCTAAGTCTGCCTCTTATTTTAGCCATACACCTTCCAACGACAGAATTATCTATTTTAGTTTCATTATTGGCTATAGAATCAAATACCCAATAACAAACAGATACTAAAACATAGGGGTGACCTTCACTCATGTGTCCAATCCTATTCAATGATTGGTTTTCTATTATAATTCCCGTTGAAGACAATCTCTCTCTAATATATCTATCCATATAGTTATTACTCAACGGCTTTAGTCTTTGTGCAGGAAAAAATCTATTAAGTGGAGAAAAAGTCTCAGACATCTTTTCAGGAAAATTAAGTTTTCCTGCTAGAATCACCATATAATTTGCATTAGCTTGAACTTTCTGGAATATCTCTCTAAGGAAAGTAAGTCCTTGTATCTTCTCAATGGTTTCTGACTCATCAATTAAAATTACTATTGCTTTATAATCTGACTTAATTTTATCCCAGATTGCAGTAAGTTTTCTTGTAAAAATATCTTGTATAACTGCCTTTTGCCTTTTTAGTGAAAATGTTAAATCTCCTACTGAAATCTCTGGACTTAATTCTGAAAAAAACTTCTTAATTTCCTCCAACGTTTTTTGTATTGCGCTCCTGCTCAATATTTCCGATTCGATATTCTCTATAAGAAAATCTCCCAACTCTTGGACATTATTAACGCTACCCTCATAGTTTGACAATCGAATAACCACACAATTTTGCTCTCTAGCTAGTTGCTCAAATTTTATCAAGAGAGAAGTTTTACCCATTCCTCTGTCTCCCGTAACTGACATATTCATTGGAGAAGAATTAATAGTCTGAAATAGAAAGTTACTGAATGTCTTAATTTCTTGTTCTCTACCTACAAAAAAGTTTGGTTTTGCAGGTTGTTGAGGATTAAAAGGATTGATTCGCATATATATCATGAATATACATAGTATATAAATATTTGTATACATTGTATATTACTGATACTTTAGGGCACTGAAAGACTTATATACTTCGGGCACCTAAGTATAGTATGATAAATACAACTGTAAAATGTAAGTTCTGCAAGAATATGAACAATTACAAGAAAGGATATAGGAAAACAAAATATCGGGGTAAAATTCAAAAGTTCTACTGTAAGGACTGCAAAAGAATATTCACAGAAGATTCAGGATTCTATCGTATGAGATTCAGCGAGACAACGATTACGATGTCAGTTGATATGTATATTTCAAACCTCTCAAGTAGAAAAATGAGAAACCAGCTCTCAAGACATTTAAGTGTTAAAGTCTCTCACATAAGTATCTTGGATTGGGTAAGAAGATATACACTAAAGGTATCAAAGTATGTAGAAAGTCTTGGCTATAATCTCGGCAACTCTTTCTATGCAGATGAGACACTCATAGATTGCGAAGGTAGAGATGACCGCTTCTGGTGCTGTTTGGATTGGGATACTCGTTTAATAACAGGTATTCATTATTCTTTAAACGGAAGTATAAACCAAGCATTACAATTCTTAAAGAAATCAATAGCAAAAGGAAAGCCAAAGTTCATTCAGACAGATGCGGGAAAATTTTATCCAAAAGCGTTTCAAAGGATGTTCTATTCAAATAAAATCGGTGGCTTAACGGTAGAGCATAAGATACAAAATTATCATAAAACTAAAACTCATAATTACCGCATTGAAACAGTCTTTATGAAAATCAAAGATAGAGTAGATGATTTTAGAGGATTGAAAGCGTTATGGTCTGCGCCCATAATAATGACTTCACTCGTTATTCAGCATAATTTTATAGAGGCACACACAACGATAAATGAAATTCCATGTAATAGGGCAGGGCAAGAGTTAGAATTAGGAGATAATAGATGGTTGGGATTGATTAGATTAGCAAGTAAAGATATTATTTCTTAGAAAAAATAAGATATTCGATTCCGATAGTTGAAATTACAAATAATAATGGGATGCTGGGTTCTACAAACGTAGGCGGATATGACCCGCTTGCTCTAAGTGCAATTATAAGACCAAACTTAAATAATGCAAACAGACAAAATGCCTGTATGACTGCAAAAATCCAAAACCAAACCTCTCCCATGTTAAACGGAGATAAATGTTCTTTAAAAATATACCTATTGGGTGTCGCTAACTTTACAGCTCACTTTTTGCGCGAGTGTAAGTTTTCGGGCGGTAAATAAGCTGTTAAGTGTCGGGAGTTATTAGGTTAGAAACTATTAATCCTACTTAAGCTCTTCTTCTTTAAAGTATTTCTTTCCTACAGAAACGGCATCTGCTCTAAAGTTCTTAGTAGCATCATCTAATATTGTTTTAGCATTTCTTAGAGTAGTAATTCTTTCTCTTAGGTTAACAGCATCTCCATTCATATCGTATGCTCTAAAATATTTAATGCCTTGAGGAAAATCGGAAGTAAACTCTGGTTTAATCTCGCCAGTTAGATATTTTTCTAAGAGTTCAACGACATCACCACCAGTTACTTCTGCTGGTCTTGTTGCAGATAATAAGGGTGCAGGTTTTATATCTGATGTTATATCAACTGCTACTTTTTCCTGTCTATCATAAATAAAGAAATGAGGAATAAACTTAATGTTGCCTAAATCATACATCTCAGCTTGAGATATTTCAATTGCATAAATCCCATCAGCTCTTAATGTTGGCGGAAGAAGATATCCCCCTAAAGTTGGCTTTTCCTCTTCTCTTTTTGGTAAGACTATTACTCTGGTATTTTCATCAGCACCATGCTCTCTACTTTTTCCAAGCAATTTACTAAGTAAACTCATAAACTAAGTAAGAATATGTTATATTTAAACTTTTCATCGAATTTTTCACTACTGGCATATCCTTAATTTTATAGATATTTAATGGAGAAAGAAATCATATCGCGTTCATATCCCAACTTGTTCGCTTTGAAAAGAGGAATACTTGAAGCCATTTGAGGTTATATAATCATTCTTATTTCATCTTTGGCGACGAACTCTATTACGGTCCTTGAAGGTTCGATACCCTTACTATCCAATTTATTTTTTACCTCTTCTACAGAATGACCTGTTGCTAGTACATTACCGCCTGCAAACGCTATAAATTGATTTGGATTTGTTTGTCTCAAAGAAGAAACCCTTTCCTGAAAGGAAAGAAAATCCTTTTCATAGATAACCAACTGAGAATTTATATCTGATTCTTTAACATCCATACCTACAACAATTCTCAGTTGGTTATAAAACTATCTATAGGGGTTTTTCAAAACCCTCTTTCAATCTTCTTATCTTCTTCAGAAGTGTGTCCTGATAGACCTTAAAGGCTTTGCGGTTCTCTTTCCTATAAATGTAAGGCGTGCCGATGTCTTCTTTGCATTTTGGGCAACGCAATGCTGGAACTGCGCTAAGAGGTTTTGATTCTAGAGAAGTCATATTCTTTGGGGATAAAATTCTGTCAAGATAAAGCCGTTTTATCTTTCCAGAGCCGTCTTTCTGATACGTCAAGATTTTCTCTTTGCAGACCTTGCAGAAAATGTCTGTTAGTCTTGAATAATTTCCCCTTGTGATTCTGTATTTATCTTTCTTGAATTCAAATTTCATGCTTATTTCCCCTTCTTAATCCATTCCTGAATTGCATGCTCGCCGAGCGGGTTCTTGTCCCTTACATGAATGCTGTCCCTGCATTCTGCCCAGAAATCCCTTGCATTGTATGAGAGAATAGTGATTGCTGTAATTATCATTGTGATAAACGCGCCGAGACCTGCTAGTGCCATGTCTTTAATTGCATCCCACTCATCGCCTTGTGTTCCCAAATACGCTACACCTAAATCTCCACCGAATATTATTGCAATTATCCACTCTATAATTTCATAAATTGCGCTGAAGGCGAGAACAAATTCTATTGGAAGATAGAGTCCCCAGAAACCACGCGCAGCACCGATACGCTTTACTACCTCTCGGAATGGATATGCCAGTAGAAAGCCAAATGCGAAATGCACAACGCGGTCATAATGATTTCTTCCCAGACCGAGTGTCTGCTGCAGCCAGTCACCGAAAGGCACTTCTGAATAAGTATAGTGTGTGCCTACGGTATGCAAGACCATGTAAACAAACATGAGACCATAGGAAATATTTGAAAGTCTGAACCAACGGTGGCTGATGAATATAAGAATTACAAAAGGCACTGTCAGAAGATTCTCGAGCATCCAATCGTGGAAATATTTAACATTTGTGCTTAAGATGAGCCAATCGAGTACGAAGACTATAAGGAGCAGATACGCGAACCTATTTTCGGACTTCATAGTATTCTGTAAATGTGTCGCTGCGATTCCAATTATGAGCGCGAGCAGAAAGAGCGAGCGAGCGCCGAGAACTATACCTAAATGGATTGGTGAATCTCCTGCATACGTTGAACTGAAGCTGACACTAAGCGCAATAAAGACAGTGATAGAGGTAAGGGCAAACATCCAGAATGCATACGTGCTCTTGCGAGAATAGACAAAAAATAATACGAGGACTATGAGGCTCATGAGCAAACGCTCAATCATTGATATTTCGAAACCAACGCCTAGGAAGAAATAGATTGCACCAGCCAGAAGAACCATTAATACAAGTATTAATGGATTTACACGTACAGTGTTTGCTGGTTTTTTCACACTCTCCTTTACCATAAGGTAATGAAGAGAAACTCATTTATAAAAGCTTAGTTTGTTATAGGAAATCACTTTAATAACCGTAATTTCTAACGTGATTTCCTATCTAGCGAATAACAAAACGACTACGAAAATTAAAGTTATTCGCTATAAGCATGAGATTCAGACTCTTCGAGTTTCTGCAGATATTCCTTTATACGCTCGACCATCTGAGGAATGAGGAACTTTTCAATTTTAACCTCGAATAATTCAGATAATGGAGCAAATTCTGAAAGCCGATATTTATTTTCCTGCTTGTCAACTAGCATGGAATCTCGGAGGCGCTTGAGTTGTCGACGGATATTGCTTTCAGCAAGGCCTTTACCGTCCAGAGAGTTTTTCTTCCTTAATTCCTGAACGCGGTCACGAATTTCAAATGAAGAAAGCCAGAGCTTTTGCTTGCGGGCATCCTCTAAAATCAAGACAATATCTACTATAATATCTCTGGAATCACCTGGCTGCAACATGCCAAGAGAGAGACAGACTTTCTTGACTAATTCACGAGGAGCTGAATCGTACGGGCGTTCGTATTTACGTAAAGTTATTTCACCGAGGGGAATGTCTCTAACCATTAACATCTGAGCACAGCAATGATTATAAATCTAATTCTTTTGCAAATGTCATGCATCTCGTAGCATTTGTAGGTACTGACAAAGAAAATTGGGGGCAAATCACTGCTTTAATTCATCGCATGGAGTGTGAACACATTGTCCTAGTTGTTAACAGTACAGTTAATGACTTTCCTGTAAGTGAAAAATGCAGTGTAGTTGAAGTTGACAATGCACTTCCCTTGCTTGAATTGAAGAAATCATTGATTGAAAGCCTGAGGTCTCAAATAGGGAAAGAATTTGAAGTTGCTGTTTCTCTTGCATCTGGAACAGGAAAAGAGCATATGGCGTTAATCGCTGCATTGCTTAATATACCAGTAGGAATACGTCTTGCAGTTTATACAAAACAAGGCGTCCAGATAATTACATAATACACTATCTACAGAGAATTCAGTAAGTTATAGAGAATTGCGTAGAATAGATTATATTTTGTACCGAATTCTCTGTCTATACAATTCACTTACTTTTATGACAGTTCTGTGAATTGTATGTAAATCTTTTTATAGTGTCTGTCTATTTGATTTCCGTGAGAAAAAAAGTAGCTTTACTTGATGCAGGTGCGCAGGCAGAGAATGTTATCAAGAGGCGCGTTCTTGAGCAAGGATACAGCATCGAAAAATTTCCTGTAAATGTCTCACCTTCACAACTTGAAAGTTTTGATGCGATTATCATCAGCGGCGGACCTAGAAGTGTTTATGATGCCAATGCGTTATTACCTCATCCAAATGTATATCTTCTAGGCAAGCCAATTATGGGAATATGCTATGGTCTGCAGGCGATTGTAGAACAATATGGTGGAAAAGTTGTGAGAGGAGAACGGGGGCAATATGGTAGAAGCACTCTTGATGTCTTGAAAAATACTGAAATCTTCAGTGGACTTGCACCAAAAGAAAGAGTACTAATGAGCCATTTTGATGTTGCTTCTAAAGATGGACTGCCTGCGGGCTTTGAAGTATATGGTACAAGCGAAGGATTTGTCGCTGCCATCGGAAACATTAAACGAAGAATATATGCGACTCAATTCCACCCTGAACTTATCCCAGTTACACGAAATGGACGCGTAATATTTAAGAACTTCTTCCAGCAAGTTTGCGGTTTTCCTCCAGCTGAGAAAAGGACAATCCAAGAAGAGATTGAAAGTGCAGAAAGGCACATCCGTGAAAGTGTTGGTTCTGACAAATATGTCATGCATTATGTATCTGGAGGCGTTGACTCTACAGTTATGGCTCTCTTGCTTTCCCGTTGCGTTGAACCCGATAGGTTGCACATGCGTGTTTTGGATACTGGAACAATGCGTCGGGGAGAAATTCATACCGTTGAAAGCATGGCACACAATCTGCGATGGTCAAATTTTGGGACTCTTGATGTAAAAGAAAGGTTTTACACTAGCATGAGGGAAATCTCTACAAAGCAAGGTACGCGTCTGGCAGGTCCATTATGTTATACCATTGACCCAGAACATAAAAGAAAATTGTTCGGGACAGAATACGCAGCGATTGCATTGACTGAAATGAATCATCTTGCTAATGAATGTGGTATCCCTCTTGAGAGATTTCTTCTAGGACAGGGGACATTGAGACCCGATGTAATAGAATCTGGAGACCAAAGAGCCACACTCGGAGAAGCACATTTAATTAAGAGTCATCATAACGCGGTCGATGCGCTAAAGAATATTCCTAAAGTTGAGCCGTTGATTGAACTTTTTAAAGACCAAGTCCGTCTTATGGGAATCGAACTGGGACTTTCTGAAGAAATTGCATATAAACAACCTTATCCTGGACCAGGACTATATTGCAGGATTGTGGGTTATCGTGAAGAAAGAATTCCTGATGAATTCTTGAGTTTGAATGAATGCGTCAATTCTATTGCAAGGAATAAGGGATTGCATGCACATGTTCTTCCTATAAAAACTGTGGGTGTTCAGGGAGATGAAAGAAGTTATAAACATCCTGTGATTATTTCAGGAGATATTGACTGGCAGACTCTTGCAAAAATTTCTTTAGACTTGCCAAATGAAGTTAGAGAGATTAACCGCGTCATTTATACGCCAGGTAAACCATTGAAAGCAGAAGAGGTATTCTCATTAACTAAGACCCTTATGACTCATGATGCAATTAGACAGGCACTGGATGCTGATTTTGTCATGCGCAAGATTGCGCAAGATTATGGATATGATGATTCGCGCAAGTGTGCCCAGATGCCCGGAATCCTGATACCTTGCAATCTTGGAGAGCGAGGAAAGAGGTCATTTGTTATTAGACCTATATGGACTGAGGATTTTATGGCTATTATCGGAATGATGCCTTCTCATTCCACACCCTCTGAAAATAGCGAGGAGTTTTTCCCAGAAGATATGTTTTTTGATATGGCTCGGCAAATCCCTGAAAAAGTTTCAGGAATATCGAGAGTTATTCTTGATGCAAGTGACAAGCCACCTGCATCGACGGAGTGGGAATGATTGTCAAACAGGAATTATTCTTTAAAAAATAACAAAAACCCACTTAATCATTAATAGAGTGATTAGTGCGAGAATCACCCATGTTGATATCTGGAAGGCGCGCATCCCTGCTTTTTCATTGCCTGTAATGCCCCAGACAGTTAGGTAAAAGAATCGACCTCCGTCGAATATTCCTACTGGAAGCATGTTACACAAAGCCACTGAGATATTAATCACTACAATCCACCAGAGCAAATCGTAAACAAATATTCCGAAATCTCCCAGTCTTGATTCATAATATATCATTGGATCGCGGGCGCTGGTGATAAACTTGTAGACAAAACCCCTGACTCCGCGTGCCTGCAATGGAATCACACCTATGCCTAGATAGGGCTTGCCTTCGCGCTCAGCCAGAGTAATATGAAAGTGCTGTTCTGCTCCCTGCTTATCCTTAGTAGTAATAGTAATATTGTCATAAGGCGTATGAGATAAGAGAATGGTGCGCAGTTCATCATAGGAAGCAATAGATTTGTTATCTACATATACAATGGCTCCGCGAAGACGGGTGTTGAGCGCAGGCGTATCTTCATAAACTAAAATTGCTGGTCTCTGCTCATTTAATGTTTGGGCAATATGAACAGGAGATGCAGAATATCTAGTAGTATTTGTCTTAAGAAAGATAAGCGTTTCATTTGTCGAATTGAGGAAACCCTGCGCTTCATTCAATGGTAGACCGTTTATTGTCTGAATATCTTCTGTAGCGATAGTAGTGGTTGCATAAGTGTTAAAGTATACTCCTGCAGGTACAAAAACTGAGACAGTAAAAATCCAGAGAATTATTGCAAAAAATATTGTCATGACAATGTTTGCAAATGTACCTGCGGCGAGAACTGCAAGCTGGTCGAATTTCTTTGCTTTTTTCATCTGCTTCTCGTCCTGCTCTACAAATGCTGCCAGAAAAGGACCGAGAAAACCAAAACCAGTTGAATGAATCTTTATCTTGTTTAAACGTGCAAAAATGCCGTGTGCAAATTCGTGCGGAATTGCGATGATTGCGATGATTATAATCCAATATGTGAAATAGAAAGGGGGAAGAAAATCAACTGCGAAGAGGCGGTCTATATATGGAATCAGAGGTGTCAGGACTGGAACGCGAAGCTGCTGAGCCAATGAAGGTGAAGTCATATAGCTATAAGAGAGTTTCACCAAAAGCCATATCATGCCCGCCATTAGCAAATAACCTGAAGCAATTACGACATATTGTAAAGGTCTAAGGATGCGCGCATATTTCTTGCTCGTCCACTCAATAAGATGCAGACCAAATTTTGTACGATATAGATAGAGAAGACCCTCTCTCTTCAGATTGTGCTTGCGAGTATAAAGAAAAAGAGCTACAAGTAAAGTAAACAATACTAGAAACGTGATATCATATATGATAAAGCTCATACTTCCTACTTTTTACGAACTGGGCGGAATGCGTGACTCCCGCATTTCACACAACGGACTTTTTTAGCTATGACTCGAACGGCCTGCGTTCGTGTTCTGTGGCTGCAATCTCTGCATACAAAAATATTACCAAACAATCTTGCCTGTGCAACTGGAATCTTAGCTGCCATCTTACATTACCCTCATGATTGCTTTCTTGCCTTCAATATCCCAGTATTCGACCTGTTTCTCAGGCGCAATCTGGTCTTTCAAATCTTCTGCATAAACAAGGTCAATAGTCTCAAAGCTCTCCAAATCCATAACAGAAGCAGTGTTTTCGGAAACACTGAGTATCTGTGCCTTGCGCTTTTCGATATTTGGAACGTCGAATCGTGAGTCTCCTGGAACAGAAACTATCTTTTTCTTGCCTGTAAATACAGATATTGCTTCTATACGACATTTGCTAGCGCCGTGCTTTCCTGTCTTGCTTATATCATTTGAACGTACTGTGCATGCTTCTCCGTCGACAAGAATTGTTGTCCCGGGCTTTGCTCCAGTTGCATTGATTAATCTTAGCACCATCTTCAAAGAGCGCAAAAGGCATTTATAAGCCTTTCTGCAAGACAGATGACTCCAAAGGCTGAAGAGGTCCAAAACCTCTAAGTTGCTTTAGAGGAACGAATTTAAATATAGTGAAAGAAGCAAATAATTGAACAAAGTTGTACTTCTTTCCCTTGAGGTAGCCAACAACTGACCGTTCAATTTTTAAAGTCCTTGGCTATAATTCAATCAGTCAGAGGAGTTATGAAACATTTATTCATGCAGACTTTAAAAAACATCACAATCTTTGGCGCTGTATGCTTAAACATCATACAAGCATGTGCGCAGACAATTCCTTTCTCCACAGCCATTATACCCCATTCTACTACTTCGATGTATGTTGCGCCAAATCTGCGTGAAAATGAGCATACTTCTGATTTTAGAGTGCCCTTGGCTATTTCTGCACGACGAGACTTTTTGACAGAATCTGTCAAACTTAATCACAAATCACTCTCCCTTTTAGAAGAAAATATCCTCAATAAATACTCTGATGCAATTATGTCATTCCGAACCGAAGACTCTTTTGATAGAGATGACTCTGTTGGTCTGATTCTTAGCGCCGGAAGAAAGACTGCTAGAGACTTTGCCTCAGAACTTCCAGTAATTCTCAGAATAAAGAACTATTTTGAGAGGTACCTTTCATCTAATAAATCCATAGGTCTTGATTTTAATCATCGAAGAGAAAGCGACCTATATACTCCTATGCATGAGCTTACAAAAAAAGGAAGTTATAAACTGCGAATTGGTCTTAGCATTAATAATCCATATCTTGGATTTGAGTTCAGGCATTATCACCTTTCTTTTCTTGCCTATAACGATGCTGCAAGGCTTGAGTGGATGAAGGAAATTGATGATAATCTATTTTTTCGCGCATCAATTGAAGTACCCTATGATAATCAGGATAGGGTAGAGAACAATCTGCGCCTGCAAAGATCGACACGTCACGGCGCATGGGGTATACGCTTAGGTACAGGATACAGTGAAGTCGAAGAGAAGAACGATGTGTTCATAGGCGTCTTCGCATCAACGAGCCTTGAGGCATTGAGAATACGCCCTAAACTTAAACACTAAATAACGCCCTGAAGAAACGTTTATAAAAGCCATTTCAATGCAAATAATATGACTAATGAAATTGTAAAGAAAAACGAGTTTGTTGCGCTTAGATATACTGGCTCTGCAAATGGAGTTATGTTTGACTCGAATGAAGAAGAGAATATCAAAAAATTACATCAAGATGCCACTGCGCGCGAAGTTATTGTTGTCGTCGGCAAAGGGATGATTGTTCCTGGTTTAGATAAGGCACTAGAAGAGAAAGAAATAGGAGTGCGTTATGAAGTCTCATTTGTTGCGCGTGAGGGTTTTGGTGAACGTAAAAGAGAACTGGTCAAGACTATTCCCTTAAAAGTATTTACAGAGAAGCAAATAAACCCTTATCCTGGGCTGACACTTGCCATCGATAATATGACTGCTAGAATTATCACTGTCTCAGGAGCCAGAGTCATTACTGACTTCAACAATCCTCTTGCAAGCAAATCATTACATTATTCTTTTATGATAACAAGAAAAGTTACAGACGAGCAGGAAAAGGTTCGCGCACTTTTTGAAGTAAGCTTTAAATTTGCTCCAGAGTTTGAGATTAAAGACAAAATAACCATTAAAGGTCCGCAGATTCTTGAGATGTATGTGAAAGCTTTCTCAGATATGTTCAAAGAACTTGTTGGGAAAGAACTTGCGTTTGAACTGAAGAATCCTCCAGCAAGAGATGCAAGTGCACATGAGCATGATTCTGCCGAACATGAGCATGAACATACACACTAATTTTTCTCAAAAATCTCTGCTATTATGATACAGGGTGTGCTTGCCAATCTTCACGACAACAATCCTTATAAACCGGCAAAAGCTTAAGCGTTAAATGGCAGAATTATTTTTTGAAAAAGAGCATGCGGGTGGAAGCGACATTGACAAAGAATTGGAAGCATTGCTGCAAAAACAGGGGGCACGAATTAAGGTAGTTGGTTGTGGCGGGGGCGGAGGAAACTCTATTTCTCGTATGAAAGAGACAGGAATCAAAGGATGTGAGATTATTGCGATAAATACTGATGCACAAGATTTACTTTATTCAAACGCAGACCATAAAATCTTAATTGGACGAGAGCTTACACATGGTCTTGGCGCAGGCAGCAATCCTAAAATTGGTGAGCAGGCAGCAAGGGAATCCGAGATAGAAATCAAAAAGAAAGTTGGAGATTGTGACATGGTGTTTATTACCTGCGGTCTTGGAGGAGGGACAGGCACAGGTTCTGCACCGGTTGTGGCAGACATTGCAAAGCGTCAAGGGGCATTGACTATAGGTATTGTGACTCTTCCATTTACTGTTGAAGGGCAGAAGAGAATCGAGAATGCTCAGTATGGTCTTGAGAGAATGGTCGCTGTAACAGACACACTGATTGTTATCCCTAACGATAAATTACTTGAAATTGCTCCTGAACTGCCAATCCATACTGCATTCAAGGTTGCAGATGAGATACTTACAAACTCTGTAAAGGGAATTACTGAGCTTGTGACAAAGGCAGGTCTTGTCAATCTTGATTTTGCTGACATCAAAGCAGTCATGTCTCGTGGAGGAGTATCTCTTATTGGCATCGGAGAATCTGATTCAAAAGATAGGGCTCGCGACGCAGTTGAAAAAGCGATTCACAACCCTCTTCTTGATGTTGATATAACTAATGCAAAGGGCGCTCTGGTGAATATTGTTGGAGGTCCTGACATGTCGCTTGATGAATACAAAACCGTTATGGAAATTATCGGAACAAAGATTGCTCCCGATGCAAAACTTATCTCTGGAGCACAGATTTCTGCTGATATGGACAAAACTTTGAAAGTCCTTATTATTGTCACTGGTGTCAAAAGCAATCAGATTCTCGGATGGTCAACTGATTTACCAAGTGCTCCTGAAGCAGAATTAGGAAAGGAATTGGGCATTGATTTTGTAGAAAGATAGAATTTTCTTATGATTCTGCTGCTTGGTCGAAACTGAAAAAAAGCGGGTAAAATCTGCCTTCCTTCACTTCTTCTGGAACGTTGCGACCATTTTCCAAATGTTCCTTAAGATGATAATTCAATTTCTGACAGTGTTGCGAGGTCATACTTATCTCGACTGGCACAGAGAAATCTTCATTAACTTTCCATCCTCTTTCGTAAATTGTAGCGAGATAATTTTCTACACTCTGATAGTTTATCTTTATCTCATGAGTTGCATAAAATAATGTCCGAGCATCTGGTGTTATGGTTACAAGTTCTGACAGAATTGCATCTCTTTCCTTTCGCAAACTCGTCAAGCGATCTTCAAGCTCGGTTTTACTCTTCATATCCGCCATGTATGGGCATCGAAAACACATTTAAAAACCCTTGTCCATTAGATAATGTATGAATGCACATGCTGAACCAGGATGGAGAACAAAACTGGGTTCTTTCTTTTTGCAGTCAAAGCGTGTCTGGCATGTCCTACGAAAACCAAGCGGTGCTGAATTTAAGGCAGTGGCAAAAATATCTGCTTTAGGCATTTTAGCAATTGGTGCACTAGGATTTATTATATCTTTGATTATGAAGATTTCTACCTGATATCAAAAAAACGATGCACCCTCCGCGGCTTTTAAGCCGTGGTTTTGGGAGGCGCTAGTTTTTTGGATGCAGAGAACTCCTTAAGGATTTGGAGTTCTCTGTGCTCGGGGAGCCACCCCTCCTTAAAAGGTAAAGTTTTCTTGAGGCTCCCCGACACAATCGGAATGTTTAAAAAGCAGCTCTTCTGGAGAACATTGTCATTAGACTACATACCGAGGTCATAACGCACTGCGTTCTAGGGATTTCGGTCGTACTGTAGGAGACATCATGGAACTGAAACAAGCATTGCAAGAATTGCGAAAAAATGAGAAACGTAAATTTGACCAAAGTATTGATTTAGTTATTAACCTGAAAGATATTGATGTAAAAAAAGATAATATTTCTACTATTGTTACACTGCCATATAAGGTGCGTGATAAGACGGTATGTGCATTTTTAACCAAAAAATCTGAATTAGTCCCCACGATAACTCAACCTGATTTTGTAAAATATAAGGATAAGAAAGATTTGAAAAGACTTGTCAAGGAATACGACTTTTTCATCGGCAGCGCGAAACTGATGCCGGCAGTCGCTACAACTTTTGGTAAGATTCTTGGACCAACTGGAAAGATGCCTTCACCACAATTAGGAGTATTGCTACAGGAAGAGGATGTAGCAATCAAGCAGCTACTCGCACGCATCGAAAAGTCGGTCAAAATCAGAGTAAAAGAACCAAGTGTTAAGATACCAATCGGAAAGGAGAGTATGAAGGATGAAGAAATTATGGCTAATGCGCAGGCAATTTATCAGTCACTTGTCGCAGCACTCCCTATCAAAAAAGACAATGTCAAATCAGTTATAATAAAATTAACGATGAGTAAACCTATCCAAGTGGAGATGAAGTAAGATGACGGCGCAAAAGACCAGAGAGAAGGCAATACCTGTATATAAAATCGAACGAGTAGCTCAGCTAAAAGAAGCCATTACTACACACAAAACCTTGCTTATTGCTTCAACCAATAAATTACCAAGCTCTCAATTCCATGAGATTAAGAAAAAACTTCGAGGAAAAGCAGATGTCTGCGTAGCAAAGAAGTCATTAGTTGTGCGCGCAATTGACGCTACCAAAAACGCTGCTCTTGAACCTTTGAAGACGCATGTTGTAGCAGATATCGCATTGTTCTTCTCTGACCTTGACCCTTTTGCTCTTTCGGGACTGCTTGCAGACAATCAAAGCCCAGCAAAAGCAAAAGCAGGAGATATTGCCCCTGAAGATATTCATGTTGAGCCAGGACCAACTGACCTTGTGCCTGGACCTGCGATTTCAGAATTATCTGGAGTTGGATTGAAAGTAGCTGTCGAGGGAGGCAAGCTAGCAATCAAACAGCCTGCAACTATTGCAAAACAAGGCGAACCAATAAAAGATAATGTTGCCAGTGTCATGGCAAAACTAGGTATATTCCCTATGAAAGTTGGCTTTGAGCCTCTCGCTGCATACGACTCAAATAACAAAAAAGTATATGCTGGAATAAAGATTGACAAGAAAGGCATGCTGGCAGCACTGCGAGAATCAATCGGTAAGGGACAGGGTTTTGCAATTAATGTTGAATACGTTTCTAAAGATACTGTACCTTACTTTATCAGCAGGGCAGTGCTTGAAGAACGTGCGTTGCAGAAAATCTTTGATGTGAAATCCGAAGCAAGCTCTGCACTCGTATCTGATTCAATAACGACAAAGGAGGATAGCTAATGGAATATATTTATGGCGCTTTGCTCTTGCATAAGTTAGGTCAACCTGTTAATGCTGAAAACCTAACAAAGGTTGTTGCAGCTACAGGTGTACAAGTTGATGAAGCAAAAGTCAAAACCTTGATTGTCTGCCTTGAAGGCGTTGACATCGCTTCTGAACTTGCTAATGCAAGCGCTCTTGCTTCTGCACCTGCTCCAACACAAGCTGCAGAGAAGAAGGAAGAGAAGAAGAAAGAAGAAGCACCTTCAGAATCTGCTGCTGGACTTGCGTCGCTCTTCGGGTAAACTTTGTCAGTTATCCGAAGAGTCTTGAAGAAGTTGCAGTGGTAACTTAAAGAGTTTGTCTGTTTTAATTGTTTAATAAGCGAGAGCCATAGAGAATAGTTTTATAAGGCTCTTTTTATATGGAAGACTAAGCCCACGTGGGACAATGGTACTCCGGCGGTCTTGAGACGTAAGGAACCTACGGTTCCTTGACGGTCAACCTCCCTTAAATCAAGGGAACAAGTAAACCGCTTTCCTTCGGGATTTCCCCGTTCGATTCGGGGCGTGGGCGTTTTCTCCCGAATCGAAGCGCTCGCAGACAGGAAGTCCGCGGCGACCATCGCTCAATTATTCGCTCAGGTATTCGGGGCGTGGGCGTTTTCTCCCGAATCGAAGCGCTCG
>Ga0209514_10004283_pt1 | contig 19372 bp, 14 predicted proteins | sample Subgrocontami58m_FD_187452 | JGI IMG/M metagenome (GOLD analysis project Ga0209514, IMG submission 187452) | Subsurface groundwater microbial communities from S. Glens Falls, New York, USA - GMW37 contaminated, 5.8 m (SPAdes) (version 3) | ecosystem: Environmental > Aquatic > Deep subsurface >...
TGAATGTAAGCGGGGTCGTAATTGTTATGTTTGTTCCGTTGCCGAGCCGATACCAGACAGTCACGGCATTAGTCGCAGTGTAATTTAAGAAAAGAGCAGTGGCGTTGAAATAACTATGATTTTTCGGGCTGTGCAAAATAAGCGAAGGCGCACCCACGACAACAATCGAAATAGTTGCCTGTTGAGTCGTAGCTTTTCCAGTTATAGAAGAGTTTTCCTCTGCACCAGTTATAGAAACAAACCCCATAAACATCACAAAAAGAATAGCAAAAACAATCGCCCCTCTTATGTTCTTCATGAGGTCTAGAACTAGTTATTATATTTAAACATCACGTTATTAGAATTTTTGGGTTGAACATCCTATAAGCCCCACCCCTTTACTGCTTTCTTCGTTTAATCCAGATTGCAAGAGCGATTATAAGCAAAATAATTATGACTGCAATAATTATTTGTTTACTCCCCAAAACCTCTGCTTTCTTTTGCGGGACAGCCAGTTTTTCTCCAATAAGAACATTAAAGGAGGTTTCAAATGCGCTTCCTAATGCAAATTGCCCCGGAGCCGTCGTCTTAGCCTCTTGCGCAGTAAAAGTTACTCTATAAGTATCCCCAATTTGCGCAGATGAAGGAACACTTATTTTTATAGGCACAGGAACACTCGTGCCAGCCTCAACAAGATAAGCCTCCTGAGGTTCTGTAAACTGCGCAACATCCTGCGAAGATTGAAGTGAAAGTTTAAATGTAGCATCATTATCCCCGACCATGTTCTGAAGTTCGAACTGCACAACTTTCGAATCTCCTTTACCGAGGCGCAATGAATTCTCATCATTAGGGCTGTCCCAGTACGGAGATACTACTCCAGAAGCATACACTCCTGAAAGCAAAATTGAAATCATCAAAGCAGCACTTGCTAAGAACATTCCCTGTCTAATAATCATTTTATTTGTCATGTTACAAAATCTTGATAGTCCACGCCCCCTCACTCGTGGTCGAATAAGATTGCGAAGTTAACTCACTCCCAATAGTTCTAATGCATAAATAAAGATTCCTGTTTCCAACGTTTGCAACAGAATGATTCCCAACCATAAGCGTCCCGTTAGTCGCGTTAGTAAACACTCCAGGACTAAACGCAGCACTCTGGTTCGTGTTCTCATTGCATTCGGCAGAGCTTCCAGTTAGAATAGCCACACTCATATTCCCCGCCCAAATCGCCTTGGTATTATCAGTCTCTCCCTTTAGATTAGTTGCATTAATCTGCACGTTTCCCGAAGTGATATTCTTATTTCCAGTGTTATTCAGGACAAGAGGGTCATTGTTAGAAGTCTGGTTCGTCGTTCCAGGCGATAGAGATGCCCAAGTTAAAGCCGCAGGATGTGTCACGAAAGCAGAAAGCTGATTGTACGTGAACGTTACAGTCTGATTCTGCGCAACCCCATTACTTGAATCATTCACCAAAGCAGTCACGTTCCAAGTTCCAGAAGTATCAAAATACCACATATACATAGTACAAGTATAATTCGCGTAATACGTACCCCAAGTTGCAGTTTGAAGACAAGAACTGCTATTCTGTCTTAAAGCTTCCCCCGTCTTGGTAAAGTTCACTTTTCCTCCTTTAGTATCAAGATTGCTTATTCCATCTGGGTCCCATGCTGTGAAGTTGACGATAATTAATGTGTTAGTATTTTCCGTCGGACTAACAGTAGCATTCATTGTAATATAAGTTATATTAGGTGCAGTATTCGCAATAGTGAGATTAAACGTAACAGTTTGACTAGTCGCCCGCCCAGTTATTCCTGCTTTAACTTGGTTTATCCAATCAACAATCCCTGCGGAAACAGGAGGCATCATCAAAAGTGCAAAAAGTATCAAAAAGATTGTTGTTACAAATACGCTCTTTTTTCTTTCCATCTTTTTACAATTCTATCCAAGCTCTGTTTCTTTTTAAACGTTTCTTATTGTCATTTCTTAGCCCTAACAAAATATTAGTCAAATTAAAGTAGTGATTTATTAGAATTTTTGGGTTGAATACCCCACAGCTTGCTGTGTCGTAAAAATTCTAATTAGAAAATCGTGAACTAGAAATTTTAACGATTTTCTTTATCTGCTTCGTTTCTTAACGCGCGCGTAACTAGTGCCAATGTTTCTCTGATCTCTCTTTATCAGTTTGGCAATATCGGTATGCCTCATTCCCCTAACATCTTTCAAGTGCACTACTAAAGACTCAAGGACAGTCTTAGTCCTATCTTTGAATATCTTAAGAGGGACAGATAATCCTTCTCCACTTGCGGCAAATTGTGCCGGGCGTTTCTCACATGCTTTCTTGTATGCTGTCCATATTGTCCTGTCATCGCGCGCAAGCACTTCAGCGATTTCATGATAACTCATATTCTTGTTCTCCTTCAAGTATTTGCATAATGCCTCTAAGCATCCTATTTCCGTCGAAAATATCTCCACAGGTATAGTCTTACGCGTCTGTGTGAGCTCTGAGATTTCCTCCTCGCTTAAATCATATTTCTCTTTCAACTCGTTCACAAGCAAAGAAAGAGTTTCAGCTTTCGATAGAGTGTGCTTCTCTCGAAGCTCATCAACAAGCAAGGATAGAGCTTGGAAGACTTTATCTTCCTTTATTTTCTTCTTCTTTCTTCTCAAACCTGATGCAACAAGACCTATAGCTAAAATCTTTATCGTCCAGCTTCCCTCATTAGTTGTCGAATAAGACTGGCTAGATAGTTCACTTCCGATTGTCCTGATACAAACATAGAGATTCCTTGTTCCAACACCGGCAACAGAATGATTCCCAACCATAAGCGTTCCGTTAGTCGCGTTAGTAAACACTCCAGGACTAAACGCAGCACTCTGGTTCGTGTTCTCATTGCATTCAATCGAGCTCCCATTCAAGATTGCAACACTCATATTCCCCGCCCAAATTGCCTTATTAGTATCAGTTTCCCCTCGTAAGTTAGTGGCATTAATCTGCACATTCCCTGATGTGATGTTCTTATTTCCAGTGTTATTCAGCTTAAGAAAAGTCGTTGCGCTCTGATTAGTTGTTCCAGGCGAGAGAGAAGCCCATGTTAAAGCAGCCGGCGATATAGTAAATGCAGACAATTGATTGTATGTGAAAGTAGCCGTTGTGTTCTGCCCCACCCCATTACTTGAGTCGTTAACTAAAGCAGCAATATTCCATGTACTGGAAGCATCAAAATACCACATCTGAATCGTACAGGAATAATTCGCATAGTTAGTAGCAAAAGTATTCAACTGATAGCACGTACTATTTTGCCTGACTGCCTCTCCTGCCCGAGTAAAGTTCGCCCGTCCCCCTTTAGCATCAAGATTCCCAAAACCCTCTGCATCCCAAGCTGTAAAGTTGAATTGAACTTCAGTATAGCTGTCTTCAGTCGGGCTGAAAGAGGTATTAATTGTGATGTAGGTAATGTTTGGAGCACTATTCGCCCCAGCAACACTAATCGTTATCGTGCGGTTTAGAGTAGCATTAACATTCATGGCAGAGTCATAAACAGTTGCATTGAAGTAATAAACTCCATTAGGCAAATCAGTTATATTAACAAAATTCGGAGAGCTCGTTGTCGTTGTTCGATTAATCAGAGCCGTTGCATTGAAAAGCTCAATGGTAATGTTAACCAGATTCGTGTCATTTGCAGTTACATTAATCATTGTATTGTTCCTCGTGAGTGTGCTTCCGTTTGTTTCTGTATTGATAGTATAATTAATTCCAGGGTTAATCGTGTCAATAGTAGCATTTCTTGTTTCACTAACATTAACATTAGATGCATTATCATAAGCCGTTGCATTCCAGTAGTATACTCCATCACTCAATGCAGCATAAGTCATATTAATTGGAGAAGTTCCAGTAGTGTTCTCGCGTATAGCAAAACCGCTCGTATTAAACAATCTAATTGTTATATTCGCCAGATTAGTATCATTTGCAGTCACGTTTACATATATAACATTTGAACTTGTGTAAATTCCGCTCGTGTTTGTATTCGCAACATATTGCACTCCAGGCAAAAGAGTGTCAACAACAAATGTTCTTGTCTGCGCAGTTGCTGTGTTGCCCAGCGTATCGTTTGCAGTCGCATTAAACAAATATCTTCCATCATTTAATCCAGTGATGTTGACAAAATTAGGAGACGTTGCGGTCTGTGTCCTATTTATCAACGTCGTAGTGTTCTGAAGAAAGATCACTATACTCTGCAAGTTCGCGTCCGTTGCAGTCACATTGATTCTTACTCTGCTTACATTAAGGAAAGTGTTATTACTATCTGTCAATGTGCCATAAGCGATTACAGGAGCACTAGCGTCAACACTAAACGCGCGTGTTACACTACTGTTCAGATTATTATATGCGTCCCAGCAGAAGTACCTCACTAAATACGAACCATCAGCAATCGTTGCATTAGTTGCATTAAACGCGCGATTGTTGCTGTTTGTCATGCTATTGTTTGTCACCCCAGCATTCAGAGTGTAGTTGCATAAGTTGGCATCCTCATAAAGAGTAACATTGAATATTACAGGAACGCCAATTGTTGCGTTTTGAGGTTGATTTACTGTGATGTTAGGAGCAGTGCTGTCAACGGTAAAAGTAAGATTAGTGCTGTTAAAAGCACAGTTACTTGAGCTATCGCAAACTCGATAATTCCAGAAGAACCTGCCATCGTAAGGAAGGATTATAGTTATGTTCGTTGTGTTAACAGCATTAGTTATGCTTCTATTCTCTGTTGAATTAATTAGTGTTTGAGTAGCATTGTAAATGTAAAGAGTTACATTCTTAAGCGCACTATTATCTGTGAATGTTGCATTGAAAGTGTTTGTTTTGCTTGTTGCATTGCTTCCATTTAATGGGGCATTTAAATTCGCAACAGGGCTAGTCGCATCAGGAGCATTATAAATCAAAGTAAAGTTTGAACTGTTAAACACTTGGTTGTTCTTCGTGTCATTAACCTTGTAATTCCAGAAGAACGTTCCGCCATAAGGCAGGACAACTGTAAAATTAGTAGTATTGAAGGTGTTTGTTCTGCCAGTTAAATTTTGACTAACAATTGTTCCAGATTGATTCCACACAAAAATAGTACTAGAGGAAAGACCTTCAGTATCTGTAAACGTCCCGTTAAGAGTCATCGTATTCGTAGTGATAGTCGTCCCATTGGCAGGCGCATTCAAAACTGAAGTAGGCACAGCATCATAATTAAACACTGCCCCAAAATAATCCTGCTGCAAGTCTGTGTTAGTATTTGCAGTTCCATTGTTCATTGATAGCACTCTTATCACTCTAGTTGAGTTCAACAAGAAGTCCAGCATATGAATTGAAGTAAAATTGAAAGTCATAGTGGCGTTCCAATAAATGTTTCCAGGATTTTTACTCCAGTTTATCGTAACCCATGCTTTCGAAGTATGATTGAACAGAGCGATGCGCAGGTTGTCAGTACCATTAGTGGTTGCCAGCGCCGAGATACTTGTAATCAGGACAGAGCTAAAAGTTCCATACTCAGGCAAAGTAATATTCCAAACAAAATAAGCGTCTCCTGCAGTGGTGCCATTAACGTTCCTGCAGGCCAAACCGCCAGAAATATTCAATCCAGTATAACAGCTGTTGGTTGGTGTTTCGTTGAGTATCATATTATAAGTCTGTTCAGTTACGTTTCCAAGTTGTACAAGTTGTGTTACAGGCGCAGGTACAAATGTTGTTGAAGGGTCAATAATGTGGTCAAATTCAACTTCTCCTCCAAATATTTTCAAATCAAAAGTCCCCTGCTCTCCTTCCAAGCCAGTAAGAAATATTTTATTGTATTTGTTATCTTCTAGTTGGTTAAATTGAGCTATAATCTCACTTCCATCTTTTTCATAAACCTCAATTTTAGGATTTCCAGATATAGTTCTAGGATAAATCGTAATATCATTGCTTGAAGTTAAATTCCTCTCAAAAGTCACCCTGACATAATGTGCATCAGGAATAGTTTCGCTCCAAACATTATCTAGCTCCCGCACTTCTTCAAATATATCAGAAATAAATTTCCTATTTTCATCGAGGTGCTCAGCGTTCGTAATGACAATAATCGTGTAAGTCTGATTGCTTAATTGAGGAGCAATCCATTCAACATAATCATAGATGCTATTGTTGTTTTTATCTTTCACGCTTAAGGTTGGAAGAAAACTCTCGTTTTCCTCCCAATATACTTTTACTTTATCCGCATTCATGACGTTCCAAGACTCATTAAGTTCGCTAAACACAAGAACATCCGTATAGTGAACTTCATCATGCCCTGCAACATTAACTCTCTTGCTTCGTAAATCTTCCTCTTCCGTGGATGAAGGGGCATTTGTATAATATCTAACAAAAGCCACATTTTCATCAGCACCTAATTCAATTTTTACCTTATCTTTGCTCTCGCTTTCATCCCTATTTTCCTTTAGACTTGCCTTGCCTTCTTTATCAATTGAGATTGCCTTCATCTCACGAGTGCGGTCATTCTTCTCGTTACTTTTAATTTTTTCAACGCTAACATTGCTCGCACCTTTAGGCAAAGCAACCTCAATGCTTACAGGACCGCTCGCATTGATAGTGTGGGTCCATTGAACAACCTCTCCAAGTGTAGCATTCCCCTGTACCAAACTAGTGCTTATCTCGCTCATGTTAAGTTCGGTTTCATTAGCAAAAGGAGCTATCCCATAAAGTATAGAATCAAGTTCAAGAACTGCATTATCAATTTCCACGCGTATAGTATAATTTTTTTTATCAAGTTCTCGCTTCCCAAGGTCGCATGTCTCTGCACAGAAATCAGAAAATTCAATCGAATATTCAATAGGCTCTTCAATGGGGTCTCCACTGATAATTGGTTCAGCGCTCGGTTCAACAGGTTCTGAATTAGGCTCTGTAATTGGTTCGCCTGTTGGTTGAGTAATAGGTTCAGTTCCACTCAAAGTTTCATTAGAAGATTCAGAACTTTCTTCAGGTATTTTTGATTCTTCATTACTTATAGGCAGGCTATCATCAACTGCAAAACCCGTAATCAAGCTTCCTCTTATCTTTTTATCTTCCGAAAGCTTTCCACTATCCATAATCAGCAAATCTCCCAAGTAAACTTTAACATTTCCGTCTCCAATAATTTTTCCTGAAATTCTCAAAGAGTTAAGAGTTCCTTCCTGTCCCTGTTTCCATTGGTATTCCTGCGACTTTTCAAATCGTTCGTTCACATAATCAGTGTATGTCTCCCGCGTGCTATCACTTTCATCTTGCACTGCAAATCCTGTTAATGCAGGACCCGCATAAACTACAAAGAAAACCAGCAAAGAAAGAAAAACGATTGCAAAAATACTTGTAGTGATTTTCTGTTTTTTATGCCCTAGTTTTGTTTCGCGTATGCGTATCTGGCATTCAAGAGCATAGTGTTCGTAGTAATTTATCCACTCTCCAATCGTGCGCCCTTTTAGTTTGCGTGTTGCAATCTCTTCATATTCCTCGCGCGAAATTTCCCTATTGAGAAGTTTATCTTTCGCGCCCTGCAAGTAAGAAATAAGACGCTTTTTTCTGTGTTCACACACTTCAAAACGGTGCTTAAGCTCAGCTAAACTTACCCCTCTTGCAAGGTGCGATTTCATTACTTATCCAGTATGTTTTTTACCTTATAAAGCTTCTTATCCTATATGTATATAAGAAGGATAAAATCTATAAAATAATAAAATATACCTATTAAATATGTATTATAAAGGCTGTAAATCCCCATGGTCCATTTAAAGCTATAGAAAAGTATTTATAGTATTAAATAATATTATATAATATGAAAGAGAAGTTTATTAAAATAGTTAGAAAAAACGGGGATAGTCTGGCAATAAATATCCCTATTGAAATCGTTTCTCTACTTAATCTAAAAGAAGGAGATATGCTTCGAGTAGAACTTGAGAGATTAAGTAAAAATGAATGAAAAACTAGCTGAATTGGTTGGCATAATAATTGGTGATGGAAATATCTATAGAAAAAATAACAAATATCGAATTGGTTTTACAGGCAACATCATTAACGACAAATTATATTTTGAATATATAAAGAAAATAATCTGGGCTGAATGGAAAAAAGACGCTAGGATTTTTATTGGAGGAAGGGGACTTAGAATTGTTATAAACTCTAAAGAAGCATGTAACTTCTTAATTGATGAATTGGGTCTTCCCTATGGCAGGGGAAAAGGCGAGAAAGTCACGATACCTGAAAAAATAGCTAAAGAATGGGATTTAGCCAGACACACAATTCGAGGTATAGTAGATACCGACGGAAGTGTTTTTGTTTCTAAGAAACCCCGAGTAGAAAGATATCCTTGTATAGAAATAACTACTACAAGTTTAAAGTTGGCTAAACAAATAAAATATCTGCTCGAAGAAAAAGATTTTAGAGTAAATAAAATTAGAAAGTCATTATCTAAATTAAGCAAGTTAGATACTTACAGGATTGCACTTAATGGCCAGGTTAGTCTTAAGAAATGGTTAGATGAAATAGGTTTCTCTAATCCTTATAAACTAGAAAGAGCAATTTCTTACTTAAAATAAAAATGGGGATGGGGGGAATCGAACCCCCGACACCACGAGAACTAACTCACGATTCCAACATCTCTGGGAGACGAAGTCCTGAGACTTCAGTTTCACATCATCTCATGCTTACGCCTAAGATAAACGTGTGCTCTCCCACTGAGCTACATCCCCACAAATTCAATGAGTTTGAGTGACTTTTAAATGTTTCACTCAATAAACAGCAAAACGATATGTTAGCGCTTCGCTATAATGCTTATAAACGATTTAAGTTATTTCTCTGTATGACTAATAGGACTAAATCCGGAGAGATCCCCATTGATATAAGTCCAATTAGCCCGAAAGACTATCGGACAGAAGGTCCTCCTTTGCCTCATTCAGGAACGCTTCTTACAGTTCATCTTATGCCTCATGTAAGGAATGCTGTATATGCAGGATTTTTTGTTCGCCCCCACATATTCAGAGGATATACGGGAAGCGTCGGCCCAAATGTGCTTTTTGGTTATGAGCAAGCTAACCCTCTAAGTTTTTGGAGAGTCCTTGTATCAGATGCTATTTCAGAGAACAGCGTCCCTGTCTCGGATCGCAATTATTTCAAAGGAGTCTTGCTCCGCCCTGTTTTTGAAACCTGTCAGGGAGCGCACGAGCCTAATGTTCTCACACCACATAGTTTTTATCAATTAGTAGAGCATGTAAGAGAAGAGATTGGGATTTTAACAATTCATAATCCAGTTGTACAGGCTGATTTAACTTGGTTGCGAGAACACAGAGGAAAACTTCAGTCTATTATTGAGCACGCCACACTGCCTCCAATGGCTCTTTATCGAAGATCTTTGAAAAAAGGAAAGTGAGTCGGACATAGGCCAGATTCTGTCGAACTTCGTTTTGCGAACAGTTCGTGCTGACATCTGTCTATGCGTGCGGCTATGGCACTTGCATCCGCGAAGTCGCCCGTCTTGGAGAACAAGTTCCCCAATCCCTCAAACTCTCTCGAGTTTGACGTTTCATCATATCTCCTGTTTCTTAGTTCCCTTCACAGTTCATAACTCGCAGGAGCTGTGTCGTTTCTGTTGCGTTGCTTGGCCTCGCGGCCAGCCGTCTTTCAACGGATCGCGTTTTCGTCGGTATAATTACATATCAACGGATGTCCGGACCTTCCTCAGAAGTAATGTTCATTTCAACATTCGCTCATTTAAGAGCAACTTCCGTAATCAGCTGTCCGACTCACCTAAAAATGATTTATTCTGCGTTTTTAAATCTATCTTCTGCCTCAATTTTTCAGTCAGATTTTTAAACCCTCAAAAACTTAGTAACTCATGTCAGTCAGCATTCCCAGAAGAAAAAATCAGATACGCAGTGGAGAATTAGCAGCTCTCCTAATGCTCGCAGCTCAAGTTCATGGGCTCGATTCCGGAGATTTCAGTCGTGCAAAAATTGAAAAATGCGCGTGCGAATACGGGATTGACGAGTTGAAAAACCGCGGTCATACTATTTATAGAAGTGGAGCAACAAGAATCATCCTGAGAGATGCAGGCGAATCTGTTCTTTTCGACATCACAACAGGCTTGGAGTCTTCTATAAAAACAGCACGTGATGTAATCTTGCAACTGAAAATTAATCAGTTATATGCTCAAGCGGCATCTTCTTCTCGTTCAGCCGCTTATCCAACAACTCACGCATAATTTTTAAACACGCTTTTCCTTAAGATATTATGAAAAATAAAAAAGAGAGCTTTCGTGAGGAGCGTATTCTTTCTCTTCCAACAATATTATTGTTTATTTTATATGCAGTTATCCTGTTGGCATTTTTCTTTCTTCTCGATAAACAAACTAACGCAGGTTTCGGACTCGCGGAAATTTTATTTGCAATCGTATCTGCAGGATTGATGACAGGAATATTCGCAGGCTCCGCATACTTGATGCGTTCAAACATTTATCTTGGCTCGGTCTTTGGAATTATATTTATTTTCGCATTAGTGTATGCACTTTTCATGCGCTTTCGCGGCCCGTACACGACGATGTTTGCAGTCATAGGTTCCATAATCGGCGTTATCTATCTTATTTATTCATTCATAATAACGTGCAGAGAAAATAGAATTAAAAACAAATAATTCTAACTGAATTAATGTGATTCTTGCATCATTTTTAATAAGTAATGCTTTATAAATTAATTTATCTAATCTATAATATGGGAAAGCGCATGCTTATTGCTTTTACTCCTTCAAATAAAGTTGTGAGTAATTTAGTTAAGATTAGAAAAATAGCAAAAATAGATATTAAAAAAGGTTCAGGCTTAAAGATTCCACATATAACTATAATCGATAATAGTTTTTTAGATATTGAAAAAGTTGATATGGAACTTAAGAGATTTGCTAAATCATTTAAACCATTCTCGGCTAAAATAAAAGGTATTGGCCTTTTTGTTGTTAAGAATAGTATCGGGCTAAAGAAGTATAAACAAAAAGATAGTTTAATTTATTTGGTTAAAAATAATAATTCATTAATCAAATTTAGAGAAGAACTTTTAAAAAAATTAGATTATCTAAAAACAGATGATAGGCTTAAGCAATTTATGGAAGAGAATCCAAAATTATCTAATAGAAATTTGATGAATATAAAAAAATACGGCTCTCCTTTTGGGTTGAAAGAGTGGAAGTTCCATACAACTATTGGATTAATACCAAGAAAAAAGAAGGAAGAAATAATGGAAAAAATTAAGAAGCTAAATCTTCAAGAAAATTGGGAAATTGACCATTTTAGTCTTTTCGTTAGAAAAGACGGTTGGGTTCTTTTTAAAAAATATTACTTAAAATCAAGATAGACTTATTAAAAGTTATCAAATAACGCGCGTAGGCAATGGATCGCTTTCTAAAATCAGGAATAATATTTATTTGAGGCTATTAGTAGTGGCATGCTTAACTCCTCGTTGTCTCGGAGCGTACACACCCACTCTATCAACGTCATCTTCTTTGACGGCCTTTGTTGTCTCGTCTTGCGGACTGCTTCGTGCTTAGATGCTTTCAGCACTTATCAGCACAACGCGTAGCTGCGCGGCCTGCTATATAACAACCGCTCACCAGAGGCGTCCGAATATCGTTCCTCTCGTACTAGATATTCGTTCCACTCAGACAACTACGCACCTTGTAGATATCAAACAAACTGTCTCGCGTACATAATCATTACTTATTTTTTTGTAATGTGTGGACTATACCTTCATCTCTACAACTTTCTTTAGAAAAGAAAAGTTCTAGGAGTCAAAGAAACTACAATTGTAATCTCAAAAACTCCAATAGAGAGATCGACGTCTTAATCGGGTAATCCGATTAACAATTTCTCGGAACTGACGGTTCCTATTCTTGTGAAAGAAAATTGAAGTCTCTACGGGGTCCTTTCGGACTTCCCTCGGGGTTACCATCTTTCCTTTTTGAGGAGAAGGCTTCACCGATATGAGTCGATTTAATTTTTCATCACGTCACCGCGATGCAACGCCGCTATTTTTGATAGTTGCGATTTGGTCAGTATCGTTAGTTTATTGTTTACGTTCTTAACCCAGCTAACGATCCCTTTTAATGCGTGAACTCCGACACCCTTGGTGGCTTATGCACCACCAGGATAGGAAGAGCCGACAGCGATGTACCAAACCGCGCCGTCAATATGGACTATCGGGCGCGACAAGCCTGTTATCCTTGAAGTACCTTTTCTGTCACACACAGGCCCTATTAAAAAGCCATGTGGGGTCGCTAAGCCCGACTTTCATCTCTGCATCCCGTGCTGTTTGGAATACAGTCAGACAAGCTTTTGCCTTCGCACTCAACGTCAGATTTCCAACCTGACTGAGCTTGTCATTAGGCCCTACCGATATCTTTTCGGCAGGGTGCCGCCCCAGCCAAACTGCCCGCCAGTTGGTGTCCCCCTTTCGGGGTGAGCAATGTCAAGGACGATGAGGAGTGTTACAAGGGCGCTCCGCTCACGCCGAAGCGTGAGCATCGATGCTCCTCCCTACGCTATGCATCCTCCTCGACATCACAACAACAAGTTGCAGTAAAGGTTTACAAGGTCTTCGCTTCCCACAAGGTGACACCGGCATTTTCACCGGTAAGTGGGTTCAGAAGGTTCTGGTTAGGGACAGTGACCACCACGTTGAACCATTCATGCACGTCACCATTCAGATGACAAGGCATTACGCTCAATTGGTGTTAACATGAGTACCTTCAATTCTTTCTCATGTCCCTTATTAAAATTCGGGTCTTTATATCGCTATAAAGTTCGGACTATATCTTAACAATTATTCATTGTTTCAAGCATGTAGTCTCTGAGGATTTTTCTTTTGCAAGAAATCTTTCCTGCTGATTATCTCTCCACTTTGATTTTCAGATAATTATTCTTTCACAAAAACATTCAATCTCTTTGAGTTGAATGGCTGAAGATAAAAATCTTCAGATAATTTGCTACAAAGTTTCAACGAGACGTTCCAGCATATAGCTTGATTTTCTTTATTTGTTCATATGTTTATCAATTATTTTTCTATGAAGCCTAAAGCGTTTCTCTCGTTTTGTCGTCGAGAAAACCGTAAGGCAGTTCCTAATGGTTCGACCTTAAGAGCCTCATAGTTAGGCCCGCCGTTTCACGGGTCTTAGCCCCCTTGTACGGAGGTTTGAAACACCGCGACTGGGCAGGTCTCACCGAGTATACACATCTTTTCAGATTCGCACTCGGCTACGTTTTTGATAAACAGTCGGGCGGTCCTTGTTATTGCAATCTACTGCTGCCTTCTACATATCAAAGACAGCTATAGACACCCCTTCTACCGAAGCTACGGGGCTAAATATGCCGAATTCCCTTAACCAGTTTCGCCTTTCACGTCTTGGCCTACTCAGCCAGAGCACCAGTGTCAGTTCTAGGTACGGCAAAATAGTTGCTCCCGACGGAGGTTTCACGGACTCTAGGACTCTACAGCTCTCCCCATGCGATTCAGCTGCTTCTTATCATTACGATCCACAGCTTTCGCGCATGACATGCCTCTCGGCATGCTGCATATCCCGAAGTGCACCCGTCGTTCGACGCTTCTATTTTGTTCCGGAATATTAACCGGATATCCATTCGCGCACCGCAGTTAAGAGTGCACTTAGGCGCCGACTAACCCTTGGTTGACGTACAGTGCCAAGGAAACCGTGCTCTTTCGACGCTATCCATTCTCAGGATAATCTGATCTTACTAACACCAGGATTTTCACTGCATCCCGCTCCATCACGCCTCTCGGCGAAACTTCTGCGCAGAATGCACGCCTGTTTACCAGAGTACTCTTGCGAGTACCTCTGAAGTATCGGTAATATGCTTAGCCCCGTCCATTTTCGGGGCCTCGAACCTCAACGAGTGAGCTGTTACGCTTTCTTTAAATGGTGGCTGCTTCTAAGCCTACATCCCCGCTGTCTTAGGTTCAAGACACCCTTTGTTACACTTAGCATACATTTTGGGACCTTAACTCCAGTCTTCGTTGTTCTGATCTCGCGACCGTACCTTACGCACGGACGCCCACTCCCTTTGTCTACAGGCGGCAGGTTCAGAGTTGGAATAAGCGCCGTAGCCTTACGGCTCTGCACGCTTCATCCGTACTTTACCCCGCCCCCAAGCACAAAGAGACTATACTGAGGCATATTTCAACAGGAACCAGCCATCGCCGGACTAGATAGGCTTTTCACCCCTAATCGTAGCTCATCCAAGAGCTTGTACACATCACTGGTTCGGGCCTCCATTCTCCTTTCGGAAAACTTCGCCCTGGCCACGACTAGATCGACCGGCTTCGGGTCGTACTCATGTGACTAACGCCTTTTCAGACTCGCTTTCGCTGCGGCTCGTTTCCTTAACCTCGCCACATACGTACACTCCCTGGCCCATTTTTCAACACGTACGTTGCAACACCTTAATGCAGCAACCATCATGTAGCTCGTCGATTTCAAATCTTTTCATCCTCGGTTAAGAGTACTTTTCAGCGTTCCCTCGCGGTACTAGTTCACTATCGGACTTGGAAGAATATTTAGGGTTAGCTCTTAATCGAGCTGTATTCAGACCTCCGATCTAGGGGGCCCTACTCTCTCGAACATTCAGCATCTCCACTTCCTTTACGGGGCTCTCACCCTCTGAGGCGCGTCATTCCAGACAACTTCAAGTCGCAAAGTAAGCCTATATGTTCACCACATCTCTATCATCTTTTCAAATGAAGATTCAGTTTGCCCTGTGCCCTTTTCGCTCGCTGCTACTAAGGGTATCACTATTGTTTTCTTTTCCTGCCGGTACTAAGATGTTTCAATTCCCAGCGTGTATTTGCCTCTCGGCATGCACAAAAGTGCAAGTGTTCTCATTCGGAAATCTCGGGTTCAAAGCCTGCATGCGGCTCGCCCGAGCTTATCGCAGCTTGCCACGTCCTTCATCACAATCCAAGCCAAGCTATCCATCGACGAGCATGTAAGATCATTCCTGATACGAAACAGATTATCTGTAACGTGAAAGGCGATCCATTGCCTACGCGCGTCATTGAATATGATCCACAGATTGCTGTCCGTGGTTTCTCTGCCTGATATCGCACGCATCGTGCGACACCATGAGTTGATATTTTACGTCGCAACACCGACGTTCTCCTTGTTAAAGGTGAATATGAATTTATCGACGATATTACACAAAAAAGAATCAGTCAACTCATACACTCAAAAGTATATTCGTCGATTTTGAGACTTTGTAGCGTAACATCTTCTCTTCCTTCAATTGTTTTCTTTAAAAAGCTTTCGGATGATTTTTGTAGCGTCAATCTTGATAATTATTTAATAATTCACCGACAGCCTTTGCTGTCAAATTTGTGATTATTAAGCCAGTCACCATTCCTAGAGCTATGCTTATTAATGCACTAAATATTATTAATATCATTGTTTATTATTCTTATCCTCCTTATGAAAACACTAGTTAGAAGAATATTTAAATCCTATACCTGCTGTTAATTCTCGTTTGAACTTCATATATCTCAGGAAATTTTTTTGATTTCTATTAATCAAGTTTATAAACTTCTTTAACTATTATTACAAAGAAGAAAGATGCAAAAAACGAAAAGTCTTTGGGGGAGCAAGAAACCTGGAAGAGTGCCTAAAAATATTATGAAACTTAGGGCTGCCCGAAAAGTGCCCAGAAGCAAAGTTGGAAACTGGTGACTGTGAAGGACGGATATGGAAATTTTTAATTTATTTTTTAAGAAGAACCATAAAAAGTTAAAACACGCTCCAAAGAAAGGAAAATTAGTCATCTCGATACCAATATTTGACATATATCTTAAATTCGAAAAAAGGTCTGAAGAATTGAATAACGATAGTGAGCTTAACAGTCATGTACAAGAAACCGGGATAACCCGGATAGTTGATGAAAATGGAAATGTTGATGTCTTTGTTAATCAGACTAAAGATCCTAAAATATATAACTATATTTCTAATATTTTAATGGAAGAAGCAGTTCGTATGGTTCAAGAGATTATTGGAAATGAAAAATTTACTATTTTAATAGAAACAAATAAGAAAGCTAAAAATGTAAAAGAATGGTTAAATGAACCAGAAGAACAAATGGGCGCCAACTGGGTATTTGGTATTTATGGGTACTGCTTTATTAATCTTTATCAAAAATTAAGTAAATTAGAAGATGAAGCAACAATATCAAAAATATGTTCAGATTTGGAAAAGTGTTTTTTGGGTAAGAAGTTAAAAAATCACAAGTGGATTGTAAATATTTAATTCTAGTGCTAAAATAAGATATCTCTCAATTCTTATCATAAAAATCTGACATTTAATTTACAGCTCAGAAGTTGATAAAGCATAAAAATTATCTTCTTCTAATAATACAATGAGTTCCAATTGGAAAAGATGGCTAGGAGCAATAGAAATAAGTCTGGTTGCTTTTTTATCTGCCTTACTTGGGTGATATTTATCAATACCTTAACCAGATAATGTTCTTGCGTTTATTTTAATTATATCGGGTATTATAATTGGTTCAATTTTGTCTGCTTATGAGTAATCTTTATCGTTTTGTTAGATTAATCTTCTAGATTTAATATAAGGAAAAATATATAAATCAGGAGCCTATTTTATTAAATCTTTATCATAAAGATCATACAAATGAATACAAACCGATTTAGAAGTGGAGAATATATTATGAAAAACGTTATCCAAGGCGGATATAACAAGAGAGATATTCTTATTGCACTATATCAAAACCGTCCAATTATAAAAATAGTGCCCGCTATTTCAGATAAAGAGAAATTAGAATTTTATAAAATTGTTGCTACATACGAATCAAAAGAATTAATTTCAAAGCTTTTGGAAAAAGAGGCGACTTTAATTGTAAATTCACATGGCGAGCATTTTCCTTACTCTATAAGTGTCGAACTTATGGAAGCAAGGTCTAGATTAACCATGGGCAAGGTAGAGACTTATTCAATTAAGATACTTCCAGAATTAAAACAGATAATGTCGATTATCAAAGAGATTCTCTCAAGCTCTAAAGATAAAAAAGTTTTAGGGAGACAAAGAGAAGAATTCGAAGATAATATTCTTAAAGAGGCTAATCATAAATCGAAAATTAAATCTCTTGCAAGAAGAAAAGAAGTTGAAGAGGCTGCAAAAGAGAGATGGCCTGAAGTCAAGAAAAAGATAGAAGAAATGAACAGAAGAGCAGGTTTAAAATAACATTAAATATGAATTACTCAAAATCTACTCACTAAACACTAGCGGAATGTCTAAATTAATCGATTTCAAAGTCCCCTATTCTAAAAATGCTTATAAGTTATCCCTACAGAATAGAAAGGTTTATAAATATGTAGGGATAACTTATTATATGTATTTTAAAGATAAAACTATCAAGGGACGTAAATATCGGTATGCAACAAGATCAGTTAGACTGCCGAACGGAAAAATAGTTTCCTTGGAAGTTATTTACAAAAACCAAAGCAAAGAAGAGCTTGAAAAAATCTTTGATGATAAAGAAAAGAATGAAAATGTGAAATATGTCTTAAAAATATCCAAACCAGATTATATCTTCTCCCTTGAAGAATACAGGAAAATAGAAAGCATAAAAGTTGATTACAGAAAAATACTAAGAAGATTAAGCAAAGTCAGTTTAAAAGATTTGTTTGATAGGTTTACTGCAAATTTCACCTATGAAAGCAACGCCTTAGAAGGAAACTCGCTAACACTGAAAGATGTTGCCATAGTAATGTTTGAAAACGCTTCAATAAAGGGCAAGGACTTAAGGGAAATATATGAAACTAGGAACTCTAGAATTGTTGTCGAATTGATAATGAAAAACCAGTTTTCTGTATCTGAAGAAGACATCATTAGGATGCATAAAATTCTAGTAAGGGATACGGGAGTTCGTGAAGGTTACAAAATCGTGCCAAACGTAATTGTGGGTAGAAATCTAGAGACCACTTTGCCTGAAAATGTAGGGCGAGAAATAGGCAGGCTAATCAAATGGTATCATGAGAATAAATCTAAGCTGCACGCTATAAAAATAGCGACTTTATTTCATGGTAAATTTGAGCAAATTCATCCGTTTGAAGATGGCAACGGAAGGGTAGGAAGATTTCTTATTAATATTATACTTTCAAGCAACAAATATCCTCCGCTAATCATACGTAAATCACAACGAATCTCTTATCTTAATGCGTTAGAAAACTTTGATAAAAAACACCCCGATACATTGGAGCGGTTTATTCTTGAGAGATTTAAGGAGACGTATAAGAAATTCTTCGAGATGTATGTAAAATATATTTAAAGAGTATGGACCCACCGCGAATCGAACGCGGATTTCCCCGTTGCAAACGGGGTGTTCTACCACTAGACTATGGGCCCTACATTATCAGATGAGAATAGTGATTTTTAAACGTTATCCTATCATTCTCTCAAGACTTAAACTCAAAGAGCATATAATTAACTTGCTGTGCCTCATTATCAGCAGACTTATAGGGGAATGAGACAGATACTAGTCTCTGATTTTCATCCTCCACTACTTTCTGAGACATTTCATTAGGATTATGATCTGCACATGCAATTATAACTAATTTTCCTTTTGGTGAAGTTAGTCTTTGCAACTTGTCAAGACGTGCATCAAATGTTCTGTCATCTATGTCTCCTTCTGACATACAACCCGACGCAATAACTAAACCATAAGTTTTTCTGGTCTTAAGATCATCCAAATCTTTTGCTTCAAATTTCACATTTTTCAACTTATTTTTTTCAGCTCGTTGACGACTTACCTCAACCACTGAGGGGGCAAAATCAAAACCGTATATTCTTCTCTTAGGAAATTGCAATCCTAAAAGGCACGAAATAGTTCCTGTGCCGCAACCTACGTCAAGCACGTATTCATTTGGCAATGAAAGAGAATCGGTCATTAGTCTATCAAGAGCCCATTTAGTGCCAACTCTATAGCGACTAGCATAAATATCATATATAGGAATACCCTCAATTCTTTGAGCCATTAAATTATAATGGTCAATAACTTCTGCTCTTGTTCCTGCGTTAATGCCTTTTAGCCTTCTTAAAAATGAGAGTCCTCTAGATCTTTCTATCTTTTCATCTATTTCAGCAGTAGTTCGCAAGAACAATCCCTCGCGGTCTAAAAAATCTTCAACACTGATATTTAGCATAAAGATTTAGAAAATAAGTTCCTTTTAAATCTTGTGATTATAAAAAGATGTTAACGTTCTGTATGCAAATTATTACATTGTAATAAGTATGATAGTCGTCAAGTGTTCGTTCATGAAACTTATAATAAATTTTAGGAGGTGATCCATCCGCAGGTTCCCC
>Ga0209514_10004285_pt1 | contig 19361 bp, 18 predicted proteins | sample Subgrocontami58m_FD_187452 | JGI IMG/M metagenome (GOLD analysis project Ga0209514, IMG submission 187452) | Subsurface groundwater microbial communities from S. Glens Falls, New York, USA - GMW37 contaminated, 5.8 m (SPAdes) (version 3) | ecosystem: Environmental > Aquatic > Deep subsurface >...
ACTCGTCCTTCTGCCCGTGCTGGTGATCGCGGCCCTCGTGGCGGTGCAGGTGGTTGGCATGCTCGCGGCGGCATCCCGGGCGCAGGACTCCGCTCGGCAACGGGCTCTGGCGGCTACGGGCGGCGCCGGGGGCATCGCGCGGGTGGACGGAGTGGCCCGGCCACCGCGTCTGCTGCCCCTGGGTCCGCGCCCGGATGCCATCACGGTGCATGCCGGCGTGAGGATTCCATGATGCGTGCAGGGCGTCGCCGTGGCGATCAGCGGGGTCAGGCACTGCCGTTGGTTCTGGCAGCAGCAGCTGCCGTCGTGGCATGCGCCCTGGGGCTGGCCGCGATGGGGGCGATGCACGTGGCCCGAGGGGGTGCTCGTCTGGCGGCGGACCTGGCGGCGCTGTCGGCAGGCCGCGCCCTGCTGGATGCCCTGCCGGGCGCGCTCGCCGACCCATGGGACATTCGGGGGCACCTGAGTGATGCGGCGGCGCAGGCGGCGCGGCGGTCGGCGCGTGAGTCCGGCGCGCGGGTGCTCGATGTCCGCCTGCTGCCGAGCGACCTCGTGCCCACGGAGGTTCAGGTTCAGGTGACGCGCCGGGCACCGCTGGGGCTGACCGTGACGGCCACGGCGCGTGCGGGCCTGGCCGCACCTGCGGGCGGCGAGGTCGACGGCCCCACCGGTTGGGCGAGCGGGGGCGGGTACACCGGCCCGGTGGTCTACCGCGACGGCAAGCCGATGTGCCCCATGGTGGCGGCCGCATTCGATCAGATGGACCGCGCCGCCCATGGCGCGGGGCTCGACCTGGTGGTGGTGAGCGCATTCCGGTCCGATGCCGAGCAGGCCGTGCTGTTCGCCCGCCATCCGGACCCCAAGTGGGTGGCGCCTCCAGGCCGCAGTCGCCACCGGGACTCCACGGAACTGGACCTGCAGATGGATGGCGGGGTGCACGACTGGCTCACGCGTGGCGGTGGTGCCTTCGGCTTCATCCAGAGGTATTCATGGGAACCATGGCATTGGGGCTATACGCCCGGGTGCGGTGGCGCGGGCGGGGGTGCCCGACCCGGCGCCGGGATACTGGCGCTGCCCCTGCCGTCGTGGGTGCCCCCGTACTACCGCGACCTGGTGCTGAGGTCGGCCGGCAGCGCCGGCGTGCCCCCGGCGCTGCTGGCCGCGGTGCTGAAGGCCGAGAGCGACTTCGACCCCCGGGTCGTGAGCGGCGCCGGTGCGATGGGCATCGCCCAGTTCATGCCGGGTACCGCGCGGGGGATGGGTGTGGCGGATCCATTCGATGCCCAACAGGCGGTTCCCGGCGCGGCCAGGCTCATCGCCAGCGGGGTGCGTGAGTTCGGGTCGGTGCCACTGGCCATCGCCGCGTACAATGCGGGGTCGGGCGCTGTGCACCGGTATGGAGGAATCCCGCCATACCCCGAGACCCGGGCGTACGTGGCGAAGGTGATGACGCTGGCCGGGCAGGCCGGGGTGCTGGGTGTGCCGGGCTCCGCGGTGGTGCTGGTGCGGGCGGGTGAACTTCTTGCGTGAGCCGTGTCGGTGAGCAGAAGAGCGGTGATGCTGCGAAGCGGTGTCATTCACGACATGCCGCGAACCTTCCCCACGCCCTGACTTCCGGGAACCACGACCCGAACCGGCGAGGGTGGGCGACGGGGCGCTCCTATACTCGCGAGGATGGGAACCGCGCCGCTCCGTGAGCAACTCGCCGCGCTGCCCGACGCGCCGGGGGCCTACCTGTTCCGCGATTCCGACGATCGCGTGATGTACGTGGGCAAGGCCAAGTCGCTGCGCAAGCGTGTGTTCTCGTATTTCGACTCACCGGTTCGGCCGGGCGACGGGGACATGGCATCCGGCCCCGGCCCCCGTTCGGGTCTTCACCCGCGCACCGTCGAGATGATCTCGCGGGTGGCGCGCATGGAGGCCCTGGTGGTGAACAGCGAGGCCGAGGCCCTGATGCTCGAGGGCAACCTGATCACCACGCATCGGCCACCCTTCAACGTGAAGCTGAGGGACGACAAGAGCTACCCGTACATCGGGATCAGCCTTGATGAGACGTACCCACGGGTGTACTTCACCCGCGAGAGGCATCGCCGTGACCGCATGTACTTCGGACCGTTCTCGAGCGCGTCGAAGGTGCGCGAGACGCTCTCGTACATGGGGAAGATCTTCCCCAGTCGTCCGTGCGAGGGCCCCGAGCCGGGGCGGCCGTCGGGGATTCCCTGCCTCGACTACCACATCAAGCGCTGCATGGCGCCGTGCGTCGACTACATCAGCCGCGAGGAGTACCGGGGCCTGACCGATCAGATAATCGCGTTCCTGTCGGGCCGTTATCGCGGACTGGAAACGGATCTCGCGGCCCAGATGCGCGCGGCGGCAACGGAGCAACGGTTCGAGGACGCGGCGCTGTATCGCAACCGCCTGAACGCGGTGCGCCACCTGATGGAGCGCCAGTTGGCCCGAAGCGACAGCATGGGGTCGGTTGATGTGATCGGCCTGGCCGTGGATGACGACGGCGAGGCGGCCAACGTGCAGGTGCTGCAGGTACGCGACGGCGTGCTGGGCGATCGCCAGTCGTTCTTCGTCGACGCTGCGGGCGCCCGTGACCCGGCGACGCTCGTCGAGCAGTTCGTCCTTGAGTACTACGCCCTGGGACTGGCGATTCCGCCGCTGGTGGTGGTTCCCCAGGGGGTTGATACGCGACCCATCGAGGCGCTTCTCTCCGAGCGACGACAGTCCGGCGTGGAGGTGCGGGCCTCCGAGCGTGGCGAGAAGCGGCGCATGCAGGAGATGGCCGAACGCAATGCCCGCCTGGCGCTGGATCAGGACCGCGCACGGGCAGCGCGCACCCGGGAGCGCCGCACCGCCGCGCTGGGCGATCTCCGGGAGCGCCTGGGGCTGGACGCCCCGCCGCTTCGCATCGAGTGCTTCGACATCTCGAACCTGGGCGCCACGTTCGCCGTGGCCTCGATGACCGTGATGCTCGGCGGCGCTCCCGCGCGTGCCCACTACCGCAGCTTCACGATGCGCCACGAGGGCGGGCCCGACGACTTCGCGCGCATGGCCGAGGCGATCGGGCGGCGGATGGCGCGCCTGGCCGACGGCGATGCCGACGTGAGCCTGGGCGCCCGGCCATCGCTGGTGGTGATCGACGGTGGCAAGGGGCAACTGGGCGCCGCCCGGCAGGCCATGATCGATGCCGGCATCGACGTGCCGATGGTGGGCCTGGCCAAGCGAATGGAGGAGGTGTTCGTGCCGGGGCACGCCGACCCGCTGTTGCTTCCCGAGGACTCCCCCGGGCTGCACCTGCTGCAGCAGGTGCGCGACGAGGCCCACCGCTTCGCCCTGCGCCATCATCGATCCCGGCGTGGCAAGGGGATGACGGCCAGCGCGATGGACGGGCTTCCCGGCATCGGTCCCGTGCGTCGGCGCGCGCTGCTGCGACACGTCGGCTCGCTCGATCGTTTGATCGCCGCTTCGCGCGAGGAATTGGAGGCCGTGCCCGGCCTGCCGACGAAGGTGGCACGGGACCTCTTCGAGCACATTCACAAGACCGGATCCCCGGAACAGATCGAGATCCTCGTGGGAGTGGGTAACGGATGGAGCTGACGATCATCACCGGCCTCTCGGGGGCCGGCAAGAGCGGTGCCATCGGCGCCTTCGAGGACGCCGACTTCTTCTGCATCGACAACCTGCCGCCGCGTCTGCTGCCCGCGCTGATCGACCTCTTCGCCCTTGAGGGGACCAAGCTGGAGCGCGCCGCGTTGGTGTGCGACATTCGCGGAGGGGTGTGGTTCACGGAACTCGTGCGCGAGCTCGATCGTGTCGCGACGGTCGATGGAATGACCACGCAGATCCTGTTCCTCGAGGCCTCCGACGACGTGCTGCTCACGCGCTTTCGGGAGACCCGCCGCCGCCACCCCCTGGCCGAGGGGGGAGAGGTGCTTCGCGGAATCGAACGCGAGCGCGATCTTCTGGCGGATATCCGCGACCGCGCCGACGTGATCATCGACACCAGCGACATGAACCCCTGGGAGCTGCGCGAGGCGATCGCACAGGAGATGGCTCCAGGCGTGCGACCGCGCATGCGCGTGACCTTTGCGTCGTTCGGCTTCAAGTACGGTGTGCCCCGGGAGTCCGACCTCATGTTCGACGTGCGCTTCCTCAGGAACCCGCATTACGTTGCCGAGCTGACCGCCCTCACCGGGCTGAACGTCGCCGTGGCGGACTATGTGGCCGACGACCCCGGGTATGACGAGTTCATGTCGCGCCTCGAGGCCCTGCTCGATCACGTCCTTCCGCTGTACGAGATCGAGGGCAAGCGCCATCTCGTGGTGTCCATCGGGTGCACGGGGGGGCGCCACCGCAGCGTCACGGTGGCCGAGGCCCTCGCCGCGCGCTACTCCGGCACGCTGGACGTGAGCACGGCGCACCGTGATGCCGTGCGGTCGCCGGAGGCACGGGGCACGTGACACGCCCACATGTGACCGCCCTCGGCGGAGGCACCGGCCTGTCGTCGGTCCTGCGCGGGCTCAAGCATCGCGACCTCGACATCTCGGCGGTTGTGGGCGTGTCCGACGATGGCGGATCGTCCGGCAGGTTGCGGCGCGAGCTCGGAATACTGCCGCCGGGTGATGTGCGCAATGTGCTGGTGAGCCTGGCGGAGGACGAATCGCTGATGGGGAGGCTTTTCCAGCACCGCTTCGCTGATGGTGACCTTTCGGGCCACCCCTTCGGCAACCTCATCCTGGCGGCGCTCACCGAGGTGACCGGTTCGTTCGATGAGGCGGTGCGTGAGTGCTCGCGGGTGCTCAAGGTCAACGGGAGGGTGATACCCGGAACGCTCCAGCAGGTGCGTCTGTGGGCGGAGCGCATGGATGGCTCGGAGGTCTGCGGCGAGACGTTGATCGCGTCCGGTGTGGGTGCGTGTCGACGTGTGTGGCTCGACCCTGAACCGACCGCGCACCCTGATGCCCTCGTCGCCATCTCGAATGCCGACCTGCTGCTGCTGGGCCCGGGTTCGCTCTTCACCAGCGTGCTTCCCCATCTGGCCGTGAGCGAGATCTCCGACGCAGTGCGCGGTGCCCGGGGGCTTCGCGCCTACGTGTGCAACGTGATGACCCAGCCGGGTGAGACCGACCAGATGGACGCGGTGGCGCACCTGGACCGCGTGCTCGAGATGGCGCCCGGCGGTGTCGACGTCGTCGTGGTGCATGCGGGCGACATCGACCCGGTCGCCGTTCAGCACTACCGCGCGCAGGGTCAGGAGCCGGTGATCGCAGACCATGCCGCCCTCGCGGCGCGCGGGGTGCGGGTGGTTGCCGCTGACATCGCGGAGAGCGCCCAGGTGGTGCGACACGCCCCGGAGAAGCTCGCCCAGGTACTGGGCCCGCTGGCCCACGAGGGCCTTGCGCGCCGTGCGGCGGCGTCGTCCGCCTACCCGGCCTGACTTTTCGACCGTTCCCGCCGCGCCCTCGCGCAGTTGTTGGCGTGTCGTGGCCTTCGTGAGCTCGACCCCGGCGCGGTCATCGTCGCTTCCCCCTGGAAGCGGCACCCCAGATCGTGCGTCGAATGTGCTGTGCTTTCACGGCCGAGCACCCGGCGAGTTCCCGTGAGAAAAAGGGAGAGGTACCCATTCAGGTGAACGCGCGCGCTGTGTCAAACATGGTCATCGGGATCATCATCGCCGCCGCGGTGGTGGTTATCGCGGCCTTTCTTCCCTGGGCCGAGGCGCTCGATGGCCTCGTGTCGGTCAAGGGCATGAGCGGCGATGGCCAGATCACCGTGGTCCTGGGCGGCATCGGGATCCTCGTCGGGCTCTACGCGTGGGGTGCCCTCGGTGGCGGTGGCCGTCGCCGGCGCAAGGCGCTCATCACCGAGGTGGTTCTGGCCGTCATCACCCTGGCAATCGCCATCATCGATGCGACCAACCTCAGCGTGCAGGTGGGCGGGGTCGACGTGTCGGGAACGTCGGGAGTCGACATCGCGGTCGGTCTCTGGCTCACGCTCATCGCCGCGATCGTGTGGCTCGTCCTGTCCGCCGTGGCAACGGTGAAGGCCGGCGCGCCCGCTCCTCCGGCTCCGCCGACCCGGGCCGAGGCCGTCGACGCCGGGTAGTCCACGGCGGCGACTGGCCCCGGCCGGCGTCAGTCGCCGCCGCGGGCAATGGTGACGGGAAGGGGTCGCGCGTCCGCGGTCCGCGATCCCTTCGTGCACGCGGACCTCGCCCCGCGCCCGGGACGGCACCCCCGCGATTCCCATGGCGCGGGTACGGGGCATTGACAGAGCCCCGAAACCTCGTCCTCGTGGGGCCATCCGATGATGAAGGGAACGTAAACCTCCCGCTCATAGCGAGGAATTCGCACCACAAAGGTGTTACGGAGAGGATTCGCAACACTTGTAACGAATTGCGAGGCGACCGTAGAGTGCCACTGGCACGGCGGTCCGTCCATCGTGCACCGCGTACCCACCTCATCTCATTCGGGCACGCGGTTTCCCTGTCCTAATCAAAGGAGCCAACATGGGAGCTCGCGCAAAAGCGATCTTTCCTCTTGCCCTTGTGGTCGGAGTTCTCTCCTATCTGTGGACCGAGTTCTCGCTGAACTTCACCTTCCACTGGGTGACCCTCTCCGGGTCTGACCTTCCCGGTTCAGTCGGTGTTCCGCAGGACTTCCACCTGATTCTTCCCACAGCCTTCATCACGTGGGGTCTCTTCTTTGCAGCTGGTGGTGACAACGCCGCATTCGGCAAGGTCTTCCTGGCCGCCGTGTTCGGTTCGGTTGCCGCCCTGGTGACGATTCCGCTGGCCTACAAGACGGCCGCATTCCCTGATTTCTGGGGCATCGCCCTCTGGGTCGGCATCTTCGCCTTCATCCTCGTCATGATCCTCGTGGCGGGTGACTGGTACTACGTCGCAGGTACGTTCCCGTGCTTCGCGGCTGTCTTCCTTTGGTGGATCGCCACCGGGCTCGATGGTTGGGCGCCGGGTGGCGGCGGTGACGGAACCCTCGCGGGTCTTGCTGACAAGACCAAGGCGGGTACTGGTGCCTTTGGTGGTCTCATCTCCACCACGTGGGGCTGGGTGTGGTTCGACTCGTTCGTGACCTTGGTCTGCGGTGTGATTCTCGGCATCCTGTCGGGCAAGATCGCCGCACTCATCACCCCGAAGCCCAAGGAGGCCTAGGCCCAGCGCCTGGACTCTCCTGTGTTTCCTCTCCGGGGGGCCTTCGGGTCCCCCGGAGTCGTTTTGGGCCCACCCCCGCGGGTGCGCGCCCACGACCCATGTGCGGCATGGTCGACATGAGCGGCACGGCCCCGCGGGCCCCTTCGCACCGTCGCTGGGACGCCGGGGCGATCGTCCCCGACGGTCCGACGCGGGCGTGTCGCCACCGCCACCGCGCGTCGTGAGTGGATATGCTCGCCGCGCTTGCGATGAAGGGGAGACCATATGGCGGTACGGGTAGGCATCAACGGGTTCGGCCGCATCGGTCGCAATGTTTTCCGGGCGGCCATGAGCCGTGCGCAAGGCGACGTCGAGATCGTCGCCGTGAACGACATCACTGACCCGAAGACGCTGGCCTACCTGCTCAAGTACGACTCGATCTTCGGGCGTTATCCGGGCGATGTGGCCCACGAGGGCGATTCCATCGTGGTGGACGGCAGGCCCATTCGCGTGCTGGCCGAGCGCGACCCGGGCAACCTGCCCTGGGGCGACCTGGGCGTGGACGTGGTCGTGGAGAGCTCGGGCTTCTTCACCGACCGCGACTCCGCGGCCAAGCATCTGGTCGGCGGGGCGAAGAAGGTCATCATCTCCGCCCCGGCCAGGAATCCCGATCTGACTGTGTGCATCGGTGTGAACGACGACACGTACGACCCGGACACGCACCACATCATCTCGAACGCGTCGTGCACCACCAACTGCCTGTCGCCCGTCGTGAAGGTGCTCGACGAGATGTTCGGCCTGGTCCAGGGGTTCATGACCACCTGCCACGCGTACACGAACGACCAGCGCATCCTCGACCTTCCGCATTCCGACCTGCGCCGCGCGCGGGCCGCAGCGCTGTCGATCATCCCCACGTCGACCGGTGCCGCGCGCGCCGTCGGCGAGGTGCTGCCACACCTGAAGGGCACGCTCGATGGGTTCGCGTTGCGCGTGCCCACACCGGACGGCTCCGTGGTGGACCTGGTGGCCCAGGTCGGCAGGGAGACCAACGTCGACGAGGTGAACGCCGCCTTCCGTGCCGCGGCCGACGGCCCGCTGAAGGGCATCCTCGGCTACAACGAGGATCCGATCGTGTCGCGCGACATCATCGGCGATCCGCGCTCATGCGTGATCGACGCGCCCCTCACCATGGTGAACGGCACGCAGGTGAAGGTCATCTCGTGGTACGACAACGAGTGGGCGTACTCGTGCCGGGTGGTCGACCTGGCCCAGCGGCTGCTGCCGTAGTGGCACGCCCCGTCCAAGTGGACTCTCCTGGCCAGGCATGGGCCGCGGAGAAGGTGCTGGTGCGTGCGGACCTGAACGCGCCACTCGAGGTCGGCCCCGATGGCCGGCCTCGAGTGGCCGACGACGCCCGTATCCGGGAATCCGTGGCCACGCTGCGGTACCTTCTGGACGCCGGTGCCGCGGTGGCGGTGTGTTCCCATCTCGGGCGCCCCAGGGGGCGGAGGGACGACGCCCTCTCGCTTGCTCCATGCGCGGCGATGCTGTCCAGCCTGCTCGGTCAGCCGGTCGACCTGCTGCCCGACTGCGTGGGCCCGGCGATCGAGGAGCGTGTTCGTGCGCTTGCCCCGGGCGAGATCGTGATGCTCGAGAATCTGCGCTTTCATCCCGGGGAGGAGGCCAACGATGGCGCCTTCGCCGACCTGCTTGCCGCGGGCTTCACGAGGTATGTGAACGACGCCTTCGGGGCTGCGCATCGCTCCCACGCGTCCATCGAGGCCGTACCGCGTCGGCTGGATGCGTGTGCCGGGCTGCTGCTGGCACGCGAGGTGGAGGTCTTGGCGGGTCTGCTCGAGCGCCCTGCGTCGCCCTTCGTGAGCGTGCTGGGTGGCTCCAAGGTGAGCGACAAGCTGCCGCTCATCGAGAACCTGCTCGACCGCTGCGATCGAATCCTGATCGGCGGCGCGATGTGCTTCACGTTCCTCAAGGCGCTGGGCGACCCCGTCGGCACGTCTCTGCACGAGGACGACGATGCCCAGGCCCTGTCGCTGCGCCTGCTCGATCGCGCGGGCAAGGTCAACTGCATGCTGCAGTTGCCCGTGGACATCCTGGTGGCCGATCGCTTCGATGCCGAGGCGCGGCTTCAGGTGGTGCCGAGCGACGCGATCCCTGCGGGCTGGATGGGCGTGGACATCGGCCCGCGTACCGCGGCGGCCTACCGAGAGGTCATCGAGACCGCGGGCACCGTGTTCTGGAACGGCCCCATGGGGGCATTTGAGATACCCCCGTTCGCGGACGGCACCCGTGCCGTTGCCGAGGCCATGGCCGCGTCCACGGCCACCACGGTGGCGGGCGGCGGCGACTCGGGGGCGGCACTGGGTGAGATGGGCCTGGCCGAGCGCCTTACCTGGGTGTCCACGGGCGGCGGCGCGGCCCTTGAGATGCTCGAGGGCCGCGTGCTCCCGGGCGTGGCCTCCCTCCCCACGCGATGAGCACCGCTCGGCGCCCGCTGGTGGCGGGAAACTGGAAGATGCACAAGACGGGTGCCGAGGCGCGCGCATTCTGTGCGGAACTCGCCCAGAGCCTCACGGCGGATCCCGCGGTCGATGTGGCCGTCTGCCCGCCGTTCACGGCGTTGGAGGCCACGGCTCAGGCGCTTGCGGGGTCTCCCGTGCGCGTGCTTGCCCAGAACGTGCACGAGAGCGCCTCAGGCGCCCACACGAGCGAGATCTCGGCGGGCATGATCGTGGGCACAGGGGCCCATGGCACGCTGATCGGCCACTCCGAGTGCCGTGCGGCGGGCGACACCGACGAGCAGGTGGTGCTGCGCGTGCGCGCGGCGCTGGATGCCGGCCTCATGGTGGTGCTGTGCGTGGGCGAGTCGCGTGCGCTGCGCGAGGCGGGGGACACCGAGTCGTGGCTCTCGAGCCAGATTCGCTCGGCGCTCGGCACGGTGGATGCGGCCGAGCAGGATCGCCTGGTCGTCGCGTATGAGCCCATCTGGGCGATCGGCACGGGCTGTACGGCAACTCCCGAGATCGCTCAGGCTGCCTGCGCGCACGTGAGGACCGTGGCATCCGAGCGCATCAACGCCGATCTGCTGCGCGTGCTCTACGGCGGCAGCGTGTCCGCTGGCAATGCCGCGGAGCTCATGGCGCAGCCGGACGTTGACGGCGTGCTCGTGGGGGGCTCCAGCCTGGGACCGGCCTCGTTCGCCCAGATCGTGGATGCCGCGACATGACCGGCCCCCTGGTTCTCGTGGTGATCGACGGCTTCGGCATCGCCCCTGCGGGCCCGGGCAACGCCGTCAGCATCGCGCGCACGCCGATTCTGGATGCCCTGGCGGCCGAGGGGTCGGCCACGCGCCTCGCGGCATCCGGTCTGCCCGTGGGGCTGCCGGACGGTCAGATGGGCAACAGCGAGGTGGGGCACCTGAACCTCGGCGCCGGGCGCCGGGTGCCGCAGATCCTGGTGCGAATCGACGAGGCCGTGGCGGCACCCGGTGGCCTCGGTGCCATTCCCGCCATCGCCGCGGCGCTCGACCAGGCACGCGGCGCCACGCTGCACCTGGTTGGCCTGGTGGGCGGTGGCGGTGTGCACGCCAGCCAGCGCCACCTCGTCGCGCTGCTCGATGCCGCTCGCGGCCGTGGCCTTGAGCGCGTTGTGGTTCATGCAATCACCGACGGCCGTGACTCCCGGCCCGACGCGGCTCTCGCAGCCATCCGCGCGCTTGAGGAGCGCGATGCCGTTGTGGCAACGGTGTGCGGTCGGTACTGGGCGATGGACCGCGATCACCGTTGGGATCGCACGCAACGGGCCTACGACGCCATGGTGCATGGGCGTGGGGAACTTGCCGAAAGCGCCACCGATGCCGTGGAGCGTTCCTATGCCGCGGGTGTGACCGACGAGTTCATCGAGCCATGGGTCATCGGCGACCCGGCGCGCGGTCGTGTGCGCCCCGGCGACGTGGTCGTGGTGTGGAACTTCCGACCCGACCGTGCGCGCCAGTTCACCCAGGCGCTGGGCGACCCGGCGTTCGCGGGCTTCGACCGTGGTGGCAACCCTCCGCTGCCGGCGATCACCACCATGACCCGCCTGCGGTCGGAGTGGTCGTATCCGGTGGCGTTCGAGCAGGAGAATGTTCGTGAGGGCTTGGCCGAGACCGTGAGCGTCGCGGGCCGGGCACAACTGCATGTGGCCGAGACCGAGAAGTACGCTCACGTGACCTACTTCTTCAACGGGGGCCGCGAGGAGCCGTTCGACGGCGAGGAGCGCCTGCTCGTGCAGTCTCCCCAGAACGTGGCCACGTACGACGAGGCACCCGAGATGAGCGCCTTCGGGGTGCGCGACGCCGTGGTCGAGGGCCTGGCGTCCGGGCGTCACGAGTTCGTGGTGGTCAACTTCGCGAACGCCGACATGGTGGGCCACACGGGTGTGGTGCCCGCGGCCGTGCGCGGAATCGAGGCGGTTGATCGGTGCATGGCCGACATCCGCCCTGCGGTGGCCGCGGCAGGCGGCCTGCTGATCGTGACGTCCGACCACGGAAACAGCGAGTCGATGCTCGAGCCCGATGGCAGCCCGAACACGGCCCACACGATCAACCCCGTGCCGCTCTGGGTCGACCGCCCCGGCTTGCCGCTGCGTGAGGGCCGTCTGGGTGACGTGGCGCCCACCGCATGCGCCCTGATGGGCTGGGACGCACCCGCAGCCATGACCGGTGATCTTCTTCTTGACCCCTCACGCTAGGATCTCGCGCTGATGAGCAGCCGCCCACAGACATGGCTCCCCGACCCCTCCGGACGCCACGAGCTTCGTTGGTGGAGCGGCACGGAGTGGACCGAGCACGTGAGCGATGAGGGCACGGCGGGCACCGATTCCCCCGAAGCGATGTTCCCGCCCCCGCCGCCCTCCGCGGGCGCGCATCGGTCTGGGCGCGCCACCGCAGCCCTGGTGCTGGGAATCGTGGGAATCCTGGTGTTCCCGGTGGTGTGTTCCACGCTCGCCATCATCTTCGGCGCCCTGTCCCTCCGGGACATGGGGGCCGACCCCTCGCTGGAGGGCAAGAGGATGGCGTGGTGGGGCCTCGGCCTGGGTATCGCCGGGCTGCTGGTGGGCATCGCACTCATCGCCTACCGGTTCGCCTAGTGCCACACGATGCGCTTCGCGTTGACCTGCGGCGCGACGTGCCCGAGGGCTACCGGGCGCTCGCGGCACTGACCCGCGCGGGGCACCCCGACCACGTCCTGTCCGACCTGGTGAAGATCCGGGCGTCGCAGATCAACGGGTGTGCGTACTGCATTCACCTGCACACCGGCGCCGCCCGTACGGGCGGGGAGCGGGAAGAGCGCATCACCGTCGTGGAGGGCTGGCGCGAGTCCGATCTCTTCGACGCGCGGGAGCGCGCCGCACTGGACCTGTGCGAGCTCCTCACGCGCAGCACCGACCTCGCGCGCGCGGAGTCGCCCGAGGCGGCCTCGATATGGGATGCCGCCTCCGCCGCATTCCCGGATCCCGAACTCGGTCAGGTCGTGATGACCATCACCGGGATCAATGCCTGGAACCGGGCCATCATCGCCAGCGGGGTCGCGCCCGGGGACTGACCGGGCACCGGTCTCTAACGGCGCGGTGCCCCCCGGGGGTTGGCAACCACGCGTACCCGGGCCCGCCACACGCCGTCGGCGTCGCTCATCTCCTCGAGCACGTGCCCTGAGTCGTGGCACCAGGCCGGAAGGTCAATGGCCACCAGGGGATCGTCGGCCAGCAGCTCGAAGAGAGCGCCCGGCGCTGACCCGGTCATCGCACGGCGCATGAGCGCGATCGGAACCGGGCACCAGGTGCCGAGCGCATCCACCGTACGTGGGACGTCGCTCACGGGGCGTCGGGGCTCATTCGTCTGAGGGTATCCACGGAGTCGGCAAAGGCGCGAACCGCGAGGTCGATCTCATCGTCCGTGGTACTCGGGCCCGCGACGAGAAGCACGGCGGATCGTGCGGCCTCGTCGTCCCTCCCCATGGCCTCGAGCACCGGCGACGCCTTGCCCGCGCCAAACGTGCACGCCGATCCGGGCGATGCCGCGACGTCGCGCGCGGCGAGCGCCAGAGCCAGTGCCTCACCCTCGACCCCCGCGACTGATACCTGCACGTGTCCCGGCAGTCGCTCGGCTGCGGGGGGGCCGTTGAGCCGCACGCCGGGTGTGGCCAGCAGCCCGGTGGCCAGACGATCGGCACATGCCCGCATCCAGGCGCTGCGGGCGTGCATCTCGCGGTGCGCGATTCGGGCCGCCAGGCCCAGACCGGCGATCGCCGGAACATCGTGGGCCCCTCCGCGCTTGCCACTCTCCTCGAGCCCGCCCTCGATGATCGGGTGCAGGGGTGTGCCCGGGCGAACCAGCAGCGCACCCACCCACGCGGGCGCGCCCATCACCCGCCCACCGATGCTCAGGAGATCGGCGCCCAGGCCGTCATGCATCGGCAGCAGGCCCGCGGTCTCCTCCGCATCCACATGCACCACGATGCCCTGTGCCGCGGCGCGAGCGGCCGCCACGAGGGGCACGGCGTCCTGCACGGTTCCGACCTCGGCCTGGCCGTGGGTGATCGTGACCAGGTCGGCCCCGGGTGCGAGCGCGGCCAGGGACGACACCACCACGCGTCCCTCGGCATCAACATCCGCCAGCCTCAGCTCACCGGCGATGCGCGTCAGGGATCGGCACGCGGCCAGCGTGGACGCGTGCGCCAGGGGGTCGGCGACCAGCACCGGCGGGTTCGCGCCACGGGCCCACATGGCGCCCTTCACGGCGAGGTTGCGTGCTTCCGTGGCGCCGGCCGTGAACACCACCGTGTCCGGGTGCCACCCGAGCAGGGCGGCCACGTCGGCGCGGGCCTCCTCCACGGCATCAGCGGGCCCGCGAGCCCACTCGTGCAGCGACATCGGGCTTCCGGTGACCGCCAGCCACCGTTCCATCTCGGCCCGCACCTCCGGCAGGAGCGGCGATGCCGCACCGTGGTCGAAGTACACGCCCCTCATCACTGACCCTCCGCGAGGCGCGCACCGAGTTCGGGTGGAAGCCCGGCGGCCTGAATGGCGTTCTGGGCCCCCGATACGTCGTAGGGGGTGCGTCGGAATGCAAGGGTCTGGGCGTCCAGGTCGATGACGGCCCACGAGGCCCGCGGGTCGAGGTCTCGCGGCTGCCCGACGGACCCCGGGTTCATGAGCCACCGACCACGCTCCAGCGAGAGGGTCTCCTCGCCGCGCACCAGGCCTCCGTCCAGACGTCCGTCGTCGCCCAGGCACCAGGCGCCGGCAAGGTGCGTATGGCCCACCATCATCAGGCGTGCCGGGCATGCCTCGAACGCGGCGCGTGCGACCTCGGGCGTGAACACGTACTCCCAGATGGGATCGCGTGGGCTGGCGTGGAACAGCGCCACCTCGCCATGGGGGTCGCTTGGCTCCAGGGCCTGGAGGCGGGTGAGTGTGTTGCGGTCGAGGCGTCCGCGCGTCCACTCGATGGCCGTGCGGGCGAGGGGCGAGAAGGATGCGATGGGAACCCTGCCCGCGGCGGCCAGGTCGTGATTTCCGGCCAGGCAGCGCTCGGACTGCGACACGCACATGCGAAGGCACTCCTTGGGGTGGGCGCCGTACCCCACGGTGTCTCCCAGGCACCACATGCGCGACAGTCCGGACTGCCGATGCGCCCGCAGCACGGCCTCCAGCGCGTGCCGGTTGCCGTGCACGTCGCTGATCACGGCGATGCGGCCGCCGGGTTCGGGATTCGGGGATTCGCTCACGGGGCACCTACGATAACCGCCGTGACGCAGCGCACATGCGGCGTGGGACGCCGATGAGCAGGCTCATCCAGTTCGTGGTGGCCGGTCGCCTGCGCGCGCCGCTCGATGCGGCGGGGGCTGAGTTCGAGTCCCGCATCGCCCGCATGTCGAACTTCCGCGTGGACGAGGTGGCTGCGGAGCCCGTTCAGCGCGGCGTGGATCAGGTGTTTCGCAAGGAGGGCGATCGCATGCGTGCCCGCATCACCGATGGCGCGCACGTGGTGGCCATGGACGTGACCGGGCGGGTACCCGCCAGCAGCGAGGCGCTGGCCGCGTGGCTGGGCCGGCGGCTGGAGGACTCCCGCCCCACGACCTTCCTGATCGGCGGAGCGATCGGTCTCGATCCCGCCCTGGTGGCGGTCGCGCAGGAGCGCATGTCGTTGGGGCCACTCACCCTGCCGCATCAGTTGGCCCGGGTGGTTCTTGCCGAGCAGGTGTACCGCGCCCTTGCGGAACTGGCGGGGCATCCCTACCCCCGGGCGGGCACGGGCCGCCAGTGACGTGATCGCTGACGTTCACCGGGTTCCGATGGTGGCGAACACCGCGCCGGGCGGTGTCCCCGGTCGCGCCCAGATGTCCGATATGGGCGCTCCCCGCGTCCTGGCCCGGCTCGGTCCCCCGACGCCACCGCAGCGTGCGTGGTTCGGTCGGGACCCCCACAGGAGCGGTGAACGTCGGCGGTCACTCCAGTAGCATCGCCCGCCGTGCCCACGGTGAGCCCCATCAACCCTCTTGCGCTCGCCATTTCGCGGGAGGCCTCCGCCGTTGCGGACGGCGCACCTGCCGATGCCGCGCTCACGCCCCCGGCCAACGCCGGGTTCGGTGACCTCGCCACCAATGTCGCGATGACGCTGGCGAAGTCGGCGCGGCGTGGCCCCCGTGACATCGCGGCGGACCTCGTGGAGCGCATCACCGCGGCTCCCGACCTGATGGGCATCGTGGAGTCGGCGCAGATCGCGGGCCCGGGCTTCATCAACCTCACCCTGAGCCCGGGGTGGTTCGCCGACGCGGCACGCTCCATCGTCGCCGCCGGCGACGACTACGGCCGGGGTCTGGCCACTCCGGCCGAGAGGGTGCTCATCGAGTTCGTGTCGGCCAACCCCACCGGACCCCCACACGTCGGCCACGCCCGTCAGGCCGCCTACGGCGACGGCGTGGCGCGCATCCTGTCGTACGCCGGTCACGCGGTGACGCGCGAGTTCTACGTGAATGACTATGGGCGCCAGATGGAGCTGTTCGGGGCATCCGTGGCCGCTCGCTACGGCGCCCTGTTCGGTCTGACCACGGCGGTGCCCGACGACGGCTATCAGGGCGATTACGTGGTCACGCTGGCCGAGCAGATGCGTGACGAGGTGGGCGATCGGTATGCCACCCAGGTGGATCCCCCCGATGCCGAGGCCCTGGCGTTCTTCACCGAGCGCGGCCGCGAGCTCATGCTGGACGCCATGCAGGCCGAGCTCGCGCGGTTCCGTGTGGGCTTCGACGCCTTCTTCAGCGAGACCGCCCTGCACGAGGGCGGCGCGGTGGAGCGTGGTGTGGAGGCGCTGGTGGCGTCGGGCAACGCGTATGAGAAGGATGGCGCGCTGTGGTTCCGCACCACGGCGTACGGGGACGAGAAGGACCGCGTGCTGCGCCGCTCCGATGGGTCCACCACGTACCTCGCAGCCGACGTGGCGTATCACCTGGAGAAGGCTGGGCGTGGCGACGACCGCCTGCTCGACGTCCTGGGTGCCGATCACCACGGGTATGTGTCCCGCCTGCGCGCGGTCATCGCATCCGCCGGGTACGACCCCGACATGCTCGAGGTGCCCATCGTGCAGCTGGTGTCGCTCACCGAGGGCGGTGAGGCCAAGCGTATGAGCAAACGTGCGGGCACCCTGGTGACCCTGGGCGAGTTGGTGGACGACATCGGGGTGGATGCAGCCCGGTTCTTCCTGGTGCAGCGCAGCCACGAGACGGCATTCGATCTGGACCTCGACGTGGCCCGTGCCGAGGGCAACGAGAACCCTGTCTATTACGTGCAGTACGCCCACGCGCGCGTGGCGGGGATCCTGCAGCAGAACCCCGAGGCCCCGGCCGACGCCGGCCCGCCCAGCGAACTGGACCCCGCCGAGCGGGCCCTGCTCCTCACCCTGTGCGGATGGCCCGACGCCGTGCGCGAGGCCGAGCAGCGTCGGTCACCGCACCGCGTGGCCGCCTACCTGATGGACCTCGCCCGCGATTTCCACGCCTTCTACCATCGCTGCCGGGTGGTGGGGGAGGCCCCCGAGGTGGTGGCCTTCCGTCTCAACCTGCTGCGCGCAACGCAGTCGATCATCCGCACGGGACTGGATCTGATCGGCGTGGAGGCCCCGGACCGGATGTAGGCAGCCGCGCCCCCCGCGGGGGGCGCGGCTGCCGGGCGATCCGTGCTCTACGCGCCGGTGGGTGCGTGCCTGACCGTGATCCGCACGGTGACGGTCTTCGAGGCCTTCTGCGTACCCGGGGCCACGTAACTGAGTACACCCCGGGTTGTGCCCGTGGCAACGCCGGTGATGCGCACGGTCGTGTTCTGCGGCGCGCCGATCGGCGCCCCCGGCTTGGCCGGCACCACCTTCGGAGCGCCGCCCTTCGCGATGCGCGAGGCCGGGGCCTTGGTCCACTTCCACGAATAACCCGTGGATGGGTTTCCCGCCAGCACGATGCTCGTCGTCTTGCCGACCGCCACGTTCACGGTGCGCGTGGACGTCGACGGCGCCGCGGCGAGTGTGGCAACCGACGCGAACGCGAAGGGAGCCACGGCCGACACAGTCAAAGCGGCAAGGGTGCATCGTTTCATAATGAACCTCCGAGGACATGTGGCGGACATCCCGCGACGGTATGCCTCTTCGTCGACTCCCCGCCTCGCGATTGTCATCCCGCACCAAGGGGGGGATCGGGAGGAGCGAGTGCTCCCGCCGGTGGCCCACCATGCGCTACGCTCGCGAGGCTTTGCGGGTGTAGCTCAGTTGGTAGAGCACGAGCTTCCCAAGCTCGGGGTCGCGAGTTCGAGTCTCGTCGCCCGCTTGAGGTTTCGAGGGGTGCAGGGTTGGTTCCATACAACATTTTGCAACATTGGCTTTCGTGAGCGTCCGCCGTCGAGAGACGAAAAGCGGTGTCCGCTGGGACGTCATGTGGCGAGACGCGACCGGATCTCACAGGAGTAGGACGTTCGCGTCGATGGCCTCCGCACATGCGTTCGAGTCCGACCAGAGGCGCGAGAAGGCGCTGGGGGCTATGTCACCAGCGTGACGGAAGCCCTCGGCGGGATGCACGACGCCATTCCCGTCATCCCGATCGTCCTGTGGCCGCGGCGACACTTGCAGGCGGTTCCCTGCGGGGGCTGGGCCGAGGGCTCCCCCTGGAGGGGTCGGGAAATGATGTCTCAGCGCAACTGGACGACCCTCGTCTGAACGGGACCTGAACACATGCCTCGCCCCGTGCTGTGTGAGGCCCTCTTGGGATCGGCCGGGCCGACTTCTGTCGTACCGTTGTGAGGGTGGACGCACCTCGCTCAGGGACCCCTCGAGATCAACGTGACCCAGATCCTCCCGGGGCCGAACGCCCCGTCTTCGCGGGTAGTGGGATTCGTCCACGCGTCGTCTCGATCGTGGCCGGGGTCGGCGTCACTCTCGGCGTCGTCGTCGCTTTGCTCGTCGGGGTGGGTATGACGCCCGCACGGATCGTTCCTTCTCTCGCCGTCGGCTTCCACAGAGACCCCGTGGACGCCGCAGCCCTCACACCGGCAGTGCTCGTGAGGGCTGGTGGATCCGTCGCGGTTCGCCCACAGCTCATCGCGTTACGGGCTCGTGCACGCTCGGTCCCGCCACGGGACATCAGCTTGCGCGAACGTGGCTCCGGTGGCTAGCGAACCGTTCGGCGCGCTGCCCGCCGCGCCGCGCTGGGCTCCGAGCGCTGGCAGGGTACTGGCAGTACTGGTTCTGATCGGTGGGCTCCTCGTGATGGCGTTCGGCCCATCGAGCGCACACCGGTCCGCGTCTCGCCCGATCTGGGCGTTCCTTCCAACCTGGGACCAGAACGCGCTCACGTCGTTCCGGCATCACGCCGACGCCATCTCGACGGTGCTCCCGTCTGGCCTCAGCCTTGACGCCGGGGCACGTGTCATCAACCACGTGCCTGCCAGCCTGGCTGCGCTCGCGGTCACGCGGGGCGTTCCGATGCAGCCGGTCCTGTCCAATTACGACGGTGGTTGGAAGCCGGGGCGCGCCGACCGGTTGGTCCGTGACGCCGGGACGCGGACGCGGGCGATCGGGGCCCTGACCGCCGCGGCGCACGCCCATGGATGGCAGGGCGTGAACATCGACCTGGAGGGTCTTCCTGCGCGTGATCGGCTCCCG
>Ga0209514_10004287_pt1 | contig 19357 bp, 15 predicted proteins | sample Subgrocontami58m_FD_187452 | JGI IMG/M metagenome (GOLD analysis project Ga0209514, IMG submission 187452) | Subsurface groundwater microbial communities from S. Glens Falls, New York, USA - GMW37 contaminated, 5.8 m (SPAdes) (version 3) | ecosystem: Environmental > Aquatic > Deep subsurface >...
AACATATTGTCCTGAACATTGCCCGGCTCGCCGCGGCGGGAGCCGTTGATCTCCACCGGGCAATCATTCGTCTGTGAAGCAGCGAGCTGACCATCGAAGCAAGCAACTACGATGAAAGCGAGCATGATGACGGAGTGTTTCATGGCGTTATCCTCTTTCGTGCTTGCAAGGGAGACGAATTCTATGTCCACCGCTTCTCCAAAGAGTATAACAAGTTTTGCCGAGAAGGGAAAGGAATGAAAAAGGCGAGCCGTTTCCGACTCGCTCATGGCATTTCTCTTGTAGGGGCGTTCAATTGAAGGCCCCTACGTGAGGATTACTTGATCAACAACATCTTCTTCGTGGAGACAAACGAGCCTGCATGGAGTTTGTAGAAATACGTTCCGCTTGAAACCGTTGTCGCATCGAACGTCGCCTCGTATGTCCCTGCTTTGAGAGTCTCGTTCATGAGTGTCGAGACTTCACGCCCCAACATATCATATATCCGCAGCGATATGATATCCTGCACTGAAGCTGGAATACTAAAACGAATTTTCGTTACAGGGTTGAACGGGTTCGGATAGTTCTGGCCAAGACTGAAATGCGTCGGCAAGTCGGTCGAGAGTCTTTCGACTGAGGTCATCTCCGACAACGGTCGTCTCCAGACGCCAGCACTATCGGTTCCAGCAAATAGATAAGTCCCTTTAATAGCTAATGATAACGCAGATGCATTTGCAGGTAATCCCGAGTTGACGGCTGTCCAACTCGTCCCATTGTTGCGAGAGAGAAAAACGCCTCCACCAAATGTGCCCAAAAAGATATTCGCGCCGCTGACAGCAAATGACTTTGGGAGAGAGGTCAACCCAGTGCTTCTAGGCACCCAGCTTGCACCGTTGTCCGTCGAGAGATACACAAACACACCACCGATATAAGTTCCTGCAAAGATATTTGAACCGGTAGCTGCGAGTGCATACACATAAGCATTATCCAAACCATGAACGCCGTTGACGAAAACCCCATCATTAGTTCCCACAGCGAGAGTTGAACTGTTCGCAGCAAGAGCCAAAACAGTTTCAATCGTCAAACCAACACTGACTTGGTTCCAATTGTTGCCAACATTTGTGGAAAGAAAAACTGCAGGTTGGGTTCCAGCGAAGAGACTTTCTCCGATGGCCGTGAAAGCAATGACGGGATTGGTCAAGGCGGTCGGTGTCCAGCTTGCACCGTTGGTGGAACGATAAGCACCGCCATTAGTCCCGGCAAAGAGATTTGTACCGATGGTACCAAAAGCGTGGACATATGTGTTAGTCAAGCCGAAATTCCTGGAAAGCCAACTTAAGCCGTCATTATCTGAACGAAATATTCCATTACCGGGGGTTCCTGCATAGATGGAGTTGTCTATGACGCCTAACGAATTGATGCGTTCCCTGGTCAGGCCGGTGTTGACCGGATTCCAGCTTGAACCTCTGTTTGTGGAACGAAACACGCCCTCAAAATAGGTTCCGGCAAAGAGACTCGTTCCGACTGTGGCAAGAGCATATATGTGTTGAGAGACGAAGCTTACTCTTTCCCAACTTAAGCCATAATTGGTGGATCGAAAAGCGCCACCGGCTAAAATCGATTGAATTCCAACGAAGAGGGTCGTATCGACAAAAGTAAAAGTTGAGGCAACGCCTGTAGGCAAGCCCGAGCTTACCCGCGACCAACTTGAACCATTATTGCTGGATCGAAAGACTCCCCCGTTAAGTGTTCCTGCAAAAAGATAAGTTCCGTCGACAGTCAAAGCCTGTATGTTCATATCTGTCAACCCCGTGTCCCGGTGTACCCAGGTCTGGCCGTTGTTGGATGACAGAAAGACGCCGCCTCCAGAACTCCCTGCAAAGATATTGGCATTGTTAAGGGCAAGAGCCTGGATATATCTGTTGCTCAAGCCTGAACTCACACTATCCCAGTTTACACCGTTGTCGGTGGAAAGGAAGACACCTGCTCCAAAACTACCCGCAAAGACATTGAGACCGCTTACTGCTAAGGCTTTGATTGATGTTAAGCTACCGAAGCCACCCGTCCAATTTGCCCCGTTGTCAGTGGAGCGAGAGACTCCCCCATCCGTTCCAACAAATAAATTTGCGCCACTTGCCGCCAAAGATCTTGCGATCGTCCTTTGGTTGAAATTCAGAGCTCTCCAAATTGCGCCGTTGTTCGTGGAACGAAAGACACCGCCATAGGAATATCCCGCATAGAGGTTCGAACCACTGCCAGCCAAGCAAAAAGCACTGCCCCCGAACGAGCCATTCGTATGAATCCACTGCGAAAGCGACGGATTCAGATTGAACAACAATGAAAACATCAATAACAAAAAAAATCGGGAAATACTTTTCATAAGTGTTTCTCCTTTCATCGAATTGTGAAGGGCAATTGCAACTAACTACTGGCTTAACTAACTATGGCGTACTTACGCCCACTGTTCGCCGCGCCGCGAGCCGTTGATCTCAACAGGGCAATCGTTGGTTTGTGAAGTGGCGCGTTGACCGTAGATGAAAGCTGCTACACCGAAAACCACATCAATGACGAAGTGTTTCATTATGTTATCCTCTTTGGTTCTGCCGGGTTCGACCTTCATTACTTGATCAAGATCATTTTTTTTGTCGCAACAAACGCACCCACCTGCAGTTTGTAGAAATATGTACCGCTTGCATGAAGAGTCCCGTCGAACGTTGCTTCGTATGTTCCCACCTTCAGGTTTTCGTTTACCAGCGTTGCAACTTCGCGTCCCAACACATCGTACACCTTCAACGCCACGCGGCTGACATCTGACTTCTGACCTCTGACATCTGGTATCTGAAATCTAATGTTCGTCGTGGGATTGAAGGGGTTTGGATAGTTCTGCTCCAACACAAATTTCTCGGGTATGCCTGCTGCAACTTCCTTCACGCTGGTTGACCCGACGGAATCGGTGCGAATGGCGAGTGCTTGAATTCCCGCAACTCCCATGGAGCCGATACGCGTACCGAACGCCGTAGTGGTATCGATGACAATGAGAGTATCGATTTGTGTTGAAGTTCCCTTGATGCCGTACAGCTTTCCTCTTGCATCGAACGCAATGGAGGGAGTAATGTTCCCGCCGCCCGTCGTTCCGATCAATGTAGCGCTGCCATCGGTTGTGTTGACGGTGTAGATTCTATCGCGTCCTGTAATCGGCGGACGAACCGAAGCCCACAACGTCCCCGTTATAGGATTGAGAGACAGTGCTGCATACACAACTCCGCTCGCAGTGCCGATGTATGTTGTGTCGCCGGTTGTAATATTCACACGATAGAGTCTGCCGATGTTTGTTGCAGCATACAGTGAGCCGTCGTTGGCAAATGCTACCGCGCGAGCGTTGCCAACCAACAATATTTTTGCAGGCAACACATCGCCAAACCCGCTGCTAACGCGATAGAGTGCTGTTGATGTCGGGGAAGTGAATATGCCATACAATTCACGTGTTGTCGGGTGAATTGCTAAGCCTTGAATCTCAGTGACGCCTGTTGCTCCAAGGGTTGTCGCGACACCCGTTGATGTGTTGATAGTATAGAGGGAGCTTGTTGCCGGAGGACCCGATGCCGCGTAAAGTACTCCAGCCGTTGCACGTCCGATGACAACGCCCTTTCCTGTCAGGGCAATCTTAAGAGTCGGGTTTGTGACATCGTTACTCGCAATGCGGATCGTGTCGTTCACAACTCCGTGTGCAGTCGGACGGAAGTAAACTTTGAACTTCACGGAATCGAACGTCGCAAGGTTGAGCGGAAACGACGGAAGATTGAGAAGGTTCATCGCCGCGTTGCTCTTGGTGATGCTCGAGACCGTCAGCGTGTTCGTGCCGATGTTGTTGATTTTGATTTCCATCGAATCGCTGGAGAAGCCGACCTCGACTCTTCCAAAATCTCGCGAGGCTACTGTTGATGCGATGCGAACTCCGGGGAAGGATACAAGTCGTGTCCCGTGTACCCACGTTCCCCATGAACTTCCACTGTTCGCATATTCGGTAATCATCCAGAGGTTGTTCCGGTCGCTTGGATCAACGGCAATACCATGGTAATCGCCCCAGCGGTTCACTGGGCTTCCACCTCCCTGGTAGTTTGCCAATCCACGTTGCGTTACAATGCTCGGTCGCAACCCGGGCAGGTCGGTGTTAAGCCGCCACGTAAAGAATGCGCCCGCGTATTCTGTGGGGCCGCATCGGCTGAATGTGATTGCGAGATTCTTGTTCTGATCGACCATGAGAGCGGGAAAGATATGATAGAATCCGTCCGCGCCAAATGCGACATCTTCTACGGTCGTATTGGCGAGGGTGCTGATGCGAACATACCGAATATCAGCATAGCCCGTGGGGCTTTGCACAGAATGTACAACCCATAACGCGCTGTCCATGTACACCGGTTCCATACGCATCCACCGATTGAACCCGCCTCCGTTGATCGGATTTCCTCCTCCCAGTTGCTGGGCATTCGGGGGTGCAGTGCTTTGTACGACAGGAACATGAACCGCTGTAAGAGTAGGGCTCGTGAGTGGATTAGCAATTTTGTACAGGATGAAGTACGTGCTTGTGCCAAACGGGGCATTTGCAACCAGGTAGAAAACGCCAGGGGTTCCGTACGTCATGGAAGGGCGAGTTCCGATGACTCTATTCCCGAATGAATCTCTGACGTCCCAAAAATCAAACCAACTGACCAGACCCCCCGTGTTGGCGTAAAGTTGTGCCTTGTTGACAATGCGTATCTTGACATACTGGTATGAAATTGGCGTAAATGAAAACTGATTAGATGTTAGATATATCGCCTGATTATCGAAGCCCATTCCCTGATAGTCTGCCCAGTTATTCGCGTTTGTCGAACCATTCAAGTTTGAGGGTAGAGCATAGTTGTACCAAATGCCAAGTGGGTTGTCATCATCTGAAACCGAGACCAAATAGTTCCCACGCGAGACATCGTTCGTCTCAATCCATGACATTACCCAACGACCTGAAAAATGATCATAGAGGACTTTTGGATCTGATGGAGAGACACCCGGAACAACGCTATTCAACCAGGGGCCAGAATTGATAGTCTTCAAAACGTTTCCACTTTTGTCATAGATGCGGAAAGTACTGTTGACCATGGCAATAATATGATTTGGACCGACAGCAATGTACGGATCTGGTGGAAAAAAACTTGTCTGAGGAATTCCGGCAAAGCTCCCTAATGTGATAGGCGGGGGAGAGTCCTCTTGTTCGAGTGAAGGATCAATAAAACGATTGGAGCCGGCAGGACCTGTTGGTGGAGGTAAATTTGCGGGCATCGGCAACGGAGGGACCTCAGGATGTGTGTGCATTCTGATTTCGGGTGGAGCATCGGTTGACTCGAAGTTGTCTGTGTTGACAATAACTCCACCAGTCACCGAACCGGCCGCGGGACCTTGCGCAATTTGGCTGAACGCCGTCCCGACAAACAGCAGCAGAGATAGCAATGCAATGGAATAATTTTTCATATTGATTACCCCGTAGGAAATAAATGGATAGTTAACCTATAATGAATTCGAGAGGAGAGATTTTCTGTTTAACGTTACGGCTTCTTTGTCAAAGTATCAAGCAGAAAAAGCCGTTGGGCGACGAGGCTCATCGCCCTACAAACCTAATAACGTTTCAACGATGCGATTTCTTGCAGCAACGTTTGTTGAACTTCTAACACTGACATGCCTCGTTCTTCGGCAATCCGCCTACACTCTTCAAACTCAGGTGCAAGCATTTCCTTCCCATCACGTAGAACGGCTTTTGCTTTTACCGTTCCGAATTGCGTCTGAAGCTCCACTTCACGGCGTGGAAGTTTCCTTCTCCCAATTTCCTGAATGCGTAAGCCGGTGGTTGATGTTTGCGTGTAGATGATTTGAGAGACTGCATCCAGTTTTGATTTTCCAGCCATTACGGAGAGAAGAATCCCCGGTCGTCCTTTCTTCATTATGATGGGAACGAGATACGCATCGTGCGCGCCGGCGGCGAGGAGTTTCTCAATAAGGTAAGGATAGACTTGCGGGTTCATATCGTCGATGTTCGTTTCAACGACGACGATTCTTTCCTGCTCAACTTCTGAATCGAGTTCTCCAACAACAACTCTAAGAAAGTTCGGGAGTTGTGCAAACTCTTTCGAGCCTGCACCATAACCGATTGTTTGCACACGAATAATCTCATCATCCAACACTCCCGATGAAAGCGCTTTGACGATGCCAGCGCCTGTTGGAGTTGTCAGTTCTTCAGGAATGCTGGTAAGCACGGTTGGATAATTTTTCAAGATTTGGATTGTCGCAGGCGAAGGTGTTGGCATAATGCCATGTTGCGTGTTGATGAGCCCACCGCTGCCGAGACGGACAGGTGAAGTATAAATCCGCTCGATGCCAAATTTCTCAAGACAGATTGCAACGCCGACAATATCAACAATCGAATCCAACGCACCGACTTCGTGGAAGTGAATCTGTTCCAGCGTCGTGTTATGAATTTTTGCCTCAGCCTCGCCGATGACGTGAAAGATTGATTTCGAAGCCTCTTTCACTCGTGACGAGAGACTGCTCGTGTCAATTATCTGATAGATGTCTTTGAGATGGCGATGGTAATGCGGTGTATGCGAGATTGCGACCTCGATATGCACGGCACTAATCGAGTTTCGCATCACATGCTTGCCGATAAGCTCGAAGCCCGTGAGAGGAAGCTTTTTCAGCTCACTCGAAAGTTCATCAATCGGCAGCCCCGCGCTCACGAACGCTGCCATTGTCATATCGCCGGCGATTCCGGCAACGGTGTCTAAGTATGCGATTTTCATACGTAACGCGAGCTTCAGCTCGCCCTACTTTTTGCTTAAAGAAAACGAAGGCTTCACTCGATTAGACCTTCCTTCACATATGTCCATTTCCACAACTTCCAATCATCCACAAGATGAGCCTTCACCGGATTGTTAAGAACATACAAAATTGTTCGCTCTAATTCCTCTTCATTGCGAATCACGTGGTCATAGCTTTCGTGCTGCCAGAAAGCCTCACTGCGGTGGAGGATTTTGTTGCACTCATATGCAGTTGAACCTTTGATGAGTCTGAGAATATCCGTGACCACGTATTCTGATGTAGTGCCGCGAGCTTTAGCTCGCCCTTTTCCGGAGCGAGATGAATCTCTCTCCCCGGGCAGATGCTGAAACACAACATGAACGTGATTCGACATTATCGTAAACGCAAACAAGTCATACTTGCTGCCATCGGGTTTGTGAAGAGCTGCTGCGACGAGATCTGCAACAGCAGGTTCTGCCAACCAAAGGGGGCCGCTGTTTGCTTCGTCCAACAGCGCATCGAATTTTTTCAAGTATTCTGTTTGCTGAAGAAGATATGACTCACGCCGTTCGTTGTAATTCTGTATTGATGCGATTCTTAGTTTAGCTTGTTCGTTTTCTTGCTGAAGCGATTCGACGACTTCAACCGGGAGAGAACCTGCTAATCGAAAGACAACGTGGTACATTGCACCTTCTGGTTGGTAGTGAGGCAGGTTGCGATGGTAGTAGGGTTTCATATCGCTGATGCTCTTTTCCCCGACATGAATGTCGGGTTACAAATACCTCTCCAGATGTCTTAAAAATCTCTCCGTCGCGCCAACGTTCTGTTGAACGAAACTTGCCGCGATATCGCCGGCTCTCTTTCTTGCTGCATCATCTTCAAACAAATTCAATAGCGTTTGATGCAAGCTGGTCGTATCTTCAACGACGAACCCACCGCCAAGCTCGGCGAGCCTCACCGCTTCTTGCGAGTTCTTGTGTCGTGGTCCATACATAACGGGTATTCCATACACCGCGGCTTCCAGAACATTGTGGACATTTTGCTTGAAACTTCCGCCGATGTACGCAACGTGCGCGTACGCGTAAAGAGTCAGAAGAATGCCGATGCTGTCCACGATGATAACATGCTCGTTCTTGTAATCGTTCAGCGACGAAAAACGAATGAACGTAGTTTTTCCGATCAGCTCCGCTTCAAGCTCTTCAAGATGTTCGAGCGTTGGTTCATGCGGCACGATGATGAGCAGGAGATTATTCATTGCTTCCTGCAATCTTAGAAATGTGGGAATCAAAACTGCTTCGTCTTCGGGCCAACTGCTTCCCGCAACAAGCACACGTTTGCGGCGAAGAACATGTTCTGAAATGATATGCCGCTTTTTTGCTTCGGCACTGCGGATGCTCACCCTGTCGTACCGCGTGTCGCCCACTGCTTCGATAGTTGGTTTGGTGAGTGAGAAAGAGTTGAAGGCATCAACATCGCTCTGTGAGACGGCAAGAATGTTGTTGATTACATTGTACACGTAGTAATGAAAACTCCGCACAAGCGGGAAGCGCCGCTTGGTATTCTGCCTCATTGTCGCATTTGCGATGAGAATGGGAATGCCGCGTTGCTGCAATTCCCAAATATGATTGGGCCACACATCGTATCGAATAACCACCGCAACATCAGGCATCGTCAAATCGAGGAAACGTTTGGCGTTAGCCCGCGTATCAAAGGGGATGTAGCTTATGACATCTGCGAGCGGATATTTCTTTGAGTGTTCGTAGCCCGAAGGAGAAAAGAACGTGACGATAACGCGGACGTTTGTGTGGCGTCGTTTTAGTTCGGCGATGATTGGTTTCGCCTGCTCAAACTCTCCGAGCGATGATGCGTGAAACCACACGCGCTTACCTGAGGCAAGTTTGTTGGCGACCTGCGTTGCCAGTGAAGTGAACAGGTCTTTTCGTCCGCGAATTCCACGTCTGACTTTTCTTTTGAAAAGTCCAAGCGTGCGAATCACCGCCCAGATGATTGGGAGAATCAAGAAGCTGTAGATAAATTCCCACACTGACTTCATTGTGGACGAGATTGGAGAAGAGTGTTTGCAGATTCAACTACCTGCTCGATAGAGATTTCATTCATACATTTGAAATGTCCTTTCGGGCATGCGGCTAACCCAACGTGTGTGCACGGACGGCAATTCAAATTCTTATTTTCAACGACAATGCTTTCTGTTCCGAACGGAAAGAAGCCGAGTTCTTTCACGGTTGGACCGAAGATCGCAACTACTTTTCGTTTCCGTGCTGCGGCGATATGCATCAAACCGGAGTCGTTGCTTATTATTATAGAGCAGTAGTCCATCATTGCAGCAGTTTCAGTGAGCGAGATTTTGCCGGCAAGGTTCAGGGTTCTGGTTTCAGCGTTCAAGGAACGAATCAGCGACTCGATTTCTTCACACCATTTACGTTCATTTTCTGAACCAAACAAGATAATCGCACAATGGTATTTCGAGCTTAATGAAGCTGCCACCTCTGCAAATCTGTCTTTCAGCCACATCTTATTATTGTGCTTCGCAGATGGGCAAACGCCAATGAATCTCTCGTCAGGCTTGAATCCGGCATAGTGGAGCAGAGTTTGAACTCTTCTTCTCTCTTCATCTGAAAAGAAGAGTTCTAATCCTTTGCCGTCATCGTGTACGCCCAACGAATTCACGGGTTCCAAATAACGCAATGCAACGCTCGGCGTATTGCCTAACTTATCATACAGATTTAACTTGAACTTGACCAACAGAACTCGTGCGAGCTTTCTTTTGTTGATGCGAACGACGTGCTTCGCGCCAAAACACACGTAACGACTCCGAAGACTGTCGTGAATATCAATGATGAGGTCGTAATGGCTTTGTTGTATCTTCCTGCGCAGTCGTTTCAGCTCATCGAAACCGCCGTTCTTCGGAAACTCGATGACGTTCGAGATGTGTGGATTGAAACGCACCAACGAGGCGTATTCTTCTTTCACACAATAATCGAGTTGACACTCTGGAAAGTGTGAACGGAATGCTCGCACGAGAAGCGATGACAGGACAATATCGCCGGCGGAACTAAAGCGGATAATGAGTGTTCTATGTAAAGAGTCTGTCATGTCATCCGCATCATTCTACCAAAAACCGTCGGCAATTGCAATGAATGTTCGATACTGCGGGCTATGATGTGTTTGATTTTCAGACTCAAAGCAACTACATTGAGCACAGCATGCAGGACGAACTTAAGCTCATCCTGCAAGAACAACTAAAGAGGAATACCATGAACCGTCCCCCCACGCTCGGTGAACTCAAAAAGAGCGGCTACAAAGTCCAATCGGTCAAAGACGAACTCCGCGCCAACCTGATTCGTAAGCTTCATAGCCACGAAACATTGTTCCCGGGAATTATCGGCTACGACAAGACAGTCATTCCCGCGCTCATCAATGCAATACTTGCGAAACATGATCTGATTTTGCTCGGTTTGCGCGGACAGGCAAAGTCGCGTATCATCCGTTCGCTGCCGAGCTTGCTTGATGAATTTATTCCCATCGTGAAGGGAAGTGAGATCAGCGACGACCCGTTCCGTCCCGTCAGCAAGTATGCCGTCGATTTGGTGAACGAGATGGGAGACGAGACGCCTATTGAATGGCTGCATCGCGAGCAACGCTATGGTGAAAAACTTGCAACGCCGGACGTGACGATTGCCGACCTCATTGGCGACATCGACCCAATCAAGGCTGCTGCGAAACGATTGCATTATTCGCATGAGGGTGCAATTCACTTTGGCATTATTCCTCGCTGCAACCGCGGCATCTTTGCTATCAACGAGCTTCCCGATTTACAGCCGCGCATTCAAGTCGGTCTCTTCAATATCCTGGAGGAAAAAGATATCCAGATTCGCGGTTTCATCGTCCGCATTCCAATGGACATCATGCTGGTGTTCACGGCGAACCCGGAAGACTACACGAACCGTGGCAACATCATCACACCGCTGAAAGATAGAATTGATTCACAGATTCTCACACACTATCCGCGCTCGCTTGAAGAAGCCATCAGCATTACGGAGCAAGAAGCGCACATCCAGCGGGATGGGCGCGAGATTCGCGTTCCGTATTTCTTCAAAGAAATTATCGAGCAGATTGCGTTCGAAGCGCGCAAGAGCGAATTTGTTGACCAGAAATCCGGCGTGAGCGCCCGCTTGACAATTGCTGCGATGGAAAACCTCGTGAGCAATGCAGAACGACGAGCAATCATGCTTGGCGAGAATGTTATCCTGCCGCGCATTTGCGACTTGCCCCATGTGCTGCCGGGAATGACAGGAAAAGTAGAGCTTGTGTTCGAGGGGGAGCAGGAAGGCTCGGTGAAAGTAAGCAAGGCACTTGTTGGCAAAGCAGTGCGCGAGACATTCAAGAAGTATTTCCCTGATCCGTTGCGCAAACGTCCCGTTCGACAGCAAGGCGGTGAGGGTGGACGACAGCAAACAGAAGATGCTGAGTATGGAAGAATTACTCAATGGTTTGAGTCCGGCAACAAAATAGAAATTGCTGACGACATGCCGCATGAGTCGTACTTCAGAGAATTGGACAAGGTCAAAGGTTTACGTGAAGTAACGAAGAAGCACATGTCTGATGTTGATGAGAAATACGAACTTCCTTCTGTGATGGAATTTGTGTTAGATGGTCTCCACCAGAATTCGAAGATTGCGAAGGACGAAGTTGACCACGTTACGTCGTACAAGGATATGGTGGGGAGTATTTTTTCGGGACCGGGGAGAGGGTTTGAGGAAGATTGAGACATTTGAGCATTGCACCATTTCAACATTAGAGGGAAGAGCCAATGAGTGCCGCCGAATTGAGAGCCGAGATACATACTTTGATTGATGGGATTCTTAGAAATGTTGCGGGAGATTCTCAAGGAAAGGAATGCCTCTTTTCAACATCGTCAATGATGCAATGAAGAAATGGTGAAATAACACATGCGTTTCCGTTATTCAAAATGGACACCCGAATCCCGAACTGACGAGCAGCGTCTTCAGCAAATGGTCTCGCTCTTCAGCTATCTCGTTGTGCAGACGAGTGGCGATGTGCAGGAGGCGCTGGATTGGCTGCGACAGCTTGCGGAAGAGTACGGCTTGTTCGACGAGAACATGACGATGGACGACTTGATTGATAAGCTGCGCGAGATGGGAATTATTGAAGAGGTGAATGACGTTCCCATGCTTACGACAAAAGGCATTCAGCGCATTCGTCAGGACGCACTGCGGGAGATTTTTACTTCTCTCAAGAAATCCCCGACCGGCGCCCATGAAACGCCCTACACCGGCAGCGGCGTTGACCGCTTGAGTGAAACAAAGAAGTTTAGCTTCGGCGACCAGCCGACAAACATTGATCTCACTTCAACGTTGTCGAATGCATTCCGCCGTGATGGAATTGATGATTTCACCCTTAAGGAAGAAGACCTTGAAGTATACGAAACCGAGCATCAAACGACGTGCGCAACGGTGTTGATGATTGACATCAGCCACAGCATGATTTTGTACGGCGAGGATCGCATTACGCCTGCAAAACAAGTCGCGCTTGCCCTGTCCGAACTCATCATGACGCGCTTTCCCAAAGATTATCTTGCGATGATCACGTTCGGCGATGATGCGCAGTTAGTGAGCATCAATGAGCTTCCGTTTTTGAATGTCGGTCCCTACCACACAAACACGCGAGCAGGCTTACAGCTTGCGCGACAATTGTTGCGACGCTGCGGCAACGCGAACAAACAGATCTTTATGGTAACCGATGGGAAGCCCTCGGCGATCTTTACGGAATCAGGAAAACTCTACAAAAACTCGTTCGGCCTCGACCCCAAAATTGTGAACAAGACGCTGGATGAAGCCGTGAATTGTCGCCGTGAAAAAATCCCCATTACCACATTCATGGTCGCACGCGATCCGTATCTCATCAACTTCGTTGAAGAACTTACCAAGGCGAACCAGGGACGAGCGTATTACTCATCCTTGAATAACCTCGGCGAGTTTGTGTTTGTGGATTACATCCGCAACAGGAAAAAGAAGTTTACCTCAAGGTGACGGTCACCTTCGCCTTCGTAGAAGAACTCACCAAGACAAACGACGGGTGCGCATACTGTTCCTCATTCAACAATCTGGGCGAATTAGTGTTTGTGGATTACATCCGCATCGAAAAAGAAACTCACCTCCCGCTACGTGCTGCTTCCAACATTCTAATTTTCTTTGTAGATTGATTCCGCAATCCACAATCCCAATCAACTAACCTCATTAACCAATGTTGTCTACCAATCTCAAGTGCGGTGCCGCATTTGTTGCTGCGCTTGTTCTGTTCAGTTGTTCGTCTTCTCAGCAACAATCGGCACAGACTCAGCAACAACCACAAGCATTCGTAAAACCTTCAGTCCAAGCACGTACGCTCACAATTCTCCACACCAACGACATGCACGCTGCGTTCGTCCCACATGAAGCAACGTGGCGGAAGGAATCGCCAAAGCCCATGGTTGGCGGATTCAAAGAGTTGGAGTTTGCGGTTGACAGCATCAGAAGAGTGAAGCCGAACATTCTACTCTTTGATGCCGGCGATGTCATGACGGGAAATCCAATTACCGACCGTGTGTACAAAGGCGCTGAAGGCGGTGCGCTGTTTGAGATGATGAATATGGTGAATTATGATGCTTGGTGCATCGGGAACCACGACTTCGATATCTCACAAGAAAATCTCATCGGGCTGACGAAGATTGCAAAGTTCCCATCGCTCTCCGCAAATGTTGTGAACACGAAGAACGAGTTTCCCGTTAACAATAAAGATTACATCATTATTGAAAGAGGCGGATTGCGCATTGGTGTGTTCGGGTTGATACTGCAAGGTCTGTATGGCGTTGTGAATCAGAATAATCTTGTTGGCATAAAAGTTCTTGACCTTACCGAAACAGCACAGAGGATTATCGACAAGATTGATGGTGAGACTGATTTGATAATCGCCATAACGCACAACGGCGTTTCGGAAGATTCTGCGCTTGCGGCAAGCGTGCATGGACTTGACGTCATTATCGGCGGGCACTCGCACACGCGGCTAACAAAACCGAAGGTTGTGAATGATGTAATCATTGTTCAAACGGGAAGGTTTTGCGAGAATCTTGGTGAGCTTGAGCTTACCGTCGAGAACGATAAAGTTGTGAAGTATAACGGCAAGCTTATCCAGCTGTGGGCGAATGAGAATCGGCCGAAAACGAAGTTGTCGGCGCTCGTGGATTCGATGCAAACGGAAATTGATAAAGACTTCAACGAAGTGGTTGCCGACTTGAAGGAAGACTGGGTACGAAACAGCAAAGGAGAAAGCAATATCGGTAATTGGATTGCTGATACGCAACGTGATGCTGCACGGGCACAGGTTGGATTTATGAACTCCGGCGGTATCCGCACGAACGTCTCTGCCGGGCCGCTGACGAAACGTAAGTTGTTTGAAGTTTTGCCGTTCAGAAACACACTCGTCACGTTCCAGCTTTCCGGCAAACAGTTGAAGGAAGGTGTCCTTCACGGGTTGACGGCTGATGACCCGCTGTCGCTTTCGGGTATTCGCGTGCAGTGGATGAAAAAGACAGATGGCTCGGCAGAAATTCTGAAGATGGAAGTGGGAGGCAAGCCGTTGAACGAAAATGAAAATTACATCTGCGCCGCAAGCGATTTCCTTGTCGGGCAGGGAAAGAAATATCTCGGCATGGAAATCCATCAGGCGGTTTTCCTGAAGCAAACAGTGTTTGAAGCGGCAGAGGCGGCTGCACGGAAAGCAAAAATTATCTCAACAAAAGTTGAAGGACGCATTGTTCAAGTGCAATAGAACCCAATCTGGTTAATCCTGTTTTTTTTGACAGGATGAACAGGATTGACTGGATAAAGAAATCGTTTCAATATCGAGGAATAGATGGCAAACAACTTTCCCATTCTCATTATCACAGGTCGTCCTGCAGCAGGCAAATCAGAAGTGATTGATTTCTTAAAAAAAGATGATCCCGCCGAACGGCTGAATCGCTTTCACATCGCCAACTTCGAAGAGTTGGACGACTTCCTTTATGTGTGGGAGACATTTGAAATTGATGACATCCTGACGAGGCACGGCAAGCCGCGCATCTGGACGGATGAGAAGTATTGGTTCAAAGACCATTTTCTGTGGAACCTTTACATCGAGCGGATCAATCTTGAATATCGCATGAAGCTTGCTCGCAATCTGAACTACCACGACAGCATGACGACGCTGATTGAGTTTGCCCGCGGCGGCGACAACGGAATCTGCGAAGCGCTCAGCTTTCTCCACGAAGAGATCTTGAAGCGGGCGTGCCTGATGTACATCCGCGTCTCGTATGAAGAGTCTGTTCGGAAGAACCGTCGCCGCGCACGACCGGGTGAAGAGCATTCAATCCTCTACCACTCGTTGCCCGATGAGAAGATGGAGTTCTACTACAAGACGAACGATTGGGACAAGCTTGAAGCGAAAGATCCGAATTACATTGACGTAAAAGGGTTCAAAGTTCCGTACGCGGTGTTTGAGAATATGCCGGAGAAGACCGACGACACGGCAAAGATTGCACCGGAGCTGGAACGGGTGATGACGAAGCTGTGGGGGATGAAGAGATGATTTGAATGTGCTTCGACGAATGAATATATTGGAGTCAAGTAAGAGTTGGAGGATTGAATTATGCCGTCAGTAAGAGCATTACGTTTGAAGGTGCCGTCGTGGCTTGAGACCGAAGGTAACGGTCAACGCTTGCTTAGGCCGTTGATGGATGATGCCCGACTCAAGATGGAGTATTATCGCAGTCAGATGAAATATCTTGAGTCTAAATACAAGACGACCTTCTCGCGATTCCAGAAGAGAGTCAACAGTACTATGCGAAAAGAAAACACCGAGGAATGGGACGACTACATTGAATGGGAAGCGATGACAGCCGCACGTGACGAGTGGAGGCGGAAGTACAAAGACCTGCTAGCATGTTTGAAATAATCGAAGCGCTGGAGGCAAGCTCGCTTGTTGCTTCGTATGAAACGCTTGCGCTGATCAATGAAGAGACGTCGAAGTACCTGAAAGTCAAAGCAGAGTTGACCGATGGGAGTGAATTGTGGATACGGATCTCGTCAACACAATCAGGTTACCGATACTCCTTTCACTGGCAGTCAAAGAAAGGGAAGCTTCTCCTGCGTTGGGACAACAAGCCGCACTACGATCACTTGCCAACATATCCTCATCATAAGCACATTGGCTCAAGAAAGGTTGTAAGTTCACCTCTGGTGACGATTCATGAAGTGTTGACGGAAATTGCGGAAATGATACGACACAAGAGTCGTTAGGCGTCGAGAGAAAAGGTCTGCCTCATATTGGGTGAAGGGATTGGGGTATGCGAGGGTGACCGTCACCTCGCCGCGCATTCTCAGGTAGGTGACGGTCACCTTGGTCGCGCATTCCACAGCGTTGACATCAACACACCACCCAGAATCGTAAATCCCATCAACACAAAAATCCATGCCTGCCAGCCTTCGACGCTAATGTTCGTTGTGCCCGGAATGTTACCGTAGCTCTGAATCACTTTGCCGATAATTGATCCGGCAAATAAGCCGCCGCCCAAATACTGGCACGCATCAATCAAGCCCGTAGCAAAGCCAGCCGCTTTTCTTCCGCCAAAGTCCATTGCTGCCGCGCCGCCCAGAAGCGAGTGTGGTCCGTTGATGAACATTTGCAGAATTACAAGGAAGACAACGGAAAGAACCGGTCCGGGGAACTTGATGAAGAGAAACAACATCACGAAACTCATGAAATACATAATCGCCGCCGCCGGTCCCCGCCGCGCACCGAATAACCGATCAGACATGAATCCGGCAAGGAACGATCCTGCCACAGCGGCAATCGGAATAAGAAATGCCGTCACGACATAACCGAACGAATCCGTCTGCATAGCATACGTTTCCTGCAAGTAGCGGATGTACCACGCATCGACGCCCCAGCGAATAACGCCGGTACAAAAATACGCGCCGGCAATAATCCACAATACTTTGCTTCGCACAACCTTCGCGACGATCTCACCAACCTTCAACGGCGAAGTATCTTCAACGCCATGTCCAACGTCATTCGCTTCAGCGGGTGGCAGCCCGAGGTCTTCCGGATTATTCCTGACAACGAAATAGAACAAGAGGGCAACGAGAGCAATCAACGCGGCCGGTGCCCAGAACAACCACTGCCATGGTGCGTGCGCCACGAGCCATCCGCCGCCAAGCAGAATTGCCCACCGTCCCAATTGAATGATGAAGCCGAAAATTCCCGTGAACGTTCCGCGCTCGTTTACACGCAGCCAGTTCGCGTTTATTTTCACCAGCGACGGAGCGCCATGCGCTTGAAAGAAGCCGAGCAAAATTCCCATCACCACAAAGTACGAAAGCGTTCGCACGAACATCCCGAAGCCAAACAAGATATTGACGACAACGATACCGACTGCGCCAATCAGCATCATCCGCCTGCCGCCAACGCGGTCAACGCGAATGCCGTTGATGATCTGCCCTGCCGCATACGCCCATAACGTTGCGTTAATGATAAGTCCCCAATCCGCGGGACTCCATCCGAATTCTGTTGTAAGTGTTTTGTTTGCAACGGAGAGAAGATTGTAACGCCCCGTGTAGTACAGGGCGTACATCATGCCAAGCGTGAGGAGAATTGGCGTGCGGGCTTTGATGAAGCCGGGCGGGAATGGTGTTGTTTTTTCTGAAGTAACTGTCATCGAGTTAGTTATTGACGTTACGCATGCCTCAAGAAAAAGCTTTGCCACCAAGTCACGAAGAACACTAAGGTTTCACAAAGTTTAGTTTTTTCTTAGTGAAACCTTAGTGTCCTTATGCCGAAGGCATCCTCCGAAGGAGTCCTACGAACCTTCAGGAGTGGCGAATCTTTTCTCTGTGCGTAACATCAGTTACTAAGATTTCACTTGCATCGGCGCGACGTCCTTCGACAGTTGGGGCACCTCAATCTCGTGCGTCATAACAAGCTCGCGGGTACGTTTCTTTTCTGCACGCGAGAGGAATCCAACGGCAATCAGAATGAAGACAAGCGAGACCCAATCTTGCACTTTGGGGAACTTCCCCTGGAAGGCGAAGTACGAAACTAAAGTTGCCGTTGTCCCGGCAACCAGCGATGTGAGACGATTCACCAGCCCGGCGAATGTGGCGGTCCTCCCTTTGAACATGAAGATGAAGACCGAGAAGAACGCGACAAGTCCGAAGGCAACGCCAGCCACGATCGCCCATTGCCAGAGCGGCCGGGGATCGGCGAACGAATTGCGGAAGAGGAGGAGTTGCGTGTCTGTTGTCCCGAACCACTCGGGAGATTTGAAGAGAACATACCCAACCCCAAGCATTGTGGCAGTCGCGGTGATCTGCTCGATTGCGAAAAAGCCGTTGTTGTCAAGCTTCACGCCTTTGGCACGCGTGTTCTTGTAATAGTTCATGATGTAAATGCGAATCAGATACGCGAGGATATAGCTGCCAAGGATGATCACTGCTGCAGGCGAATGCACAAAATAGAAGTCACCCGTGCCTACCCAGAAGATGTTCACAGCAGCAGCAAGCAGTGCGAAGACGACAGCGTAATTCTCTTCAGCATACACACGCCTGGTGAGGATCCCTTGTTGTATCTGCACTGCGTCCACAATGCGGCTGCTGATGATGACGCTTGCACGCATGATGACCATTGCAACCATGACGGAGATTGGAAGAGTGTACATCAGCGTCGTCGTCGGGATGACAACCGCCGTACACACGCCGGATGGAATAATATAGAGAATCTCCTGAGGGAACCGGATTCTCCCCCAGACGATCAGTTTGTTCGATGTGAGACGATACCACCGAAGAACCAACGCTACCGAAAGAGCAATAAAATTTCCCCCGATGGTGCTGTACACTAAGTACTCGATCTCCTTCATTCCCGGATAGCCGAGCGCTGCGCTGCCGGTGAAGTACTTTACGCTGATTCCCGTGACGACGTAGAAAACGAAGTACCCGATGCAAAGTTGAATTAAGCGTCCCGTGCTTCCTTCCGCGGTTTTCCAGATAGTCAAACCTTCACCTCGTGGATAAATATGATACTGTTTACACGTTTAAAGTTAAACTTATGAACTGACGTTACGCAAGCCTCGAGAAAAAGCTTTGCCACCAAGTCACGAAGAACACTAAGGTTTCACAAAGTTTAGTTTTTCTTAGTGAAACCTTGGTGTCCTTATGCCGAAGGCATCACTTCGGGAGTGGTTCAGTTTTTCTTTGGTTGTCTGTCCGCCTTGTTCACGGTAGCTTCAATGCTTCGCTGAGTACGCGTCCTTCCCCTCCAGCAGGAAACTCAATTCCCAACAATGCAGAAAGTGTCGGTGCAATATCAATCGGACTTACCTCTGCCGCGAATGTGCCTTTGCGAATTCCCTCGCCCATAAGAATAAGCGGAACATGCGCATCATAATCATACGGCTCACCATGCGCGGCTCCTTCGGGCCAGTCACCTTCTGTCCAATATGGCT
>Ga0209514_10004292_pt1 | contig 19344 bp, 11 predicted proteins | sample Subgrocontami58m_FD_187452 | JGI IMG/M metagenome (GOLD analysis project Ga0209514, IMG submission 187452) | Subsurface groundwater microbial communities from S. Glens Falls, New York, USA - GMW37 contaminated, 5.8 m (SPAdes) (version 3) | ecosystem: Environmental > Aquatic > Deep subsurface >...
GACCTCCGCCGGGCTGGCCGCGCGCAGCCAGCCCGGCGCCAGGCTTTCCAGGAAGAATTCGTCATCCCGCGCCGGCGTGCCGTGGCAGAGGAGGATCTCGTCGCTGAAGGCACGGCAATGCGGCAGCGAGGCGATCCACTTCCGTTCGGCGGCGCCCAGTCGGCCGCGGGCGTAGGCGTCCGAGGGATCGTCGTCCGGCGCCGGCGCGGCCAGTACCTGCCGTTCGTGGTTTCCGGCGAGTTGCAGCCAGTCCTGTGCCATCAGGAACTGCGCGGTTTCCTGCGGCAGCAGCGGTCCCGACAGGCTGTCGCCGAGATTGACCGCGGCGTCGACGCCGCGCCGCGTGAAATCGGTCACCACCGCGTTCAGCGCGGCGAGGTTGCCGTGGATGTCGGATACGACGGCGATGCGCATCGGCGCGGCGCTCAGGCCAGGCGTGCGGCGAGGTGGCCCAGGTGCAGTTTGGGCAGGGCCGCACGCAGGCGTTCCGGGTGGGCGGAGGCCTGCAGTTGCAGGCGGCCGCTGCCATGGGCATGCGGGCCGGCCAGGCGCCGCGTCTGGCGCGCGACGGCCGCGGCGACATCGACCAGTTGCGCTCGCGAACCGGCGACGGCGCCCAGCAGTGGGGCGAGGAAGCTGTAATGCGTGCAGCCCAGCACGATGCGATCGACGCTGCGATCCAGCAGCGGTTCGACGCGGGCACGCACGTCGGTCGCCAGTGCCGGATCGTCGAGCTGAAGCATTTCGACATGCGTCGCCCAGCCGGGGCAGGGCTCGACGAAGACCTCCACGCCGGCGGCGTGTTCCGCGATCAGGCGCCGCAGGCGCGGACTACGGGCGGTGGCTTCGGTGGCCAGCACGGCGATGCGGCCGCTGCGGGTTTCCTGCGCGGCCGGCTTGATGCCCGGTTCGACGCCGACCACGGGGATGCCGGGATGGGCGGCGCGCAGTGCCTGGACGGCGGCGGCGGTGGCAGTGTTGCAGGCCACCACCAGCATGCCGCAGCCGCCATCGACCAGGTGCCGGCCGATTGCCAGCACGCGGCCCTGGATCTGGATTTCGCTCTTGCTGCCGTAGGGAACGTGGGCGGTGTCGGCGTAATAGGTGAAATCGGCGCCGGGCAGCGCCTCGACCAGCGCCGCCAGCACCGAGAGGCCGCCGAGGCCGGAATCGAAAACTCCGATCATGGCGCGAGTGTCGGCGCCGGGGATACGGCGACTGGTATCGTGCAGGGCATTGATCTGGAATCGAACGAAGCATTCATGGCCGGCAGTTTAGCCCGTGGTCGGCACCGTTCCACCGGATTGAGGAAGTCTCGACGACCAATTCCAGTCGGTGGAGGGGATGTACCGGCGGCAGCGCCGGTCGTCCACTGGTCGTCATGCGGGCGAAATTCGTGAAGCCGCCACCACAAATCCATCGTTTGATCTGGGGCAAGCCATCAGTGAGTCGGAAGCGTATATTCGATCCGCAGCCATGATGCGGTTTCGAGGTTTCCCATACTTGGCCGCTGGAGATGTAATCGGCATCGACTCGTGAGGAGTCCGTGGTGCAGTGATGCGGTCCCAAACTGGAATTCGACCATCTTGTCGCGTTTTCTGGAGCACCTTCCGGACTGTAAGGCGGGTGTTGCTGTTTCTGGCGCTCGCCGGAAGCATCGTGGTGCCGGCGCCATCCCATGGTGCCCTTGAGCGTGAACTGGTCGTCGGCAGCGAGGTCGACTATCCGCCGTTTGCCCTCGGCCAATCAGGTGGCGAGCCGGATGGATTCACCGTCGATCTATGGAAGGCCGTGGCGCAGGAAATGGGATTCAAGTACAGGGTTCGCATACAGCCCTTTACGGAAATCCTGAGTGATTTTCGCGCGGGCAAAATCGACGTGCTGATCAACCTTGCCTACAGCAGGGAGAGGGCGGGCTTCGCGAGTTTCTCGGTGCCACACGTCGTATCCTACGGCACCGTCTTTGCCCGAAACGGCTCGCTTCGTTTCGACGGTGAGGATGAACTCAAGACCAGGTCCATCATCGTCTTGAGCGCCGACTTGCTTCACGACTACGCAGTCACCGCGGGCTATCGCAATCTGGTTCCGGTCACGGATGTCGCCACCGGCATGAGACTGCTGGACGCCGGCAAACACGAAGCAATGCTCGTCAGCCGCCTTGCCGGCCTGCAAACACTCAAGCAGATGAACCTGAAGTCCATCTCCGCAGTCGGCGCGCCGATTCGTGGCGCGGTCCAGAGATTCGGGTTTGCCGTTCTCCATCGAGACAGCGACCTGCTCGCGCAGATCAACGAAGGCATGGCGATAGTGCGAATGAACGGCACGTACCAGCGACTTTACGAAAAGTGGTTCGAGTCGATTGATCCGAGGCCGGTGCCACCCATGGCGCTTGCCAAGATTCTTGCACCCGCCGCACTCATCGTTTTTCTCATGGGACTTGCCTACTATTACCAGAGGCGAATGAATACGACCCTGGCGGCAAGCGTCGCCGAGCGCACCAGCGAGCTGACGGCGACACTGGATTCCCTGCGCGAGAATGAAGAAAAACTGCGTGCGGTTTTTGACGCCGCCAATGCCGGAATTTCGATAGTCGACAGGGCTGGCAAGTATTCGATGTTCAACAATCAGTGGGCCGCTGCCCTTGGATTTGATCGCGACGAATTGTGCGGCCTGACCTACGAAGACGTGACGCATCCGAATGATTTGAAAGAGGCTGGGAAAAGGTTTCGGGAAATCATCGACGGCAAGGTGGATAAATACCGATTTGAAAAGCGCTATGTACGAAAGGACAGTTCAGTCTTTTGGGCCGATCTGTCGGTATCGGCGATCAAGGACAAACACCACCGTGTGACTCATGTCGTTGGAGTGCTCGTTGATATCACCGAGCGCAAGCAGGCGGAGCAAAGTCTGCAGCGTTTGCTGGCCGAACAAAGGGCCATGCTGGAAAATGAACTGGTCGGTATCGTGAGGGTCTGTGACCACGCAATCGTCTGGGCCAATCCCGCCTTTGAAAAAATGCTCGGCTATGTTCCGGGAACTCTTGCCGGAACCTTGACCGGCCACAATTTTCCGGGCGAGGACGCCGGCTTGGCCTTTGGTGCCGCCGCTTATTCCACCCTGGCCGACGGCAAGGTTTTCCGTTCGCAGATCGAGCAAGTGCGCAAGGACGGTAGCCGCATCTGGGTGGATGTAAGCGGTCAAATGCTGAATCCGGCGACCGGGGAGACCCTTTGGGGATTTATCGACCTTACCCAGAACCGACAACTCCAACAACGCATTGAGCAGAGCGAACAGCGCATGGACTTTGCGCTGAATGGCGCCAACATGGGAATGTGGGACGTGAATATTCCAAGTGGCCGCTTTTTTCATAACCGGCATCTGATGGATATGCTCGGTTACCTGCCGGGCGAAAAGGAGGTAAGCGTAAACACGTTCCTATCCATGCTTAATCAGGAGGACGCGCCGAAGCTTGGTTTGACTTACTACGCCCATCTGAAGGGTGAAACGGAGGATTTTGAGGCCGAGTATCGGTTGCGCCACAAGGACGGCCACTGGGTATGGCTGCTTTCTCGCGGCAAGGTTGCCGAACGGGATGACAACGGTCGCGCGGTTCGTATTTGCGGCACCAATCTGGATATCACATGGCGAAAACAAGCCGAAGCCGAACTGGAGTCACACCGCCATCACCTCGAAGCTCTCGTCTTCGCCCGTACCGCCGAACTGGCCGCGGCGCGTGACGCCGCCGAGGCTGCCAACCGTGCCAAGAGCATCTTCCTCGCCAACATGAGCCATGAACTGCGCACGCCGATGAACGGCATCATGGGCATGACCGACCTGGTCCTGCGTCGCGCCACCGATCCCCAGCAGATCGAATGGATACACAAGAGCAAACTCTCCGCCCAGCATCTGCTGTCCATCATCAACGATATCCTCGACATCGCCAAGATCGAAGCCGACCGGCTGACGCTCGAAGAGAGGAACTTCTCGGTCGCGCAAGTCATCGACGAAGCTCTCCGGATGCAGGAGGAGGCAGCCCGCGCCAAGGGTCTTGGTCTGAGCCGGGATATCGACCCCGCCCTGCCCGATCTGCTGTGTGGCGACGCCATGCGTCTGAAACAGATCCTGCTCAATTACGTCAGCAACGCGATCAAGTTTTCCGCGCAGGGACGGATTTGTGTGCGGGCTAGCGTCATGGAAGAAGACAGCCACAGCGTATTGCTGCGTATTGACGTTACCGATCAGGGCATCGGTATTGGCCCCGAGCAGCAGGCCCTGCTGTTCCGTGCCTTCGTTCAGGCGGATGCCTCGATGACACGCAAGTATGGCGGGACGGGGCTGGGCCTGATCGTTGCCAAGCGCATCGCCCATCTGATGGGCGGCGATGTGGGCGTGACCAGCGAGGAAGCCGAAGGCAGCACTTTCTGGGCCACCGTCCGGCTGCGGCGTGCGGTCGCCGGCCCCGATGTCGACAGCAGGCCACCGGCAGAACCGCCGCGAGACGCGCTGATCCGCGAGTTCGCCGGTGCTCGCATCCTGCTGGCGGAAGACGAGCCGATGAACCAGGAGGTGATGGCGTTTCTGTTGAAAGATGCCGGCCTGGTGCCGGAAATGGCCAGTAACGGTGAGGAGGCTCTGGACATGGCCCGCGGTGGCGGTTACGCCCTGATCCTGATGGATGTACAGATGCCGGTCATGAATGGACTGGATGCCACTCGCGCCATTCGTCAATTGCCGGGTATCGCCCGCATTCCAATTCTGGCCCTGACCGCCAATGCCTTCGACGAAGATCGCGACATCTGTTTCGCCGCCGGCATGAATGCTCATATCGGCAAGCCAGTGGACCCGGATGCGCTGTGCGCGGCGTTGCTGCTGTGGCTGCGGAAGGCGAGTGCTTAGGTCCGTTCCAAGGAACCGGGCTGCCTCTCGGGTCGGCGCGACGGACTCCCTGCGTGCGTGGGAGGCTCAGGCCACCTTGACCGGAATCTTGCCGATCTTGGCCTGCCATTCCTTCGGCCCGGTAATGTGCACCGAGCTGCCGAGCGAATCGACGGCGACGGTGACCGGCATGTCCTTGACGTCGAACTCGTAGATGGCTTCCATGCCCAGATCCGCGAAACCCACGACCTTGGCCGACTGGATTGCCTTGGCGACGAGGTAGGCGGCCCCGCCGACGGCCATCAGGTAGGCCGACTTGTGCTTCTTGATGGCCTCGATCGCCGCCGGGCCGCGCTCGGCCTTGCCGATCATCGAAATCAGGCCGGTCTGCGCCAGCATGACTTCGGTGAACTTGTCCATCCGCGTTGCGGTGGTGGGGCCGGCGGGGCCGACCACTTCCTTGCCCACCGGATCGACCGGGCCGACGTAATAGATGACGCGGTCGGTGAAATCCACCGGCAACTTTTCGCCCTTGGCCAGCATGTCGGCGATGCGCTTGTGCGCGGCGTCGCGGCCGGTCAGCATCTTGCCGTTGAGCAGCAGTTTCTGGCCGGGCGTCCAGGCGGCAACCTGGGCGCGGGTCAATGTGTTCAGGTCGACGCGGGTGGCAGTGGCGGCATCGGCCTGCCAGGTCACCTTGGGCCAGTCTTCGAGGCTGGGCGGCTGCAGCCTGGCCGGGCCGGAACCGTCGAGGTGGAAATGGCAATGGCGCGTCGCCGCACAGTTGGGGATCAGCGCGACGGGCAGATTGGCGGCGTGGGTCGGGTAATCGAGCACCTTGACGTCGAGCACCGTGGTGAGGCCGCCGAGGCCCTGGGCGCCGATGCCCAGGGCATTGATCTTCTCGTGCAGTTCGAGGCGCAGTTGTTCCGCCCTTGTCTTGGCCCCACGAGCCTTCAGCTCGTGGATGTCCACCGGCGCCATGATGGCTTCCTTGGCCAGCAGCATGGCCTTTTCCGGCGTGCCGCCGATGCCGACTCCCAGGATGCCGGGCGGGCACCAGCCGGCACCCATGGTCGGGATGGTCTTGAGGATCCACTCGACCAGGTCGTCGGAGGGATTCAGCATGGCGAACTTGGCCTTGGCCTCCGAGCCGCCGCCCTTGGCCGCGCAGATGACCTCGACGTTGTCGCCGGGAACGATCTCGTAATGCACCACGGCCGGGGTGTTGTCCTTGGTGTTCTTGCGCGCGCCGGCCGGGTCGGCCAGCACCGAGGCGCGCAGCGGGTTGTCGGCATTGCCGTAGGCGCGGCGCACGCCTTCGTTGACCATCTCCTGCACCGAGAGCGTGGCATCCCACTGCACCTGCATGCCGACCTTGAGGAACACCACCGCGATGCCGGTGTCCTGGCAGATCGGGCGGTGGCCTTCGGCCGACATGCGGCTGTTGGTCAGGATCTGGGCGATGGCGTCTTTTGCCGCCGGCGATTCCTCGCGCTCGTAAGCGGCGCCCAGCGCCGTGATGTAGTCGAGCGGATGGTAGAAGCTGATGAACTGGAAGGCGTCGGCGATGGACTGGATCAGGTCGTCCTGGCGGATGGTGGTCATGGCGGGGTCCTTAATGTTTTCCTGTGGCCAGGGTCTGCATCATGATCTTGTCGGTGTAGGCGATGGCGATGGCTGAAACCAGGAAAGAGGCGTGAATGGCGATCTGCGCGATGATGACGCGGTCCTCGGTATGCCCGGCATTGATGAAGGTGCGCAGCAGGTGGATCGAGGAAATGCTGATCAGGGCGACCGCCAGCTTGACCTTGAGCACCCCGGCATTGACGTGGGACAGCCATTCCGGCTGGTCGGGGTGGCCTTCGAGGTCGAGGCGCGAGACGAAGGTTTCGTAGCCGCCGATGATGACCATGATCAGCAGGTTGGCGATCATGACCACGTCGATCAGGCCGAGGACGATCAGCATCACCTCGTTCTCGCTGAGGCTGCCGGCCTTGGTCACCAGGATCGCCAGTTCGTGCATGAACTGATACACATAGACGCCCTGGGCGATGATCAGCCCGAGATACAGGGGCGCCTGCAGCCAGCGGCTCCAGAAAATGAAATACTCCATTGGCTTGATGATCTGGTTCATGGTGTGGGGGCGTCGGTGGTGCGGGGCAGCAATCTTACCCCAGGCCGCGCAGGATCAAGCGGTGGCTGCGTAAGTCCTATGTAAGACTCTTTTGCTTTACTATGGAAGCACTTAGAATTCGAGTCCGCGACAGCAGTTTCCACCGTTGCTCGCCGCGATTCTTCCAGCGAAAACAATATCTGCCCGGCGGCCGTTGGTGCCAGAGCGGTAGGAGCTTTTCAGTCATCCGGTTTCGTCCGGTCTCATGCGATAGGAGAGGTGTCAATGTCCAGCATCGAATCAAATGTCACGGAAAGTCGTGTATTCCCCCCGGCGGACGCCGTGGTCAAGAAGGCCACCATTTCCGGTATGGCGGCCTACGAGGCGCTGTGCAAGGAAGCCGACCAGGACTATGCCGGCTACTGGGCGCGCCTGGCCAAGGAGCACGTGAGCTGGAAGCAGCCCTTCACCCAGTCGCTGGATGAGTCGAACGCTCCGTTCTACAAGTGGTTTGCCGACGGCAAGCTGAACGTCTCCTACAACTGCCTCGATCGCAACATCGAAGCCGGCCTCGGCGACAAGGTCGCGATCATTTTTGAAGCCGACGGCGGCCAGGTCAGCAAGGTCACCTACAAGGAACTGCTGGGCAGGGTGGCCCGCTTCGCCAATGCGCTGAAGGCGCAGGGCATCAAGAAGGGTGATCGCGTCCTGATCTACATGCCGATGTCGGTCGAAGGCGTGGTCGCGATGCAGGCCTGTGCCCGTATCGGCGCGATCCACTCGGTGGTGTTCGGCGGCTTCTCCGCCAAGAGCGTGCAGGAACGCATCCAGGATGCCGGCGCCGTTGCCGTCATCACCTCCGACGAGCAGTGCCGCGGCGGCAAGAACATTCCCCTGAAGCCGGCGGTCGACGACGGCATCGCCATGGGCGGTTGCGAGTCGATCAAGACTGTCATCGTCTTCAAGCGCACCGGCGGCACCTGCAACATGGTCGCCGGCCGCGACATCTGGTGGGACGACGCCACCGCCGGCCAGTCCGACGTCTGCGAACCGGAATGGGTCGATGCCGAGCATCCCCTGTTCCTGCTCTATACCTCGGGTTCCACCGGCAAGCCGAAGGGCGTTCAGCACAGCTCGGGCGGCTATCTGCTGCACGCGATCCTGACCATGAAGTGGACCTTCGACATCAAGCCCGACGATGTCTTCTGGTGCACCGCCGACATCGGCTGGGTCACCGGCCACACCTACATCACCTATGGCCCGCTGGCCTGCGGCGCCACCGAGATCGTGTTCGAAGGCGTGCCGACCTACCCGGACGCCGGCCGTTTCTGGAAGACCATCCAGGCGCACAAGGTCAATATCTTCTACACCGCGCCGACGGCGATCCGCTCGCTGATCAAGTCCGGCGAAAACACGCCGACCACGCACCCGAAGAACTACGACCTGACCAGCCTGCGCATCCTCGGTTCTGTCGGCGAGCCGATCAACCCCGAAGCCTGGATGTGGTACTACAACAACGTCGGCGGCGGCCGCTGCCCAATTGTCGATACCTTCTGGCAGACAGAGACCGGCGGCCACATGATCACCCCGCTGCCGGGCGTCACGCCGCTGGTGCCGGGTTCCTGCACGCTGCCCTTCCCCGGCATCGCCGCGGCGATCGTCGACGAGACCGGCAATGACGTCGAGTGGGGCAAGGGCGGCTTCCTGGTGGTCAAGAAGCCCTGGCCGGCCATGATCCGCACCATCTACGGCGATCCCGATCGCTACAAGAAGTCCTACTTCCCGGTGGATTTCGGCGGCAACCTGTATCTCGCCGGCGACGGCGCGATGCGCGATGCCAAGACCGGCTACTTCACCATCATGGGCCGCATCGACGACGTGCTGAACGTCTCGGGCCACCGCATGGGCACCATGGAAATCGAATCGGCGCTGGTGTCCAACCCGCTGGTGGCGGAAGCCGCCGTGGTCGGCCGTCCCGACGACCTGACCGGCGAGGCGATCTGCGCCTTCGTCGTGCTCAAGCAGGCGCGTCCCAGTGCCGAAGAGGCCAAGAAGATCGCCAACGACCTGCGCAACTGGGTCGGCAAGGAAATCGGCCCGATCGCCAAGCCCAAGGACATCCGCTTTGGCGAGAACCTGCCGAAGACGCGTTCCGGCAAGATCATGCGCCGCCTGCTGCGTTCCCTGGCCAAGGGCGAGGAGATTACCCAGGACGTCTCGACCCTCGAGAACCCTGGCATCCTGGACCAACTGAAGCAGAACGCTTAAGGCTCCGCCATGTCGGAAAAAGGCGCCCGTCGCAAGACGGGCGCTTTTTTTATGCCGGTACTGCCTGACCTTGGTTACCATGACAGACAGAACGGATTTCCAATGGAGGTGAGGACATGATTCGTACCCGGCTCATTGCGCAGCGCCTGGCCTTCCTGTTCCTGCTCGGCTGTTTTTTCTTCAACTATCCCGTGCTATCGGTGTTCAATCGCGGCGGTGACTTCTTCGGGCTGCCGCCGCTGTATGCCTGGCTGATGGGATCCTGGCTGGCGCTGATCGCCCTGATGGCATGGGTCGTCGAGAGGCGTAACGACTGATGCTGCAAGGCTGGGTCATCGTTCTCGCTTCCTTCCTGTACCTGGGCATCCTGTTCGCGATCGCCTGGTACGCGGACCGGCGTGCCGACACGGGGCGTTCGCTGATCGCCAATCCCGTGGTCTATGCGCTCTCGCTCGGCGTGTATTGCACGACCTGGACCTTCTACGGCAGCGTCGGCCGCGCCGCAGCCAGCGGCATCGGCTTCCTGCCGATCTATCTCGGTCCGACCCTGCTGTTCGCACTGGCCGGCTTCATCCTCTACAAGATGCTGCGGGTGGCGAAGGTCAATCGCATTACCTCGATCGCCGACTTCGTCGCGTCGCGCTACGGCAAGAGCCAGTTGCTCGGCGGCCTGGTCACGGTGATCGCGGTGGTCGGGGTGATTCCCTACATCGCGCTGCAACTCAAGGCGGTCTCGAACAGCTTCGAGATCATCACCAGCTATCCGCAGATCGTCATGCCCGCCAGCGCCGGCGCGGTACCGCTGTTCCAGGACAGCGCGCTTTACGTGGCGATGATCCTGGCGGCCTTCACCATCCTGTTCGGCACGCGCCATCTCGATGCCACCGAGCGCCACGAGGGTATGGTCGCGGCGATCGCGGTGGAGTCGCTGGTCAAGCTGGGCGCCTTTATCGCGGTGGGTGCCTTCGTGGTCTGGGGCATGCATGACGGCGTCGCCGATGTCTTCGACCGCGCCAAGGCCGTGCCCGAGGTGGCACGCCGTCTGGCTACCGCCGACTCTCCGGCGGCTTACGGCACCTGGGGCACCTTGATTTTCCTTTCGCTGTTCGCCTCGCTGCTGCTGCCGCGCCAGTTCCAGATAGCCGTGGTGGAGAACGTCGACGAAAGCCACTTGCGCCGCGCGGTCTGGATGTTTCCGCTCTATTTGTTCCTGATCAACCTGTTCGTGCTGCCGGTGGCGCTGGCCGGGCTGCTGCATTTCCCGACCGGCACGGTGGATGCCGACACCTTCGTGCTCACCCTGCCGATGGCCCTCCACAAGGAGACCCTGGCGCTGTTCGTCTTCATCGGCGGCCTGTCGGCGGCCACCGGCATGGTCATCGTCGAGACCATCGCCCTGTCCACCATGGTCTGCAACGACCTCGTCATGCCGCTGCTGCTGCGCATGCCCTGGCTGGGGCTGGCCGCCAAGGCCGACTTGTCGGGCCTGCTGCTGGAGATCCGGCGCTGGGCCATCGCCATCATCCTCGGACTTGGCTACCTGTATTTTCGCGTCGCCGGCGAAGCCTATGCGCTGGTCTCGATCGGCCTGATCTCCTTTGCCGCCGTCGCGCAGTTCGCGCCGGTGGTGATCGGCGGCCTGTTCTGGAAAGGCGGCACGCGCGACGGTGCCCTGGCGGGCCTCGCCGCGGGTTTCGTGCTGTGGGCCTATACGCTTTTACTGCCGTCCTTCGCCAAGTCGGGCTGGCTGCCCGACGGCTTCATCGCCCACGGCCTGTTCGGCATCGAGCTGCTGCGGCCGCAGCACCTGTTCGGATTGACCGGGCTGGACGAGATCACGCATTGCCTGGTCTGGAGCCTGCTGGCAAATCTCGGCGCCTATATCGGCGTTTCCCTGCAGCGCGTGCCCAACGTGCGCGAGGCGCGGCAGGCCACGCTGTTCGTCGGCGGCGCCGAGGCAGCCGGTCATCCCGGCTGGAGCGCCAGCGCCGGTGTCGCCGACCTGTTGCCGCTGGCCAGCCGCTTTCTCGGTCGCGAGCGCGCCGAGGATGCCTTCATGCGTCATGCGCGGCAGCGCGGCCTGCACTCGATCCAGGAACTGCCGGCCGACACGCGGCTGGTCAATTTTGCCGAAACCCTGCTGGCCGGTGCCATCGGTTCGGCTTCGGCGCGGGCGATGGTGGCCTCGGTGGTCACCGAGGAGCCGCTGGGGATCGACGAGGTCATGAACATCCTCGACGAGGCTTCGCAGGTGCGCGCCTACACGCGCGAACTGGAGCAAAAGTCGCTGGAGCTGACCCGCGCCACGGCGGAGCTGCGCGACGCCAACGCACGCCTGCGCGAGCTTGACCGGATGAAGGACGACTTCATCTCGACCGTCACGCATGAACTGCGCACGCCGCTGACCTCGATCCGCGCCTTCTCGGAAATGTTGCAGGAGGATCCGAAGACGGATCTCGCGCAGCGCACGCGCTTTCTCGGCATCATCGTCAGCGAGACGGTGCGCCTGTCGCGCCTGATCAACCAGATCCTCGACCTGGCCAAGCTGGAATCGGGCCGCGCCGAGTGGACCGTGGCCGCGGTCGACGTCGGCGAGGTGATCCGCGAGGCGGCGGATTCGCTGACCGTCCTGTTTGCCGAGAAGCGCGTCAGCCTGGAACTCGAAGGCATGGAGACCGGCCTCACGGTGGTCGCAGACCGCGACCGCCTGATGCAGGTGATGGTCAATCTGCTGTCGAATGCGCTCAAGTTCGTTCCCGCCGACAGCGGACGCGTGAGGGTCGGCGCCGGCGGTACCGAGAACGAGGTGCGCGTCAGCGTCACCGACAACGGTCCCGGCATTCACGGCGCCGACCACGAGGTGATCTTCGACAAGTTCCGCCAGGGTTCGGGCACCACCGACGTGCTGACCGACAAGCCCCAGGGCACCGGCCTCGGCTTGCCGATCAGCCGTCAGATCATCGAGTATTTCAACGGCCGGCTGTGGGTCGAAAGCACGCCCGGTGCCGGTGCCTGCTTCATGTTCACGCTGCCGCGTCAGGCAGGCGATAATGCCTGAAGCAACCACAGGGGAGTAGAGCAGTGAGTCACCGCGTTTTGATTGTCGATGACGAACCGAACATCGTCATATCGCTCGAATACCTGCTGAAGAAGGAAGGTTTCGATATCTGCGTTGCCACCGACGGTGAGGCCGCCCTGCGGTTGGCGGCGGAGTTCCGCCCCGATCTGGTCCTGCTCGATGTGATGATGCCGAAGAAATCCGGCTTCGAAGTCTGCGAGGCCTTGCGCGCCGATGTCTCGCTGGCGGACCTGAAGATCATCATGCTGACCGCCAAGGGCCGCGAAACCGAAATCACCAAGGGTCTGGCGCTGGGCGCCAACAGCTACATCACCAAACCGTTCTCGACCAAGGACCTGGTCGTCCAGATCAAAAACCTGTTGGCATGAAAGCCAGGGTCAGATTCATCGTCGCAGCCGGCGTGTTGGGGCTGCTGATGACCGGTCCGTTCGCGCTCACCGCGCTGCTGCTGTTCGCCGACGCCAAGGATGCCGAACGCGCCGCTTTTGCCGAGTTCCTGCTGCCGCGCCTGCCGCTGGGCGGTTTCATGACCCTGCTGGGTTTCATCGGCGGCGTGATCCTGCTGCGCAACCTGTTCCAGCAGTATGTCCATGGCCTGCTGCGCATGGCGGAGACGTTGCGCCTGATGCTGGGCGCCAACCGCAATTTCCGCGTCGCCCCGGAAGGACCGCCCGAGGTGCGCGAACTGGCGCGCGCCGCCAACGATCTGGCGCAGCAGCGCGACGAGTTGCTCAGCGATGTCGAGGAGCAGATTCGCCAGGCCAAGGCCACCGTGGAAGAGGAAAAGAACCGGCTTGCGGCACTGATGTCGGAGCTCGCGCTGGGCGTCGTGGTGTGCAACCTGGACGGCCGCATCCTGCTCTACAACAGCCGCGCCCGCCTGCAGTTCAAGGCCCTGGCGCAGGGGCCGACCTCGATGAGCGGCGGTGCCCTGATCGGCCTCGGGCGCTCGATCTTTTCCATCCTCGAGCGCGGCCAGATCACCCATTCGCTGGAAAACATCCAGCAGCGCCTGCGCCGCGGCAGCGCCGAGCCGACCGCGAATTTCATCACAGCGACCCGCAACGGGGCGTTGTTGCGTTGCCAAATGGCTCCGGTACTGGGTCGCGCCGAGCCGGCGACGGAAGCGGGTGCGGCGGCAACCCCGATCGGCGCCGAGCAGCACGTCACCGGCTACGTCCTCACCATAGAGAACATCACGCGCAATTTCGAGCGCGAAGCGGAGCGTGACCAGGCTTTGCAGACATTGACCGACGGCAATCGCGCCGCACTGGGCAACATCCGCGCGGCGGTCGAGACCCTGATCGATTCGCCCGAGATGGAAGCCGACTACCGCGAGCGCTTCACCCGCGTCATCGCCGACGAGGCCGCGGCGATGGGCGCGCGGCTGGAAGCCACCATGAGCCGCTTCGCCGATTCGCTGAAGACGCGCTGGCCGCTGGAAGACGTGCTGGCGATCGACATCCTGGCCGCAGCGGCGCGGCGCATCGAGGACAGGCTGAAGCTGCCGATCAAGCACGAAGACCAGGACAGCAGCCTGTGGATGCGGGTTGACAGCTTTTCGCTGATCCAGGCCATCACTTTCCTCGCCGCGCGCCTGCAGGATCACTATGCGATCCGCGAGCTGCGCCTGCGCCTGGCCAGCGAAGGCTCGATGGTCTTCGTCGACCTCATCTGGTCGGGCACGCCGGTATCATCGGAGACGCTCTACACCTGGGAGCTGGAGCCGATGACGGTCGGCGCCGATACGAGTCCCCTGACCCTGCGCGACGTGATCGACCGCCACGGCGGCGAGATCTGGTACCAGCGCGACAAGGCGGCCCACAACGCCTTCTTCCGCATCGTGCTGCCGGCGGCGGCGACGCCCGACGCGCCGGTGGTCGACCAGGCGCAGCACCTGCACAGCGACAGCCGTCCCGAGTACTACGACTTCGACCTGTTCGCCGCGCGCGACGCGGAGGGCGCCGGCATCGATGCCGACCGCAAGCTCTCCGAACTCGCCTATTCGGTGTTCGACACCGAGACCACCGGGCTGCTGCCGTCCGAGGGCGACGAGATCATCCAGATGGGCGCGGTGCGCATCGTGAACAACCGCCTGTTGCGCCAGGAGATCTTCGACCAGTTGGTCGATCCCGGCATTCCGCTCAAGCCCGAGGGCATCCCGATCCACGGCATCACCGAGGCCATGGTGAATGGCCAGCCGCGGCTGGACGTGGTGCTGCCGGCCTTCCATGAGTTCTGCGCCGAGACCGTGCTGGTCGCGCACAACGCGGCCTTCGACCTGCGCTTCTTCCAACTGAAGGAAGACAGCCTCGGCCTGCGCTTCACCCAGCCCGTGCTCGACACCCTGCTGCTCTCGGCGGTGATCCATCCCAGCCAGGAATCGCATAGCCTGGAGAGCATCGCCGAGCGCCTCGGCATCAACGTCATCGGCCGCCACACGGCGCTGGGCGATGCCTATGTCACCGGAGAAGTCTTCCTCAAGATGATTCCCCTGCTGGCCGACAAGGGCATCTTCACGCTGCGCCAGGCGCTGGACGCGGCGCAGCAGACCTATTTCGCGCGAGTGAAATACTAGGATGAGCGATACCGAAATCCTGCCGCAAGCCGAGGCGATTGCCGTCTGCGCGGCCCGCATCGATGCGGCGGCAACCACGGCGACGCTGGCGACTTGCGCGGCCGAGGCGCGTGCGCTGGCCGTTGCCCTGCACCGCGACGACGCCGGACCCGCATTGGTCACCGGCGTACTCTCGCGCCTCAACGATGCCGTCGTGGTCAGGCTGTTGGCGCTGCTGCAGTCGCGCTTCCGCCTGCCGGCGGCGCGCTGGTGCTGGCTGGGGCTGGGGTCGGAAGGGCGCCTGGAGCAGACCCTGGCCACCGACCAGGACAACGGCCTGGTGTTCTCCGCCAGCGACGACGGCGAGGCGCGCCAGTTGCGCGAGCTGTTCCTGCCCTTCGCCCGCGCCGCCAACCAGGCACTGGCCGAATGCGGCTTCGCGCTTTGCGACGGCGAGGTGATGGCCGGCAATCCGCGCTGGTGCCTGTCGCAGTCGGAATGGCTGGAAAGCTTCACCGCCTGGGTGCGCACCCCCGAACCCGAGGCCCTGCTGAATGCCGCGATCTTTTTCGACTTCCGTCCGCTGGCGGGCGATGCCGCGCTTGCCGTCGAGCTGCGCCGGGCCCTGTCGGAACTGACGCGCGGCAACGAGATATTCCTGCGCATGATGACGGTCAATGCGCTGGCCGCGCCGCCGCCGCTGGGGCGCCTGCGCGACTTCGTGATCGAGGCCGATGCCGGCGGCACCATCGACCTGAAGAAATTCGGCTCGCGCATCTTCGTCGATGCCGCACGCATCTTCGCTCTCGGCGCCGGCGTTGCCGAGCCGGCCACCGTGGCGCGCCTGCGCCGCGTCGCCGAAGAGGGGATAATGACCGCCGCCGATGCCGCCGCGGCGGTGCATGCCTTCCACGCCCTGCAAGGCATCCGCTTTGCCACCCAGGCGGGCGCGGCGGATGGCGCGACGCCCGGCAACCAGCTCGACCCCGGGCGCCTCAACGAGTTCGACCGTCGCGTCCTGCTCGAAGCCCTGCGCCAGGCACGTACGCTGCAACAGAAGCTGAAAACCCGTTTCCATATCGAAACCTGACGCAATGAACCAAACCACTCCAGAATCGCACGAGGAACTCCTCGCCTTCCTGCGCCAGCATGCGCCCTTCAAGGACATGGGGGCCTTCGCCCTGAACGCCCTTGCCGCCAGCCTGACGCCGCTCGATGTCGCCGATGGCGGCTTCATCCTGACGCCGGGCGAGGTTCCGCCCGACCTGTTCATCATCGCCGCGGGTCGGGTCCAGGCGCGTCAGGCGGGCGACGTCAACCTGCTCGACCAGCCGCTGTACGAACTCGAGCCGGGCCAGGCCTTTCCGCTGGCGGCGGTGGCCGCCAAGCGGCCCTCGATTGCCGTCTATAGCGCGATGGGCGAGGTGCGCGTCTGGCGTCTGGCCAGCGTCGATTTTTCCGAACTGCTGTATTCCAGCTGCGAGTTCAACCGTTTCGTGCTCGACCATGTCGCCGGCCTGCTCGACCAGGCGCGGCGCCAGATCGAAACCCAGTTCGGCCAGCGCAACGCCGACCAGCAGTCGCTCAACTCGCAGCTTTCGAGCTTTCTGCGGACCAGCGTCGTCAGCGTGACTGCGCAGGTCACGATCCGGCAGACGATCGACATCATGGTCCAGGCCAAGGTCGGCTCGGTCGTCGTTGCCGATGCGGACAGGCGGCCGCTGGGCATCTTCACCCAGTCCGACGTGCTGCGTCGCGTCGTCGCCACCGACTATCCGGCCACCGCGCCGATCGAGGAGGTGATGACCAGTCCGGCGGCAAGCATCTCCGCGCACGCCACGGCCTACGACGCGATGCTGGCGATGGCCACCCACGGCATTCGCCACCTGGTCATCGTCGATGGCGAGGACCGCGTCGCCGGCGTGGTCTCGGAGCGCGACCTGTTCGCCATGCAGCGCGTCGGCCTGCGCAGCGTGCGCAAGGTGATCGCCGCGGCGAACGACATCGATACCCTGGCCCAGGCCGCCGGCGACGTGCGCCGCCTCTGCCTCAACATGCTCGGCCAGGGCGTCAGCGCCGAGAAGCTGACCCAGTTCATCTCCGGCCTCAACGACAGCCTGACGCGGCGCGTGATCGAGATCGCGCTGCTGCACCACGATCTGTTCGGCCTCGACTGGGCCTGGCTGGCCTTCGGCTCGGAGGGACGCGACGAGCAGACCTTCAGCACCGACCAGGACAACGGCATCATATTCATCTGCCCCGATTTCGCCGACCGCGACGCGCTGCAACTGCGCTTCCTCGACTTTGCCCGCGAGGTCAACGACGGCCTGGCGCGCTGCGGCTTCCCGCTGTGCAAGGGCAACATCATGGCCAGCAACCCGTCCTGGTGCCTGACCCAGGACGAGTGGCAAGAATGCTTCACCCACTGGATCCGCCTGCCGGAGCCGGAGGCCCTGCTCAATGCCACGATCTTCTTCGATTTCCGCACGCTCTACGGCAGCGAAGCGCTGGCCAAGGCGCTGCGCAAGTGGCTGCTGGACATGACCGGCAACGCCAAGGTCTTCCTCCGCTTCATGGCCGAGAACGCGGTCAAGGCCGCGCCGCCGCTGGGCATGATCCGCGACTTCGTTTTCGACAACCACGCCGAATTTCCCCATACCCTCGACCTCAAGGCCTTCGGCGCGCGTCCCTTCGTCGACGCGGCGCGCATCCTGGCGCTGGCCAACGGCATTCCGCACAGCAGCACCACCGAACGCCTGCGCGCGGCGGCGGCGCAGGGCAAGCTCGGCGGCGACGACGTCAATGCGGCGATCGAAGGCTTCTTCTTCATCCAGCAACTGCGCCTGCGCAACCAGCGCGCCGGCACGCCGCCCGGCGCCGAGAACCGCGTCGATCCGGACCAGCTCAACGAACTCGACCGGCAGGTGCTGAAGGAGGCCTTCAAGCAGTCCAAGCGCCTGCAGTCGCGGCTGCAGCTCGAATACAGGCTGTGACGCCCATGCCTTCGATGAGCTACCGCGCATCATGAAATATCGCAACTTCGATATGCCGCAGGCTGGCAAATGGGCCCGCCCCTCCCATCCGCTGCGCGGCCCACGGCTGGCTTTGCACAGCCAGCCGGCTGCGGCGGCGCAACGCATGCGTTGCGAAATCCCGCCTCGCCCCCTCACGGGGAGGCTATTGATTGGCTCGCTGCGCTCGATATCAGCAGCGACTCCTGTTAAGTGACGGTAGTCACGGTCCCGCTGCGCACGCCGTTGTTTCGTGGCGAGCGGCGTTTGCGCATGGCCCTGGTCGGCCTGCCGGGCGGCGGCAAGACGACGCTGTTCGACGCCGTGGCCAGCACGGCACCGCGGCGCGGCGAACTGACCGGCACCCACCGCGTCTATCGCGAATGCACGGTGCAGGTGGGGCTCGACGAAGCCGCGGTGGTCGACCTGCCGGGCCTGCATACTCTGCAGCACCTGGCCGGTGACGACTTGTCGACGCTGAAGTACCTGCTCTGGGGCGACCAGCGTCCGCCGGTGTCGATGCACGAGGTCGCCGCGCCGCCCGCACCCTTCGCACTGCCCGACCTGATCGTGCAGGTGGTCGACGCCACGCGCCTGCAGGCGCACCTGGAACTGACGCTGGAACTGGCCCGGCTCGGGCGCCCCGTGGTCATCGCGCTCAACCGCATGGACGAGGCGGCGGACAAGGGGCTGTATATCAATGTCAGGGCGCTCGAACAGCGACTCGGCATTGCCGTGGTGCCGACCGTGGCCCTGATGGGCCAGGGCCTCGCCGAACTGTTCCAGCGCGCCGTGCATGCCGCCCGCGAGGGCGTCTGTCCGCTGCCGCAGCCACCCAGCCGGCATATCGCCGACAACCTGCGGGCGCTCGACGCCGCGCTGAACCATCCCGGAATCCACGCCGCGTTCCGCGCCCCGCATGCCTGGCTGCTGCTGCAGTTCGCCGCCGGCGACGAATTCGTCGAGGCGGAACTCGGCCAGCATTTTCCGCAACAGCTGCCCAAGCTGCGCGCCCTGCGCGTCGCGGTCGGCGTCGGCCTGCCGCGGCCGCTGGGCGAGGAGCTGCATGCCGACCGCCACCACGGCGCCGCGATGCTGGCCGAGGCCGCCTTGCGCATGGGTGCGCCGGCGCCTACCCACGGCTGGCGCTACTGGCTCGACGAACTCTTCCTGCATCCGCAATGGGGCCTGATCGGCAGTCTGGCCGTATTCGCCGCGGTGCTGTTCGTGGTGTTCGCGGTCAGCGGCTGGATCGATACGCTGACCACCGCGCAACTCGCCGCCGCGGTTGCCGACTGGCAGCCGCAATCGCTCGCCGGCGTGGTCGGACGCGCCGTGGTGGATGGCCTGATCGGCCTGGTCGGCATCGTCGTGCCCTACATGCTGCCGCTGGTGATGCTGCTGGTGGCGCTGGAAGAGGCGGGCCTGATGCAGCGCA
>Ga0209514_10004293_pt1 | contig 19344 bp, 22 predicted proteins | sample Subgrocontami58m_FD_187452 | JGI IMG/M metagenome (GOLD analysis project Ga0209514, IMG submission 187452) | Subsurface groundwater microbial communities from S. Glens Falls, New York, USA - GMW37 contaminated, 5.8 m (SPAdes) (version 3) | ecosystem: Environmental > Aquatic > Deep subsurface >...
AAAAATTATTCCGTAACGCAGAATCGCATTCTGCGTAAATTATTTAAGCACAGATTACGAATCTGTGCTACATTAATTCTAACCTACTGATCCTTCTAAACTAATTGCAAGTAGTTTCTGTGCTTCAACAGCAAACTCCATCGGTAATTCCTTAAACACTTCTTTGCAAAAACCGTTTACGATCATATTAACTGCATCCTCAGTTGATATTCCGCGCTGATTTAAATAAAAGATTTGGTCTTCTCCAATTTTTGATGTTGTTGCTTCGTGTTCAACTTTTGATGATTCATTTTCAACTTCGATGTAAGGAAATGTATGTGCACCACATTTATCACTCATCAGCATTGAATCGCATTGAGTATAGTTGCGTGCGCCTTTAGCATTTTTGCCAATCCTAATCAATCCACGGTAAGAATTGTTGCCATGACCGGCAGAAATTCCTTTTGAAACTACTGTGCTCTTTGTGTTTTTGCCGAGATGAATCATTTTTGTCCCTGTATCAGCTTGCTGATAATTATTTGTAACTGCTACGGAATAAAATTCTCCAATCGAATTATCACCTTGCAAAATACAGCTCGGATATTTCCATGTTATTGCTGAACCAGTTTCAACTTGTGTCCATGATATTTTTGAATTTTTCCCTCTGCAAGCTCCGCGCTTTGTTACAAAATTGTAGATCCCTCCTTTACCTTCTTTATCACCGGGATACCAATTTTGTACGGTTGAATATTTTATTTCAGCATTATCAAGAGTAACCAATTCTACAACAGCGGCATGTAATTGATTGTTATCGCGTATTGGTGCGGTGCATCCTTCAAGATAACTTACGTAAGCTCCTTCTTCTGCAACTATCAGCGTGCGTTCAAACTGTCCGGTGTCTTGTGAATTGATCCTAAAGTATGTTGATAGTTCCATCGGGCAACGAACGTCTTTAGGAATCCACACAAAAGAACCATCGCTAAATACTGCGGCGTTTAATGAAGCATAATAATTATCAGTGTATGGAACAACGGAACCTAAATATTTTTTTATGAGTACAGGATGTTCTTTAACAGCTTCCGAGATCGAACAAAAAATAATTCCCTTCTCTTTCAAAGTTTCTCTAAAAGTCGTGGCAACAGATACTGAATCGAAAACTGCATCAACAGCAACACCAGATAAAAGTTTTTGCTCGTCTAAAGGAATACCAAGTTTTTCAAACGTCTTTAGTAATTCAGGATCAACTTCATCAAGTGAATTCAATTTTGGTTTTTGTTTTGGCGCAGAATAATAACTGATATCCTGAAAATTGATTTTAGGATAATGAACATTTGGCCATGTTGGTTCTTCCATCTTCAACCAATAACGAAATGCTTTCAAGCGCCATTCAGTCATCCATTCCGGTTCATTCTTTTTTTTAGAGATCATTCGAACAACATCTTCATTCAATCCTTTAGCAGCGGTTTCTGATTCAATATCTGTAACGAAACCCCATTTATATTCGGAGTTAGTCAGATCGTCCAAAACTTTCATATCATCACTGCTTGTTTCGTCCGAAATCGTCTTTTTCTCATTTATTTCATTCATTTAACTTCTTTCTTTTAATTACTGATTCAAACCTATTCTATCTGGAAAATAAAGTCAAGATTAAAAATAAAACGATTTCTACGGTTAAATCGTTCCAAAAACTAAAATTAAATCAAAAATCTTTGACGGTTTATTTCGAAGAGTAAAATACCCGTTGAAACTGAAACGTTGAGGGAATCAATTTTTCCTTTCATAGGAATCTTAATGAGGAAGTCGCAATTATCTGCAACGAGTTTACGGATCCCTTTTTCTTCGTTTCCAACAATTAATGCCAAAGGCATTTTATAATCCGGTTCAGTATAATTTTTTGAATCAGCAGTTAGATGAGAGCCGGCAATCCAGAATCCTTCCTTCTTCAACTTTTCAATTGCGTGAACAAGATTATTTACTTTACAAATTTGAAGATGAGAGACAGCACCGGCAGATATTTTTTCTACCGTTTCATTTATTGGTGCGCTTTGGTTAGTTGTTATTATAATGCCATCTACTCCGGCACATTCTGCGGTTCGTAATATTGCACCTAAGTTGTGCGGATCTTGAATCGAATCAAGTATCAATAAAAAAGGAAACTTCGATCTTTTGGATTCAGATATGATTTCATCTAACTCAAAATATTTTTGTGAACTTTTTAGAGCAATAACACCCTGAGCATTCTGTCCTTCAGTGAGAGAATCAAATTTTGGTGTGGATAGCTGCGTAATTTTGATTCCGCGTTTCTTAGCCGCAGAAAATATTTGGTTTATAACTTCTCCGTGCTGACCAAAAGCTATATATACTACTTCTAGTTCAACTTCTGATTTAAGTGCTTCGAGTACAGGCTTACGTCCGTAAATTTTTTGCATAATACCTCCCCTGCCCCTCAAGATGAAGGGAGAAGGTTTAATTTATTATGGAAAGGAAAATTCTTTTTCTGATACTTCAAATTTGCAAAAGAGACGATTGTTTTTCTTATTCGTTTTGTATTGCTTGGTTAATAAAATTTCTTTTTTATAAATGTTGAAATGAAATTCGCCGGTGTTGATTGCCCCATCCTGCTTAACAACATTTACTACATAATCACCAACTAAATCTTCAAAGAGCAATTCCGTCTTTGCCGGCTGCACGAGGGGAACAACATTTGCTTTTGTTTTTAAGCCCATTAGAATAAAATTTAAAACATTTTTCTCTTTCACAAAATCAATAGATACTTCGTAAGAAAAACTTGTAAACTCAACTATTGTTTCAATTGCAAAAACACAATACTGCTTTTTAACCGATTCATCATATTTGTAAAATGCTTTGCAAAGATATTCTATTTTATCGGGTTTTTTTAATGGGATAGCGGCAATTGCAGTGTAAGCTTTCTTTTTTCTGGTCTTAGGAATTTTTGGTGTTTCTTTCGGCTTTCGAAGAGACAATCATTTCTCCTTGATGCTCGTATAAATTTTATCAAGATCATTTTTAGAAAAATTTTTCTGCTCGCTGCTGCTCATATTTTTTAGAACTATTTCATCTTTGCTAAATTCTTCTCCGCCGATAAATAAAACATACTTTGCATTCAACCTGTTAGCTTCGCGCATTTGTGCTTTAACACTTCGGTTTAAATAATCTAGATCAACGATCAGTCCTTTTCTTCTAAAATCCACAGCGGATTGATAAGCAAATTTTTCTAAACCTTTTTCGATTGTTACTATGAATAAGTCTATTTTCTCATCTTCAAGGGAAAATGATTTTTCGTTTTCGCAAGCGAGCAAAATTCTTTCGATCCCTGCAGCAAAACCAACTCCCGGGGTTTCGCTTCCACCAAGTTCTTTAACTAACAGGTTATATCTTCCGCCACCGCACAACGCACTTTGTGAACCAACACTTCCGCTTACAATTTCAAAAGTTGTGTGGGTATAATAATCAAGTCCGCGGACAAGTTTTGTATCAACTTCGAAAGGAATTTTTGTAGTTAGCAATGTTTGTTTTACTTTTTCGAAGTGCTGAAGACTTTCATCATCAAGAAATTCAATAAGCAGCGGAGCATTCTCCATTATCTTCTGATCGTTCTCTTCTTTACTATCAAAGATGCGCATGACGTTTGTATCAAATCTTTTTTTGCTTTCCGATGATAGTTTGTTTAGATGAGGTTCAACATATTGTCGCAAAACTTTTTTATAATTTTCCCGCGATTCCGGAATTCCCAGTGAATTGATTTTTACTATTAATTTTTTCAACCCTAGACGGCTGAAAATATCATAAGCCATAATTATCATTTCGGCATCAAGCAGCGGATCATTACTTCCTAAAGCTTCGGCACCGAATTGATGGAACTGTCTAAATCTTCCTGCTTGTGGACGTTCTTGCCTGAACATTGGTCCAGCATAAAACAGTTTGTTAAGATTTTGTTTTTTATCTAAAGAATGTTCAATGAATGCGCGTACAACTCCTGCGGTCATTTCAGGTCTTAGTGTAATACTATCACCGCTTCGATCGATAAAAGTGTACATCTCTTTACTTACAATATCCGTAGCTTCTCCAATTCCGCGTGCAAAAAGCGATGTCTCTTCAAAAATTGGAGTGCGGATTTCTTTGTAGTTAAATTCTGTAAAGACGGATTCAATAATAGATAAAAGAAAATTCCATTTAGGAATATCATTCGGAAGTATATCGCGGGTACCGGTTACAGCTTTAATCATATAATAATATTATGCTGTTTCAAAATATTGTTTTTCTTCATTCTCGAAGAGTGAATAAATCTCTTCGGCAGTTTTAGCTTTTGAAAGACTTTCTCTGAATTCATCTTTGTTCATCATTCGAGAGATTCGGCTAAGCAATTTGATATGAGGACCGACTAAATTTTCTTTACCTACTAAAAGAAAAACTAAGTTAACAGGTTGTTCATCAAGCGCCTGGAAATCAATTGGTTCATCAAGTTTACCAAAGGCAGCTACAATTTCATTAACGCTGTTTGTTTTTGCGTGCGGTATAGCAAAACCTTTTCCCACACCGGTTGACATGATTTTTTCTCTTTCATGAACTGCGTTACGCATTTCATCCAAATCCTTTACAAGTTCATCATCCTTAAATAAATCAACAAGTTCATTAACAACATCAGTTTTTTCTTTTCCTTGTAAAGAAGGAATAATCTTGCCTACCTGTAGAATTTCCCGGATTTTCATGTAATAATCCTATTAATTGCTAATTAACCAGAGGTAAATTTAACAAAGCAACGGTGTTAATCAAAATAAAGTTACGGATTGATCATCGTATTTTTCTTGCAGCGTGAGAGTTCAAGCAGTAATTTTTCATAGTAAATTTTTCCAAACCTGTTAATGAGGATAATATAACATGGATATTCAGAACAAAACAGTTTTAGTTTTAGGCGGATGGGGATTGGTAGGAAATGCCGTTATTAGAAAGTTAGTGCCTGAGAGACCCAAAAAAATAATTGTTACATCATTAAGAAAAGAAGAAGCAGAAGATGAAGTAGTTCGTCTTCAAAAAGAATTTTCCGATTTACCAAAAGATTATTTTGTTTCCTGGTGGGGCAATATTTTTGTCCGTTATGAATTTAAGGATCAAGACCGTTTTGAATTGCTTGCCGATCCGGAAAAAAGAAAAGTTTTAATGCGCGATACAATGGAAGAACTAACAGATGAGATACTTCACAGTTCAACCATTTACAAATTACTTATTGAACACAAACCGGATATTATAATTGATTGTATAAACTCCGCAACAGGCATTGCTTATCAGGATGTTTACACAACATATCACCGGATAAAAAAAACAATTGAGAATAAATCACCCTTAGAAGATCTTACGACCGAAACAGAAAAACTTCTTTGTACACTTTATGTTCCTCAATTAATCCGTCATGTGCAAATTCTATACAATTCAATGAATAAAACTAAAACAGAAATTTATGTGAAGATCGGGACAAGCGGTACGGGCGGAATGGGATTGAACATTCCTTACACTCACAGCGAAGAAAAACCTTCGCGTGTATTGTTGAGCAAATCTTCAGTTGCCGGCGCTCATACTTTACTTTTATTTTTACTAGGAAGAACACCCGATGCGCCTATCACAAAGGAGATCAAACCTACTGCTGCTATTGCATGGAAAAGAATTGAATTCGGCGAAATTAAAAAACAAGGGAAAGCAATTGAAATTGTTGATGTATCTCTTGATCAAGCTGTCCCTCTTCAAAATAAATTAGTGTTGAAGCTTGATAAGAAATTCAAATCAAGCGGTGAGAATTTAAAATCTGTATTTATAGATACCGGTGAGAATGGAACATTTTCACGCGGGGAATTTGAAGCAATTACAACTCAAGGACAAATGGAATATGTTACGCCGGAAGAGATTGCCGTTGATGCAATCTATGAAATTAAAGGCGGGAACACCGGTCATGATATCATCAATGCTCTTGATAATGCCACACTCGAACCGACTTATCGTGCCGGTTTCTTACAGCATTCTGCTGTTGATAAATTAGAAGAATTAGAAATGCTTCACAATACTAACAGTGTTGCTTTCGAATTACTCGGTCCGCCGAGATTATCTAAACTATTACATGAAATAAATATATTAAAAGCGATTTGCGGCGGAATGAAACAAATACTAAAAGAAACTCCATCTGATTTATCGAACAAAGCCCTCGAACTTTTAAAAAATAATCCAAAACTAAGAAATGAAATAATCTCGATCGGAATTCCAATTCTGTTAGCAGATGGCAAATCACTTTTACGCGGCAACGAAATAAAAATTCCCCCTTTCCGCGGAGATAACGAACTAGATATCAATCCGAGAAATGTTGATTTGTGGGCACATGACGGCTGGGTAGATCTACGTGAATCAAACATGAAACACTGGCAGACAAGAATCAAAACAATTATTGACGAAGCTGAAGGAATAGCTCCAACAGATACAAGTTCAATGCACGTCCGTACAAAAAAATATTGGAATAATTTTGAAGTTATTGATATCGGGAAAGTTGTAGGATGGATCTTTATAAAAGAAGAAAAGGGAGAACGGATGAAAGCGTGAGGCAGCTGTTAGCTGTTAGCGTTTAGCTATTAGCTTTTTCAAGAATCCCGCTCATTGCGGGATTCTTTTTGACAGTTAATTATGTAATTCTAAAAATAAAAATGATTTAATTTAATTTTTAGAGATAAAAATTTACTGCGTGAGATCTTGATTTCTTCCTCTCTTCATTAACAATAGTATATCGTTTACCATTTCCGTTAGTCTTATTCAAATGCTTTTCCTCGATTCGAATCTCTTCTTGTAAATCTCTTTTAGATACGGTTGGTTTACGAATAATTTTAACTTCTTTAGGTTTTAAATCATCTATTGGAAAAATTTGAGGCGGGATGGATGATATTTTTTTTCGAAATAACTCCTGTTCATAATTAATTTTTCTTTGTAGGTATAATGATTTTTGATTTAAACGACTGTCACCAGAATTATAAGAAACTTCTTCTTCAATTCTTGATTTCGACATTAAATAAGAAATGATGATAACACATACTAATAACGTTCCTCCAAGAAGAAGGATATTGTAGATGATCTGTATTAATTCCATCAAAATTTTCCGTATTAAGACAATAAATTATCGCAATTGAAATGCCATTACTTATTTGATTTTTAGATTGTTTTGTAGGATGGATGAATGAAGCTTAGTTCCATTGTGAGACTTGAAAATATTTTAAGACAGTTTTTGTTTGGGGGAATCTATCTTCTTTTTTGCTTCTTCCTTGTTATTAGTCTCCAGTTGAAGATCAACTCAAACCTACGTACTACATACTGGATACTACTTACTGATTTTTAGTGAAGAAACAAAAGCGCAACTCCGCCAACCGCTATAAACGCACCCGTTATTGAAATCCAAGAAAGTTTTTCTTTGTAGTAAAAGTGCACTAAGGGTAACATAAGAATTGGTACGGTTGCCATGATAGTTGATGCAATTCCAACTTTGGTGTGTGAAATAGATATAAGACTAAATGTAATTCCAAGATATGGACCAAATACTGCGCCTATAAGAGTGAACAAAAATCCTTTTTTATCTTTCATGTAAACTTTCACTGGTTCCTTAAATCTCTTAGTGATTATTACAAGAGGATAAATCATTATCACGGCAGAAGCTATCCTAACAAAATTTGCAAGGAAACCATTTATCTCGCTTTCATTAAATGCATATTTCGCAAAAATTAATCCGACTGCTTGACCAACAGCGCCAATTACAGCATAAAATATTCCGCTGTAATCAATTTTATAATTTGATGTAGGTCTTTCTTCCCTTTTGAAAATGACCAAAGCTATTCCAGATACTGTTACTGTAATCCCAAGTACACCAAGAATGGACAATCTTTCACCCAAAAACAAAAAAGCAAGTAAAGCTGATATAGGAGGAACAAGCGCCATGACCAGCATACTTATCCTTGCACCAATACTTCTGAATGCTTTAAATAAAAAAGTATCTCCAATTACTAATCCGGCAAAACCGCTTATTGTAAGATTCCAAATTTGATTAGATGATAGATCTACTTTCACATTTAAAAATATTAATGTAACTGACAAAAATATTAAAGCGATCAACATTCGTGTTACATTTACATACATCGGTCCAACACGTATTGATGCTTCAGTAAAAGCAATTGAAGACATTGACCAGAAACATGCGGTAATAAGAGCAGTTATTTCTCCAAGCAGCGGCATAATAAATTAGTTATGAGTTATAAGTTATAATTGTAAAAATTTTTTAATCCAGCTCAAGGAGTCTTGGAAATAGACAGTGAATAATTTTGATACTCTATTGATGAGGCAAATCCTTTATTATTCCATAGCGTGTAAATGTATGTCCATCAGCTTTAATTCTTTCAAATAGGTCAAAGTTTTTTTGTGGTCTTGGTTGAGGTATATGAAAAAGATGATACTGGATTGCTATATGATTCAAGGATTTTATTTTAACATCATTTAATTCAAGGCGGAATTGAATATCGCTGTCCTCTCCAACAGAAGGAGCTTCGTATCGTTCGTCGAAACCATTAATCGCAAGAATATCATTCTTATGAATTGAAAAGTTTGAACCAAGGAGTCCACGATACTTTCTGTTAAAAATTTTTCTAAGAAAGTTATTCTTAAAGTAAAATCCTTTTTCAATATCAGTAGAATAGCCGAATATACTATCGAGCATAAGCTTGAAATATTTTCCTTCTAAATAACCGGACTTAATTTTTTCTTCATTCAATGTGTCTGTTATTTTTTGTGACATATTTATTCTTCGGCCTGTCAAACAAGTTTTTTCTTTTCTGTTTTGGAAATGTTCTTTTACAAATTCAGAATGAGGAATACAGTCTCCATCTATGATTATCAAATAATCTGTACTTGCAGCTTGAATAGCCCGGTTTAGAATTCGGTTTTTTCTAAATCCATTGTCTTCATGCCAAATATGATAAACCGGGAAACTAATTTTACTCATTAGGATTTTAATTGCATTAACAGCATTTTCGTTTGAACCATCATCGGCCAGAATTATTTCAAAGTTATTGAAAGATTGATTTTCAAAACCGGCTAAAACTAATTTCAAATAATCAATTCGGTTATAAATAGAAATAATAACGGAAACTAGAATATCATTTGTCATACTTTTTCACTTGCTTTTCGTATTTAAAATTAAGGAAATAAAAGTTTATACTTTGTTAGAAAATGAACCAACTTGTTTTACTTTGTACCAACGTAATTGTATTCATCAAAACAATGCAACAGAAACTGCGAAAGGTTATTTTTTTATGTAGGCGTTCAGACCAATTACCACATTTTTGCCATCGACGAGACATTGAGTTGTCATGTTTCCATGTGTAGTTGCTACCACTAATGTTTTTCCGGATGCACTAGGTTTTGGTTCCTGCAAATCAATGCTGATGATAAGCTTTCCATTTTCTATTTTGACTTCCATTTTATTTTTCTCCTATTTTAAGATTACGATGTTTACTAGACTTGTGCATATCCCAATCCCCATGCGTCATCAAAGAAATAATGTTGAATGTTGGGCACAGCAATTATTATTTAATAATACCATACTTTGCAAAAAAATGTTTCGGATGAATAATAATTTCTTCATCTTCTTTTGAATGGGGCACTGGATCTGATTTATGAAAAAGATGATACTGTATTGCTTCGTTTGATAATCGCTTGGTTCTATATCCCTTTAGTTTAAATCGTTGACTGATGTTTATGTCTTCTAACCCACGGCCAATAATACTCTCATCATACCCATTAATTTCAATAAAATCAGTCTTATGTATCGAAAAATTTGATCCAAATGCGTAATAATCTCTGCCTGGAAAATTTACAATATGAAACAGAAACGGTAAATAAAAACCTCTGTTCCGTTCTTCAGGCAAGCTATGTTTCCACCAGAACCATGGTTTTTCGTACAAAGATTTTTTAATTTGTTCCACAGAAATGCTCTTGCTAATTTCTTCGTCTAACATAACTCGTCTGCCGGATAGTACAACTCCCTTTTTTCTCCGCAAATAATGCCGGGCAATAAACTGGTGATGCACAATACAGTCGCCATCAATAAATATCAAATAATCAGATTTACTCCTATTGACAGCACCATTGACAATAATTGTTTTTCTGAACCCAGCGTTTTCGTGCCAAACATGTTGAATTGGATATTTGAACTTGCTATTAAATTTCTCAATTACCTTGGCTAATTCAGGCCCCGATCCATCGTCGGCAATTACTATTTCAAATTGTGTAAACGATTGATTTAATAACGAGTATAGAATTTTTTCAAGGTAGTCGGCTTGATTATAACAAGCTATTATGAGAGATGCTTTTGGAGTGTCAGTAATTTCCATATTTTTTGTCATATTTCTTGTTTTGCAGAAACTCTAATTTCTTCTAACCTATTGACCTGTATAATTAATAGCTGCAATGCCGGGAAAAATTGCTGTTGTATCAAGTTCTTCTTCGATCCTTAACAATTGATTGTACTTTGCAATGCGGTCTGTTCTGCTTGCCGAACCGGTTTTTATTTGTCCGGAATTTGTAGCAACTGCAATATCTGCAATTGTTGTGTCTTCAGTTTCACCGGAACGATGACTGATTACACTTGTATATCCGGCTCGCTTTGCCATTTCAATTGCATCAAGTGTTTCTGTTAATGTTCCTATCTGATTTACTTTGATCAATATAGAATTAGCAACACCTTTTTCAATTCCTTTAGCAAGGTAATCTGTATTTGTAACAAACAGATCATCGCCTACTAACTGAATTTTACTTCCGACTTTATCAGTAAGTAATTTCCAACCGTCCCAATCAAATTCTGCCATGCCGTCTTCAAGCGAAATAATCGGATATTGTTTTATCCAGCTCACCCAGTAATCAACCATCTTTTCAGGAGCCATATAAGATTTATCAGATTTGAAAAAGCAGTAAGCTTTCTTTTCATTATTCCACATTTCACTTGCAGCCGGATCGAGTGCAATAAAAATATCCTTACCGGGTTTATATCCGGCTTTTTCAATCGCTTCTAAAATTACGGTAATTGCTTCTTCATTTGATTTTAAGTTTGGTGCAAATCCGCCTTCATCACCAACTGCTGTGTTATAACCTTTTTTCTTTAACACGGATTTTAATGAATGAAATGTTTCAGCTCCCATTCTCAATGCTTCTGCAAATGATGGAGCTCCAACCGGCATTGCCATAAATTCCTGGAAGTCAACGTTGTTATCTGCGTGTTTGCCGCCGTTCAAAATATTCATCATTGGCACCGGTAAAGTTCTTGCATTAACTCCTCCTATGTAACGGTATAACGGAAGTCCTAATGCTTCAGCAGATGCTTTTGCACAAGCTAATGATACACCAAGAATAGCATTTGCGCCAAGTTCCGATTTTGTCGGTGTGCCGTCAAGTTCACATAAAAAATTATCAATCGCTACTTGATCAGTTGCATCGAAATCAATTAATTCATCGGCTATTTTGTTGTTAACATTTTCAACTGCTTTCTTAACACCTTTTCCTAAATAGCGTGAATTATCTCCATCGCGTAATTCAACAGCTTCGTTTTCACCGGTTGATGCACCGCTTGGTATTGCTGCTCTTCCAACTACTCCGCATTCCAAAGTTACTTCTACTTCTACTGTAGGGTTTCCTCTCGAGTCTAATATTTCTCTACCCCAAATATCAACTATAGTCGTCATTACTATCTCCAAAGTATTGTAAAATTTCTATGTTCAAATTATAAAAAGAGATAAGGAAATTCAATTTTAGAATTTGTTTGATTTTCCACATATTTGCTTAAATCTAAGTTTTGATTGATTATTTGAATAGTTATATTTCTTATTAGAATTCATATGTTGTTAGAAAAAGAAAATCTTCGGCATAGAATCAAAAAGATTCTCTTTCCACAAAGGATTTACCCCGGTAGCTCAGTGGATAGAGCAAGAGTTTCCTAAACTCTGGGTCGGAGGTTCGATTCCTCTCCGGGGTACTAAAATTTAATCATCTATTTTGAAAAGGAGCTTACATGAGAAGAATTATGGGAATTATTGTCTCGGCGTTAGTAGATATTGTTTGTTTTTTGCAAGGAAGTATCATTGTTGCCTATGCCCTTCTTCATTTTAGCTATAAAATTGAAGTTGTTAGAGGCGAAGGAATTAATCCTGTAGAGACACAGAATGTACCAATTGCTATTGGTGGATATTATTTTTATTCAGATCAATATATAAAAGTTGCTTTGATTGGTTTAGCACTTATTATTACAGGATTCTTAATGCGAAGCTGGCGAAAAAGTTACAGTAATTAACTTTTTTGATCTAATTTAAAAATTTTGTGTTTTACATAATTGAAAGGAAAGATTTTTATTTTTCAATTAATTAAAGGAATAGCTTAATGAACAAAAAAACCTCTCTACTACGTAAAGAGGTTAATTAGATAATAGTCAACCTATTTTAGGACGACTCAAACAAAATTATTTTTTTACAGCTGTCCAATTTCCTCTTACATAACTCGCATCCCATTTACCACTACCGTTTTCATAAGTAAGAGTTCCTTCTACAATTCCCATCTTTTAACCCATTGCGATTAAGTCCGCCTGTAAAACTCCTTCTTTTGTTGCATTACCTTTAATAGTAACTCCGTAACTATTTCCTTGAAAGTAAACATCTTTTGAGAAAGAAAAATCGTAACTACTCAGCATGTAACTATTCAACTCTGTATGTTAGATGTTTCAGGTGATGAACTGTCAAATTTGCCACAGACCTGCCCGCCATGTAGAGCTTAATGTGGCAGGCGGGTTCACAGATTATAGAATCACTCTTTTTGTAATTAATGAATTTTCACCAAAGTTTACTATTAACCCTAACTGACATTTAGATATTGCTAAATAATTTATTACCCAACTGTAATGTTCATTTACTATTCCTTTCTGTGCTTTTACTTCCAATATTATTTTGTCAAACACCACAAAATCAGCGAAGAAAAAATGAGGAAGAATTAGTCCTTTGTATTCAACTTCATATTTTTTCTCACGTTCATATGGAATTTTTTTCTTATTAAATTCATATTCAATAGCGTCTTTATAAACTATTTCTAATAAACCCTTTCCCAAAATACGGTGAACTTCCATACATATCCCAATAATTTGATAGCTCTCTTTTTGTAACGGGTATTTCTTTTCTGAATATTTCACCTGCCCGCCATATTGATTCTCGTGAGGCAGGCGGGTAAGTTTAATCTGTGAATCTGTGGCGTTTTATTTTTGCTGCTGAGTAGTTACGAAAAATCATTGTTTGCGGAAATATTAAATTCAAAAACTTCTTGAAGATCACCGCTAAATTTTAATTCCCATTTACCTTCAAATGATTCTTTATGAAATAAACTGCATGATGATAATAAAGCTAAACAGGTTAAGTTGATAAAAAAGATTCTAACTTTCATATAACTTCTATTTTATTATTTCAGGATCCAGTCCATGTTCCTTAAATAAATTTTTATACTGTCTTAAAACAACCTGCTTAAACTCTTCCAGAATAGAAATGAATTGTACAAGCGATACATCGCCGCCGAATTTGAAATAATACTCTATCAATTGTTCAAGATAAATGTTTGTAAGTTTTGAGATAGTTGCAAAAGAATCCGTGGTAATATGATCAAGTTTATAAAGATTATCTAATTCTTCGGGCCGAATCAAATCTTCTTCATCAAGAATGGAAAAATCTTCTATTGTATTTTCAATAGCACTTCTTTGAGACCAAACACGTGCTAATTGTAATAAGACAGAAATGATTTCCCTTAATTTTTGTTCACGCGATAATTTTAGATCGTCTAATGTTTTATCGTTTAGAGATTCTTTTATAGACATGATCTGATATTTATCTAATATGTTCGATAATTTTTCTGACGGCTCGGAACCTAGAACAATTTCTCTAAATTTTTGCTGAATGTTTTCAGTAAAAGCAATTTGCGGATCGCTGATTATGTTATTTCTTGTCAACAAATCGATAATTTCATCTTTGCGTTCAGGATACTTACGAAGTAAAAATTCTTCTGTGTATTCGAAATTTTCCGAAGGATTTGCCGGATCATCCATTAAACTTACAAGATATGATTTAAGCTTTAGTAAGATAATAAAGAGATCGAATTGTTCTGAACCCATAAATCCTCATTCTAATTTTTATTGCATCAAAAAATAAAATACGTTTCTTTTATAATAAAATTAGTAATGCAAACGAGAAATAAATAATTAATCCGGTAACGTCAACAAGTGTTGCAACAAAAGGCGCTGAAGATGCGGCAGGATCGAATCCAAGTTTTTTTATTATTAACGGAAGCATAGAGCCCATTAATGCTCCCCAGGAAACAACTCCTATTAAAGAGAAACTTACTGTAAGAGCAACAAGTAACCATTGAGGACCATACGATCCACCACCAAAGTGCCAAACAGATATTCTTAAAAATCCAATTGCTGCCAGTATAACACCGAGGACCAATCCCGTTAAGATCTCTCTCTTAAAAATAAAGAACCAATTTTTAAGTGACACTTCCCTCAAAGCCAAGGCGCGAATAACAAGAGTTGCGGCTTGCGAACCGGAGTTTCCGCCGCTCGAAATAATCAACGGGATAAAGAGCACAAGAACGAGAGCTTTCTCAATTTCATGTTCAAAAAATCCCATCGCAGTTGCTGTTAGCATCTCACCTAAGAACAAGATGCTTAACCACCCTGCTCTTTTTTTAATCATATTAAAAAGTGAAATATCCGGATATGGTTCATCCAATGCTTCAACACCGGCTATCTTTTGAATATCTTCCGTTGCCTCTTCTTCAGCAATATCTAATACGTCGTCAACTGTTACAATTCCTACCAACACCCCGGTAGAATCTGTAACAGGTAAGGCAATTTTATCGTACTTCTTGAAAATTTCAACGGCAGTTTCCTGATCATCATTTACCTTAAGTGAAACAAAATTAAAATCCATTAACTCACTAACTTTTACTTGAATAGGCGATAACAAGAATTCTCTAATCCTAACGTCATCAATAAGTTTCCCTTTTTCGTCAATAACATAAACAACATTTAATGTTTCGCTGTCTTTGCCATATTCACGTATGAAATCAAGCGTTTGTTGGACTGTCAAATTTTCTTTAACAGCAATGTAATCCGGAGTCATTAATCTGCCAACACTGTGTTCCGGATAGCCAAGTAATTGTTGGCTGATCTTTCTTTGCTCGGGCGATAAGTAAGTCAGCATTTGTTTAACAACGTTCGGGGGAACTTCTTCAAAAAGAGCAGTTCTATCATCATCTGCCATTTCATTTAGAATTGAAGCAACATCTTCTTTGCCGAGCAGTTGAATTAAATTTAATTGAGTATCAACATCAAAGTATTCAAAGACATCGGCAGCAAGATCTTTAGGAAGAAGCCGGAAAAAAATTGCCTGTTCATTTTCAGGCAATGAAAGAAGAAGATCGGCAATATCAGTTGGTGTCCAGTCCATTAAAACGTCTTTTAATTCTGTGAACTGTCTATTTGTAATTAAATCAATGATTTCCGGTTGAATAAGTTGAGAAATCATATTCACCTCCGGGTATAGAAGGGTTGGAAGGAAAACAATTTTTTAATGCTGCAATCTAAAACAGTTTAGTTAAAATTCCGAAGGGAAAATTAAATTTGGAGAAAAATATTTATCTGATGTAGTAAAAAAAAGCCGTTACTTATTTTAGAGCAACGGCTTTTGAATAAAAAAATTATTCTTCAGTATGAGCCAGCCAAAATCCTCCAATGGAGTTCAATTGAGTATCCCCCCAAACCTCAGCAAGAAGTACAAACCCGTCTCGAGAAACACCTGATGCTCTTATACTATAACGAACTTGTGTTGCTCTTTCAGCATCCATCAAAGATGGCATAATTACTACTTTAGGTTTCTTGTCAAAAGGTTTTAAAAAAGTAATTTCATATTCAACCAATCTTTTTCCTTGGTTTGCATGAAGTGTGTAGTTCGGACTATCCTTTGTATAAAAATAATTTCCGCTTTGAACTGATGATTGAGCATAAGAATTACCACTAACAAACAACAACACTGCGATAACTGCTAGAAATTTTTTCATATTATTTCTCCTCTTTGTTTGATTGACCAGTTAGATTACCAAATTCTATTCTTAAGTTCATAATTATAGTTCAAATTGTCAATTAAAGAATTTGATAATCACTCTTATTCAAATTCTACCTTTAGTCCATTTTCATTAAAAAAAACGTCTCTTCGATTGTATGAGCCTTAAAGCCGATCTCAGTTTCTGCTTTTATAGTAATTAATCCGGATTTTAATGGTCGGGCTGCAGGTTGATTTAATTCTTTTGTTAGAATTGGGATTATCAATTTTTCATCGAGGTCAAAGTATTTTGCTATTCTTAAAGTAAACTCATAACGGGAGATCATCTCGCGTCCGCCAATATTAAAAATTCCTTCTTTCTTGAATTCGATGATTTTATTCACAGCATTAACGAGATCATCAACATAAGTTGGGTTACCAATTTGGTCTGTTACAATGCGAATCTTTTCTCCTTTTTGTAATGAGTCAATTACCCATTTTACAAAATCCGGACGACCGTATTTACTCGGTCCGTATAAAACATTTGTTCGAACAATTGAAAATCGAGTTCCGCTTATACGAATAGAATTTTCGGAAGCAAGTTTTGTTCTGCCGTAATAACCAATAGGATTGGGTTTATCTTCCTCGTTATAAGGTCCATCCTTACCATCAAAGATATAATCTGTAGAAAAATGAATTAGATGTGCATCAACCGTCCAGGAATATAGTGCTATGTTTTCAACACCGCCTACATTTATTTTCCATGCAGTTTCTTTTTCGGTTTCAGATTTATCTACATTAGTAAAAGCTGCCGTGTTAATAATTATATCCGGAAAGAAATCTAAAATTATTTGCCTTACTTGATTTTTTTGTGATATATCTAATTGTTTGTATTGAACTTCGGGAATAAACGAATTCTCTTCAACGGAAGTACACATTAACTCAACTTTATTTGAATTATCAAAAAACCCGGTAATGCGTTGACCGAGCATTCCGTTTGAGCCGATCACTAAAATTCTTTTTTTTATTAAATCATTATCAATCATTTAATTCCATTTCCGGGTGACTAATTAAATCGTTTCTCAATGCAGCAATAGCGCCGGCTTTGTTGGCGGCATTTAATGAAACAAGAATATTATTTGTTGAAATATATGTATAAAAGAAGACCGCCCCAAAGATATCTCCGCAGCCGATTTTATTTACTGAATTAACTTCTATTGCTTTAACAAATAGATTTTTTATTTCTCCTTTAAACCGATAATAAACTTGAGCACCCTTATTACTTTTTGTTATAATTAAAATATTCGGGCCTAATGATAAAATTTTTTCTGCGCTGTTAATTTCATTTTGATATTGAACTATGGTTTTAAGTTCGCTTTCATTGCATTGTAAAATATTAATACAAGCAAGCCATTCCTTAATACCGGGAATTGGTCTGAACTCTCTTTTCATTTTGTTATCTACTCCGCGCGAAAGCGTATGAACATCAAAATAAATTATACCTTTGAAATTATTACGTATAGATTTTATTTGCTCTAATGAAATATCACAACCCGTAATCATATTAATCAAAACGCCGTCAAATTGATTCCAATCTTTAACACTATCTATTGAAAGATTTGTAGCCATATTTTTATAAACTTCTTCCCGTTCAGATTCGCCGGATACTTTTAGATTGACTTCCGGCATATTAACCAATTCGTTTGTCCGGTCTAAATCTACTTTTGTATAAAGATCTTTGAATAGATGGAACGAATTTCTATTCCATCCGGTAAGAAGGTAAATTTGATCACTCGATTTTTTTATGGAATTAATCCCGATGGTTGAATAAAATATTCCACCGGGTAAAGATTTTTTTTCTTCCGTACCTTCAAAATGATCTATAATTGAGTGCCCGATTAGTATAATTTTCATTAATAAAAAATTAGCTTATTTTGAACTGAGTGTTATACTTTAATTGTTACAAAAATAAACAAGACTAATCTTAAAAAGTAATAGAGAAAATTCATGAAGATCGGAATTACATGTTACCCTACATACGGCGGCAGTGGTGTTGTTGCAACCGAACTTGGTTTGGCATTAGCTTCACTTGGGCATCAAGTACATTTTATCAGTTATGCAATTCCTCATAGGTTAAATCAATTTTTTGAAAATGTTTTCTTTCACGAAGTTGAACTAAGCACTTACCCGTTGTTTGAGCATTCACTTTATGATCTTGCTCTTACCAGTAAAATGCTTGAAGTAATAGAATTTGAAAGTTTAGATTTGATGCACGTCCATTACGCTATTCCGCATGCTGTGAGCGCATATCTTGCAAGACAAGTTCTCCGCAGATCTAAAAAAGATTTAAAATTTATCACAACTCTTCACGGTACGGATATAACTCTTGTTGGATTAGAACCATCATTTATGCCGCTGGTAAAATTCAGTATCGAAGAAAGCGATGGGGTTACAGCTGTTTCCAGATTCCTAAAAGAAAAAACTCTTACTAATTATAACATCGAAAAAGATATTGAAGTGATCTACAACTTTATTGATATAGAAAAGTTCAAGCCGAAAGAGAGTGATATATTTAGAAAACATATTGCGCCGAATGGAGAAAAGGTTTTAGTTCATACATCCAATTTCAGAATTGTAAAACGAGTAACCGATACAATTAGAGTGCTTGAAAAAGTAAAAAAAGAAGTTCCTGCTAAATTGGTATTAGTCGGCGATGGGCCCGACCGATCCGAATGTGAGCGGCTTGCACGAGATCTTGATATTCATAAAGATGTTATCTTTTTAGGAAAACAAGACGGCTTAACAGAAATTTTAAATGCTGCCGATTTATTTTTAATGCCGTCGCAATCGGAAAGTTTTGGCTTATCCGCTTTAGAGGCAATGGCGTGCGGTGTTCCTGTTTTAAGTTCATCGGTTGGCGGTTTGCCAGAACTCAATATTCATAATGAAACCGGATACATTTCTGAGATTGGCGATATTGATAGAATGGCTAAGTATGCTGTTGAACTTTTGACTAATGAGAAGAGATATAAGTCATTTTCAAAAAATTCACGCGAGCGTGCAGTAAAGAATTTCGACAAGAATTTAATTGTTCCGAAGTACGTTGAGTACTATGAACGAGTGCTTAATTCTTAATGTCATTCTGAGTCCGGCGGAGCCGGGCGAAGAATCTCAAAATTAATAATTAGGAGATTCTTCGTCGTCCCAATTT